>Ga0179593_1613755_pt1 | contig 13195 bp, 18 predicted proteins | sample CZODoug2_1_08_16_FD_185931 | JGI IMG/M metagenome (GOLD analysis project Ga0179593, IMG submission 185931) | Vadose zone soil fungal communities from Angelo Coast Range Reserve, California, USA - CZODoug2_1_08_16fungal (PacBio error correction) | ecosystem: Environmental > Terrestrial > Soil >... | reverse complement strand
CGGCCACTTCTTCTGAGCGGGCATCGAAAAGGCAACTTCCTTTCCCTTTCAAGGAACCGGTGCAGCCTGCAGATGTTTCCCTTCTCTTTCCGGCACATAGGTCAGTGCACCACCCCCCCCACCGTGCCCCACTCTTCTTTTTTTTTGTTCGCGACTGTACCCTTTTCCTTTTTCGGCAAAGTGCGTTCGGATTAGATGCGTGGATATTTGTCGTTCCTATCGCGAGCAAGGGGAACGATACCCTTTTTTTCATATTTTCCCTGCACCCTCTGGACAACCTAGCATGCCGGAGTGTTTTTGCCAGTCATTCCCTTTTGTGTTCGAAGCGACGAAACCTTCCTTTCCCCCCCATGCGCCCGGGATGGAATACGAGCCGCCTCCTTTCTTTCACTCCTTTTTTTTTCCCAATTTTAAAAGGCGTGGTCCCCCTCTCTGACGTCATTTTCATTTAAAACGACGTGCCTTCTTCCAGGGGTTATGAAGAGAATCCCCCCTTTTCCCCACCGCAATGAGGGAGAACCCTCCCTCCTTCAGAATAACTTATCCCTGCCAGTGAGATTCATCTGCCCCTTTTTTTTCCTTTCCTTAATCCTGCAACGCATTCACCGTTTTCTTTTTTGTTATGGTGACGAAAAGAGACTCTTTTCCTCCCCCCTCCTTTTCCTCCTGGCCCTCCATATTGGCTCCTTTTTTTTTTTTTGATCCACCTGCTGCGCCCCCTTCTCTCCTTTATCTATTTTCCTTTTTTTGTTTCCTTGGGGCAATCCCGATGTTCGCCCCCCTTTCAAAAAGCAGAGCGCCACTGGGCATTCTTTTTCCTCCTTTGTCGCGGCAAGAGTCGAGGGTTCCTCGTGGTTCGTTCTGCTCTCCACCCCTCTCCGGAAGGACGTCCCTCTTTTTTGAATTCCGTTCCTTGATTCCTTCACGCCCTGTTTTCGACTGTGGCTATCGAACTGGGTTTTCTCTGCGTTCGTTCTTTTTACGGCATGCTGATATCGCCATTTTCCTGTGTTCACTTTTTTCTCCTGCACGACCCCGTATCCCCCCTCCAATCCCAGTCGTTTGAATTTCCCCTTCGTCATTTTGGTGAAAAACTGTTTTTTTTTTCGCCGATTCGCTTTTTCCCCCCTTTTCGTAAGGGCCGGCGCTTCCCCCTTTCGCATGGTTTTTTTTTCGAAATTCTGATGCTTTCTCTCTGAAAACAATGGAAGAGCGTTTTCTCCTTTCCCCACACGCATTTTTACAATTACTCTTTTTTGTCTCTTGTTCGGAAGCTCTGCCTTTCCCCTCTCTCGATAGAGATCGCTCTCACCCTTCTAGCCTCCGAAGCCTCTTCTCCCCCTTTCAAAGACAGAGGAACTTTTCCCCCTTTCCCCGATGTTCGTCGCGATGCTTTTCTCCCCCCTTTTTTTTGGTGGGTGACTTTTTTCTTCCCTCTTTTTGCCGTAGAGTGTGTCCGGTTGTTCTCCTTTATGCCGGCTTAAACTAGGTTCACTTTTCTCGTTGGAGGATATTAGATTCACACAGTTTCTGCCGTGGACGATCGTTCCTCACTCCCTTTCCCTTTTTCAGATCCGAACTTTTGATGTTTCTTGTGGTCTCCGTCTGGCTCCCCCCTCTTCTTTCGCCTTTGTCAGGCGCTGCTTTCTTCGGTTGATTTTTTTTCCTTCTTGGCGGTGAATTGTGGCTGTTTTTCTTTCGAATTCTCTAATCGAGTTCTCCGTCCTGCAGCAAGGCCCGGCTTCGTCTCTCCGAGGTTGAAACAACCTTTCTTTTTTCTTAAGAAGGACTTCCTTCTTTTTCTCCTCCAGCGCGAAGCTGCGCACATTTCTTTTTTTTGTTTTTTTTTCTTTCTTTTTTCCCCCTTCTCCTGTGATTAAAGCGATTTGATTTCGGGGAGATTCGGTGTCCCCTTTCCCCTTCGAGTTAAGCGACCGTGGAGCTTCTCCTTCCTTCTAGCGGTGAAGGCTGTTCTTCGTTATGTTTTTTTTTTTTTTTTTGTTGCGCGTTCTCCCCGTTATTCCTTCCTTTTTCCTCCCTGCTTCCTTTTTCCCTCGGGGAAAGAAAGAAAACCCCTTCCCCGCGCTACACAATTTATTATGATCTCCCTTTAAATTTCTGCCCCCCCCCCTTTCTGACCTTTTTAGCTCCTTTTTTCTGTTTCAATAATTGAGTGTACCTGTAGAAGATGATAGTATGACCTTTTTTTTTTTTCTTTCGGCAGGACTTTCCGAAATTAGCGCACTTCAGTTGCTCTCCTTCTCTCTTTCCTCATGGAGGGAAGCTCCCCCCGTAATCCCCCCCCCGTGCCCCTCGATGTTCCCCTTTTTTTTTTCCTATTGTAATGTTGATCCCCTTTTCCTTTCACATTGGGGCAATCGTCCGTCCTTTTTAGTTAATCCCTCTTTTTTTTTCCCGCAACAGCAGGCTTGCGTCCCCCTCTAGATGAGTTTCTCTTTTCTCCCCCTGCAGGAGGGAGCAGCCTCTTTTTCTTCCCCCCAGATTAAATTTGAGTTGACTTCCTTTTTTCAGCCAGATCTTTCCGTTTCTCCCTCAAAACTTTTTCCTTCTCCTCGTAAATCTTCTTCTCTTTCTGAAAGGAGATGAGAGCTTTGCGACAGTAAGTAGCTTCCCCCTCCCCTACATTACTCATCTATCTTTTTTACCTCTTTTAGATGAGGTTGTATCTCCCTTCCCCGTCACTTCAATTGGTTAGTAAAGCGTCTCGGAAGAAGAGTTGTTTTTCTGTGGTAGTCTCTCTTTTTTCGGGCAATCAAGTATCTTCTTTTCCTCTCCCTTTCCTTCGCAACGTCCTGCCCCGTCTTCCCCCGTCTGAAAGCCGCTTCCTCCCTTCTGGATGGAGGGGACGTCCTTTCCTTGACTCCCGATGGCGAAACTCCAACTTTGCTCGCCCCCTTTCCCGAGGGAGTTTTTTTTCTCGATGACGGGGCTGCCCTCTTCCGCCCTGGTCGGGACAGACGTAATTCTTTTTTTTGAGAGAGATGAAGTCTGAATGAGCCAGTTCTTTTTTTTCTCCCTTTTCATCGCGAAGTCGTCCCTCCTCCCTGATTTCTTTTTTCCTTTTTGAGGTTCCTCCTGGTTTTTCTTCCTCCAGGAGATAACCTATCGTCCCCCTTCCGCGATTGCCGAGGCGGTCCTTTTTTTTTTCTAATGAACATGAGGAGCAAGCTCGATCCCTTCTCCGCCCTGACGATGTCCCTTTCTCTCCCCCCCCTCCACGTGTCTTGCCTTCCTCTGACTTACCACGGGATTCTTTTTTTTTCCCTGACACATATCTCCGATTGCGGCTCTCCCTTCGGAATGTAAATTTAGTGCCTCCTCCTCCTTTCTCCCCAGCGCCCTTGCGCACTTCACGGTCCCCCCTTTTCCCGCCGTACTTTTCCTTTTTTTCTTATAAGGGAACGCACTCTCCCTTTCTCCCCTTTTAGTTCCCGCAAATTTCTCTCTTTCTCTCCCCCCACGATGATGCGAATTACGGCCTTCTCGAACCCTTGCGAGGTTTACCGTCTCGCTTCTAGAGTTAAAGCCTCCTCTTTTTTCACGTCGCGGAATGGCTCAAGGTGGATCGGCCCTTCCCCCGTACATCGAGTCGCCGCCGCTTCTCTTTCCGAAGGCTTCGCTTGTCTTCCTCTCATACGGATCCTTCCCTCCCACTTCCTCCCCAGATGTCCGCCGATCGTTTCTTTCTTTCTCTTCAGCGCGACAAGACTTTCTTCTCACCAATTCTGGCCCCCTCCTAAATCCCCTCCCCTTCCTCCTGGTGGCTTTCGCTCCTCTTTCCCCTCTCCCCCGTGTGACGTGAAGATAAGAAGAATTTCTCTTTTTTCCTATTTCGTCGGGAGTTTTCTTGCTCTTTCCTTCGACCCCTCAACCTGCTTCTTCCTCCTCTCCTATAAGCTCCTCGCCCCCCCCTCCTACCTCCTGGCGAGTATTCCGAGAAGTCACCGCCCTTTTTTCCCCACCACGGGGCGCTTTACCTCCGTCATCTTCTCCCCGAAGCTGACCCCTCCCCCCCCCATCGGCTTGAAGTCACGGTCGTCTTTTTCTCCGCCCTTGGCGCTGCGGAGCGGGAGTCTCCTTCCCTTTTCTCGGACCGCAACTTATTGGGCGTGACTTTTTTTTTGCTTTCAGCTCTTTTCCTCTTTCCTTCCTTGTCCAGGCCGCTCTTCTCCCCAACAAACACGGTAACTTCCCGCCAGAATGAAGCCCGCCGGCGCTCCCCGTCATTGCTGTCCCTCCCCCCCCTTTTTTAAGGATGATTTTTTGGGGTTTCTTTGGGAGTTTTTTGGGGTTTTTTGTTGGGTTTGGTCCTTTTGTTGGGGGTTGGGATGCCGACGTACACCCCTCCCTTTTTTTTTTTGCGGATCTTCCACCCTTTTTTTCTATCTGCGAAAGACTCGTCAAGTTTTTCCCCTCTTCGGGGAATCGAATTCTTCCCTTTTTTCTCCCGATGAGCCTTCAGGGAAACCTCTTTTTCCCTGACCAACGACCCAGCGCTACGTCCTCTTTTCCCCTTCCACCCACCAACCCCGGTCCCAAAGAGCATCGCTCCTTCCTTGCCATGGTCGGACACGTGCGGCGTTTTTTTGCGCGCGATAAGGAGATCGCGAGTCCTTTTTTCTTAATCTTACGAACCCACCTTTCTTCCCCTTTTTTTTCCCCCCCCAGATCTTTTTTTCAACCTTTTTCTTCGGCAAACTCCTCTTCCCTTTTTCGCCGCCGACTCTGGAGAAAGAATTAGAAACCCCTTTCCTTTCTACGCGCGCCTTCACGAACTCGGTCATCCCTTCCGGCGCCCCGACCCCCCCATTCTTTTTCAACAAATTCCTCCTTTCCTTTTTCCCCCTCGGATTTTCTTGCCGCCCCTTTCAAGAATAAATAAAGCAATGTCCCTTTTTCCCTCCTATCAGAATGCCGTAAAGGCCCGAACCCTTTCTCCAACCTCGTCCCACTTCCCCTCCCTGCCCCCCCCTTCCCTCCCCGACGAGCCCCTTCTTTCTATTTTCTCCAGCAGGAGCAGACAGGTAGTGATGGTTTTCCCTTCTTTTTCCCCTATGCGAACTCGATCCTTGCCCTCCCTATTGCTCTTTTTCCCGCTCTGCTGACCCCCGTCCCTCCTTCTCTCCCAGTCGGATTTTCTTCTCCTTTTTTTTCCTTTTTTTTGGAGGCGATGAAAATCCGCTTCTTTTTTTCTTTCAAAAGCAGAGCGCACTTGAAGGCCGTCTTTTTTCTTCTTCTGTGCAGGGTCGAGGTCGGCATCGTTTCCTTCTTTTTTTCAAACCTTACCGACCCTGCTGTCTTCATCTTCGGTGAATGAGTTCTTTCCTTTCCCCTTTTTCCCGGTGCGATGTGGCTATCGACCCCCTTTTTTCTCTTCGGCAGGTGTAGGTTAGGGATTTAAGGCATGTGCTGTCTCTTTGTTAATTGAGGGATTGATGATCGGCATCCCCTTTCTCTTGCAGTCCAACCTCTTTTTCCATTAAAAATGAACGTCGCTTCCTCTTTTCCCCCATGCATGGTATGGTCGGCTCTTTACCGAGTAGGGAAGGCCTTTTTTTTTCCTCCCGGGGAGAATGGGTTTTTTTCTCCCCTTTCTATGCCTTTTCTAGTTTCTTCTTTTAGAACAAACAATGGACTTCTTTTTTTTAAGGAAAAAGAGTTTTACAACTCTTTTTCATGTGGTAGGCACTACCCTTCATAGTCCCAGTTCTCTCTTTTTTTCTTAGGATCTCTCTCCCCCCCTTAATAAGAAACGCAATAGTCCCTTTCCCGTTGAAGAAAAATGGAATTCCCTTTCTCGTGGGAAGGTGTGTGTTGGGTTCTTCCAATTTCCCATCTCCCCTGCCTTTTTTTCCGGTGGTCGAGCCTTTTTTCCTTTTCCCCCTTTTCATTGAAAGGGTTCTTCTCTGGTCGCATTTTCGATTACCAGCTCAATCGTCTTTCTTTTTTTAGGGAGAAAGATATCCTCTTTTTCCTTTCTGCAACAAGGTGATGTTCGTGTTTTTACGTCCCTTCATCCTCCTGACCACGCTTTTTTCGTGCTTTCGAATGCTCGGAGACTTTTCCGAGGGCCTTAATGTATGGACTTTTTTGTGGTTTACGTGTGTTTGTTCCTTCGCCTCCCCCGCTTTTTTTCCGCCGGCCGAAGGAAGGCCCCGGCGTCTCTTTCTTGAAACAATCCGTCAGAGACAAGGAATTTTTTCCTTACGGACTGGATTTCCTTCTTTCCTGCTGCGAATTTCTCCTTTTTCTTTTTTTTTCCCCTCTCTTTTTTGATTCCCCCTACGATCTGGTCTTTTTTTTCTTTTCCTCCTTCGGTGATTTCTTTCTTTCTATTCCGGCGCAGTAAGAGCCTTTTTTTTTTCCCTTGCGGAATTATCGGAGGTGACCGGCCTTCTCTTTCTCCCGACATGGATGTTTCTCTCTTTTTTTTTTTCATCCTTCGAGGGTTTCCTTTTTCCCTTCTGATGCCAGGTTCCCGCCCTGCGGCAGACCCCCCCCGAAAGAAATCGCTCCCCCTCTCGCACTCACACTGGTATTTCTTTCTTCCTTTCGCCAAACTTCTGCCCTTTTCTTTTTGAAGTGTGGTAGGGGCCCCCTCATTTTCCCCGGTCAACTAGTACCGTTTTTTTTTCGACTTAATCAAGAAGACTTTTCTGTCCGCCATCAGGCTTTTTTTTTTTATGACTTTTATTCAACTTTTCCTTCTCCCCTTCTCCCTTCCCCCTCTCGGTTCCTCCCTTCTTTTCTTCTGAGGTAATTTTCTCCTCCTCCTCCTTTGGAAATCGGCAGGCCGTCGACCCCCCCCCGCGTCTTGTTTCTAGCATGCAAGCTTTCTTCCTTCTCAGATGAGTTTCGCTCGACGATGAACCTTTCTTTTTTTCTCGTGGTTCTGGGAGAAGAAAACTCCCCCCCCTTTGTCCCTCCCCTTAGCCGTCCTTCTTCCTATTTTCTTTAAATTCTCCTCACAACTTTCTTCTCTTTCCTTTCCCTCTCAGGTTAAATGCTTCTCGATGAGGGAGAGGTTTCTCCCTTTCTTCCGAGGCACAGAAATTTTCCTTTAGCGTGACGAACCGTCCTCTTCTTTTCGGAGCCTTTTTCCCCTCATCCCCTCTTTCTTCTTGGCGGCCCTTTTTTTCCCCATCAAGGACATAGTAACTTTTCTTTCTTTTTGTCGAGCTGCGCCCGCATTTTTCTTTCCATGACCCTTGACCACACTTTTTCTACCTCAAGGCAATCTCGTTTTATTCGGCTGGAGTGGGACGATTTTCTTTCTTTTTTCCGAACTCAAATGATAAGCCCCCTTTTCTTTTCCTGCCTTACTCCTTTTTTCTCTCCCTAAGGGAGATCTTCCCACGAATGCTTCCCTCCCCTTGTCCTTTCAGAAGACGTCCCCTGTTGTGAGAGAGGATGAGTTGCCTGAGCCCTCCCTTTCTTTCTCCCTTCGCCCGTAATAGAGACCAGTCGGTCCCTCTCCTTTTCTCCCAGTTTTCTTACCTCTTTTTAGAATCTTCTATAACTCTTTCCCCTCCTCTCCTCGATGAGACGCGTCTTCCCTCCCTTATAATGAAGGTGAGACTGCCATTCCTTTCTCCAGAGCCTCACTTGATTGCCCTCCTTCTCTTTCAGTTTACCACTCCACTCTCGGACGCCCTCTCTGACTACCCCCTTTCCTTCTTCCCCTATTCGTCTTAACCTAATAGAACTCCTCCCCGGAATGTAAATTTATGTGACTCTCCTTTTTTCCTCCTCTCGAAGCGAAATTGCGACACTTCACTTTTACCTCTTCTTTCCTGCAGCTCATGACATTTTTTTTTCTTCCCTTCCCAACTCAAGTAGACTCTATCTGCTTTTCCCCTCCAAATTGAAGAGTTGCTTCTCCTCCTCCCTTCTCCCTGCAGAGTTTCATGAGGAGAGCCCCCTCCCTTCTCCTTTGTCCGCAAAGCTGCTTCTTTTTCCCTCCACAGATGGGTACTACCTTAGCGCCTGCCGATTTCCCCCTTTTTTCCTTCTGTGCCTTTTTTTTGTAGAGGCAACAGCCCCCCCCTTCGATTAGAAAGAGTTTCCTTGCGATACGTTTGCCTCCTACGGGTACTGCCCTCCCACGAAGATTCTTCCACTATTTCTCTTCTTTGGAGGATTCATCCCCTCGAGAAAAGAAAGGTAACCTCTTTCCAATCTGGCACGAAACACTGCCCCTTCTCAGGGTTTTCGTTTTTTCTCAGAACTACCCATTGTGATTCCCTCCACATGGTGAGAGCGCTTTCTCCTTTTCTCTCCGGACCTTGCTACCCCCTTTCATCATAGGTCAATTTTCGGATTAAAGGAGACGCTAGCCAGTCGGACTTTCGCTATTTACCTCAGGTCACCGCCTTTATTTTCCCTAAGGCTAGAAACACCTTTTCCCTGTATAGCAATCTCATTCCCCCTTCAGCGGACCACCCCCCCCCACCCTTCAAAATAGGCTGGTCATCCTTCTCTTTCCCACAAGTCGCCTTGCGCAGCTTCTTTTTCTTTTCTCTTACGGGACTTAGAAGAACGAAACCTTTCTTTTCTCCCATTTCAAGCCGCGGAGAGACGCGCTTTTCTTTTCGTTCCCGGTCTTTTTTCCTTCTAAAAAAAACCCTTTTCCCCTCCAAAGTCACCGCCCGAAATCTTTTTTTCAACTAGCACCTTTCTTTTTTTTCCTCACAAAATCGTTTTCTTTTTTTCCTGACGTCCCAACCTCTCCCTCCCTTGTGAGGATCTTCCTTTTTTTTCTCTCCTCGTGAACGAATCCGGCAGATGAGAGAGGAATTTTTTTTCTTTTTTTGAATAAGTGCCCCCCTTGCGAGTCGCCCCCTTCCCCTATCAAGAGTGCCTTCATCTTCTCTCCTGGACCCAGCGCCCGACTTTCCCTTTCCTGCAAAAAACAACAAACCTTTTTTTCTGCATCGCGACGAAACCTCTTTCTTTTTCCTGCCACTTTCTTTTTCTGTTTTCCCTTGCGTTTCTTCTTTCTGATTCCCTCCTCTCGCGGAGAACGGGACGATTTTTCCCCTTCTTTCCGAAAACACATGGCCCTTCCCCCCCCCCCCTTTCCTTGTAAAAAGCGTGTTTTCCTTTCACTCACGCTTCCCTTTGGGTTATCAGACAGACGACAAGTGCCCTGAAAAAAACATGCCTGCCTTTTTTCTCCCTTCCTCCCGACTCGGTCATCACGTTTCTTTTTTCCCTACCCCATTACTTTTTACAAAAATTGCCTCTCCTCCTTCCTCCTTTCAAACGACTGTGATTTTAGTGCCGATCCCTTTTTTTTATGAAGATCATAAATAACGCAATTAACACCGCCATGATGGCGAAGATCATCACCCCTTCCTCACCTACCTAACTAATTCCCACCTCCATATAAGAAAACTTCCCCTGCCTCTTCTTTCTCATGCATCAGACGAATTCACCGATTCTTTTTTTTTCTTTTTTTTGCGAACAGAGAAGAGCAATCTTCTTTCTCCCCTCATCTGCCGACGGCCGGCAGTGCGATTGCGTTTTGACCTTTTCGCGCCCGTTCTTTTCCCCTTTTTCTTTTCCTCCTAATAAGTGTTGTTTTTTAGTGTCTTTTCTCCATTCCTCGTTACGAGACGATGGCTTTCTTTCCAGGAAGGAGCGAAAATATTTCTTTCCCCTTTTTCGGGTTAAGGAACGTGCCTCGTCGCTTTTCTCCCTTCCCGTCTTTTTTTTCTCTTTTGAATGAAGTGCATGATTCCTGCACTCCTTCCTTTCTCCGTGCGATGTTGCTTGATCGAACTGGGAGATTTTCGGGTTAGGTTAGAGGAATTTACGTCCCCTTTCCTTTTCTTTTCATTGCGGTGGATTGATTTATTTTCTTCCTATGACACCCCTAGTTCATCTGAAAAGTCAAATCCATTCTTTTTCCCCAACTTTACCTTTCAGATAGTCATTTTGGTTCCCTGGTATTGGTAGGCAGACTGACCCCCCCCTTTATGAACCGAGTCGGGACGTTCGGATCTTGTCGACTTGTTCTCTCTTTCCTTATGCCTTTTTCGCGGCTTTTCCCCCACCAATGGAAGAGCGTTTTCCCTTCCCCCACGCTTTTTACATTCTTGTTTCCTTTTTTCTGAAGTATCTGACTTTCTTTCTTTCCCCTTTATGCGATCGCCGTCTCCTCCCCAAGAAGCTCCTCTAACCGACCCTCCTTCCTCCCCATGGCCGCGTTCTTCTTTTTGGGCCTGTTTTTTTCTTTGAAAACTTAACCCTTTTCTTCTTCCGCTTTTTCCGGTTGGTCGAGCCTCTTCCTTCTCTTCCCTTAAGGGAGATAATGGTTCGTCCCCCTTTCTTTCCGATTCCCAGCTCTTCTTTCTTTTTTCCCGATTCTTCATCCCATTCTCTCGCCATAGTGAAAGGTATCCGCACCGGTGAGTTAGCCTCGGAAAGAATATGACTTCCTTTAGGCGGCTGCGCTTTCTTTTCCTTCGGACGCCTTCTTTCTTTCCTTTTTTTTTCCTTTTTGGAGGGGTACCGTCTCCCCTCGAAGAGCGCTGGACGACCTTTCCTCCACGCAAGTAAGCCCATTCTTCTTCCTTTCTCCGGCTGTCCCACCCCCCTCCCCTTTCCTCTCCCCCAATCGGTTTCGAAAGTACCGTACGGATTCCTCCCTTTCCCGTGAGCAAGGGAGAATTTTTTGTTTTTTACCAACCTGCCGAACTTGATACCCCGCTTTCGGTGTGGAGTTTTTTCCCTTCTTTCTATTTCTATACGGAGAGGACGCCCCTTTCCTTTTTTTCCCGTCGGGGATTATAGGTAGGTTCCTTTCTTCCGCGAGTTTCTTTTCTTTTTTCGGTGTTGCTTTCTTTTCCTCCCTTCGATGTTTTTCATTTCTCTTTGCTTGCCATGGTCTTCGGGCAGAAAAAAACCCCTCCCCCCCCAACGAGCTACCCTTTTCTTTATCGGCAAGTAAATGATTCTCCTTTTCCTGCGACCGAAAACATGCTGCCTCCTTTTCGGTGGAAAGAATGTGAGCCGTTTTCTCCTCCCTTGCTGGTCGCGCTGCTCGTATCCCCCCTACGACTCTCTGCTTTCTTCCCTCCATAGGAGTTTCGTGCATGAGCCTTCTTATTGGCAGTAAAACGTCCTTCTTAAGAGATTTCTTCTTTCTGGGCGACGTAGATTCTTTTTTTTTCCCCCCTGGCAACCTCCTTTTTTCCCTCGAATGACGCCTCCTTTCCTCCTTTATTCCCTTTAAGAGCAAGACAGCTTGTCTTTCTTTTTCTGAGTTAGCTCGACGATTGCCTTTTTTTCCTTTTTTCCTCGTGTTCGGCGAAAGCACCGTTTTTCTGTTTCCTCCCTTTCTCCCGCTAGAGGCGACGTTCGTTCCCTCCTCTTTTTCATGAGCTTTTCCTTTTAAGTGCGAAATGGTTTTTTTTTTTTTCCTTGGGCTTTCCCGTCCGCTATGAAACATCCATTTACATTCCCCCTCTCTCTTTGACGACAATCGGTCTCTTTTTCAGGGAAGCACTCCATTGGTATTTCTTTCCGCATCGTGGTTTTCCTCCAACGGCCATCTTCCCCTTTTCTTCCATCAAGGATCTCTATCTGACGCGCTTTCCCTTAATGATCAAAGGAGACACCTCCCCCCCTCCCGCGGCATCGCTTCCCCTTTCTGGCGTGCCCTCTTTCTTTCTTTCCGCACCGAGGCGAAACAACTCACACTTCCCCTATCCTTGCGAGGGCCCGTCTCTTTTTCCTGGAGAAAGGAAAAGAATGATGCCTCTTCTTCTCTCTTCTTTTCCCCTCTCCGTGGTTTTTTTTTTTTTTCCTTCTTCCTCTTGTGCCAAGGTTTGGCTCTTTCCTTCGCCGTCATCGCGACCATTCTTCCCCTTCCTCTTGGCGGATAATTGAGTTTCGATTTCTTTTTTTTTTTTCTTGGGGGGGGGAGTCGAATCGGCGATCTTCCTCCCGCATCGCCGCGATGGCCGTTGTTTTGTCGCGGGACTTCTTTTGCCTCAATGACCCTTTTTCTTCTCTCCCTTCCTTTATTCCGCAATTTGATCTTCTCAGTGAGAAAACGGCACACGCTTCCCCTTTGAATACCAAGGGGTGCTGCTTGCGTCGACCCCCCCTTTTTCTCGATTGGCACTATCTGCTTTAATTTGAAATTTATGTCCTCGACTACTTTTTTCTCCCTTCTCTGCATCTCCTGGCGCCTCTCCTCTCCGCAGAAGAATTGAAAGTTGGTGAGGCTCTTTTTCTTCGAGCTGGGGGGGCTCCGTTTTTCTCTCCCTTTCTTTTTTTTCTAAAGAACCCTCTGCTTCTCCTTCTTTCATCGTCGAGCGAACTCAGCGCTTCTCCCTCTTTTTTCTGGTAAAGCACATAAGAGGGGCCCTTCATGCGATGACATTCTCTTTTTTGTTTTAGAACCTTTACCTCTCCGTAGGCCCGCCCTCCTCCTCTTGCCACGAAGTGGCTTTCCCCTCCGAAAGAATAAGATCTCCCTTTTTTCTTTGGACAAGAGGCCGCCTTCCTTTTTTTCGGCCATCAGTTTTTTCTCTCCTCGAAAAGCCTTTCACCTTTTTTTCCAAAAAATTTGGCTCCCCCACAGAGAAAAACGGCCTCTCTTCTTCCTGGTTCGCGATCCGCCCCTCTTTCTTGCGTCTTTTCCCTTTCCTCCTGTGTGCGCCCTCTCATTCGTTCGGGGTTTTTTCTCTTGCTCCCTCGACCATGGAAATCTTTTTCTTTTGAAGAAGAGAAGGGGATTCCCTCTCCCCCCAGCCAGGCGGACCTCCTTTTACCACGTCCCTCCGAGAAGTCCCCCTTTCTTATTCGCGCACCACGTTTTTTTTTTTTAAGAGAACTAGCAGAAACCTCCTTTCCCCCTCCACCACCTCAGCCATCTCTCTTTTTTTTTTTGCCACCACCCAAAGCGTCCTTTCTCTCTGCTTCTATGGAGTACTCCCTTTCCCCTTCCTCCCCCCCCGGTATTTCCTTTCTTGCAGGATTGTTTAAAGAAGCGGAGCCCCTTTCCCTTTTTTTCCTGGGCCGTCGGACAGGCCTCTTCCTTCCCCTTCGCAAACCCCTTCCTCCCACTTCCCAGACGTCCTCCTCCTTCCCTAACCTCGAACGTCTTCTAACAAAAGCGTGGTCAGGTCTTCCTCCTACACCCCCTGTCCCCTTTTTTCGG
>Ga0179593_1539508_pt1 | contig 13195 bp, 11 predicted proteins | sample CZODoug2_1_08_16_FD_185931 | JGI IMG/M metagenome (GOLD analysis project Ga0179593, IMG submission 185931) | Vadose zone soil fungal communities from Angelo Coast Range Reserve, California, USA - CZODoug2_1_08_16fungal (PacBio error correction) | ecosystem: Environmental > Terrestrial > Soil >... | reverse complement strand
TTTTTTCCCTCTCCTCCCTTTCACCGCTTCACCATGAAGACGATGCTTTCATCTTCCCCCTTTTCTTTTTCCTGATTCCCGATCGCTGGTCTCGTCGCGTTGGGTTCCTTTCCCTTTCGTTTGCTACTCTCCTACTCTGGGCGGAAAACGAAGGCTTACCCAGTCGTTCCGCCGGTCGATCGGATACTTTCCTTCCACCTAGTCTCCCCTTCTATGATCCGGGCAATAGCTTTTTCTCCCCCCTCCCTTCGTGTCTGCGATCGTTTTTTTTTTTTTAGCTAATGCACCGTCGTGTGAAACCTCCTCCTCCGCGGCGGCATTTGAGCGCTGCTCACCTAACGAACCTTTTCATTCCCTCCTCCTGGGGTTCCCCAAACACAGGCCCCCTCTGCCCTCCCCTCGTGGGGACCCCAGCCTTTTCCTCTGAGCGGTTTCGACATAGAGACTTTGACTTCCTTTCTTTTGTCCGGCGTTTTTCCCCCCAATTCCCACCCCCTTTTTCTTCCACTATTTTTCATGATTGCGAAGTTTTCGGAGATGTGAAACACTGAGAACCGGGTTGGTTTTACGCTGCTGACAGTCCCATTTTCGCGGGACCTCTTGCATGATTCCTCTCCCGCAAGCATCGCTTCTTTTACCTTTTCTGCCCCCAGCTGGAGTATGGAAATTCGCGTTCTTCCCCCCCCCTCGCTCCTAGGCTTTCTTCCGGACCTTCTTTGTCCGACCCTTCCACACAGCCGTTTTTACACCTGTTGGGACTCCCTCTTCCGTTCGACCCCCCCCTTTTCTGGACGGGGTGCGGACTCTTCAGCTGATGGTGATGTCTTTCCCTTGATCCCTTTTTCCATTTTCCCCCTTTGTTTTCTCAACCCTTCCTCGACTTGTGAGATCTTATCTCCCTTTTTTCTCTTTACTTTTTTTTTTCCTTGACGATCTCACACCGTAGCTTTTAGGTTTTTCTCTTTTTCTTTTTTTACTCCCTTCCCACAGGACTTTTTTCCTCATTCTTGTCTAGACGCTTCCCAGAAACACGCACGTTTCAGTTTCACCCATAGGATACCACAAGGGAGTCTCGAAAAAATAATTTTTCTTCCGCATGCCGTCCCCCCCTGAAGTCTTTCCCCTTTTCATAACCTCTTTACACACCATAGTGTTTGTCCCTCCCTCTTATCCTGGTCTTCCTAATGCTTGCTTTTTGGGTAGCCGAAATGCAGCCTCCCTAGTCCCCCTTTTTTCATTGTTACCAATGCTTTTTCCTTTCTAAGGCCCTCCATCCTGAACCTTCATGCAACCTCTTGGGAATGGTCCATCCCTCCTTCTTCCCTGTCCCTTCAGAGTCTCTATTTCAGAAAGTAGCTTCCATGTCCCCACAACCGAGCCGTTTCGTCACATGTCCTCCTTTTTTTTCCTCAGAAGCTTGGATTACTTGAAGAGTAGTAACGTTGATCTCCCCCCGTCCTCCCGATGAGGAATGCACCCTACCTTCATTTTCCGTTTTCTTCCCCAGCCTTCAGTTTTTACAATCTTCTCATCCTTTAGCTCTACAGTGTATAAGGAGATTAGCTCCCCGACCGCCACCCCTAAGTGATCCTGCCCTTTTTCTCTCTCGGTTCATCTCTCTGAGGCTCCCCAACTGATAATGCGCAATCTCCCTCAAGAACCGCCCGAGATGTATTGCTGAGTCTTTTTGGGGGTATATTACGCGATTTTTCCTTGTGCCCTGTTGGGGCATTGGCTCCCCGTCCCCCCTCTCTCGCTTCCGAGATGCACGCCAGCCCTGTCGTCACAGAAAACGACGCAGCCCTTTCGATTTCCAGAGCCTCGACCTTCTTTTTGCTCCAAAAGAGTCGGCTTTTTGCCCCCATTTGGTCATCCCTCAGATGTTCTCCGGGCGATCGCGCAGCGGACTCGTTGCCAAGGCAGTTTAAGTGTTTCCATCGACCCAATTCAAATATTTTTTCAACCCCTTACACGCGATCTAACTTTTCTGTTCATTTAATTTGGCACCCGTGATCTCTTCTAATCTTCGAGTGTTCGAAGCAAGGCACCTTTTTTCCAAGGTTTCGGCCTTTGCCGCTCGTTTCCCCCCGATGATTGTGATGAGGCGACCCGCAGCTTTTGCTTTGCTGGTCATAGCTTTCACATCGAGAAAAGAAAGCTTCTGCCAAGCGTGGTTGAATGTTTTCCAATTAAGACCGGTCGTGAAAACACCCCAACCCCCACCACCCCCGTCCAACAAACGCCACCCCCCACCAACAAACCCCCTTTTTTTCCCCCCCCCCCCCCCACTCTACAGCATCAAAATAAGTTCATTCTATTCTCCCAAACCCAAGCCCTTTCTTGAGGTCCTAAATACGTTAGAGGAAGCACCCTTGACCGATCTGGACCCGGAGACCTTTTAATCCCGGCCCCTCGGATTTATCCCCAAGAGTAAGGGGAATTCCCTACCCTCAGTATCGTGTTTCGCTATCATCCCTCCACGCCCCTCCTCTCTTCCAAGCCTACGGAATAATTTCTGGAGAGTCTCGAAGTTCCCTCTGTCGCTTCCCCCTCCTTCCCGATACTTTTTTTTTCTTTTGGATTCGCGCCATATACGATTCTTCGGGCGTCTACTTCCCAGCCGTTCCAGTTCGAGATTCCCTATGGGTACTTTTTTGACCCAGTCCCGTCGATCCGATTCCCCTGCCCCAATAGTCAAAAGCAGTCCTGGTGAGTTATCCCCGTCTTGCGGAGTTTTAGTGTTCCTCTCCTCCGTTCACAACCGGACCATGACTTCGGCACTTCCAGTCGACATCCGATTTATATAGGAAGACTCCCTTTTCCCCGTCTCTCCTACATTTCACAACCCACTTTTCAGTTCCCCATTTTCGCTATCTCTTTTAATTCTCCCCAGTTTTTTGTGTTGATCATTTTTTTTAACTCCCCTCCCCCTGAGTGTGTTCCTCACAAAACTCATGTATGCGTGGGGAGACTGGGGCGCCGAGGCCTTTTGAGTTTGTTTTGATAGGGTTACCGTGGTTTTCAAGGTAACTGTTGTCCCCGAACGCGCTTTCGCACTCCCGTTACTGAGGGCCTACCCCCCCCAAGCTTGATTTTTGGATTTTGCCACCCCCAGGCGTGTCACTTCCTTTCTTTCTACAGCAATGTCCACGAGCCCCCCCTGGATATCACGACTTCCTTGCCACCCCGGCATCACTGATTCCCCCTAATTCCCTTTTTTGCCAGTAGTCTGTCTCGGAGACCTCCCCTGATCCCCTCTCCGGTTGCCGGCTCCATTTAGTAAGACTGGCCCTTTGATTCCCTCTCGACCTCCAACCTACCTTATTCGGGAGGCTTTTAGAATTTGCCTGTCCTTGCCGTTGGATCGCCTCTGAAACACTCGGTCTCACCTCTCGGATTCCTTCTTGTCTCCCGGCGCCCCTGCGGGATGTATTCCTTTCCCCCCTCCTCTCGCTCGATGCTTCCTACAATTCAGAAGACCCTCGAGCCTTTGGATTGTAGTTTTTTTCTCCGTCGCATCACGGAGGTTGATTTCGACGATCACTTTCTCGTTACATCAGATCGTCTTCGTTTTTCTACAGATTGGGCTGCGCCGATCGAATCTATTACAACTGGAGTCTTTTTCCTCCCGCTTTTTACGGCCAGTAAAAGACTCTTAAGCCCTCCCTTCTTGGCTCCCTCCCTAAAATTTGGCGAGTTGTCGTCTCTTCACCGAGGAGCTCTATCGCCGCCCTTAACGGGTCCCTCCTTTAGAGCTCCCCCCTTTTTGCAGCGCTATTCACGTGCGAGGGTATTTTCTCCTCCTAGGGTTTTTTGGGTTTAACACTGCGTTCTTCTTTTGCCCCTTTTACGTCTCTTTCCTAGCAAAAGCTCTTCCTGAGACGAAACGGAGCGTTCCCCCCAGCCCCCCTCCGTTCTCCTGGTAGCGATCTGGCCTCCAGGAGTGTTTTCTTTTATGACGTTTTGGGTTTCGGATGGGCTTTCGGCCAACCCCCCCCTACAACCTCGGAGACCGATTTGTGCTCCCCGTTTTCTCCCCCCCTGTGTCACCGTCCGCAAGATCCGCTGGTACTATAAGCGTCTCCAAATAATTGATACAATCTTGTTGTTGCGGGATTTCTCCTCCTCTTTTGGCCCATTCCGGGGGCCGGAAATCCAGTTACTTTTCTTCTGCATTTGCCGTAGTCGTCCTCATTTGATCCCTTTTCCTTCAGCTCATTTATTTTTTTATCTTGTCCCTCAAAGAGAAATTCGCCTGATTCTTTCCGGAATATAGAGCTCCTAGATTTCGTGGTCCTTTTTATCTTTTCCGGACCGCGGGATTCTCTGCCACATGGAGGTGTCATCTGAGCGCATTTTTCTCTGAAGACCCCCCTGTCCCCTTCACCAAATCCCGCTTTCTTCCGCCCCCCCCCTTAGATTGCCCAGCCAGCTTCTCTTTTCGGACTAGACCTTTTGAATTCTTTCATCGGTTTCGTCGAAATAGAGGGTATGACATTTCCCTTCAATCATATGCCGGCATTCTTAACCCCAGCCCCCCACTTTTGATGTTCCTTCATTGTTCCCTGTGAAGTTTTTATGAGCTTTCCCAACTCCACCAGTTTACCGCTTTTTGAAAATTTTACCCTTTTGTCCGTCTCTTCCCTTCTTTCCAGAAAGAACAGGTCTTTCCTACTTGGCGGCATACCCGGAAACTTTTCTTCTCTGGACACCTGTTTCTTTCTCATCGCGACCAGGATTCTTCTTTTCATGTCTTTCCACGCCAGGGTCCCCTCCCCGCGCCTGTTGTGTTACCTGTTATCCCGAATAATCTGCCCCTTTCAGCCCTTTCCCTTTTTTGTTCTTGGGAGATTTTCTATCAGAGTTTAGGAGTTACTCTGATGCGGCTCACCCAAGCACTTTTTCCTTCCCTTTACACACCCTTCCCCCCCCTGTCTTCATCGTTCAATAGATCTATTTTTCCTTTTCCCTTATCCTTTTTTCGGCGACCAGGTAGCTTGGAAGGTTCTCTCAACGGCTCTCAGGCCAAGATCCGGGATCTCCCTCCCTCCCTCCGAGTTACCCCCTTACGATCAAGCCTCCCACTACACCCTAAGTATTCCTTTGTCTTCCCCTGTGTGACTTAGGAGCCACCCACCCAACTTTTTGCTTCCCTTCACACCTGCGTTGTCCCGCCTCCCGCAGAAATTCTCCCCTTACGTCGGGATTACCCTTCTACCATCTTGTGAATTTCTGTCTGTCTCCCCCCTTTTCCTCGTGATGATAGGGCAGCGCTCTATGCTCCCACGCCTTTTTCAAGCAGGAATACCAATCCGAGTTTTCTTATTTTCAACCCCCCCCAACCCTCAATCATGCCACATAGTTCCCTCCCTGTAGTGGCAGCTAGGAAAAGGAGTCCCACTTTCAATTACCCTTTCCCGAGCTCCTTTCGACCCTGCACAGCTCGCGGGATTAAATGATCGTAGCACTGCTCTCCTTTTGCCGGGGTTTGGCAGACCTGCCCCCCCTTGGATTTCTTCGACGCGAGATTTTAGCGCGCTCCAGTCCTTGACCCTTTTCCGTGGTTCCCCGGTGCATTCCCACTCCTTTTGGAAAAATCCTCTCTCCCCTATTACGATACAGTTTTGTTTCATCACGGCTCCGAGGCAGCCATTCTTTCCTTTTTTCTCCTTAGCCCTAATTGATCCTGAGGCGTGAGAGTTTTCTTTGGACCCCTCCCTTCCTTTTTTCCTTTTACTTCAATAGGCTACACGCTTCGGGAAATTTTTAACCTCCCCATGAGACTTTTTCGATTTACTTGCGATGTCTGAGTTTGATTAGAGCTCCCTGATTCTTTTTCCCACTTTTTTGTATAACGCAGCAAAAATGTAGAGATTTCAGCCTTTTTTACGACAACTCCCAGCCATAGATCCCCACACTCCCACTTTTCCTTCCCCTGTAGTCGACCACACCGCGTGCCATCTCCCACCCTCATTTTGTTTTGACCCTCGGAGGTTCCTTGCAACGCGCGAGTTGCTTAGCCTATTTTTTTTGCTTCCTGACGGTAGCTCTTTCTTCCCCCCCGTTCCCCATCCCGTCATTCCACATACCCCAATCGGACATACCTCACCCCCACCTTGGCCCCCTCTTCAAGCGCACTGGCATATGTTTTTCGCTTCCCCCCCCTGCGTGTCTCCTTTTGACTTTTTTCCTGCTTCTCTACGTTTAGGTTTTTATGAAGTAATATTCTCTTTTTAGTCTCACGCTCGGGTTTCGCTTAAGGGACCTCTCTCCTTCCATCCATTTGGGTTTTGCTTCTCTGTGTCCGGCCCCGATGTCCCAAGTTTTTACTCGCGCCAGCCGCTGCGATAAGCAGTGTACTCCCTAGCTTATTTCCTCTCTTCTTTCTTGCCAAGGAATCAACCTCCGATTCTCCCCGTTCTAATTGCTCGCTGGGCGCACTGCTGTTTCATGGAAGAATACTCAACCGGCTTTCGCGTGCATTTCCTCTCCGGATCTCCAGCGCGGTCTGCCCTCCCGTCCTCCGGATTTTTTTTTTTTTCAGAACCCACGGAACTCTCCTGAACTGCTCCCCCCACTCTCACTCCTGCTTTTCCCTCCCCCGACACGACCACCGCTACTTTCCCTTCGCAGCGACTACACACAGCCGCCAACCCGCCCTAGATATTTCTTCTCACTCTCAGACCCCACGCCCCGACATGATAACACTCAGCAGTCCTTTTGCTTCCGCTCAGCACTCTCATCCCCCCCATAAACGAAAACATTTCTCTGCCCTGCCCACCCGGATTCGCTCGGCACACCACACCTCGACTGAAACTCCGCCCTTTTAAAATCTGGGCAAAAGAAGGCTCCTGGTGTTTTCCTCCCCTTTCCACTTCCTTTCTTTCCGGAGTGTGTTTCCCATCGATTCGTAAAACAGGACACCATAGTCTACTAAAAACGCTCGAACCCCGTCTTTTCCCTGACTCGGCGTCCCTCCAGTCCTCCATTTCATGAGTGGTCAAACAGCCGGTTCAAAACTTCATATCCTAAGTTGTTGTTTAGGGATCACGGTGTGACCCCCCCCCCCCCCAGATGGTGCCGCCCATTCTTGATTGACGGTCCTGCGCGAAGCGACCCCTCGCCTAGTTTTGCGAGAGGTTTCCATCGGAGCGGGTCTCCAGGCAAGAGATTTTTATGCGAACGGCCTTCCGTAAGAGTCCTTATTTCCCACCCCCGTGCGTCCTTTTGCATCCCTGTCTAGAGACCCTTAGTTATAGCGTCCTTCCACGTTGAATTCCCCCGACAGTTTTCCTCCCTCTGGACCACTGAAACTTTCTTTCAGCTTTATCCTTGTGTTCATTTGCCGATGAAGCTCCCCCCCCCTTTTTTTTCTTCAATGTCAGGGCTCCTCCTTAAGTGGTCAGTCCTTCGAATATCCTCTTCAAACATGACCTTATTAGGGCCTGAGGTTAGTGAATCTAGGTCAATATTTTGTGCTTCTCCGTTTGCTCCCCCTCGGCGACCCTGGCGTTCCTTACACCAGGTGGTATCCGTCGGGGAATGTTAATTTTTCCCTGACATCTCCACTTTTTGCTCTTTTTTTTTTTCCTCTACTCTGGTCTGTCGACCCCCTCGACATGACCTGCGTTTTCTTCCGGCGACCCCCTGAGGTTCTTTTCGATTTTCGTTCCCAATCACAGTCGTCTTTAGTACCCCTCTTGGCGATCTTTTTTCTTGGCTTTGATTGCCATGATATTCCCAATGGAGCGTTTATTCCTTTTGTACTTCCCGCCTCGCCCAACAACTCCCCTTGACGAGGGCGGTTTCCCGGTCGGTGGTCCGCAAAGCACCTGGCTTTTGTTTCCTTTTTCTCCCACAGAGGCCGATTAGGCGACCGCGTCCCCTCCCCCCCTCCTTTTGCCTGCCCCTTAACTGCTCGCGATTCTCATCGGCCGTAGCATAGATATGCTTGGCATTTGCACCTTGCCAAGTTCGGGATGTATAGTGGTTTTATTCCACTTATAGGGACCTTGCCCCGTTTCTCCGATTGCCCCATAGGATCCACCCACTCCTCGATCCTACCCCATAGCGCAGTGTAACCGAGGAAATTCCGGTTGTATGAATTAGGGAGGGCTCCTGTGCTTCAGGTTTTGTTGGCGCCCTCTGCGCTCTTTTGGTGTCTTTGCTAGGCTGGAGTGCATCTTGTACCCCCTTATACTCGCAATGGCTTTTTTTTTGCTCCCCCTTTCAACTCGAACCTCTCCGCCAGATCTCCCGCCTCCACCCCAGATCCATGGCCCGCGCTCAGGCCTCTTTTCTGTTGTGTCGTTCCGGATTTTGGTGCCTTTCGATGCTCGCAGGAAATAAGTTGTTTTACTTGCGCGGCTAACTCGCGCAGCTTTATTTCCGAACTTCTTTCCCTTTCTCTTTTTGCGGGTCTCTCCCCCGCAAATCTTTGACCTCCTTTTATGACTCTGATAGGTATGACTCGTCTCCGATTATTGGGATGATCCCGATATTTTCCGAAACGTGAAAGTTTAATGTACTCTCCCCACGCATCGCGTTTCACACTTTCCTTGGAGAGATCATTTACTTCTCAAGAATCCGCGTGTCTTCCTGCCCTTCCAGCTGTCCCCTTGCTCGCGTTGAGAAGGAATTGGTACATCCTGCAATCGATCTTTGTCTGCTCTTTGAATGATCAGCCAGCGTTTTTTTTCTGCTTTCCTCAGCTTCGCCCCCCTCTTGTTTCGGGAACCTTTATTCGGAGAGTTTTTTTGATGCTTCGCCCCTCCCCCCCGCCGTTGGTACCGCTTTTGGACCCAGTTTCTCTCCGTTTTTTTTTTCCATCTCCGCCCCCGCACGCATCGATTCAACGTCGGCCACAGAACCACCTCCCCCACTGAGAAATGGCCCGCGTTTTTCTTTTTTGCGTCAGGGATTCCTCGGCATGCTGTTGACACGGTTTTCCATTCTTTTCTCCGGGGAAGCCCCTTTAACCCGACCCTCCCCTGTTGGGTAACCCTTTGCACTGGCTTTGCAGACCAATGCCTACTCTTCGTTGGTCGAGGCTTTAGGCTACTCTGCGATCTCAAAACAACGTCCTTTCCGATCCCTTGAGTTCCCCAATTCTCCCTTTGAGATTTCATCTCTATATTTATCTTTTTTGTTTTTTCCTTGAGCAATTTGGAAGGTTTCTTGCTCATATAAGTACCCAAGACTTTTTGATTTAGTTCCCTATACCCTCCCCATCACCTAAGCACCGATTCCCTACCCCCCCCGCAAGATAGGCAGTGGATTTTCGGGCCGCTTTGATTTCTTGCCGTAACCAAATTGGACCCTTTGATTAGCCCCATTTGTGTTTTTCTCTCCCCCTCCCCATCTGACTGCGAGGCTCTCAGGGCGTTTCAATGTATTTTCCTTTCGGCCCTGAACTAGGCTCTTGGGGAGGCTCTCATCCGAGGCCTCCCTCGTTACAAGCAAGCGTCTAACCGCTGTCTTTTCATCTCCTTACCCCTTTTTTCTCCCCCCCCTCCCCTGAAATGTCGTTGGGCATTGCCTGAAGCCCCTTTAAACGCGTGCATTTTAATTATTCGTAGTCCTTTTCCTTCTCGAACCTCTCCGCTGCAGGCTTCCAATGACCTTCTAGAGCAATTCTTTGTGCTTTCCGGGTTGGAGCGAAATTTATTCCTTCATTAGTTCGTCCTCTTTCTGAGGGGTTTATCTACCCGCTGCGGACTTGTTATTACTACCTTTGCACCCACCCCCTCCCTTCATGACAGGACCGATCAGCCCTTTCTCCCTATCCGCCCTGTCATCCTGTCATCGATGTTATATGTGATCTTCCTCCCTCCCCTACCCCCTCTTATCTTTTTCCTCGCCTGAGTTCAGACCTCCCGACAGTCGCTCCTTTCACTTTTGCGCCGCAAATCGCTCCCTCGATCGGTTCTCCCTTCAAACGATAAGGATTTCGTCTCCTTGTGCCTTCGTCATTTTCTTTCGGAGGGAGTCGCTTGTCCCTTTTTGGCACCTTTTTTGATCCACGGCAAAACTCCACTTTTCGGTGCGGGTTCGTCGCCGCAGCTCTGGCACATCCCCCCCAGCCCCAGTCCTTTTCTTCCTTCAGACCTCGACCCCAGATTCGCTCCAACAGACTTCAGTTCTTAACTTCTCTCTTTATCCGCTGTTTTCCGCTTTTTTGACCGATCCCCTCTACCGGCAAGTTCCGTTTTTTGAACATCCCCAGCCACCCATCATACATTTCGCTTTACCCCCTTCGATCTAGGCACTCGATAGTCTTCGCTTTCAGTCTTTCCCACTTTTTCGATTCCCCCCTTCTAGAATACTTATTAATCTTCTCTGACTCCAGCAATTGCGGCGGCAAGGTTGGGCCCTCTCCGCTGTGTCCTCATTAGGTTTTTTGTTCCAGAATTTTCGGTCCAACTCTCAAGTGGGTAATATCCTGAATCGCGCCCCCTTTCCCGTTCCCCCCTGTGGACCTCGTTTTATTTCCCTTTTTCCCCCCCTTTTCTGAATTCCACCTCCGTGAGGTCCGAGACGCCACGTGATTCTGGTCGGCAAGTCCTGTCCTTTTTTTATTCCTCTCCCACTTTTTTTCTGCATCTCCCATTACATTCGCATGGCGAGACGGATCTCTTCTCTGTCCGGAACGCCCCTTTGGTCTTTTGGCCGATCGACCCCCAGCAACTTTCCTCCCCTCTTCCCCCATTCAGCTAGACTTCTCCTAAGGTAAATGTGTGGTGGGAGATACGAAGATGTCCCCCTTAGTCGTCTTCCAGCCTTCAAGACTTATCGACGCGCGTAATCTGAGCTTCTCCCCTATTTTTCTGATTTTTCTTCGGTTTTTTTCTCCTGCTGCAGCTTTTCAGTAATGAAAGCGCCAGATCGTCTCGATTCCAATTCGTCTAGACCGCTTGAAGAGCCGCCCTGTTTTCAAATCTTTCCCTTTTCATTTGGGAGATGCCACAGGTAACCCCTAGCCTCCCTCGCGATTTCCTCGCCTAGTTTCCACGAAATGATATCCCCACCCCCCCCTTCTCTCCCCTGTTCCCAACACGAGCGCAGCGTTCAGTCTCTCCTCTGAGGCGTTCTCTGAACCCACCAACCATTTTTGTCCCCCTTCTTCTCCCCGTTTTTGTGTTGTATGAGATTAATGTGAACCTTTATTTTTTTTCCCAACGCAGGTGTTTTTGCCCCTTCCCTCAATGAACGAGCGACCGACTTTTCCAGGTTTTTGAGTCCCTTTTTCGCTCTAATTATCAGGCCGTTTGATTCCCTCTATGAGCGAGACTCTGTCCTGTCGGCTTGTTCCGTTTTATCCCCCGGACTTTGATTTATGTACTTTTGACCGTCTTGTCTCGAATTCGGTGGGGAATTTTACCTTTTCCCGCGGTCCCTTTCTTACCTGCTCTAGCCTTTGTTACTGACCCCGGCTCCTTCGAAGACCCGGACTCCTACTCCGTTTGTTTCCGATGCTTCGAGGTAGCAGAATATCTCCGGCTGCCCTTCGAGATAGGAAGAACCATTGCTTCTCTCCTTTAAACCCCCTTCTCGCCGTGGTTTTCCGAATGCTGCAGGTTGCGACTTCTTTCTGCTTGGAGGTCCAGAGCGAAAACTCCGCGATTTTTTTTCATTCCCGGCGCTTTTTTTCGATAAGTCTCGTTCCGCCATTCTTTTTCATTCTGTTTTTTCTCCGGTTTTTGTCTGATGCCTCTCTACACGGCAATCTGACCCTCCTATCATTTTAGTTTCCCTTTAGGTTTCTTTTCTCCCCCCGTCTTTCCCCCCATCCCTTCTGAAGGGCTTTTAAAGGCGGTTCGACCTCGTTCGTTTTTCGCTTCGCAGCTTACTCCCCCCGGGGCTTTTTTTTCCTCCTGGCCGCCCCACGCAAACCTCTTTTCAGCAGCGTCGCTTTAGTTCGCAACGCCAACGGTGTGATGAGTCTTTCTTTACCTGTCTTAGCCTCCCCTGGTGCACCTCTTCGCCTCGAATTCTTTCAGATTATGTCATGGTGTCTTCGGGCATGTATTTCTGGGAGGGCTTCCCACTGCGTTTTTGTATTGAACTTCGGAGTCGATGGTTTCGATAGACTAGGACCTCGAGGATTGGCCCCAGCCACTAGCGCTAAACCTAGACCCTCCGTGTTTTTCCCTGGGGATAGGCTTTTCTGGCACCGGCGTGTTTTTTATTTTTCGGTTTTTCTGACTCGGACTGGTGTGCACTCGTAAAACTTCCCCCTCCTCTGACCCAGTTTTTTTACGATTTGGTATCCATTTGTCACCCCTCTACCCCGTGCTCCGCAAGCAGAGCAATTTCATCCGGCCCTACACCCCTCCGACTTCCTCATCTGTTCTTGCTGATTAACGACTTCTTGCTTGCGCAGGACGGTCTCCTTCTTCTCCGGGGTCCCTGGTCGGAACTTTTCTTTTCCTCGACCATCTCCCCCCCCATTTAGGGTCGGTCACGATGCCTTTCTTGATCCTGTCCGCGATTGTGACCCTATGATGGCCGAAATGCTATCTCCTCTTTTTGGCACGATTTTTTTCCGGAACCGCGTTGTGGCCTCACGAATGTCACGTCCCCCCCCCGGTTTTCAGACTGGGCTATCCGCTTTTCTTCTTTTTCCCCATCTATTCCGACCTAGTCAAAAACATCCGGAGGTGTCGGGGCCCCACACCCCCTGCCTCTCCTCCATTTTTTCATTCCTTCATGGGCTCAGGCATAGTTCCAAGAGACTTTTTCAATGCCACGAAATTGGAATTTGTGGAAAAGTGTTCTTCGGCCGCCCCAGACCTTGTTGCAAATATGTTCTTTCCCGCGAATTTTTTTATCTTTGACCCCCCCTCACACAGCCTTTAACTTTGGTACCGAATTTGCACCAGCCGACCGCTCCTTCTTCATTCCCCTCCTTCCACCCCCCTTTTTCTTGGCCAAGAACCAATTCGATTCTCAGGTCCCTTTCTCGGGTTTTATCGACTTTTCGATTAGATTTTTTCGGAATTGCGTTGTTCTTAACACTTCTTGTTTTTCAGTTACACCATTTTTCTCCGAACGAGGCCAGTGTTTTTTTTACCCCTTCCGATCTTTGTGGGTTTGGGGAGCTTTCTCAAGTTTGACGGCTTGCTGTCTTCTTCTCCACTGCATTTTTTTCTGAACGTTGAAGCCCACCTTCCACAATTTTTTTTGATTGTGTAGG
>Ga0179593_1391831_pt1 | contig 13195 bp, 21 predicted proteins | sample CZODoug2_1_08_16_FD_185931 | JGI IMG/M metagenome (GOLD analysis project Ga0179593, IMG submission 185931) | Vadose zone soil fungal communities from Angelo Coast Range Reserve, California, USA - CZODoug2_1_08_16fungal (PacBio error correction) | ecosystem: Environmental > Terrestrial > Soil >... | reverse complement strand
TATTTTGCTTCCCTTTTCCCCCGCCCCTTGTTGTTCACTTTTTGTACCGTATGCCCAATGTTTGTATTTATCCCCCCAGAATAGTTTTTTTCGTCCTTTCGCTGTATGCCTACGATTTGTATCAAGAACCCCCTGGCTCACCCCCCCCCCCCTTTTCTTGGCACCCCACATTGTTCTCGTTTCTTCGTGTAGTGAGGCTTTTTTACAACCCATCACGTCACGTTCTCCTCCTTGAGACCACTTTTCTGAACCTCCCGTCTTGATTCCCTTTTCCCCTTTTGATATTGGTCATTTCATTCCTTCATGGAGATCTCATTTACGATGTTGAAATTCCCTCAGTTGCCACCCTTTCCCCCTTTTTCTTTACTGCCATTTCCTGACCAACCCCCCCCCCCCCCCCCCCCATCATTTATGATCCCCTGCCACAGTTATCATCCATGATGATTTTGTATTTTCTTTTCCCCCTTCAGTTTTTTCCTCCTTGCTGATAGTCCTTTTCTTCTCCCCTTTTTCCTTTTACCCCCCTGTCACCCAATAATACTATCCAAATGACTGAGCTCCGAGCGTGTTCGGTGCCCCCCCAGCTTACGATCCCTCCCGCCAGAACCCATTCACTTCTGTTCCTCGTCCCCAACCGAGCATTTTTTTATCCGCTGAAACTTTCCCCTCTCCCCTCCCTTCGCCGACCACCCCATCGCCTTTCGCCATTTACTGCCTGTCTTTTTCTCCCCCCTTTTCATGACCCCTCACCCCACCCTCAGAACCCCCATTATCTCAGAAGCATACAGCTTTTTTTAGTCTTCTCTTGGCCGACAGTCTGCGAAACAGACTTTTTTGCTGCTCGCTTGATTTCTTCCCCCCTTCCAGCCCTCTTCCCACTCCCTTTCCATTTCCCTTTCCCCCGTCCCCCCCTTTTATATACTGAGCTTTGTTTCCGTGCGAAGTCATGTCACGTGTGTTTGCGTTTATTCTTTCCCTCTCTTTTTTCCTGGTCCCATTATCCTGACCTGTTCGACGCTTCCCGCAAATTCCCAGAATCTTATGTTTTTTTTTCGGAAAGGTTGACCACCTTTGCTTGGGAACCCTGTGTGCTTTTTTTTTCACCCACGTTTGTCTTGAACCCACCCTATTAGAAGGTCCCAACTTTTCCCCTACTGTTTGCCATGAGCACCCCCCTATTCCCCCCCCCCCTTCCCCCCGTATTTTTTGAGAATGTGTTTTTTCCCCCCCCAGTCATTACCTTTTCCTTTGCTTCCCCCATTTCTTTGTTCTCGTGACGTCCTGAGTCCCCCCGATTTGTTGTCCCCCCATTCCCTATGCCCCCCCCCCCCTTTTTCCCACGGCCTCCCGCTTCATTGCGTTTAGCTTCCGTCATATAAGCAGCCAGATATTGTTCTCAATTTAGTTTCATGCGATCCCCCTCTGCGGTACAACCTTGTTGTTCTTTTCCTTCCCCGTAAGCGGTAGGATCTCTTGAGTTGTGTGATTCCTTCACCTCCAGGGTCAATATTATAGTTAAAAGGAACGTAGTGGATTTCACCCCCGCAATTTTTTCTTTCGCATGGTTGAATGTTCGCGGTCGCTTTGTCGTTTGAATCTCTGTGGTGTCATTTTCCGAACTTGTCCCCTTTCCGTTCGCACCCCCAAGAGACCGTTCGGCATTTTTCGACGCGATCGCGTTCGCCCCCCTTTGAAAAGGTTTCTGCGCGTGAATTTCCTTTTTGCTTCCTCGTTCTTTGCGCCTTATAGGCTTGTCACCCGGTCCCCCCGGTGTATAATTTCCTCCTTTGTAAGGCGACGGGTCACTTCTATGCAAGATCTTGTCTTTGTCCCCCCTCCGTATGGTTTTCTTTTCCCATTGCGATACGGATTTCGGACCATTGTTGTGTGCGGAGTAGGAACATGATGTTCCTTCTCCCAATTTGCGTCTGCGACCACGTTGGTTTTTTTCCTTCCGGCCGTCCCGTTTCTTTCACCTTTTCCTCGTTTTCCTCTTCATGTCAACGTTGCGCCCTAGACATCTCACTCCGTTGACGATCGGACCAACATTTCTTCACTTTGCCTTGCTATTTTTTTCCCCCCCCCCCCCCCCTCCCCCCCCCCCCCACAGTTAACATTCGCGTCCCCGAGCCCTTTCCAATTGCGATCAACCCATTCGAAAGAGTGTCCATCCCCCCCCCCTTTCTTTCCCTTGGCGTACCACCCTTCAACAATCATTTTTTTTTTTTTTGAACACTGCCTGTTTACGTTCAATGCCCCCCGTCCATAGGAAACGAGGTTTCTATCCAAACACTTTTAATTAAAGTTCGTGACAGGGCCATATGTCGATTTCCCCTGTTTTGTTTTTCCCCCTTCCCGACCCCGCCCTTTTTTTTCCCCCTTAATCCGTTCCGTTACTTGGCGTGTATACCTCTGTCACCCCCTGCCAGTTCGTGTGCTATCTTTCAACCCCCCTTAATTATCTGCACCCCCCTTTTTTCCTCCCCCTTTTACAACTTGACACCGCCTAGCCATGCGTGCTTTGGCAATTTGTTCTTTTTGCTTGATGGGGTCGCCTTTCGCCATTTCCTCAGATTCTGAACTCTCGTATTGCATGTGTCCCCCGACCAGTCCCCTCTAGTGACTCGGGTTCCCAGCAACGCGGTCGGCTCCCCGGTCCTTCTCCCCTGTTGAACCCACGCGCGGTTTTTGCACAAAAAAAAAAAACACCCCCCCCCAACCCCACCACCCCACACCCCTCCTCTTTTTTCCCAGACTTTCCCCCAGTACACATGCGACGTGCTTTGCTCGACCAATGTCTAGGCGTCACGTTATGCACGAATTTAGTCCCTGCATGTTTTGCCTTGTCTCTACGCTACTTTTTCCCTGAAACAACTTCTAACCTCGTACCCGATCCTTGCACTTCATTGTTTTTTCAACGTGCCCAGCCGCTCTCCTGACATGAGATTCAGCGCCCCTCGAACAAGGATTTCGGTCAACCTCCCTTCAGACTGTTGGCTGGATCCTTTTTTTTTTTTTTTTTCCCCCCCCCCCTTTCCCTTTGCCCGATCCCCTTTTCTCACGTGCTTCCCTTCACACCGATGTTGCTCTTGCCCACCATTTTAAATGTTGGAACAGATGCCCTGCCGAGTCCCCCAAAGCGCCGAGGCTTTTTTGTGACAGATTACTTCGTTCTATTTTTCTTCCCTCCTTCCGCCCCCCCCCCTGCTCCCACCTCCCTACAACTTTACAGTTCCATGCGATGACTTTTGAATCAATTTGTTGCGCTCCCGCCCCCCCCCCTATTACTCCCCGCCGTCCTAGGAACATCCCTTCGGCCCTACCCCCCCCCCCCCACTCCCCATCCCCCTCCAAAAACCATTCCTTAGTTTCTAGCTCAATTTCACAGTTTCCCCTTACCTTGCAATCCCCACATACTCAGGGCTGGCTTTCGGCACAAATGGAAGCGCACAAGCTACCCCTTCATCCTCTGTCCTGTTTTTGGACCTTTCCCCCAGTCGGGGTGTCACAGCAGTCCCCCCCCTGGTCGAGCACGAGAAGTCAGTCATTTTTTGCCGGGTCCCCACTTCTTTTTACCTATTTAGTGTCTGTTTTTTGCTTTTCCTGTGTATGTCCTTCTCCTGCATTCGGATTAAGACCAGGTGGTTCCCTCCGAAAAGTCTACCCCTCACCTTTTTCCTTCATTTGTCCTCCTTTAAAACAACCCTACGAGTGGGTTTCAGCAGGCCACTCCGACCCCCCCGTCCGAACCTTACCATAAAAGTGCCCCTATTTGCTTTTTTTTCCCCCCTCGTGAGACATTAAAGCCCCCACCTGACTGTCAGCCTGCCACACCTCGCACTCCGTATTTTCAACGCTTTCTGTTTTCCCTTTTTTTTCTCCCTGGTATACTGTTAATATTTTTTCATGAAGATAGCTCGTTACCTGCACAGTACTAGCCAAGACACTTTCTCTGACCACCTATCCATAGCCTTTTTCCTTTCCCCCGCCTTCGTTGCCCCCTCGTTTGTTTTTGTAGCATCGTCCCCTTGAATCGATATTTTGTTTTGTACCCCACTTCCCCTAACCTTCTAGGACGACATGGGTTTCCTCACGCAGCGATCCCCTTTCCACTCCTAGAACCAGTTTCTCTGACCTCCTGTTGTGACCCCCGCAGTCCCTTTTTTTAGAACTGACAGCTGTAAACCCCTATTTTCCCACCTGGACCTTCCTCCCTCCCCCCCCCCCTCCTTCAATTTTTATTGACTTTTCACCCTATCAGAGGACCTACCTGAGACCGCGCTGCTGTCTATGCCTTTTTTTTGATACCTTCACAAGTATACGAAATTATTCAGATTAGTTGAGCCCCTCCTTTCCCTTCCCTTTTTTCTGCGTCAAATAGTTAAGATGATACTGTGTTTTTGCTGTTTGCTGAGGTTTTATGGGTCCCCCTTACTCCGAAGTAATTTTTTTTTTTTTTCCCCCTGAAGTTTCCTTCCATTTTTCCTTGACTTCCTTGCACCTCTATACTATTTTTTGATCCTCCTCCTTCTCTAGATCTTAAAGCGACTCCGTACTCTATTGTGAGTCTCGACCCAGTCTTTATTTCCCCCTGTCCCTACCACCTTCTCTTTCTACCCCCCCTCAGTTTTTCTTTTGACACCCTCTGTCCTTTCCACCTGTTAAAACGGGTTTGTGTCGGCGAACAAAGAATCCCAGGAAATCCAGAACCCCTCTTCCCCCTCACGTTCACACCATTTTATTTTTTCTCCCCCCCAACATCAATCTTATATCAGACCCGGTTCGCGGTGTTTTTAGACTTTTTTCTGGGATCCCCCCCTTTCTTGTTTCACTTTTTTTTTTTTTTTTTTTTTTTTTGGTGAAAGATCCTACCTAGGTAGCACACTTTTCATGTTTTTTTTAATGAAGAAAAATGCGGAGGCATCTCCCTGTGTTTCTTGGCAGTGGAAATCCCTGTCCATTCCCCGTCATTGTCGCCCCAAAAACTCCCCTGCGCGTTCCCCCCCCCCTTGCCAGCACAAAGAATCTATATTCCCTTATAACCGTTAACATAGTCTTTTTTTTTTTTTGATGTTTTAATATCCTGAGTATTCAAGTAGAGCTGCTCTCTACCAACTTTCGCGTGGCTTTTCCCATTCTTTCCTCTTGCTTTTCCTCAATTGTCTTGGACGTTTTTTTTTTTCCTGACCTTTTTATGAACCTGCGATTTTTTCCCTTCACCCTTACCCCCCCCCATGAGATGATACCCCCCCCTCCCCCCACAACCCAAACCTTTTCTTGATAGAGAAATCCCCCCCCATCGAAACATTTTTACTTTATTTTCTCTTCTATCCCACTTCCCCCCCCCCACCTCCCTGCCACCTCCCCCCGATAACAAATGAAAAGCGTCCCAATGAGCTCGTGAGATAGGGATTCTTTTCGTTACCCATTTAACTTTTTTCGCATTTTCCCCAAACTTTTTCTATCGTTTTCTTCCCCCCTCGCTTCCCCCGACTATTCACTCTTGTGCCCCCGTTCAGATTTTGGACTCTCCTGTATATCGGTCACATGAACTAGAGGTTCCCCACCCCCCCCCCACCCCGTCAAATTTTTTCATCTTCCTTGAAGATTTTTATATTGCAAGTGTCCCCCCCCCCCATTGAAAAGGGCTCCCACTCAGCGACCTATATTGGAGCCCCTCGTGTTTGTTTACACCACCCCCATACGGTCGTTCTATTTTCTCTTGCCCAACCTCTTTTTTACCACGACAGAACTGTCCGAACTTCAAATGTAGACGAGTTAATTTTTTTCCCCAATTTTCCGCGAACCCATTCGACATTTTTCCCCCCCCCATGTAGCTTCCCCCTTTTTCTCCGCCCAAGATAATACGGATTGCGTTGGGATAGTCCCCCCCCCCCCATCTCGCTTCCCCTTTCGCCCCACTTTACTATCCCCCCGTCCCCTGTGTTTCGTACCAGTAATACTTGCCGTTATCTATGCGTTTCACATTTTGAAAATTATTTTTTTTTTTTCCAAATCTTCTCCCGGCTTCTTTTTGTCCTTTGAGTTTGGGGAGGGTTTCCCGTCTTATTCCCCTTTCCTACACACTACCTTCCCTGAAGTCTTTTTTTCTCACTAGGCTTTAATTGAAAGAAGCTCTCCCATCAGGCGGTACCCCCCCACGTTCCTGCCTCCCCCCAGGTCCTCCTGTTTTATTTAGACGTCTTCCTTCACATATCCAGGAACCTCCACCCCCCTCCCTCTCCCCCCATTTCGGGCCTTTTGCCATTTTCTCTAATTTGCCGACCCCGTCTTGTGTTTTGGGTGGTGTGCAGTTGGCTCATCTGTTCTAATCGCCCTCTCCTATTATCCCCCCCTTTCGCTACGTCACCACTTTTCCCCTCTTTCCCCCTAAGGTTTGTAGGCAGGTTCGTTTGCAAAGATTCCAGTCTTTTTATTGCTTATATCTCTTCCTTTCTTGTAGTTCATCGAGGTCCGGTTACTCTGGACTTGAGATCGATCCTCCCTTTGCCTCCCGATATCCCGTTTTTTTCGGAGGGACGAACAGGGGGCTTAGTGGTAGAACGCTTTTTTTCTGACCCTTTTATTTTTCAAGTTTTTCTCCCCCCCCTTTCCCCCCAGCTTTTTTCGTCACCTATACCCTTTAACCCCCCTCCTCTCTTAACCCCCATGTGGAAGGGGGAAACCATTATAATGTTCGCTCTGCCTTTTTACCAGTGTCTTTTTTTCGTTTACTGCCCCCCCAACTCTATTTTGTTGACTCCCCATTCCGACGGCCCCCCTTTCGAGAGTAAACAGTACTATTATTTTCCGCTTTGTCAGATCTTCTTTTCTTCCCCGTATTTGTTCTCCTTTTAGGGCAAACTTGATTCCATACTTTATCTGCGTAAGTTAACCACCACATCTTCTTTCCCCCCCGTGTTTGCGGTTGTGTTTCCATCCCCGCTTCCAGGACCCTTCGCAAATTTTTTCGGGCCTCCCCCCCCTTAGGCACCTTTTTCGCTTTTTTTTTCCACTCTTTTCCCCGCATATTTTTCCCCATGTGTTGAATCTGGCGTCAACAAAACGCGTCAGCAGTTCCGAAACTGTCCCTTGACCTGTACCCCCTTTCAACCCCCTCCCCCGCTTCCCCTTCGTTTTTCCCTTCTTCTTCACTTATTTTTTTCCCCTCGCGAAATATTGTCGCACGTTCCCGAGGGCGGGCATTGGGCTCGACGAGGAACTTTCTTTCGGCTTTTTTTTCTTTTCTTTGCCCATTCATCTTTACACAAGTCCCCCAGGCCCGTTTACCTTTCGTCGTAAACCTAAGGGTCGTGCCTCCTTCCTTCCCCATGTTTGAGATACGTTCCCTTTGCCTGGGTCGTTTTTTCCCAGTCCTCCCATTATTGTTTTCTGTTCGCATCCATCTGAGCCATGTTCGGTTGATAGTAGAACCATGAGATTCATTTTAATTTTCCTTCTCAAATTGTTCCTGATAACGTGGGTCCCCATTGCTAGTTCTTCCCCCCCTTTAATCCCGTTACCCTTCTTTTGTTGAATACATGATCGCGTTCCTCTTGATTTCTCCTTGCCATAGGAAACTCACCGGATTCTGATTTTGGTTGCCCCCCCACATTAGTCACCCTTTGCCTTGCCTCCTTGTTTTTCGTCCCCCAATTGCAAACCCCCTGTTCCACCCCCATATATCCAAGATAACTGCTACAACCTTCTCCCCAATCGAAAATAAACCCCCCTCCTCCGGAGCCCATGAACTCCCTTTTTTTTTCGCAACCTTCCATGAACCCGTTACCCCCTAGTGTCCCCAATTCCCGCCCGCAATGTTAGCGTTTCCCCCCCTCTGTTGAGAGCACGACCAGAGCCGTGTGAGCACGGGGGATGTTTGTAACGATCGATTGACCCTCACTTCGAAAATCTTTTTTCCCTTTCTTCTTTTCCCCCCCCCTCCCTCCCGGTTGTTTTGTAATCTCTATTTCTCCTAGGCATCGATTCAACACCCCGCTCACAGTTTGCGCGTTGTTAGTTGAATGAAACACACTGTTCTATTTGCGCGCCCCCTTGAAACTTCAGTCCGCTGATTCCATGCTCTTTTTCCCTCAAGGTATGTGGGTCTTGAGGTCTAGGTTTTTCCGAACTTTTGCTTGTTTCTCCTTTCCGCCATCTAGTATTCCCAACCTGTTTAGCCCCACTATGGACCCCAGAACACATTTTTTAAGCCCTTGTACCAATTCCGACGTTTTTTGCCTAGCCCACCAACGAAGTATGTCTTCATGCGTTGTCTTGTGCCCCCCCTCCGCCCTTTCAACTCACATGGTCCCGCCGTTGGCGGACAAGGTGGCCACGGTTACCCTTGTCCACCTCCATTTTCTCCTGTTTTCCTTGCTCCCCTTCACGCCCTTCGTCCCCCTTGACACATGGTCCCCTTTTCACGATATCGAGTCACTGCGGAACACGAACCGCCTTGTGCCCCAAGCACCCGCTCCGAATAAACTTTTATCAGCGTCCTTTACCCCCTGCTTCGCCCCAACCCTCCTCTTCCCTGGTCTTTCTCAGCCCTTCCTAGTTGACTATCCGTCCCCCCCGACGCCAAGACAATCGCCCAGGAATCCCCCCCCCCAAGGTCTGCACGCGACTCCTTTTGTGCCCCTTGCCCCTGCTCCGTCCATACTTTTTTTCGTTCGAGTTCTCCTTCCGCTCCGCAAGTGCCCCGCATCGACAGAAGCCCTGCTGATGAAATCGTAAAAGTTACCCCCCTTTTTTTGTTACCTTTTTTTTCCTACCCCCCCCCCTCGGCCTTAGCGTAACCTTTCATCAACCCCCACAAGACAATTTGCGCCCCCAACTTCTGTCATTCCCCATCTTCATTCCGATTTGGAATCCCCCAGTTACCCCTGAGAACACCCCTACTGGCCCCCTACTGTCGTAAGCCCTTTAATGTACTCCCCCCCCCCATGCACCTTCCGTCCCCCCCTGCTTTCTTAGTTTGTCCCACCCTCCTGGGGCCCCCCCGTCACTCAACCCCTTTCCTGATCAAGTGAACGTTGATACTCTGTTCAACCTACGGTGACTCCGGGCTCCCTCAAGGTGATCATGGCCCCCAGTCTGGGGCCCTTTTCCCTCCAGTGTCCCCCCCCTTTTTGCTTCCCCCCCTAAGCCTGACTTCTTTTTTCCACATGCGTCTCCCTTTCCCCCCCCCAACCTAGGAGTCGGGGACTCCTGTCCTTCCTTTCGTAACCTCACCAGACAAAACTTTTCCCGCGAAAGACTCTTCTTACTACACCTTGCACCATCCACCCCCTCACTTTTGATTCCCTTCCCGAACCCGTCCCAGTACGACGAGTTTTTTTCACGTAATCGGCCAATGGAAGCTGCTGAGTTTTTAGTACCTATATTCCACGGTCAGTTTTGCCCCCCTTTATCACCTTTTCCTTCGCGTGCCTTCCCCTTTCTCGATGTGTCGAGTTGATTGTTAGGTTCATGTCCTCATTGGAGAACCAATTTTTTCCCCGGTTCGTACCTTTTTTTCCCTGCGGTACTTTCTGTGCTTCCTTCAGTTCTCCGGATTCTTGTCAGACAGCATTCGCGCGATCTTCTGAACGGTTGCGAGTCCTTCGGCCGCCTTCTTGTGTTTACGCGCCGCTTGTCAGTGCTTTTTCCCCCCCCCCCCTCTTTCCACAACGAGGACACCGTCCTTCCCCCTCGTCCATCCGTACTTCAATTTGTTCTAGTAAGAGAGACCGCAAAGTAGTGCCCTGTTTCCTGCGTCCGACCCGTTTAGCCATACCACTCTCATCATATGACCGTTAGCAGACATTGTTCCCCCGATACCCCTCCTCCTTTCCTTTGTTTTGTCGGCCCTTTTCCTCCTTTTTGTATACAGTTTCGCTTTTTTCCAATGCCTTTCTTTTATCATTGGACGAACCCGACATTGACTGGCAGATTACCCTGTTTTTACTATCTTTTCCTTTTACTTCACTCATTTTTCCTCTGTGTAGCTCCCCCCCATTAGAGTTCCGATACCCTGAGTTATTCAAAAACTATCCATTGTCGCATATTTGGGGCCGTTACTTTTCTTCCCACATGCCTCCCCTCCTACACCTATCTATTTTTGACCCCCCCCCCCCCCCTTGCCACCCATGCTGTCCAGCGATTATCCCTTCTCCACGTCGTACGGTCACAGTTATTGCAATACCCTGAGCCTCGAACCCCCACGCTTTCCTCCCCCCCGCACCCCCTTTGTAGTCCACCCCTTCCCAAGCGGCCAATTACCACCCCCCTTTCCCCCCCCCCCCCTGAGTCGTGGGACTAGGACCGCATTTAGTGTTGATTTTGGACCCCTCTTCCTTACGTCCGCCATGTTCCTGCCGGAACCTAACATCCTCCCTGAGCCTCTCCTGTTTGGGTCCTTTATCTTCACTTCGAAATGATGTCGCATCCGCCACCCTTACGCTCGCGGACCCCAATGCCTTTCCCCTGACTTTTCCCTGATTCTCCTCCTCCATTTTCCCTTTTGTGTTGCGTAAGTGAGTGAGTTGATGCATCGAAAGGTGATTTAATTTTTGCCTTCTCTCTTCTTAGTTTTTTGTCACCGCCCACCCCCCCCATTTTTTTCTGAATTGGGCTTCTTACCCTACCCCCAGGAAGAGATTCCCCCTCCCCACCAAGCTCCTCTTACTGAGATCGCCCCTCCACCCATTGTTCCCCCTTTTTTATCTGTACCCCCCATTAGAGTCCAAATGATCAAACATCTCACAACTTTTTTTCCCTGATCTTTTTCCCCCCTTTTTTTCCTATTTTTTCTACCCACTGTTTTTATTTCGTCCTCGTATTAAGTCTGTTTGCCGGCCGCATAGTTTTCCCCCTCCGCCGTAAAGTTGTCCATTTTCGCTGATTTTTTTGTTTGTCTTGTGCCATTCACCATTTGGCTCCCCCCCCCATTTTTTTGAAACCCGGTCAATCTGTTTTCTTGAGCATCGTCCTTTTTGGCCATTTTTCATTTTTCCAATACCTTGCCTGCTACCCACCTTCGACCCTTACCATAGTAGGCCGTATAAAACCCATGAAGGACTTTCTCCTGTGAATCTCCCCCCCCTCCGTATCCGTTGAACCATTCCCCCCCCTTTTCCCTTTTAAATTGACGACCTTTCCCTGATTCCCCAGGTCAGGTATATCCCAAGGATAGAAAAATCATCCCCCCCTTTTCCCCATGTTCTAAATTTTGCCTTTTAACTTCTCAGTAAACCTCCCCACTCTGCCCTCGCAACCCCCCATCTTTTGGTCTATGCCGAATCAAATTACTTTTGAGTGCGTGTTCATTCTCCCCCATGTACGTCTTCCCCTTCCCGCTTCTGCGCGCTTCATTCCCGTACCCCGCCTATTTCACCCAAAAGGACGGTCTTGCCGCTGTCTTTCGTTTTCCCTCGTTTGTCTTTTTGACCTGACGCTTCGTCCAGCGCCGGACCACCGCTGAACCTTGCGCCTAGTTCCCAAACTTCTTCGTAAGCATCCCTCTGCTGCTTTTTCTTTCCCCCGCCTTTGCGTTGTCACCATTCTTCGCCCCCCAGGCCGGGTGGTTCCCCCCCCCATCTTAGAAATAAACCCCCTCCTCGACACCTTCTCAGTGTCATCCGCCGACATTGGTTATTCTCAGTGTCCCCCTTCCCTTTTTGCCGAGAGCGCTAGCTTATCTTCTAATGCAACTCCCTCTTCCGTTCGACTCTGATTCCCCGCTTTTTCTCCCCCAATACCTCGTTTTTCCAACTGATTTCAGATCGGTGATTCGGTCACTCTCATCTTTCTTTTTGCCCCTTTATACTCCTATTCGGGAAATCATTCTTTATTCTCTATTCTTCCTCGCATCACTACTCTTATTGTTTATTCGTCTTTTTAGAAAAAACATTTTTAACCTGTTCCTTAGGGGTTTGACGCTGTCTGTCACCCTTTTTTGTGATTGATATCTTTTTCCCCATACTTTACTCCTTACTTTTCATCCTGCACCAACCCCCGTATCCTGTATCAAAAAGGACTTCCAGGATCACTGTTCGTTCTTTTCCCGACTAGTTTCCTTTTTGTAGATCTTCCCCGGCCCCCGCTTGTTGCCCTCCCCCCCAAGCCGTAGACTGAGTCCCATTTAATGATTTCGAATCCAGTTTATCCCTCTTCTTTCCTTAGGCCAGCTACTTGAAACTTTCGGGAGTGCCCAGTGATTTTTTCCATATCTTTTTTGTGGTTCAATGTTTTGCATTGTTTTTTGGAGGGTTCTTTTTCGGCTGCCGTAGCTTTTTTATATTACCCGCCCGTTCCCATTGACACTCGGGAAAATTTGTCCGGCCTGCCTTGTTCGATTTAGCGCACTTTCTATGTCGTTAGTGCCGTTACATTTGGGGGTCTTGTAAGAAAAGCGGTTCCCGGCCTTATCGCCGTTCCATTAAACAGCCAGGGAGCTTTTTGCCCGTCCATAAATTTTTGCGTCATTGGGATTCTAGGGCGCCAGGACGTAATACTAATGTCCCTGTCGTATGAGTCTTCCTCCAGGGACCACGTTACCCCTTTTTCGTCGCCCCCCCTTTTTTATTGAAAATCATAGGGAGTCGGCTAATTCCCTTGCCTGCTGAGCTCCGGCTGCTCCGAGCGCGTTCGTTTTCAGACACGTTTTTTTGCGCTAGATCCCCCCCCTGACTTGCGCCATTAGTGAAGCTAGAGACCATTCCTCTAAGGTTTTCAATTCGTGGCCCCCCTGCCGTTCTTACCCCGTTTCCCCCGGCTGTTCCTCTCCCCCCCCTTCTTTTTTTTCCCATGGAATGATTGGCCCTTTGGTCGCCTTTCCCTCCTTTGAAGATTCCCCACGGACGGTTTGAACTTGAAACCTCCCGTGACTAGTCGTTGACAAATATCCCCTTTGCCCTTGCTCCTTTTTGGTTTCCCCCATCCCCACCATTCTTTTTCCACCCATCCCCCCCCGCTTTCCATTATCCCACAGAGAAAAGACTTGCTAAAACGTCGTACCCGACCTTCCCCCCTCCGCCGGCCCCCCCCACCCCCCTCCCCTCCAGACCCCTGCATTGACCCACACTTGACGAGTTGTCAATTGTGCCCCAAGCCTACCACGCGTTTTCATCCCCTTCAATTATTTACTCCTTGCCCCTGGACCTTTTTTTTTTTTTTTTGTTTTTTTTTTTTTTTTTCCTCGTCCGTCCCC
>Ga0179593_1330035_pt1 | contig 13195 bp, 23 predicted proteins | sample CZODoug2_1_08_16_FD_185931 | JGI IMG/M metagenome (GOLD analysis project Ga0179593, IMG submission 185931) | Vadose zone soil fungal communities from Angelo Coast Range Reserve, California, USA - CZODoug2_1_08_16fungal (PacBio error correction) | ecosystem: Environmental > Terrestrial > Soil >... | reverse complement strand
CTTTTTTTCCCACGGTCTTGTGTTTGCCGTGTCCCAAACTCTCCTTCATACTGCGACCCTCACACGCCAACTTCGCCAAGTTCTGTTGGTGTGGGCGTCCCCCCGCTTTTCACTTTCGTTTCGGTCCTGTGCTTTTCTTGTCCCTTCTTTTTTTCCCCCCCCGATGATTTTGCCCTCAGGCCGTTTATAATATTTTTTCGCATTTGACTGTGGCCCCCCTCCCCTCTTCACCATCTGGTACAAGCTCGTTCTTCCGACCACTTGTCACTGCGACTTTTTTTTCCCCTGAGCATTTGCTCTCGCTCGTTTTTTTGCGTTCCTCTTTACCACGGCCCTTTGTTTTTTGCTTTGACGCGCTTGTTTTCTGTCCCGCGGTCCACTTTAAGGCTTTTTTGAAGTTCCTCCCCTTGTTTATGCGCGAGAACCGTCCCCCCACTCCCTTCCTCCCGGTAAGTGTCGAAAGTTTTTTTTTTCTTTCAGCGGTCTTCCGGTCGTTCAGTCCTTGTAATTGCTTGGTATTTTGGGAGTTTGCCGTTTTCCCATACTCCTACTCCTCTCCGTTGTGTTTCGTGTCTCAATTCTTTTTCCTTCCCTCCGTCCATCACCCCCCCCCTCTTAAAATTCTTCCGCTTTGCGTCTTTTTTTTAAATTTTCCACTTTTCTTTGAGTTTTCTGTGTGGTCTCTCGCGCTGGGTTTTCAACCCTCCTGCACCCGCTGACGCCTCAACCACCCTTTCTGTCCTCCTGTGCCCACCAGTGTTGTCTTTTGATTTCCTCTCCCCCTCGTCCGAGTTCCTACGCGTGGGCTTTGTTGCTCGTCTTGTGGCCAGTTTTCGAGCTTCGCTTCTATTTTTTGTTTGGCGCGAGCATCGCCGTGCCTTATTCTTTTTTCCGGTCATTCATCGTGTACCCTCTTCCCCTTCACGTAACCTACGTTCGCTTGACTTGTTTTCCCAACCCCCCGGCATCTGGGCGTTTTTTTTATGGTCCCCCCTGAATTTGGTTTCTTCCTGGTGCGTCGATTGGAACCTTCCCACCCCCTCTTTCTCCTTTGACCGTCTTTGAGGTTTCCTTGTGGTCTCAGGCCTGTCGTGTCGACACTCCGAAGTTATCACCTTCCCCCCGTCCCGTCTGTTTTTGTCCTAAACTTCTTCTCTCCCTCTTTTTCCCCTCTTTTCTCTTTCCTCCCTCACCCGTGGCACATTTTCGTTCGGCCCCACCTGACTGTGAGGCTGGGCGTAGTTTTTTTTTTCGTGTCCCAAGTTATGGGCTTTCATTTTTTCTTTACACGTTTTCCCGGTTTTTACCTTTTTTCTCCTTTTCTCCCCCTTTCCGACCTCAATTGAAAAACTTTGACCCGGAGGCGTTCCCACCCCCCGTTTATTCTTTTCCAACCTTGGATTCCCTCATGATCAATGTTCCCACGGGCTTTCCCTTTTATGCCTGTTTCTTTTTCACACAGATTTCTGTTGGTTTTTCCCCTTCCAGTGATTTCCTCTCTGTTTGATCTTCATTTGTAGGTAGGGCACCACACTCAAATCGATGTTGGGGGGATGCCCGGCGCCTTGAGCGCTGTTTCCCCTTCCGGGGATTTTTTCCCCCCCACCCGCCTTCTGGGCGCAAATTTAACCCTTCTTTTTCAACCTTTCCCATTAGCTTTAGAGTTATCCTTTTGCCAACCTTTTGTTGGGTCCCCTTCTGCCCTCCTTCTGCTCGGTTTCTTTCAAGGTTTTTAGGTTTCTTTCGCCATCCTTTTCCTGTGCCCCGTTGCCTTGCCTGCTTTCCCTCCGTCCCTTACCCTCAAGGTCCCACCCAATTGTCTTGTTTGGTCCGGGTTTCTAAGTGACCGCCTGTGCTTAATTTGGTATTGGCAGTTCGCCACCTTTCCTCCTTCTGTGGGTTGTTCCAAAGGGGTTGCCGTTCTTTTTCTTGTCATGATTTGACGATGGGGCTGTACGCTTTTTTTTTGCGTCTTTTTCCCTCACAGCTTCTGTTTCTTTTTTTCCTCGAGGTTTTGGACTGCTTCTTGGCGGGTCTTGTTCTCCCCCTTGGATTTTTTGGCTTTGTTTGAATTTTTTTTTTTGGGTTCCTTCGGGGGAAGTCTTTCCGTTTTTCTATTTTCACCCTGATCTTTTTTGTTGTTATGACCTCCCCGTGTTGGTGCACAAGTCCACAACGCTGCGTGTCGTGATCTGCTGGCCCTTTGCTCTTCTCCCTCCGCCCCTCTTATCAGGGACCCACCTTTCAATTTGCGGTTACCGTACTCCTGATGTTCGGGAACCTACTTTCTTTGGTTAAAGATTTGCCTCCAGCGCTCGCTTCATCCCCACCCTTTCCCCCACTCAATTTTTGCTACCGGACCTGTTTCACTGCTGGTTTTGGTTTTTTTGCAGATTTTTTTCCCGAGGCTTGCGAAGAATGGCGGTTTGAGTTTTGGAGGGGCACTACGTTCTTTATGTTTTCCCGTTTTGCGTCTTTGTTTTTTGGACCAGGCCCCCGACGGGGATTCCTGTTCCTTTTGCGTTGCGTGTGTTTTTTCCCCCCCCCGTCCCCAGTTTTTCTTCGCGCCCGGACCGTGACTAATCTTCCCCCCTTCCTCCGTCCGTCAGACTGCTTCCTTTCTCTGAAATCAATCTGACCAAACCCGCCCCAAACCCCCTTGATTGGAAGGCTTATGTCAGGCCCCTGTTGGACCCTTCTTTTACGTTTTAGCTCTGGTCCCGGGTCCTTGCCACCGTTTTCTGTATGTCAACCTTCTGGCACGATCCCCCTCCATGCTTTCCTTTTTTTCCCCCCCCCCCCGGCGTCTGTCCATGACATCCCGACGATTTAACCCACGAAACTGTTCAGGTTTTCCCCCGATTGTTTCGGCTGACCCCCCCCATGTTCGGGGTGTCCTGGTTTGAGAAAAGTCCCCCTTTTGGCCGTCCCACCTTCACCTTCATCTTCCGTGTTGCATCGATTGTTCTTGGCGTTAATTGATCTCCAACATTCCTTCCCGCCATGGTCCTCGCACCTCCGGTCTCCCGGACCCCGTTCCAAACTTTATTTATTCTTGGCTATTTACCCCTTCTTTAGTGTTGGACGAACGAAGATTTGTTACCGTTTAGTAAGGATCGTTTTTTTTTTTTTTTCCCCCTTTTTCCCATGGTAGTCCCAGGCTGTCTTTTCTTGGCCCATTCATGAACCTTTCCCCCCTGTCTCCTTCCACATTCGAAGTTAATTTTTTTTCGGATTTTTTTTTTTTCTTGCTGGACTCATGATGTGGAAAGTCCTTCTTATCATCGGGCGGCTTAGTTTTCAGCAGAAAGCCCTCCTTGGTTTCTCTCTGTGACATTCTTTTTTTTTTTACCTCCCTCCCCCTTATTTCCCTAACCCCTTTTCGTCGCGTTTTCTGTCTTTCCCCCTCAGAGTCTGACCTTTCCACTTCTTTCTTTTTTAGGGTAGGCATCCCCCCTCAACCTCCCTTCGAGTGTCTTCTTCTCGGCCTGGTTGGTCCAATTCGGCACCCCACAACCAGCAGATTCCCACACGGTTAGGGTGACCATTTGTCTTGTGCATTTTGTCTTATTTCCCTCGGCTCCTTCCCGGTCGAGATCAACCCCCTTCGTTTCCCCTGGTTTGAATAGGAGTTCCCTGGAGCAACTTTTCATGTGTTGTGCCTGATCCTTCAGATGCGATATGATTTGAGCCATTCTTCAAGTTTTTGGTCGCTCCGTTCTTGCATCAGGTTTATCCGTTTCGGTAAGCAGTAAGCCTGTACCTGTCTTTCCCCCAGAGCCTTTTTCTCCTGCTTCCCCGTGGCCCCCTGGTCCGTGAACTTGAAGAAAATTCCTCCAGACTGTAGTTTGCAGTTTAAACGCGTACGCCCCTTTTCTTTTTTTTTCCTCCCCCACCACCCTTCCGCCCCGTGCCCGTTGCTTCGCATTTCCCCCGTTGGCAGATTCCTACGCAACCTGGAGTTGAACGCCGTAGAATTACTCCACTTCCCTTTTCCGCGTGGCCTGCGTATGTCTTGCCCGCAGAGTCATCCCACAGTCTTTTTTGCCTGTTTTAAGAAGCTTTTTTTCCCCCGCTTCTTTTTTACCACTCCCTGCCGTCCCCCCATCCGGGGGTCTCAACTTTTTTCTTGTTGCAAAATTGACTTTCCACAACCAGTAAGCCTTTTCCTGAGGTTTCGGGTCTTCCAGGCTGTTCTTTTTTTTCAAATTTCTTCAGGTTCTCTCCTTCTTTGTGAGAGGGGTTTATGATGGACCAATTTGACGTAACGGAGTGTGTGTTTTGCCCACCCCGGAGGTTTTGCCTAGTCTTTTCCCTGGCCGCCTCTTTCCACCACATTATCTTTTCTTTTTGGGCGGAAGTCCTTCGCTCCGTTCGCTATCTTTTCGTCTGGTGGTCTTCCCCTCTCTTCCATTGTGATTCCCAGGCATCGTTGGCCCGTTTTATCGACTGTTCTCCTTTCCACAAGTTTTACAAAGAGAGGAGGTTTTTTGAGTGTATTTTTTTTCTTTTCCATGGGTTTCGATGGGTTTCGCAACGCCATGGGACGGTTGCGTTGATGCAGCCCATCCTGTGTCTTCCCGTTTCTTGTGGTGATCGGTCCCCACCTCGCAGTTCCCAGAAGATTTTCTAGTCTTGGTGGCGGTGACTTGGCTGTGGCCCGGGTTTTTCCGTGGATTCCTCTTCCGGGCGTCCCTGCGGTTTGGTTCCGTTCGGTTATTTTGCCCCGTTCTTGAGCTGGAGCGGGGTTTTTTCGTTCCTTGGTTCTGAGGCTCTGTCACGCCACTCTTGTTCCGGCTCTTCTGAGGAAACTTTTTCGAGCAGGCGTTTTTGGTAACCCACAGTTCCTCGTCCCAAGTTTTAACCCCTGTTACCTTCTGCCAAACGTTCGTCTTGTGTTTTGTTTTTCCCTTTGGGTTTTTCATCCATCCCGATCCGTTTCGGGTTTGCCGCGTCCTTGTCCGGTCTGGATTTCCACTTCCTTTTTGGCGCGGGGCGTAAATCTTTTTTGCTGCCTGCTCGCAACCCCCTCATCTTTTTTTTTCCTGCTTACACACAAAGTCGCCTAACATGTGTTTTTTTTCCCCGTCGCTTATCCTGGCCCTTCTCAGGTTTCCATCTGTCGAGTTGTTTTTCGCCCGAATCCTTCCTCTTGTTGGGTTCGGACGGGCTTGCTAGCGTTTTTTGCCTCTTTGTCATCGGTTAAGGGTCTTTTTTAAGTGCCCCTTTGAGAAAGGCAAATACGGTAAATGCACTCGGCGTTCCCAGTTTTTTTTCCTCTGCCGCGTTCTTTTTCATAGTTTTGTTGATGGCGGAGTGTTCTATCTTTTTAATACCCTTTTTGTTTTGTGCATCTCTCTCCGCCCTACGCATACACCCTTGTCACCGTTTGTCTCGTTCCCTGCTCCCTTTTCTCCCTACGTCCCGTCGTGTCGGGCTTTCTTGGGTCGAATTTTTGCTTCTTAGCCGCTGCTTCGTTCTCTGACAGGCTGCGGATCCCCAAGTTCCGTTTCGTCTTGCCGTTTGATTGTCAAAACACTTGTTCACTTTTGCCCCTTCTCTGGCTTCTTGCCCAGTTTTCACGAGTCATGTGTAAAGTTCCTTTTTCTGTGATCTGTTTTTGCGGCGAGTGGTTTTGCTCAAAGGCCCATTCATCGTGTCCCCCCCTCCGTTCCCCAATACGGCGCTCCCTTCGCTGTCCCTGTTCTTTTCCGTCCCCCCCCGGCATCTGCCGCGCTTTTTTTTTGCTGGCAGGTCGCAGTTCTTTTACTTTTGGTTTTTCCCACGCAAAAAGCCTGCTCAATGTTTATAGTTGTTTGCTGTTTATTCTTTTGAGGTCCGTCAGCGCTGTTCATCATTTTTTCTTTTTTTTGTGTATTACAGACTCCCTGTCGATTCTTTTCGTGTGTTTTCCTCCGTCCCTTGCTCTTCCGCTTCTCTCTCTCCCGCACCCCGTGGCATTTCCCCTGGTCGACCTCCCCCTACTTTGGGACCTTGGTTGAACTCGTGTTTTTTTTCGCGCAGTCATGGGAAGTGGCCAAGGATTGGGCTTCACCCGTCCTTCGCTTTCTTCCTCGGTCCACCCCCCTTTCCCCCTCATGGCAAACGACCAAGTCTCACCTCGGCTTTCGCTGTGTAGAACCCTGCTCCCCAAGGCTGAGTTTGGGAACACCGCACTTTGCACCCTTTTATTCCCTGTCACCCAGATCGCCGCGCTGGGGCCTTCTCTTGAGGGTTAGCGACTTCGCGCCTCATGATTTCTTTCGAAGGACTTTTGCCCGAAACAAATAACCCTCTATTTGGGTGATTTTTTGGTCTCGCTCTCCCTACCGTTTGCTTTTTATTTCCACCGCCTTCTTTCGTCCCAACCTTTTTCCCCTTCATACAACCACCCCTGCTTTTTCTTAATTTTTTTGCCGGTATCCTTTGAAACCTGAGCGCTTCATCGTTCTCTCTGCTCGGTCTTTTTGTTAGGTCTTTCTTTTTCGTTCAGAACTGGTTTGTGCTTGAGTGTCTTGTTCCCCGACTTTCGGCCACTCTCTTCACTGAGTGCCCACTGGTTTTTTTTTTTTTGGCCTACATAAGGCCGGGCATTCTCTTTTTTATTTTATTGGTGAACTGCGGCGGCGGGTTGGTGGAAGGTTTCGGTTGCCGGTTCGGTGAAGCGGCTCTTTTTGGTCCGAGGGCTGTACCGCCGTTTTGGAGTTGGTTGCGATTTTTTCCCTCCCCAACCGCCGTTTTCCAGTGACTTTTTCCTTTGACTTTTTTGATTGTCTTGGTCTTTCTTTTTCTTTCCCACCCGCACCAGTTTCCTACGCAGTGCGTGACCTGTTCCTTTTCTTCGTCAGTCGGGATCTTGTATTCTTGCAATGATTTTGCCTTTGGTTCTGTGCTGACACTCCTTCCAGCTCGGCTTTCATGCTCTTGCTTCACTGGGCTTCCATCGCCATTCGGGATGATTATTCCGTTCCCCCCTTTTTGAGCGGACCGCGTCCCCCGCCCTGACTTTTTTTTGAAACTCCCTTTTTTTTTTTCCACTTTTTCAACTTTTCCGTCCGTTCTTTTCTCCCCGTTCAAACTTCCCATCCCCAAATGGGGCTTTTTTTGAACTTGTTTTTGGAACGGCTGTTTTTTTTGTGGTCTTATTTTTTAAACGATCGGAGGGACCTTCCCCTCGGCGGTGGGAGGGTTTGCCGGACACCCTGGATTTCTGTAATGGTGTCGGCGTCGGTCTTGCACAGGCCTTGAACCCCCCCGCCGTTATTAAGAGGTTTTTCTCCACCCCCCGGACGAGAGTGTTAAGCCCCCCCCGTTTCCTAACTCTTCTTTTTACCCTCTGCGCCGGGCCTCTATCCGCCCTTTGGTCTCTCCCCCAGCGGTTCTCGCCGACGTGACACAAAAAGCGTTGATCGTCGTTTTTGTTTGGTTCCCTCCTTGGGTCACGGCGCTCCCTTGCATGATACTTGCCCCGGTTGAAAATACCACTTTTTGATCTATGGTGACCCTTGCCCTTTTCGTCCCCGGGGACGCACGGCCAGTCCTCCCTACCTCATCCTCCGTGCCCAAAAATTGAACTTTCACGAGGATTTAGGTTTTTTTTTCACTGTTTTTTTTGACTTTTTTTTTTGTACTTTACGTGTCCCGCCAATTCCACACCCCATCTCTCTTTTGCCAAGTTTTTTGTTGGTTGTGATTTTTTTTTTTTTGTGGTACCTTTTCTCCCCCCTTCCCTCTGGTTCATTTTCTGTGCCTTTCCTCGGCCCTCCTCTTCCCGTTTCCCAAAAGTTTTTTTGGCTTTTCGTTTAGTCGTACCTTTTTGGTTGGGTCCTTGCGGTTTTTTAAGTTTGTTCCCCTGCCGAGGGCGGTTTAGTAGACTGTTTGCCGGTGCGTTTTCCCCTGGGCGTCTCATTTGGTTTTTCTTTTTAGTTGCACTTTGGTTTTTAGGTAGAGGACCCATTTTTGGGGCCTATTTTACACCTTTTTTTGAAAACAGTCTTTTTGAGGTTCCCCTCTGCCTCTTTTGTTTGGCGGCGTTTTTTCGATACCTGTCTTTCATCGATCCCCTGACCTTTATTTTTGTAACGTGAGCCACGCGTCCAGTACATGCATTCACAGTGTTGGTGGCGTCTCGTGATCCCCCTTTGTCTTTTCCCCCAGTCCGGGGCACCCGAGTTTCGTACTTGTTTTTTTTTGTGTCCCTTTTTTGGACCACCTCGTCGACCCTACCTCCGGCTCCTCGTAGTTATTTGACCTCAGGCCGACTCTTTTTTTTTTTCAGCCTGTTTTAAAATCGGGCAACACCACCCCAACCCTTTTTTCATCTTTCCCCGTCCGTAGGTGCCCCCCCTTGATTTTTTGAAGTGTTCTTGATCTTTGACGATTCGGTTTCCCGGTTCGATTTCCCCCAATTGAGTTTCCGCCCCTGAGGCCTTGGGCCGCCTGCGTTTGTTCTTTTGGGCCTTTCCGTTTTTTGTAGTTTTATGAGTTTAATGCAGTCTCGGTCTGCTGCGTGTTTTTCGTTTAGTAGTTTTTCACGTTGTTACTGCCTTTTGTTCCGGGTTCCACTCCGTCCCAATCTTTTTTCCCCCGGAATTGGCCGCTGCACAGTCTCCTTCTGTTCCATTTTTTTTTCCCTTCTTTTTTTTTTCCCCGTTGACAAAGTTCCACACGTCCAACATCCCTCCAGGCCTTTTTGGTCTTTGGTCCCCAGATCTTTTACCTTTTTATGACAAACTCTTTCCCGCCCCCCTTTTCGTTCCCGCCATCGTTCCCACCCCAGCCGTACTTGGTTCGTTCACCTTTTGTCATCGTTTCAAACTTTCAACGAAGCTCGCAATGGTTGTCCTTACAAATCCCTTAGTCGGGGGCGCGCTGCTTTCTTCGTCGGCCTCCAGTTTTTCCAGTATTTTTTCTGGCTGAGTCTTCCTTCATGGAAAAGTGCCCTCCGGCAGGCGTGTTTTCCCTTCGTTCTGCGCTGAAACCACAAAGCCCTTTTTTTTCAAAACTTTTTTCTTTCCGTAGTTTTTTTCTTGCCAGGCCGACCGGGGAGTCGTTCTTTTTTTCCCAATTGATACTTTTCTTTGGCGACTATGAGGATTTTTTTTTTTGCGTTTTTTTGGACAGTTGGACGTTGCATTTTCCGTTGTTTGCAATCTTTTTTTTACTGTCCTTTTGTGTCACTCCTTTGCTGGCGGCAAGATTAGGAGAATAGTTTAGCTCTGTTTCAGGAGTTTAGCCTGTTCGTTTCCCTCCGGCGGTTGACCCGAGGGCTTTTTTCGACTTTGAGAAGGAATTCCCGGGTTTTCGTGCGGTTTGTTTTTAAGTTGGCAGTCTTCTACCTCACTGTGGTTGTAACTTGGTTTTAGCGGTTCTTGCGACTTTTTTTTCTGTGGTTAGTCGGCCCTGAACTTTTTTTTGTTTTGTCCTTTGGTTTCCTTTGGGCGGCCTGCTAAGCGTTGTCCTGCGTTTTCTGCCGCCCTCCTGGGCCACCTTCCCTGCACTGGCCGTCTGTCCGTTGAGCCTTTTAAACCTTTTTTTGAGAGTTCCAGCGCTGGTCCTTTTTCAAAGTTTGTTTTTTTCCTTTTTTTTGAAGGGCGATGGTGCCGTGTTGGGTCGTTTCCGAGCCGCGGACCCAGAGGGCTCTTTTGCCGTGGATTGGGTTTTTTCTGGGGAGCGTTTTTTTTGGGGCCCTGGTTGTCGTGTTTCTTTGATGAATGCTGTGCTTCTGGGCCCCTACCGCCACCGCCTTTTGCCTCTCGCGACTTCTAGCACTTTGGTGGCTCCGTTTCAAACCTCCTGTCAGAACAATGTCGATGCCAGCCCAACCCGGGGCGCCGCAGTGATTTCGGGTTTGTTGCGTCCACTGCGCACGTCCCTGCGGCCCCTTCAGTGTTCCTGGTAGAGTATAGTTTTTCCTTCTGTTGTTCCCCACTATTCATTTTTTGCCCGTTCCAATTTTCAATGGCTTTTGGCGTTCCTGAGTTCCCCCTTTCACGCTCCACAGGGTCCAATTGCCCCCGTCCCTGTACCTTTTTCTGGCTCCCGGTACCTTTTTCGTTTTATTGGATTTCCGGGCCAGTGTTTTTTTTTTTCTATTGTTTCATGGCACCTTTGTTGGTTTGACATGGGTCTCTCTTCTTTTTTTCCCTTTTCCCTCCTTTGCAGGCTTTGAACTCTTTGGGTTTCTGGCGCGTTCCAGAATCGCCCGGGCAAGCGCAACCCTTTGACGGCTTAGTGGGATCATTTCCAGCGCCGGGGTCTCATTGTTTTATCCGTGGTTCTTTTCTGTTAGTTCCTCCCCCCACAATCATTGCCTCCTAGTTGTTGTTTTTTTGTTTTTTGTGATTGACCTATTCCCACCCCCCCTCTTGGAAAATGTGCAAGGACCATGTCGCGGCTTGACAAAAACTTTCTCACTAATCCGGGCGTTGCCGCTTCCGTTTGTATTTCTTTTTTGATGTCCGCGTGTTTGATTGGGTTTTCGACAAGGGCCGGAACCGTGACGCTGTGCCACACCTGCGCATTGTCCGGTCACCCCAGTTTTTGGTTGTAGTTGAATTTCTGTTTCCCTACGGCACGAGGGTCCCTTCTTCCGGGGGCTTTCTCGTTTCCCTGAGCTGCATGTTGGTTGACCCCTGTTTTCGATTCCTTTGCTGTGATCTTTCTGTTTTTCTTCGTAGCTGCTCCGCGCCCCCACTTTGCAAATGACGTCCTACGGCCTTCCTGTGGTCACCTTCATAACGGCTTTTTTTTGTCCCACGACCCACGTGCGTTGTAACCCCCCTGGTACTTTTTTCACTTCCCCCCCCCCGGGCATCCCCCTGCTTCGCTTGGCTGTTCTGGTCTCATTTTTTTTTTGCCCTTAGGAAGACTTGGTACCACGATGGCCCCCCACCACCTTGTTTTTCGACCGTCTTCGTCCTTCTTTTTCCTTGATGGTTGGATTGAAGACCAGCACGTTTGTCTGAAACACTCCCGAATTCCCGCTACCGCCGCCCTGCTCCCTTCTCCACAACACACTCCGTTTTCAAATGCTGCCTCTTTTTTAAGATTTTTCTCCCCGCCCTTTTCACATTCCGGCCAACGTCGCAGCCACCCCCCCGTCCTTTTCCATTCGGGCGTGGAAACAAGTCGGGTTTTGCTTTCCCCCTTAACTTTTCTGTATTGGTTAGGATGTGCTGACAAAAAGTTAACCTTCCGCCTTCGGCCCGCTTCTGGCCCCAGGTTGGGCCAGCCTTCCCCCAAACTTTTGCGCCACAGCACATCGTACCCTGGAGGTAGAAGTCCCAAGGCTCCCACCGGTTTTGTTTTGCCAGGGAAAACAAGCCCTGTTCTCCCCACGTTGAATTGTTTCTAACCCTTTCTGATGCGGCGGGGGCTGAGCCGTGCGGGACGCGGCCTTCCTTGCGCCTGCTCCCCCTTTTTGATTCCGGGCGAAGGCTTACCGCCCCAATTTTTCCCAAACATCTCTTTTTTTGAATCGCCGACCCTTGAGGGGTGCGTTTCCTGGGTTTCTTGTTAATGCTTCTGCTTTCCCAAAACTTTTTCCAACCGATTAAACCACCCCCCCTTTTTTCCTCTCTATCCGTTATTCCCCTTTTTGTTCCCCCCCCAACAGGCACTTCTCGCCCTCCCCCTTGACTTTTTTTGCACCGGTACTAAAGTTTTCCGTTTTTGGTTGCTTCCATTTTGAAGGCGGACCAAAGTCTCCCTCCCCCCCCACTCTCCCACCTTTTTTACTTTTTTTGGGCTTTTCCTTTTCCCTCTTCAACAATCCCTTTCGTTTTGAGATGGAGTGACTCATTCTGCCCCCCCATGCGCGGGGCGGGTCGGTTTCATTTTTCCCGGTTCTTCCCTTTTCGGTGAAGTTTTTTTTCGTTTTTGTCCCTTTTCTGGGGCTGTGGGGCGTTGGTCTCTTTTGTTAAGAACAAGGGACGAATGTTGGCCGTTTGTGCCACCACCAGTCATGGGTGGTGTCCCCCCCCCTGCCCGATTCCCTGTTTTTGATGTTTCTCCTTATTCCCTCCAGTTTTCATGAATTTTGGTGTCGTGGCCTTAGGCTAAAGTTTTCCAGTGGGGGCTTTTTTAAGTTTCTGTTCAAAAGGTCTCGGGAAGTGACGCCCTTTTGCTCCCCCCTCCTCACCCTTGCGTCGCGGCGATATGTCTTCACCTTTCTCATCGTTTTTTATTTTTTTCCGGGACGCGTTAGGGTTCCCATAATGTCTTGTTAACCAGGGATTCCCTTCAATTGCTTCCCCCCCTTTTTTTGTTGTGAACTTCCTGACCTGCCGCCAGTCCTTCCAGCTTTCTTAAAAATTTACAATTGGTTGTTTCTAGGAAGTTCTCGGTTCATTTTGTGGTGGTGGCAACTCTTTTGTGAAATATGTCGGAGGCCTTTCTTCATCCCTCTTCTGGGTTATGGGGAATTCCTCGGCTCTAGGTCGTTTCTCTGGCTTGGTCTTTTTTTTGGCCATTACCGACCAACCCTCCCAATTTGTGTTTTTCGTTTCTTTTCTGGAAAACCGCAGTTCCTCTCCTCCTCCCCCTTAATTCCTTTCAATTTGCGTTGGTTCCCCCCGTGGCGCAGATGCCGGCCTCGCCTTCAAACAGTCCCAACTCCTCCACACACAAATATGTTTTTTATTTGAATGCTTTCTTCTGCGGACTACACCCATGCATTTTTTTTTCTATCCCTTGCCCGAGCCCTTCCCCCCCCCCCCCGTGTACGTAACCCCTTAGTATACGACCGGTCTTTTTCCTGGGCGGTACGGTTTTGAGGCCCCGGCCTTCCCCGACGAAGTCTCAGCACCCCCCATTTGGGGAAATGTCTTTCATGGACGGTCTGTCAATTTTTGGTGGGCCGGGTGAGTGACAAGAAAAAGTTCCCCCGTTCCCCGCCCCAATTTAAAACCAACCCCTTCTTTCCCTATCTTGTACTACTACTTTCGTTTTTCTTTGTTTTTTTTTTGGCTTGAATTGGTTTTTAATTTTTGGGGCCAACTACTTTTTTTTACACCATTTCCACTCTTTCATTGTACTTTGACCTTCCCCCCAATTTTGTTGGCTTTTTTTCTGGGGGCCTTGCGGCCGTGCGTTTTGGCGTCCCCCGCGGGTTCCCGCGTAGTGGATACCTGTGCGTTTGTTACACGGGGCAGTTTCTGTGGTTCAGTTTTTTTATTGCTCTACCTTGCCGCAC
>Ga0179593_1316130_pt1 | contig 13195 bp, 25 predicted proteins | sample CZODoug2_1_08_16_FD_185931 | JGI IMG/M metagenome (GOLD analysis project Ga0179593, IMG submission 185931) | Vadose zone soil fungal communities from Angelo Coast Range Reserve, California, USA - CZODoug2_1_08_16fungal (PacBio error correction) | ecosystem: Environmental > Terrestrial > Soil >... | reverse complement strand
AATGGACTCGTAGTCTTGTGTCTTCCTTGTCCTTCCCTCCAATGCCTTTTGGGCTTGCGTCATTGTAAAGGTTGACCCCCTCCCCTGTTCAACTTTACCCTTTTTTTTTCTCCCCTGAAGTGCTGTCCAGATTATAGTGGGCTTTTTGCTTTCCCCAATACGTTCCGCCGGCCCCCGTCATCTTTTCTTTATGTTGTGCACTTTTTTTTTTTGGAGCCCTCTCAGCTTATTCTTGATCCCCTTTGAACTGTTTTTTCTGACTCCGGTCATTCGGGCGATTTCGTTGGCCCCCCCCCCTCCCCGCTTATTTATGCCTAGCTCCTCTGTAATTTTTATTTCAGGGCATATTTTTCTCTTTGAACTTTCCCCGTGGAGAACCTTTTTTTTTCTGGTTCCCCCTTTTCGAAACCATCCGCACGTCGTTTATCTCCCCCCTTCCCATTGTGTTCCCCTTGTGGACCTTGCCTCTTTTGAGCCTTTCAATGACTGTCCCTTCTTTTCCTCTCAGTTCTGGCCTAGGCCGTAGTCCGCCCCAGCGGCCACTTTCTTGCACAGCTTAGTGTTTCTCTATTTGTTGCTACGGAATCCCCCCTTGTGTTTGAAGAAACTTCTTTCCCCTACGTGTTTTCCTCATTTACCTTTCCTTCCCCTAAAGATTTACGTCCCACCTGCTTGTCCTCCCCCCTTTCAACCTCCCTACTTCCTTCCCGTATGGTATGCGGAAACACCAAGGAGCCTTTTTTGCAGGTTTAATTTCCCTGATAGATGACATCTCTGTTCCTTGTCTTATTCGCCCCTGTCTCCATTTGAATGTTTAGTTTCTTCTCTTGTCTTTCCCCCGGTCTTGCTGTCTGATTATGGGTAGGTTTTCCCTGTGTAGCAACCGAAATCCTGCCCCCCCTCTCAGACGTCCTTTTTTTTCTTTATTAGAGTCGTTCCTACTTTGTTTCCCCCGTGGTTTCCTTTGGCGCGCCCCCAGCTTCTGTCGTTCCTTTTTCCTGGACGCCTTTTTAGTGCTCCGGCGTTTTCCGTCCCTGGTGGATGGGACGGATGACCGGGTCTGGTTCCCATGTTCTTCTTTTTTTCCCCCCCTTTTTTTTCTTTCTCGGGCCACCCATCTCGTCTGCCCTTCCCCCCCGGGAATTTCAATTCCCTTGAAAGGCGTCACCAAAACTGCCCTTCGCTTTTGTTTCTTTTTTTGATGTTGCTGGGCCGCTTTTCCCTGCATCGGAGTCAGGATGCGATTACTGACCTCCCTTTCTTGCTTTTTTTCTTGATTTTTTCGCCTCAACTTTTTTTCGGATCCGCCCGTTGAACTATGATCTCAGCCCTCACCATGGCGTTTTTTCTCCTTCCCACCCTTGCTCTTTTTCCTTTCTGGTCTTTTCCGTTCCAACCCCCCCCTTCCCCCCCGATTGAATCTCGCGAGTTTTTGTTCTTTTATCAATCACGTTTGCCTCCCTCCCGCATCCCGGGATTTTTTCGCTTCCATGCCTCTCTGGTAGGTTTTGCTCTGTGGCGGCCCCACATGCCCACTGCCCCTTTTTTTTTTTCTTCAATTGGTTCCTTGTCCGATTTCCGGCCACCCTTCAAGTTCTTCTAAGTCCAACTGAGGCTGGAAGTGCTCTTGTTTGTTTCGGGCCCCGTTACTCTCCCCCGATGGCTCTTCCTTTTCCGTTGTTTATTGCATTCCCCGTTAACTGGTTGGAGAGGGTGACGTCCGGGCTGCCCGCTTTCGAGTCCCCCCTGCTCCGTCCCACCTTGTGATTTGACATAGCTTCTTTTTTTGGCTCAAACCCAAACACGCCTTTTTTTTGTTCCGTGGGCCCGATCGGTCTATGTTTTCCCCTGCGATGTTTTTGTTTTGGAGTTCGGGCCTCCCCCCCCTGTTTTTCCCCCTCCCTTTTCACTGGGGCTCCTGGGCCCCTTTCTTATTGATTCCTTCAATAGAGGCGTCGTGCGCGTTCTCCCCCCCCCCTGTTTGTCTCCCTTTTAAAAACCTTCTCGGTGATCCTCCCTATAGAGATGCGCGGGTCCCCTGCGGGGTTAATGTGAAGTCTTTGCTTTTATTGGTCTTTTCTTTACCCCTATCAACCCCTTATTGGTGTCCCTTCTTTGCATTGTTTTTTGCCCCCCCCCTAACCTGCGCGTTGTTTTGCCGCCTTCTTCATGTCCTTCGCCTTTTTTTTTCTGTCCTTTTGTCCCCCCCTAAAAAGGATAGTCTTGCGCCGCTTCCTCTCCCCACTTTTCCCTGTACCTTTTTTTGTTTACTTTTTCCCCGATGTCTCTAAAGGATTTGAACTTTCAGCGTATCTTTCTCTTGGACCCCCTCTCCCCACGCCCTTATTCTGTAAAACCTATTTGGGGTAAAAACCTTTATCTTTGCCCTTTTCCCCTTTTTCTGGTCTCACCTCCCTGAGTTTCATTTATTAGGCTATTTGATCAATTTTCTACTCCCCTTTAACCCTTCTTTCTCTCTTTACTCCGCTTTTTTGTTGTTTTTCTTCTCACCCATTCCCCCTTTGATTTGATGAAGATCGTTCCCCCTTTTCGGCACCCTCCCACCCGCACCGTTTTTCCCTTGAACATTTTTCCTTTTATTTCTTTTTGGCTCATTCTAATTGTTTTCTTGTGGTGTATTCCCCTCAGGGGGTTTTTAAGGCCCCTTCTATTTCCCGAAATTTTTTGCTGTTGGTTCCCTGTATTGCTTGAGTGCTCCTTTGCCCTTCAGCTTTATAAGTCTCACTTCCCGTTTCTCCCGGCCGCCTTCTTGCCCCTTTTACTTCATTCTGTTCTGATCCCTTGCCCAGCTAATTTCCCCGATTGATCATCTCAAACAGCCAGGATCGTCTTTTTTTTGACGTGTCCCCCCAGCTGTTTTTTGTGCTCCTCTCGTGTTTGACCTCATCAGACCTGGACCTGCACTGATGGAATGCAGTCCGCGCCCTTCTGAACGCCCCGTGAGTTCTTTATTTATGACCAGCAGTTCCAAGGCGGTTTTAATTGGTTTGCGTAACCATGAGATAGAAGAGTTGTTCTTTGTTTGATGTTCCCTCCACGTTTGGACCCGCTTCCCTTCCCTTCCGAAAAAAAGTGACCGGCCGTTATTTTTTTTTTCGCTGTTGTCCCCCCCTTTTTAGTTCTTCCACTTTTTTTGAGTTGTTCCCATTGCGGGTCCCCGAAGTTCAAGGTGTTTAGGTTGACCTACCATCCAAACCATCTTTGCTTTCAGCCCCTTCCAAAAAGCATTTCGCTAACACATGGTTTGTATCTTCCTGTTAATCCAGATGGTCATTTCCTTTTCTTTTTTTTTTTCTCCCCCCTTGCGTTTAGTGATCCTTTTGAAGGCAGCAGTCTACTCCTACGGTCTTTTTTCCAGTCTGCCCCCATTTACTTGCTGAGCTATCTTCGACACGGGCAGTGACACCATTTTATGCCCATACCTTCCTTCCCAGGTTGCTCTTTCTTTTCCTTCCTTCTGAAACTTGTGCTCCAGGGATTCCCCTGGGAATAAGAATGTTTCTCCAGTATGGTTCCCAATCAACTACCCCTCCCCTTAACTCTGCTGTTTGATTTTTGTTCTTTTGATTTTACCCGAAGACCCCTGGCTCCTTGCCAATGCCTTTCTTTTTTTCTGATCTTTTTTTTTCTCGCCCCGAAGGATGTTAACCCATGGGTGATTGCTAACCCGCAATTTTGGACTCGAACCCAATGGTGATTTTCTGACATATGTTTTCATTACTTTGGTTCCCTGTGTCCTTTTCCGTGATTTTTTTTTCAGCTTATTTTTGGGGTTTTAAAAATTCCTCATCAAGCAGGCGTTTTTTGAGGACTTTCCTCTTTTTGATAGCTCGGAGACTTCCTTTTTTTTGCGTTTGAGCGTAATTCCGATTGTTCCTTGTTTCCTGACCCCCTTTCCTTTGCCTGTATTCCGAATTCTTTGGCATCTCTACAGGTTCTGGGTGAGTACCCACGCCCTCCAGCCCTTCGGTTTTCCTCCCCTTTCATTTACTTCCTCCTTCCCCAAATCCACCCTTTTTTTTTTGGGTTTTCACCCCTCGACAATGGACACCTTTTTAGTTTAGTCTATGTTTGGTCTTCCTCCCTCAACTGCGCCATTCCCTCCTCTTCCAGCCGGGCCTTCTGCGGACTGCCTCACAGGTCCTTTTTTTTGTAGTTTTTTTTCTCCGGTTTCTTCCACCCCCCTTCACTCCTAAGTCTCCCCTTTTTCTTCCACAGTGTCGGACAATAGAACTTTTTGTTGGATTTTCTTGAAAGTGCAAAATTGCCGGCCAGATGCCCCTCCTTCCCCTTGAGTCTCATTTTCCCTCGTGAAGTACTCCCCCCCTTGATATTGTTTCTTGGGGACTACGTAGCCTGGTTTCTTCTTTGCGTTTTGGCGCCACCCTCAACTTTTTTCAGGTTATCTGGTTTTCCATTGAGATTAAACTGTATACTTTACTCTTAACGGTTGCTTCCTGTATATGCCCCCCATGATTGCCTCTTTTTTTGGTCCGTTCTGATGGCTTGCCAAGTCCCTTTGGGCATTTCCGATTCACAGTTGAGGATATTTCATTTTCCTCCTTTTTTCCCACTTTTTCCTTTCCCACACCCTTGTTTTTTCGTGATTCCTCCCCGCATTGCGTTCCCATCTTGCCGTACCCTTTGGCCATCAGAGGCAACCCTTTACCGTTAATTCCCTTGTAAATTTCGTTTTTCCGCAGCCTTCTACGTCACCCAAAGTCGTTGAAAATGACGCCACAGGTTTTTTTAAGGAGGCCTCGTTTTCCTTTTGGAGTCTCATACCCTTCACTTCCCTTCTGCTTTCAATTGTCTCTGGCCCACGGCCTTTGTGTCCCCCCCAATTGCGCTTTTATTTCGCGGTTTCTTGACTTCTTTTGACCTCCCTGTTTATTTCGGTAGCCATCCTTTCTTCTCCCCACAGTGGTCCCCTTTTTTCTTTTTCTGTTCCTGGGGAGCGCCCCCTTCCAACTTAAGTCATTTGTTTCTCAATGGAACTGGATTTTTTCAGACAAGATTCACCTCATTGTTCCTGTCCCCCGACTTCCTTCCCCTTTCCTTTACTGGCCACCCAATTCTTTTTTTCCCTTTTTGGATAGGCTACCGGACATTCGGATTCCCTCATTTTTCGTGGAATCTCCTTCTTCTCCTAATCCCTCCTTTGTTGTATGAGGATACAGGCAAACGATGCGGATGATTCCCGAATCATTGTCTATCCCGGCTCCGTTCCTAAGTCCTTTTCTTGGTCCAGAGCCCTGCTTTTTTCTTTCTGCTTCGGCAGTGGTGATAGGTGGTAGGACCTTGAGTACGGTATGGCTTTTTTTTCCATGAAAAATTTCCCCCTGAAACCCCCCTTTCCCCCTTTTTTGTTGTGTAGTCTATGGAGCGGACTTTTTTTCCTTTTGATTTCAGCGAAGTCCGCTGTGGCCGAATTTCCCCCAAGGCTAAAGCTCCATTTTTTCTCTTTCGTTCATTTTGTCCCCCTTTCATTTTCTTCGACACCTTCCCCCTTTTCAGTAGCTGGCTGGAACGGTTTTGACCGTTGACGCGCGTTTCACTTTCGTGTCCCCCCTCCTTTTTCCCTTTGTCCTTTTTCTCTGGCACCCTTTTTCCTCCTTTCTGTCCGAAAATTCTTTTCTGAAAGCCCTGTCTTTTTTTTCCGATTTCTTTCCCCCTTGAGGGAATTTTTGTCCCCCTTTCTATGATGAACCTCTGCTTGTATTCTTATGGCCCCTCTTCTTTTCTTGCTTTTGCCTAGTTGTTCCCCCGGGCCGTTTTCGTGGAGGCAATAGGGTCCCCCGGAAGCTGAAAGACCGGCGTGCATCCCTTTTTCTCCCCCCACTCTGGCTCCTTCTAGTCCGGACCCCCACAAGTGTCGGGTTCCCAGCGAGTTGTTCTAACCCCCTATGCGGAACCCCCCCAAGGAAGCATGTTGTCCTTTCCCCTTTTCCTTCAGACTCCTCTCGATTTCGTTGGCACCGTCCTTTTTTTCCCGAGTTTCCCTTGAGCCCAATTGTCCCCTTTTAGTTTTTCCTGGTCTTTTCCTGTCGCTCTTTTATTTTTTTTTCTTTTTCTCCCCCGTGAAACGCCCCCCAGGTTTTGACCCCTTTTTAGAGAGGAGGAGTTCTCCTATTTTTTTTTTCAAGCTGCCTTTCTTTTCTGGTTCCCCTCGCCCCCCCTCTCTTCTTGCCAGTCTGGAAAGACTTGGAGTGTTGAGGCACTTTATTTGCGGTCAGCGTGTTGACTTTCCCCCGTAGCTCCTCCCGGATGATTTGATTTCTTTTTTGTTTCAGGCGCAGGTGAGTCTGTACGTTGGTTTCGTTGAATCCCTTACTTCTCCCTCCTTGGTCCCTTTTTTTCATTGATGTTTTGAGGTTTTCTTTTTCGGTTTTTTTTGGGCTAGAACGCAGCCCTTCTCCCGACCATGTGACCCCTTACCTTCTTTCTTTTTTCTCTTTTTCAGAAAAAGGAATTTTTTCTTAAAGTTTGTTTTCCCCCATTTAGAGACAGACACATACCTGGGTTTCCCGACGCCCTCAACCATGTTCTTCCCATTTTTTTATTTTTTTTAGTCCCCCTCCCCCCCCTTGTTAACTTGTAAGCTCCAGTTTGCCCGACCTGTGGGTCATTTGTTTTCTATTGGCCTTCCCTTTTCATGGGTTCCCCTTTTCCTTCAGACTTTCCGAGCGTATGTCTGGTTTTGGCGCGCACTAGGTGTTCCGATTTCCTTCCACGAGTTTCGCGCCGTCCCAACATTTTTCCCTTCTTCCTGGTAACCTTTGTAGTTTTATTTCTTTGGTGGGCTGCAGCGGTGATGATTCCCTTTCCTATCCCGCTCTGCTTTGTTTTCTTTTTCTCTTTTGAGATTGCACCATGTTTGGCTAAGCTCTTTCTCGAGAACCACGGCTGGTTTCTAACTTTTCCTTTTCTTCCCCCCGTGTCTCTTCCCATTTTGTACCCAACTTCTCAGTAAGGAGCTGAGGAGGTTAGTACTTTTTGCCTTTTCGTTTCCTTATTTTTTGCTTCTTTTTTTTTTTTTTATTGACAATTGGTTTTCGTGGTTGACTCTGGAGCCGGCACGGGTTGTCGACCTCTCCGAGCGCATCTAACGCTTCTATCCTTCCCTTCCTCTTTCCTCCCTCATCTACTTTCTAACATACCCTCGTTTCAATTTGAGAGTTTGCATGAAGGCATGTTCCGTTGTTTTTGGCATGGCTGACGCTCGCATTCCCTTGGGAGTTTTGCCCCTCATTTGCTTTTTGCTTGTTCCCCTTCAAACTATTTTCTCCTCCCCCCTAAGTATTTTTCATTTCTCTTTTCTCTGTGCTTTCTCTTTTTCTCATCTCCTTCCTTATCACGTCCCCCTCTGTGATCCCGCCTTTGACTTTCTTGGCCTTTGCTTCGTTGTCCCAGTTTGGAGCTATAGGTTCTGAAGAATTTTAAGCCTGCCTCCGCAGAACGCCACCTGCCGCCAGCCCCACCACCTCTCTTTGTGAGGTCTTGTTTCGTCTCTTGCCCTTTTTGTCTTCGCACTGTCGCTTCCTGCGTTGTTCGGCTCCTAAGATTGGTACACATGCCCGTCCAACTCGCGTCGCTATCGATCTTTCCTTCTTTCCTAGCTTGTAGTGCGACGTTCAGCTATCTTTATTGTCCCCTTTTTTTCCTGAGCTCTCTTTTTTTTTCTTTATTCATTTTCCTGTCTCACAGATTCCCCTTCCCCCGCCCTATTGTTTAGATCTGCTTGCGCCTAGATTTTTGGTGTTCTCGAAGGTGCCGGCTGCCATTCGTCGATCGTCTTTCCTAAATTTACGTTTTTTTTCCTCAACTTTCTGTCGCCGTCTTCCCCGCCTGCCTGTCCTTTCTTCCCCTGCCCTTCTATTACCAGTTTTTTGAAGGCTAACCTTTCTTTTTTTCGCGTTCTAACATTTTCACCCCACGGTCCCCCCCACAACTATCTGCGTATCCTGCGTTCTAATAATGTCGCGCTCTTTGCCCCTCGCCACCGTTTCTTTTTCACAGCTCTTTTTGATATATCCTTTCGCCCTCCCTCCCCCGCCATTTTCCCGCGAAACACCCATTTCCTTTTGTAACTTCTACACCTCCTCTTCTCCCAAATTACCGGTGTGGCCGTTTTCTGTATATCCCCCCTTTCCTGGCGCTCCTTCCCCCTACATCGAATCACTCGGTGTGGGTTACTCATTTCCAATAGCACCTTTTTTCTACTCCTTTGCTTTTCTTCGATCACGCTTTTTCCGTCCGCCTGGTGCCATTCTTCCTCCTCCCGCCTTTCTTTTCCCCACTTTCTTCCCGTGTTTTTCCTGGGAGTCCTACAGTTTGACTTGGTCCCCCACATTTCCTTCCTCTCTGTTCATTTTTTCGCCCTGACTGGATTGACGTTTCTGCCCTGCCCCTTTTCTTCTGATCTTCCCTTCTGTCTAGGGCCAACCACCCCCCATTCACTTCCAAGACTCAGTCGTCATACAGGGCTCAAATTTTGTGCCACCGCCACTCAATTTCTTTTTCCCTTGGTACGGCCCCCCACCAAGCCTTGACTCCAGAATCCGACGAATTGTATCCTGCCCCCCACAGAGCTTTTTTTGTCCCCCCGCCATCGTTCCCCGCCCAGAGAATTTTACTCTCCCACGTTCAAACGCTTTTGCATCCACCCCAATACCGCCCTTCCAAGTTGGATCTGACAAGATCTGTCCCCTTTTTTTTTTTTTCCTCCGACCCGTCCCCTTCTGTGCATACCCCTTTTTTCTCCACGATGGATGAGTTTCCTTTCCCTTCGTTCCCCCTGCTCTTTCTTTCCCACGACGTCCACATTTTCCCCTGTTTTTTTTCTATTTTTCAGGGTTGGCACCTTGAACCGGTTTGCCACACGTCCAGGTGTCAGCGCCCTCCTATTTTTTTAGCGCCCCTTAGACGATGTTGCTTGTTCCGACTTTCTTTCCCTCATTATTGACACGAACCCAGGCCCTTCTGAGACTTCGTCTTCTTGCCAGGACCTCTTCCCTCTTTTTTATGTGATTTCTCTTTTTACTTCCCTTTTTGATGGGAACTTTCCTTTCTTCCCGTGTCTTTCATGCTGTTCTGTATTTCTTGGCGTGTCTCAACGCCACATGGGCCCCACTTGACACCGCCTTCATGCCCGTTTTCTCACGGGACCATTACCGCCTAGTCCCTCTGCCTGCGGGCTTTTCCCCCTCTACATCCCTTCCTGTACAGGATTTCTGACTGTCCCTGCCCCATTTGCTCGTCCTTCGTTTTCCGCCGCCTTTACACGCCCAGTTTTTTTCAGTCGTGATCTCCCTCCACCTCCCATCTTTCCCCCCTCTTATAAATTTTTGTCAGTCTCATATTGAGTTCTCTCTCTTTTTTGTTTTCAATGGGACTCCCCTCCTACCCTGTTTTCCTAGCCATTTTTTACACCGCACGTGGTAAGTTCACTTGCCTTTTTCCCAATCTCCGGTTACTTTTCCCAGCACCCGACGGGTTTCTTGATGTTAGCATTCAGCGGCCTCCCTCTCACACATTTTTCTTCTTCCCGCCACGTTTTTTTTCCCCCCTTCCTCTGATCTTCCTGGACCTTAGCCGCTAATTCACAATCCCTCACCTTATCGAAACTTATGGCGCCATTTTTCCCTCTTGCCTATTAGGACTCTCCTAATTGTATGTTCGTTTTGCGATCGTGCGTCTTGTTGCGTCGATATTTCACGCGTTGAGGTCACCCCCACTTTGGTTTTTTTTTTCTCTCCGCCTTGTTTCCCTCGAGTTCTCTCATTTCTTTTCTTTCAAGCCTCCCCCCCCCTGCGGTGCCCGTTAGAATGTTTGTTGTCCACCCCCCCTCAGCCCTCCTTTTCCTGTTAAAGCTTTTTTTATTTTTATGTCGCCCTTCCTTTGCCTTTTTCTCTCAGTTCATCGGCTTGGTTCTTCTTCTAATTGGTGGAAAAAACGGTCGATTGTTTCCTTTCAGTTGCCCTTGTTCTTTCTTGCGCTTTCCGTCCTATCAAGTCAGTGTCCCCTCCCTCATGTGTGCCCCTTTGGGCACCTTGTAAATATTTCCCCCGACCCATTGACCGCCCTTTGCCCCCAGCTTTTATTTTTTCCCCCTCCCCTTATTTTCCCCCCCCCTCTTGCTGAGGAGTTTTTGACAACTATTTAACACCGCTTCCTTTTGCCTTTCTTTTGCCCCATTCCGTGGTGTTTTTTATTCTTTGGGCCTGTCCCTTTTCCCCCCTGAAATGAAGTGTAGTGGTTGTCGCCTATCTCCGCGACTTAGTTATCCCCCTCCCTGCAGGTTTTTGTTTTTTTCTGTGTGGTGGACTGTTTTTTTTTTGTACCCTGCGTCTCCCTCGAGTTAACTTTACGTCTTCTAAACCTTTCCCGGCGTTGCCAGTTCCATTCCCTTCCCTTTTCCCTTGCTGGTTTACGCCCTCCATTGGCTTTTGATTGCCGAGGTGTGGTTCTGCGTTTTTTTAACTTGTTCCCCATTCGTCCAGCCCATTGTTCCCCCCAGACCCCTTTAATAGTCAATGTTTTGTGTACCCGCCTCCACGTCTCCTATGTCTCCCCTCTTTTCCTTTTTTTCAGCTTTCCTGTCGCCGAAACTAAGTTTTTTTTCCACCCCTTTTGTTTTTCCCCTCCCCCCCTTCCCCTGCAGGCGCCCCCTTCATACTTTCCCCCTTCTTGGTATCGATCCGGGACCTGCACGGTTCCCACACTGACTCTTTGACTTTTTTTGACTGGGTGCTTGACACCCTTGTGCCTCTTTTCAGGATCGTATTCACCTTATTTTTTGTTGCGAGCAGTATGATTAATGGGTGGCTTGCGGTTCACTCCTGTCCTTTGTATTTTTTGCCAGCCTCTTGTGCGGCAGGGCTGTCGGTACTTTCCCCTTTTCATCTTCCCACATTTGCCACACTCCTCCACTGCCTTTCAACCAAAGATTTTTTTGACCTTCGACCCCCGAGTCCCTGGTACCCTGTTCCCTCTTTTTGATTTCGAAACCCCCCCCACCGCGCTATTTTTTTTGCCAAACTTTTTTCCCCTCCCCCTTTCTTTTGGTCCCCTCCCCCCTTTGTGGATTTCTTCGTGTGGTTCTCTCTTTGTTTCTGGCATTCTTCCTTTTTGTTTGTACCCTCCCCAACACTGACCTTCCCCCTTTTGGGGGGGCTCTACTCGACTTTCTTGGTGCGCAGCTCTCTTTCTTTGTTTCTTCTTTATCTCTGCCTGTGTCTCTCTTCGTTTTGGGGATCCCGTCGCCCTTTCTTTTCCCTTATTCTTCCCCTTATGAGGTCCTTAGTTTTTCCATTCCTCCAACGCTTCTCTCATGGTCCCTTTCTTTCCTTTTTTCATGGCGTTTTCCCCCCATTTCTTCCTTTTCTGGATCTTTTTTTTCTATGCCCATCTCCCCTCCCCTAGACTTACAAAGCGTCGTTTCCACCCCCCTGCCCCCCCCCCCTTTCTTTTGTTACGTTCTATGTCCCCGCGAACGGCGCATTTTCCTGACCTGTTTTTTTGAATTCCCTCATCTGTACCCCCCTCTTTTCCCCATTTTGTTCTTAGTGTTTCCCTTTACTTACATCCCTGCCAGGGGGTCAATCATCTGTTTCTCTGCATTGATGACTTCTCCTTTTCCCCTTCCCCCCCCCCGCATATTCCTTTTGTCCACTCTCTGTGGGAATTTGCTTCCGGGTGTGTGGTTTTTTTTTTTTTTTTTTTTCTTCCTTGTCACGTTCCGTCTTTACCACCAGTTTGATGATGGCGAGAGACGTGAACTCCCTCTATGCATTAGTATCTTCACCACCCCTAAGATCTTTTTTCAAATACGCTGATTCTTTGACCACGCCCCGTCCCCCCCCCTTGTTTCCATCCCCGTCGCACCTGGTCGTGCTCTTTCACGCTTCCTTGTCCCAATTCACACCTCACCTTTTCTTGGTTGCAGCCAGTGTCGTTTGAACCCCACCCCACTCGCTTGATCCTTTTTCCCTTTTTTTTGCTTTCCTCGGATTTTTTTATGCGTGCAATTTCTCGTTTCTTGTTCCCTTGGCACCCCGGGATTTTCACGATACTTTCTTTCAGATTGTTAACTCTCCCCCCCCCCCACAGCTCGCTCACCTTCCTCGTGTGCGTTTTCCTGTCAGCTAGTCCACCGATATCACATCACGGTGTCGGTTCCTTTGAAACCCTTTTATATAATACCTCGCTTCTCTTGTTTTGGTCCTCTTTCTCTGATATATCCTCCGTTGTGTTCTCTCTCTTTCTCTGCCGACCACCCCCAGTTTCTCTGATCGATTTGTTACTTGTTGTCTTTTTTCTTACTCAGTCAAACTGAGTTTTTTCCCTTAATCAGGTGTTCTTTCCTTTTTGATAGGGTTTTCTTTCTTTTGGTTTGGTCTGTCCGTCTTCCTCCCCTTCCCCTCCCGGTTTTTGCCAGCCCTTCTCGCTGGGACAAGTACCCTTCCTCCCACCTTTGCCCCCCTCTCGAATATGTGCTGTCGCTAATGACTTCCCCATTTTGATTATTAGTTTTTTAGCCTTCTGTACTCGCTTTTCTCTTCAAGTTCCCTTTTTCCCCCATCCTTTGGGCACTCACCGCGGCTCCTGTTTCCATTTTTACTCTCCCCCCCCCCTTTTTTGTTTTTCTTTTGCCCTTGTTATTCTTCAATATTTGTTCGTTCTTAGCCCGTGACCTTATGTTTTCTTTTTGTCTCACAGGTGCTGTCCACCCCCGTATGTGGGTCTCCTTTAGTACAGACCGCATTCTCGTCCACCCTTTGCTGGACATTTTCCAACGTTCCCCAGTCCTTTCTGACCTTCCTGATGCACGCACCCCCCGGACCATGGTTTTCCCTTTGGTCGCTTTTGAACTTTTCATTTGTTAGTGTTCCATTCCCCTCACTTTGAGCAAAATGGTGCGTCTCTTTTCTTCTTGACCCACCATGTGTCTTCTGATCCCTTTATTTTTGATTGTGTTCCTCCCCGCACCATTGTTTTTCCTTAATCCTTCTCTCCCATGCTTGTTTTGCTTGTCACTTTTCCTCATTCGCTACTCCCTTTTCTTTCATCCCTTTCCCCCTTGCGTTGTCCCTTTTTGGGTTCGTGTGTATATCTTTTCGTTTGTATTTCCACCAGCTACGTTCTGGCACATCCCCCCTTTTTTCGTGACCCG
>Ga0179593_1510106_pt1 | contig 13196 bp, 13 predicted proteins | sample CZODoug2_1_08_16_FD_185931 | JGI IMG/M metagenome (GOLD analysis project Ga0179593, IMG submission 185931) | Vadose zone soil fungal communities from Angelo Coast Range Reserve, California, USA - CZODoug2_1_08_16fungal (PacBio error correction) | ecosystem: Environmental > Terrestrial > Soil >... | reverse complement strand
ACGCTGCGCCATCGAGTGGGTTTTCGCCTTCAACGGGGATGGTGGCCATCACCCCCCATCGTTTCGGTCCTCCTTTTCTCCCCGCAAAGGTCTCTGCGTCTTGCACACCTAACTGGAATCCCCGTACTCGTGTCTGTTCGCTTTGTGCCGTCTTCTTTATCTTTTTCTTCTTAAGATCCCTACCCCTCCTCCGCCCCCGAATCGGACTTTGGCCGCAGCGACCTGTTGCCCCCCGCGTGTCTGCTCTGCCGCATATATATTTCTAGGATTTTACACCTTATTCTTTTTTATAACGGGACCCTGTATTCCAAGAACGCTTCCAAACTCCTTTTCCCCTTTTCGTTCTAGTGTTCACAGCCCCTTTGGAATGCCGTTAAGACTACGTATTCCCCTCTTCGTTGCAGTTTATATTACTAACTCTCCGTTTTTTTTTTTTCTTCTCTCTTACTTCCCTGCCGCTCCCTTCTCTTCCCCATTCAGGCCCCTCTTCGGTAAGCCCCTTCCACTCCCCCCTATGAGCGCCCTTTTTTTTTGTAGACGAGGCCCGTTCTCACGTTACACGTCTGGCCCACTCCTCTCGAGCTCTGACTAGCTTTCATTTTCCCTTCCCGTGGTTCTGCTGTCTTTTTTCTCCCTGGTAGCCTTTCGGCGGCGGGGAGGTTATCGTAGCCCAGAAGTCCCCCTCCCCCACCGAACTTCCGAAGCAGCACATTTTCCCCCCTAAACGAAAGCCGTAGGCATCTTTGATCCCAGTTGTTCGGTTTTTTCACTCCTGCCGACCGGCTCGCATTTCCTGGATGACGAAAAATTTTGAACCCCCCCTTTCCTCGTTTTTAGCGCTCCCCCCCCCTATTCGTAGAGTAGGAGGTAGTGAACACACCGGCTCCCCAGCCATGTCCTGAGAGAGTCCAGGACCGGGCCCTTGGCCCTGTATTTTCTACCCTCCCCATCTCCAGTGGGGTCTTTCATTCCCCTAGCGCATTTTGCAAATAGCACCCGACCAGCCCTATACATGCAACTCCCCCTCTCCCAATCGTCGCGACCGATCCCACCCCTTTAAACGCACCTTTCCCCGCCCCAGCACTGATCTGCTAAGTGGAGTTTTTGGCATTGTGTTTCCCCCGGTCACCAATTTTTCGTACTTAAAGCTCTCTGGAGCTGCCCATGCATTCCCCCTCACTTCTCTGGCCCCGAGACAGTTTCGGCCCCCTTTTGAGTCTAGCTTTCTTAGCCGACTGTAGCCGGACAATGATCCCCCTCTTGAGCCCCCCCATTCAAGATGATGGTGAGCTTCATAGGCCAATCCTCTGCCCCAGAAGACCCGTTCCCGGCCTGATCTCGGTATTTGTGGATCGATCCTTTGGCCCCCCCTTTCCTGTTCAGTCCTCTGATCCCCCTCTGCCGTCGTCTACCCTTGTTTTCGCCCATATGCTAGACTCAGTGCCGCTTTTATAATCCTTGAGCTCAGCTCTTCTTACGCTTTTTTTTATCTTTTTTTCTTCCCGCTGTCCACCTGAATTGGACTTTTGGCTCTGCCTCCCTCGACGGTTCCGCGGATCTTCGCGCTGTTCGTCCTTAGTGCCGGGCGCCCCCCTCCGAGTTCGATTGGCGCCACACCTATTACACCCCCCGTCCCTTCCTCCCTATCGTAGTTGTTCTAGGTGCCAGCTGCTACTTTATTTTCTCTTGAGTTTAAGGCAGGAGCATGTTCACCCGAGGATCCCCAGCTGCTACCCGAGTTACCCCCCCATTGGCGCACCTTGCCCGATATTCGCGTAATCCAGATAAGACCGATACCGAGAGAGAAACACTTCCGTGAGCACCCCCCCGCTTCTCCCGATTCCATGCAGGCACTGGTCAAAATACCTTCATCTTTCCTCATTAATCCCGAAATAGCTGTTTCATTTTCTTTTGACGCGCCCTCACTCCCTCCTGACCTAAGACCCCGACTTCTGTTTGTAGGTTTAATATTCCCCCGGTTCTAACTCCTCCAATTTTTCCCACTTTTTTTCTCCCTGAGTTCTCCCCCGCCAGGCCCCTTCGTTCCCTGATCTCCGTTTTTTTTCCGTCCTTGTTGTCCCCCCTGGAAGCGCCGTTTCTCATGCCACCAAGAAGAATCGTGTTATTTCCCCAGTATTCCCCCAATTTGCCGTTCCCCGCGCGCATAAGCTAACTGCATTCATATTACCGCCGCCCCCGAGATCACAGATTCCTCCAAAGCTTCTTTTCGTACTCTCTGATATTTGCCCCCCCCCCCTCTTTTTGTTTTGAGTTTTAGATATACAGGTCAATTCGTGCCTCCATATGGTTGCTGCTTTGACAGTGGCGTTCGTTTTATTCCTTCTTTCGTACTAGGCTTTACTGCACATTTTACCAGATTGAACATGACAGATGCACGACGTTTTTTTCTTCTCCCCTTTGCGCCGGTACTAGCACCACTTCCTGCTCGTGAGATAGTAGATTTTGGATGGGCGACCCGTAACTTTTTTCTCGACCCTTTGTTTCTTTTGCGTCGTTCTTTCCACTCATGTTGTGCTCTTACGACCTCCACAAAGAATTTCTTTGGTTGTCTTCGTCCTTCATTTTTTATTAAGCTTCTTGATCCTTCTCTTATTTCGTCCTTAATGAGGATGAAGTTATGATCACCTTCCTTTCCTTCGTGTGAGTGGCCTCGCCTCTTTTTTTTTTTTCCTCCCATTGCTGGCTAGTTCAATCTTCTATGCGAGATATATTGTTACCTGTGGCCCTTTTGTGCCGGGTGCTCTCGTTTCCATTGAGACGTTCTTCTCATTCTCCCAGTGCATGGCCCTCCCGCTACTCTCCCTTCTCGCCGGCTTGCCCCCCAAACAGTCCAAGGATATTTCCGACCTTGTGTGTCTGATCGTCTTGTTTTTTTTCTCGCCTCCGCCCCTCGATGTTGCCGACTGGGCCCTGCATCCTCCCGTCGCTTCGCTAAGTTTCCCTCAGATTTGGTCCTCCTCGCCCACCGACCTTTCCCGACCCTTTTGCTTTCGAAAAGCGCATTAAATATCAGGTCGAGCCTGCCTTTGATTAAATTCCCCATTGAAATGCGTCTTTTCAGCCCGGTATGTTTTTTCCACATCCCCCCCAAGTCTTCACGCAAAATTCCGTATTCGTCGAATCAATGCTCTTCATTAAATCTGTCCACCCACTCCTCTACTAGCACCTAACCCCTCCTGCTCTTCCGTGGAGGTGCCGTTTTTGCTTCCTGTTTTGCCCCTATGGTATCCTCAAAAGCTCTTTTCCTTCTTGGGGTTTCCCTTTTTCTGAATTTTTTTTTTAGTTATAAAGGTCCTCGCGCCGCGAATCATTGGGCCCCTTACGTGACTTTATTCTTCATTTTAGTGATTTCCCTTCTTTCGCCGAAGCCAGAGCTGATCAGAATTGCAGTTATGTGATTCCCCGTCTCCCGGGAGGATACATTACGAATAGACTGTCTTTCCTGAAATCTCCTGTTTTATTGGTTTTTTATATTCTCTGTTCTTTTCGGGTTTCGTTATTTTACTAGGTGGATGGCTATTTTTCAAGAACTTTCCAGACCTCTTGCCCTTCATTCTTCCAAAAATGAGAGTTTTTTGACAAGGACTTTTGCGAGTACAAGTAAGTGTCCTTTTTCTCTCCACTTCTTTGGAGCTTTGTTTCAGGGTCAATATTTTCAGCTGCCGCAGCTTCTTTTTTGAGAGATTCAACTACGGACCGTCTGTTTGGTCCCCTCAACTTTTGCGTGTAATAATAGTACACGACCTTGTATGACTTACTTTAAACGACAACTTTCCTAAATTCCTGACAGGTATTAGGTGGTGTGTTCTTCTTTTGCTCCGTAGTATTTCCTTTAGCTCAGATACCCCCTAACCCCACCCCCTAATAAAAGAGATTATCGCGCCGCCGCTTTCAACCCCCCACCGCTATTTTTTTATGCTCTCGCTCGGCCCTCCCCTCTAGAGATCTATACCAGATCTTGGTGTAAAGTCCTCGTAGAACTTAAACGCCATGACTCTAGTTCTCGGGAATCGCCACCTCCTCTGGTCTTGCACTGGGACTCCTTGTGAATTGCCTTCCCCCTCCTCAACTCCTCTCTTTTCCCCCGTTGTTGTCTTTTTTTGTGCTCGTCTTACTTTCAGCGGAAAAGGAGCGTCCCCAGGGCCCAGGCCCCTCCGCGTTCCCATCGGCCGCGACAGTTTTGACGCCTATTGTTTTTTCGTATTCGGTCCGGCAAGTTTAGAAGACATCGTTTTCGTCAAATCTCTCGATCGGTCTTCCCTCTGATCTCACAGTCTTGGTAGTTTGTCTGCTGGTTAGGCTATTTTCTTGCGGAGTTTAGGTTTCGTAGCGTGAAGACCTCCCCCCCCCAGTAAACTAATACGAAGGTACCCCCCCGCGTGACAAATTTCCCCTGACCGCTTATGCCTGCATGTTATTTTTGGAGGGTGAATAAGTTTCCATTATGGATGACGTCTTATGCCCCCCCCTCCCTTATTTTCTTGCAACCCCCTTTCCCGTTCGCCCCCAATCGATAGCCGCTTCCTTCTTCCGCTCCCCCAATGGCCTCCCCCGCATTGTTCCCTCGATCCCGACCATGGCCTGCGTGCTCCGTGACACATCCCCGGTGGGTTGCTTAAGGACCCCCAATTGTCTTAGCCTTGCCCTGCCACTCTCCGTTTGACCCCAGACGATCGCTTCACCCTGAAAAGACCATTGCCCATAGAAGCCGCTCCCACCCCCTTCCCCTCTCTTGAGTAGCAATCTTCATAGGTCGTAGTGATTCTCCCTTCTACTGTTTCTAATCAAGTGACAACCCTAGGCTCTCCCCCTCGCCCCTGCTTCCTGCTTGGTGACGGGCATCAATACTGCATGAGAACTTGGCCCGAGTTTAGTAGCGTGTCGGTGCCCCCTGTTTTTTCCCTCATTCCTCCCCGATGACGTCCCCTCCCCGCTTCCCTATTTGTGAGCTGCCATGTTCCAAGGCCCCTCCTAACGACTACCTTCGTTCTTTCGTTTATTTTGTGAGTTGTTTCCTATCTCTTTTTTGTGCTTTCGAGCGCTGCTCTTCGCATGGACATTATATGTGCAGTTCGGCTTCGTGTTTTATGTACTTTCCAGTTATAGAGCCGTCTTTCCTATTTGATTTCAGCCTCTATCTCTCCTACTAGTGCCTTCCTCGCTTTTTTTCCTCTCCTAGAAAAGAATATGCCTTAGGTTTTTCTGTCCGTCACAAATGGTCTTCTTCCTTCGATGCGCGAGAGCTTCTGGGCTCGGAAAGTTATCAAAATCGCTTTTTCGATGGTTCTCCCCCCGATCTCCCACCCCGTAATTAGTGATATTTTATTTTCTAAGTTGCCCCAGCTTCGAACTGATTCGCTCGGGGGGGGACTTCCCTTTTGACTTAGCCACCACGCTCAGCATGCTACCCTTCTCCACCGAGTAGACTTTGCGCACCCTTTGCCGATATTCGTCGGATCCTCTCCTCCTTTTCATTCCCGATTGCAAAGACGTTTCTCCCCCACCCCCCTTCTCTCCCTTCACCGTCCCGGCACTGCTCAAGCCCTCTCCATTTCGCCAATTTTTTCCTTCAATCTCTCCTCTTAGCCCGAGACGACCCGCCTTTCCAGAATTTCCCCCCCCCCTAAGTTCTTTGTCTTTGTCGTCCATATCCCCATGCGTCCCGTCGCCAAAGCCCAATTTCGTCTTGTCGTGCCTTCCCCAGCCCCCTCTCGATCCCGGCCTAGTGTAGAGGCATTCCACAGTGCTCGTTCATCCTCCCACATGGCGTTCGAGTTTTTTCCTCTGCCATTGTGAAGTCAGCTGTCCGCCTCTTTCCTCCTTAAGTGTCCATCTTAATCCCCTCCCCTTCGCTCCAGGCTCCTCTTTCCTTTGAGTCGTCCCTTTTTCTCCTCTATACCTTTTGGTTGTTTTTCGCCGTAAAATGCCTTCCCCTTTTCTCGTCTTGGTGATCGCCTTTGCCGTAACGGGCCGAAAATTTTCGTAGATTTTTGTATCCCTTTCCCCTTGTCACCTCTACAATAAACGAAAAAGTATTAGCTTGTTCTGAACGGTCGTCTCGTCCTTCTCCCCACGATGAGCCCGAGTCGTCGCTCCTTTTCAGCCCCCCTCGACGTTGGATATGGCGTTGAAGACCCAATGTGTTTAATGGACGACACCCCCCCCCACAACCTCCCCGTACTTTCTTTTCCTTTTTTTTCTTATGTAAGATGTAGTGCTACCTCCTTCTTCCTGACTGCTATTTCCCCCTGTCTTAAGTAGAACTTTGCCAGTTTTTTCTTTGCTTTTCACTTTCCCCCCTTTTTCTAGGGTCTTTTTTCTCACGTACTTTTTCCTCGCGTCCCCTGCCGTCTAGGACTCTCGCGTCCCGGTTCAAAGGTTTTCCAAAAAACTTGCTGGGGTATCGCGGTTCTTAACATTCTGCTCGTGTGGTTCATTCGTCCTGATCCTCCAGCTCCAACCCGTCTCGCCGCTTGCAAACCGATTTCCTATATCATGACTGTTTTTTAGGTTCTAGCTTTTTGTATAGCCATCCGAACCTCGGTGTTTCCTCCACTGAAATCTGAACCCTCGCTCCTCTCCGCTTCCCTCTTTCTCTTGGGTGGACACTCCCCTAAGCAGATTCAGGTTCGTCTTCGTCTGACAAACTCTATTCCCATCACATTTTGCTCGCCTCGGATTCATCCCCTCGTCAAGATGCTCTCCTGTCTGTCCCCAAAACCCATGGGCGCCGCACCTTGAACTAGGATTCCCATTGACTACGCATTCGCTTGCGTCCCCAAAATCCCCGCTGAAAATCACCCCCACTCCGAATCGGTGGGAGGTTCTTTTTCGGCTCAGTGATTGGCATAGTTTGCCCCCCGCATCTGGTGTCGGCTGTGTTCATCGGGGTCCGTTATTTTCGTCACCGGTTTTCCTTCTCCTCTAAAGCGGGTCTGTTCTCTTTTCCCCTTCGTGTATTGAAGGATTTTCATCCTCAGCCGATCTTTTTCACGAGCTGTTTGGTATGTAGTCGCCTTCCCCATCTAACTACGGAATATGAACTGGAAATCGGTAGAGGCTGGTTTGGATCTTGCGAATAGATTGAGCTGTAGTGTCCTTTTGGTGTCTCTTCGGGTTTGTGGTATCTTGCCCTCCCTAGAAAGCGTGCTACTGACGCTTCCCCCCCCCCCCTGGTCGATGGTTTTCGCCAGGGGTTCTATTCCCTGCTGTAGCCGCCATTGCTGAGTGTCGCCTTTTTTTTCCTTGTCTCATGAAAGAGCTGCGCACGAGTGGGGGTCGATCATTTCCCCACGAGGCGATGTTGCCCATCACCATCTTTGGCTTTCATCTTCGCATCGAGCCTTTGTTGCTAACGGCACCCTCCACTGTGCATCAATTAATGAAATGCTTTTTCTGACGGTGCTCCCGTCTTCTCTTTTTTTTGGTTCTTCGCTAGATAACCAAAAGCCGCACGAGGATCTTCTCAAGACCTTAAGCTAACAGAGATGTTTTCTATCTCGCTCCTTCATCTCTATCGTTTCCCTCACGATTTTGGGATAAGGGCCAGTACCTCTTCCTACCCTTAACAAAATGCACGGTACTCTGCCCCGCGTTTTTTCAGCTCTTTGAATTCAATTTTTTTGTGACGCTCCGTATTTCCATCCTATCTCCTTCCTTTTTTTCTCCTCCTTTTTCCTTTTTTTTTTTCGACTAGATTACTGCCGTCCGGCTACGAGTTTACTTCCCCCATGCCGGAACATCAGCGGAAAGGGTTTCCCCTCACCGGAGCCTGATTTTTTCCTTTGCTCTAGTAATCGCTGAGCACAAGCACCATTGTACCTCTCTCTGAGATGCATAGTTAGAGATACACCAGCGCTGGTATCTTAGGATTCTTGAGTTACGCTGGTTTGATGTCTACGAGTAAAGACCTCCCCGAATTCCTGCCTTCCGCCCCTTTTCCCACGAATTGCCGAAGGCTTGCAGGGATGCCCTTTTTGGATTTTTCCAGTTTCAGGACCCCTTTGTATGACCCACCTCTTCTTCCCCCTCACCCCCGATTGTGATGCCCCCATTTGCTGTCGCGCCCCCCATTATGCGCCTGCGTCCGCTTGCCAGCGAACAAGTGTTCCCCTATGTCTTGAGCTTCAAGTCTGTCATGATCTGTCCTTTTTTTCTCCAAGCAGTGGGATCGTCAGTCCCCGAGTCTCAGGCTTGCAAATAGCCTAAAGCCGATCCCGATTCCCCCCTTCCAAGACAATTCCGGCGCCAGACCACCCCCCCACTTCAACTCCCCGAAGAGTTCGACAAGCCTGCCTCTGTTACTTGGAGCTGCGTTTCGGGGATTCATCCTGAAAACGGCGATAGCACCTTGTCGTCCTGGATCAGTACATGACGGCACTCCACGCCTACCCCGCGTGATTTACCCCTCTCTATCAGGAGAAGACCTTAGCCCGCCAATCCGACCCCCCGATTTAGCCCTACGGGATGCTGGTTTGCCTGGCCCTTCCCTCTGCCCCACCCCGCCCTTCCTCACTCGATTGGAGTTCCTCTAGTTGGTTTTGCACTCTGCGCCTTCTTCGCTGTTCTTTCAATAGATGCCTTGACCTGCGCCCTTGAGTTTGGTACCACCACAGGCTTTTTTTTTTTTTCTCTATTTCCCCTGATGGAATCTTCTTCTATTCGGCTTTCTTCTTTTCTCTCCCGCTACACCTTTACTCGAGTCGGTGGGATTTACCACACTTACTTTTTTCACGTGGAATCGCGTTGCTGGCTTTTATTTTCCCGGCGTGCAAATGAGATGCGGTGACACCCCCCTCTATCTCTCCCCCAATCTATCCTGTGAAATGTTTTCCCAGCGGCCCTTCTTCTTCTTGATACACAACCCCCTTTTTCGGTCAGGCCGCTATTGAGCACCCCCTACCGCATGAGAATTTTGCCCTCTCTCACACCGTTTTTGCCATGCACGATATTCGTTCCTATATCCCGGGCCGCCTCGTCACCCCCCGTTTTCCTTTCTCCCAAACCCTCTTGATCCGATCACATTTCAGGCATGCCCCTTTAAAAAGCTTACATCTCGCGCCTCATTCCGAAATTCGTCCCATTCATGCTCCTCGCTAATAATTACAGTACTTTCCAGAAGGTTTTGACAACCCCATAATTTTCTTTTTTGCTTTTTTTTTCCCCCACAAATGCTCGAGTCTTCCCAACTTTCTCCTCCTTTCTCGAAAGGCCCCCCACGCCGACGCCTTCCTCTCTCCGTGTTGGTCTATTCTGCAGTGAGCAGTCAAAGGACGAAATGGCCCGTTTTTCTGTTTTCTTTCCGAGGTTACAATTGTTGTAAGTTTTGAGTCCCAAGAATAAGTTTGTTAACGTGCCGCACTTTCGCTACAGAGCGATAAGAAGTAGTCTCTTATTGTCCATAATACCGTTTGGGTTTTCGCGACTCTCCTCAAGGACTTGAGTTATCTTTTTTCTCTCCGTTGTTCAGTCTTTCCGGGCTGTACGCTCTGACTCTATTGGACCGCAAATTTGAAACCTCTTTTTCACTTTTACCCTACCACCTCCTTAGTCATTGGAATAGAGCAAGGCGCGGCATCGAAACACCCACGGAAGGCGAGTCATCTCTTCCTTTAGTGTGCCTGTTTGTCTCTCCCTTTACTCCTGAAATGTGAGAATTTTGGACCCTGCTTTTACCCCCATTGTGATATATCAGCCCAACCCTCCCCTTTTGTGTTTTCTCTCCTCCCCGTCGTTGATCATTCTTTCTCATGACTGCTCTATTTCTGGAAATTGCGACATTTGACTTTTTTCTTCTTTTAAATTCCCCTTTTTCCGTTTGAGTGATCTTTCTCTTTGTTTTTCTCACTCAATTTGGCGTGACCCCCTTGATTTTTGCGAATCGAATCCTTGCCCTGGTTTTGCAAACCACTTTTATACCCTCGTTGGTTTCTCCTCGGTCAGACTTTCGAGTTGTAATTGTTCCCTACACTCCACGATACTTCTCTCCTCTGCCAAACTTATCAACTTCTCTATCGACTATTTGTATATACTTATTGTTTCTGCTCCCCTCGTCCCCTCTACGTTCAGACAAGGTATTTTCATCCACTCCCTGCCTGCTCCGAGTCCCCGTCGCGATTGGGCGCCAGTTTGCTTCCCCCCACAAGCCTTTCAGATCAGTTTTTTTTCGTTTCGAACAGCGGATAACTCACCCGAATATAGTTACGCTCCTTCTGATTTACATCACATCCCTGCTAATAGTCCTGTTTTTTTCCTAAAACCCCTGATCGCAACTGAATCTGTGATCCATAAATGTCCGGAATTGCTATGCCCCCCCAAATGATTTCGAGTTCCCCCACCTAAGAGTCATCTTGGGCTTGGAACGTTCCCTTTTTTCGTCGAGGTCTGGCATGGCCTCATAAAATATTTGGCAGGCGGCCATAGGTTCCCCCGTCACCGTGAATAAATTTTGCTTAGTAGTCCGCTAACCTCAAGCGTTCCGGACTTTTTGTGTTCTTTTTCATCCTTTTTATTTTTTCAGCCTTTGTCCCCCTCTGCCCGAAGCAGACGTTTACGCCGAATTTGCCGGATGATCAAAAGTCTTCTTTTCGCCTACCCCCCAACGTCATATTTTTTGCTTTTTTTTGCCTAACTCGTCGATGGTGTTTGTTGATATTTGTGCCGAGTATGAGTTTTTTTGTTGTTTTTGAACGATGGATGGTCTTGCCTTTTTTTTCCAAGCCCTGTAACCGATTGGACTGACTGTCCCCATGGCGATGTTTTCGCACCGGCCTGAGTGAAGGAATTTCCCATTCTCTCTACCTCCCCCTGCTGGTTAGCCTTGGTAGGGAATAAGAGTTCGCCCTCTATTGGCACCTTGCTGCCCAACCCCGGGGGTTTGGTTGTCTCTTTTTTCCACTCAAATTGGGATTCTATTCCCCCTAATACTCTTTATCCGTTTCCCCCCCTGCCCCCTTTGCCCCCTTTCCCTTCCTTAAGGCTTCTGGTAGTGGTAGAGGGTTTCGTTCTTATCTTTGAGGTTTATCGGGCCCGCCACTAACCACTCCTACGAAGAGTTTAAAAGACAGAAACTTCCAACCCCTCAGAGTTAGATTATGTCGTTTGAATCTAATTCCCCTCTACTCTTCCCTACACATCTTTCTTTGGTGATCCAGGGAAGTAGTATTACTGCAGACACCAGAGGAACCCCGATTTTATCTCCCCATATTTCATGACCCCCTGTTTCCCCCTCGATCGGGTGACATGGGTGCTCGAAGGAGTATCCCTCGGTAAGTGGAGTAATCTCTATATTTCCCTCCTCCTATTTTTTTTTTTTATAGCGATCTGCTGGAGTCTCTTAGGCGTTCCCCCCCAGGGCATTCCCAACGCGTGACACTCCGAAGGACCGGAGTGTCCTTTCCCTGAGTGTGTCGTTAGCTTTCATAGGCCCGTTTCTTTCCTCCCCCAAATACCTTCGTTTCTTTTCCCGCGCTTAGCTCGATGACACTCTCTCCTAACCCCTTCTGGTTTTTTTCCGTGTCTGCTTTGCGGGTTCCGCGTAGCCTCTTCTTTTCCCCTTTTTGAGGGTATATACGCCCCTCCCCTCCAAGCAAGGCTGGCCCAAGACCGTACGACCCACTCCCCCCTACTCGTAATGCTGAGGGCTGCAGGGCCCCTTGTGAATACCCGTTTCCTCACCTGTGTGCTTGGTGGACGCTTATTTTGATTTCCACCCCCCCCACCCTCAGCGTTGAATCAGACCCAAACAAATATGCGAATGTCCTTCTACTCCCCCCGCCCCCACGTTGACATTGAATTTTGTTTCTACCAGGACATCCATTGGCCGTACTGGTCCCCCCCACATTAAACAGGTGGGGGATTTCATTCCACTATGTGATGCTATGGCATTTTAACAATAGCACTCCCCGCTTCTTTTACCCCGGCCACTAATTTAGTATAAATCCTCATCATATCAAAACCCCCCCACCACCACCAAGCCTCCCGATTACGCCAATCCCGTCTAGGACGTCAGCCGTCGATGCCCCCCTTCTCCTCCCCCACACACCCCGTTCCCCCCCCCCCCCCCCCCCAGGGCTAATCCGTGCCATAGGAGGACCCTCGTCTTCGTCCCGTGCTGCAATTATCACCACTCCTTACCCATCGGAACGGCCTTCCCCCTTGATTATCTTCGAAGACCCCTCTGATCCGACCTTCCGGACCACAATGATCCCCTGTTAGCCGAGGGGGGTTTCTTCCCCTTACCAAGTCCCCCGCTCCGTAACTTCCCCCCCCGTCCACGGCCTCCTCTTTCTGTTTCTCTCTTATCGATTTTGTGCTCACTATGCGCCTGGCCTGTATTTTTCCCGCTAGATTCAGTTGTTGCGGCGCCCTTTTTCTTTCCATCCCTGCTAGCGCGCGTTCATTATGGAGTTGTTTACCTCGCTCTTCTACCTCTTTTCTTTACTGCTTCTCTCGCGACCTGAATTCCTTTCCCCCTGTTTCTGGCGCACCTCTTATTTGTTTTTCTTTCCTGAGCGGCTCTCTTTTGGGCTACCTTGTTTTGTCCGGCACACAGCGAGGTTCCTCGGTTCTCCAATTTCCCTCTCTCTACCACCTCGATTTTGGTTTCTCTTTTTCCCGCGGCGAGAATTATCGTTCTATTGGGCAGGCCGGCGATTCGACCCCTTTTTTCCTTTTCCATTATTACTCTTGCGCACCGGTTTTCGCAAAAAGGTTTTTTCTGCACCATTTTGACACGTCTCTTCTCGCTTAGCTCTTCTTTTGTTTTTTTCGGCACCCCCGTTAAGGAGCCCCCCCCGCCCCCCTATCCCTCTACCTAAGGCCCCCCCTCCTTCCACCGCTACTCCCCCCATTTCGAATACTTCCAAACTGTTCTTTTTAGCCGCATCTTAATACGACATTTTGACAGCCGTACCAACACCCTTATTTTTTTTTGGCGTTCGTCATTATCCATTCCGTTCGAACGCATCCACGACCCCCCTGTCGAATTGTAGCAGGGCCAATGATCCTCCCCCCCCCGACCGCGCTTCCCGGTTGTCCCGCCACTTGAGCTTTCCAAGACTAATTCGTTTGCGGTGTCACCTCTTCCACTGTGCAGTCCCACGCATTTTCATCTCCGCATTCCTTCTTCCCCCGACTCCCCAACTCGCTCAAGAGACGATAACGCCTTAGGTTGT
>Ga0179593_1731292_pt1 | contig 13197 bp, 15 predicted proteins | sample CZODoug2_1_08_16_FD_185931 | JGI IMG/M metagenome (GOLD analysis project Ga0179593, IMG submission 185931) | Vadose zone soil fungal communities from Angelo Coast Range Reserve, California, USA - CZODoug2_1_08_16fungal (PacBio error correction) | ecosystem: Environmental > Terrestrial > Soil >... | reverse complement strand
ACTCTTCTGGCTTGAGTTTTCTCTAAGAATGGGATTGACTTCTTTTCCAAAAAGGGGTTCTGAATAATTTTCTTGTTTTAGAGAGTCTCTCCGCGAGGAACGTCCCCCTCGCTCTCTTTTCTGCGTCTCCGCACTAGTTCAGTACGTCCGAAGCAAAGGCTTTCCCCTCCCTCTTACGCAGCGGAAAGGTGCTCTCCCCTCTCCCAGATAGAGCGACCGAATCCCCTCACTAGCTTCTTGCGATAGCAATATCGGTCGTTTTTCTCTATGGATCATCCTGTCCTTTCTGTCAACGTAAGGACCGTGGGCCGGCAAGAAAAATTGTAATCCTATGGATTGGCTGTTTCCCCCCTTTGAAATGGTCACTGCACCCCCGGGCGCAATGTTCGGCTTCCTTTTTTTTCGATCTTTTTAGTTAAGAGAATTCTAATTTTTCTTGTCCTTTAGCCGTTTCCCGAACCTCTCGGCGTGTACGCCGGCCTGCTTTTTCTCCCTCAACTCTCCCCACTGTGATTCATCTTTTGCGTGTTTGTGCTTCTCCCAGGCGAGTCACCCGATGAGATTGGGAGTCACATGTTGAAAAAGAGAATTTTCTCTCGCACCGTGCGTATTTACTTTTTCCCCTGGAATGAAGATGTGCTCATGATCGTCGGTCATATCTCTTTCCGGTATCTATGGTTTTTTTCTTTCCTTTAGGATATGACCACCTTCAGGCTGCAACCTCTAAAGAAGGTATGACGCCCGTGTTACAGGTTCAACCCTAGTGGTACCCCCATACCTCATAACCTTGGTGTGTCTCCTTGATTCAATTACAGATCCACCCTTAGAAGATGAATGATCTGTTCTGATACACTCTTTTCTTAGGGCCCCCCCGGTCCACTATTGGATGAGTGATAGTTCCCCTGTGAGGAGCCTCGCTTGCAAATGCATCCCTTTGATCTCGTCCTGTTTCTTTCCTTCTTCTCCTTTCAGAGATATTGGTTTTCAACACCTGCCTCAAGCATAGTAGTTTTTCCCCCCTTTAGTTGAACGACAATGCCGGTCGGATCAGGCTCCTCCTACTCTGTTATTCTAAGTTCCCGAACCAAGAATGGTGAATGTTCCGAAATCCCCCCCCATTTAGAAAATTGCCCGCTATGGTGAGAAGTGGGGCTTGCTTCTTTTTTAAATTCAGGCCCCTGACATTACGTTTTTCCACTCCGGGGAGTTTCATTTGGGCCTTTCTTTTACGACATTCAGGTTTAGGAGGCTCATTCGTTTTAAAAACAGTGTTGCTATCTTCCCCCCCCCCCCCCCCATTTTGGAGTATAATTTGACTGACGCTGAAGTCCTTGATTTATCTGACCCCTATTAATATGAGAGGACGATCATGAGCCCCCTCAGCCCCTCTTTTAAGCCTCCTTCAGCCCCAACTCACGTAAGTAGGAGAAGATCTCTCACCCCTAACAATGGAATCGTTGGTCTTCGAAGGCAATTCCTTGGGGTTGTCGCTCGTTTCAAGGCATCCTTTCTGCCTAGATTTCGCCCCTACTTCTCTGTGGATGTCCGCCGTTCCTTGCCTCCCCCCCTTCTCCGCATAGACAGATCTCCCCCACCTGCGAACGCTGCTGTTCTTCAATTTCCCCGGCTCTTGCCGGGATTTCACAGGTTTTTTTTTTTTTTTTCCAAGTGTCCAAGGACTCCTTGAGATTATCCCGACCCCCCTTTTCTTTTCATATCGAATTTTTTTCCGCTATAAGGAGAGGCTTCCCCCCAACTGCCTTAATGCTATGTTAGTATTCCGGTGGAAATTCAGCCTCCCTCGATGACTGAGCTCTGTCTTCAGTTCACCCGCACCCCCCCGAAAGGATGGCCCCCCCCGGTCCCCTTTTTCCATGGCTCTCCGTTTCCCCTTCTCTTCGCTCATTGGGTGGAGATTCCTATGGAACGTAGTGATGCGACGCGTCGTGTTCCCTTCCGCTTGTCGGTGGTGGCCCTTAAATCCCTCTCTTGCTACCGTGTATGGCCCCTGCTTGATCACTCCCCCTCCTTCTGTCGCTGATGAATGGGCGGGTGCCTGCTTAGCGCGCCACGACTAACCCTCCTAACAGCTAATGTGTACGCACCCCCCCCTTGGATAATATTGCCCACAGCTGATCTCCTCTGCATGTCCTTCAACGACTTTCATGCCTCTCCCTCCCCCGGCCTTATTTCGGTATTCCTCTCTCTTGGGAATGCGGAATACAAATTTTTTTTTTACATGCCCCATTCAAGAAATCTGTTTCAAGTCATTTTCCACCTCCCCCTTCACACCGCCCCCACAAGCCATTCGCATCGATCCGTCTCCTCTGACCTCAGGATGAGAATTCGGGTCTCTTGTTCTGGACCTCGAAAATGTACCAATCCCGGATTGATTCCGGGCGCTTAAAGATCAATCCCTTTGATGAGCACGGGTGTCCCCGATGTTCATCACTGGTGCGCCTATTGGTCCGCCCCTTCTATCTATCCTTTTTCCACAGGAAGCCCCTTAACCCCCCTCGTGCTGCTGGTTCGTGTTCTTTTTCGCATGCTCTTGCGATTGCAGCGGCTGCTTTGCTCGCAGATACGGGTTGAAAATTATGGTTTTTTCGCGCCGTTGTTGGAACTGGCGCCCGTGCTGACTTTTCTTCGGAACCTCCCTACGGCCTGCTTTAGCCTGATTCGTCAAAAGGGGTTCCCCCTGCCCCGAATCCTCTTCCCTTTCTCCGGGCCTTCTTTGATCTATTGGGTTTTTGTTTTTCTTTATAACGTCGGCTTCCTGATTGTTGCCGTTCACCTCATGCGGTTGCGACTTTCATCCACTTTTTCGATGCAAGTTCATCTTTACCGCATTTGCCTTTCTTTCTCGCCTCTACTTCCTCTATATCTCCCGGCTTCCGAGGCCTGTCCTCCCCGGACGCTGCCCTTTTCGGAGGACGGGGAACTTCCGGAGACTTTTTCCCATGTCATACCCCTTCCTTACTCTATTTTGTTCGGATAGATTATGCAAGGGGTCGAAGCCGAATTTGCCCCCCCTTTTTTCTTTCCAAAAAGGGCCTCGCCTCCCCGCCTCCTTCATAGGACTTCTTATGGAGAATGTGTTCTCTCGGAGTTTCCCCAGCCTAATATTCATCTCGATTTGCCGTGACCGGTAGCACCCATTAGAGACATTTCCCCTCCCCACCTCCAATGAACTTCCGATCTTATTCTACAGGACATTCCTTCGAATCACTCCCACCCCCTTGAGCGGTTGGTCGGTAACATTGAGGTTTTTAGAAAAGAATTGATATCTTAAGGAGACGTCGCTTTAGCAGATTACTCACTCCCCCACGGTTGACCCAGCCGCCCAGAAATCGCTCGGTTCAGTTCATCCCCCCCCAGAGTCTCCCAGGAAGAAGCTCGTCATCCAAGTCGCCATTTTCCCTTGTTCCTCGGTCAGATCAAAATACAACCGTCCCTTGAATTGACCTTTCTCCCCCCCCAACCCCCCGACTCGAGAAGAAGATCTTTTAAGCCTTTAGTCCACCCTGCTGCCCTTTGTAGAAATAGACCGCTCATCCCCTATGATTTGTAGCTTATCTTTCATACTTCAGAAAGACCCCCCGTTCCCGTCTTTCCTCGCTGGGCAAGAAGAGATTCCCCGTTCGCAATAATTCAGTTATGTGAAGATACTATGTTCTGACCACCGCGCTTGGTTGTTCCTTGCGCATTCTGCTATTTTTTCCAGGTCTTCTAGTCTGTTAAGGCTATTTCCATTATCCGGACTTGGGATTGCTTCCCCGCTCTCGGACGATCCGCAATCGTTGCCCTCCTTCTTAAATAGCTTTTTTTCCTTTTTTTAAAACCATGAAATTTCCTCGCCTTCCTCTCTATGGCACTATAATCTCTGTTGCGCAGTAGCGGTTCTTTCATAAGGCCATTGCGACATCCTTCCTCCCCAGACTTGAGCATTCTTCCCTATGGATCTCTTGTTTAATTTGCTCCGAAGGGGCATTAGCCCACAGTTCCTTCATAGAATAGGATCTTTTCTTTCAACAGTCACCCCCCCCCCTACCCTCGAGTTCATAAATACCCCTTCCGTAGGCCACAGCCCGCCCGCGTTTCCCCTAGAATCTTCCCCCTCCACTGTAGAGTTCTTCTAGTGCAAACCCCCCCTTCCCCACCGCGGGCGGCCGAAGCCCTTCGAGTTTTAGGGGACCCTTCTCGCGTCCCCCCTTAAATTTACCGTTCTCGGAACCCACCGCGGATCTCCGAATTTCTGCTCTTTTGGGATCAGCCGCTCCTCGTATCCAAGTCTTGATATGCCATTAATTGGGGGTTTTTGAAGCAGGCATCTTTTTCTTGTTCTGCCTGCCCTAGATTCAGTCATCCCGGAACCCCGCGCGCTGAGAGACCTCAGTTGCTCTTCCCATACACCCTTTCCTCGCTCCATTGCCCCCCTGGACATCCCAATCGATTTTCTTTTCTCTTCTCCGAGTGCTTCGTAGGCGACTTTCTAAAGACTCCGCAGCTTTCCCCCCCCCTACTGACCCCCACCTCCCATGGAAAGTTTTCGATCGAGGCCTTTTCCTCGGGCAGACGGCCTTCTTTTTCTTTTTGAAACTTGGTTTGAGTTTCCCCCTTCTGACTTGTCATCGTCATCTTGTCGGTCTCGCCAGTCCCTTTTCCGCCCCTCCTCCTCTCCCGAGTATATCCCCCGTTTTCGCACATTTAAGTACTCTGAAATTTGGGTCCTCTTCCCGGTCTCTGCCCCCCCCACAACCCTCCTGTGAGTTAACGTTGGCGCAGGATCCCCAATTACCCCCTCGTCCGTGGAACGCCCCGGAGTGTGCCTGAAAGGAAAGGATGGACCAGGGTGGGATTTTTAGGGAAAAAAATGCTTTGTCGTATCGTTTCACATAAGGAATTTTCCCCACACCAGATAGGAGTCCCCTCTTTTCAAGAACTCCATTTCTCGCGGGTCTTGACGGCAACTATTTTTTTTTGTTGGTTTCGTCCCAGCGTGAGAGCCACATCCCTCCTTGAGATTAGACAAGGATAATTCTTCCATGTTCCTTATCCCAAGTTCTTTTTTTTGTGAATTCCGATTTTTTCAACGTGCCTACTCCCAATACTGCCTCCCTGACTTTTTTCCCTAACTCCTCACTTAGAACCTCACGCCGCTTCGGTCAAGTGTTGTTCGCTTGTCGCCATTTGGCCCCACTCTATTGCACCCCTTTGCCCCTGGCCCAGCCCTGCGTTTCCCCCGCGTCTTTCTCGGCAATTGCGTTTTGTTTCTTTCACCGACCGAAAGGCCGTCACCCCCCCATCTCTTGAGGTCTTTATCTTTTTTCTCAAAACTTTCTTCCTGGGACTGCGGAGAAGTCATTCCTGACGGTTTTCTCGTCACGGGATTTGGGTTCACCGGTTTACCTTTTCCCCCTCATTCTTTTTCTGGCTCCTCCGTTTCAGCGCAAGGGAACCTTTCTTTTTAACGCGCTTGCGGAGTTTTTTTCTTGCCTTCCCGGTTAAAACTCCTGTCTTTCTTTTTTCGACCAGGATTAGGCCCGTTCCTTCCCGCCGGATCTTGCTCGACTTTTTCCCTGTCGGAGAACATTGCTTTCTGGTTTTTTCTCCCCGGGCACCCAAAGCCCCGAAATAAATCGAGTCCAATGGGTGGACCTTCTGCCTTCCCCTTTTTTCATTTCCCACCGATGATCCACTCTCCATCAATAGTTAATATAGAACGTTGTCCCAGGTTTTTTTTCATATCTCTGGTATCTGATTCTCCCTTTGCGTTCCTATTTCGCGTTTCCCCTTGCCTTCTAATGTGCAGGCTTTTACGACAGACAGAAAGTCTCTCGCCTGGGCTGCGATTCGCCCGCTCGTACTTTTTAAGACTTCTCAAAGATGTTCCCCCTAAGAAGGACCACTTCCCTTCTTCTAACCACCGTGTCCCCATCAATGGCTTTCCGTTTTTTCTACCCCTCATTGTTCTTTGAGAGTTGCCGGACTGATAAATTGTTTTTTCTTGAGGTAATCGATTTTTTCCCCTTGAAGGAAAATCGGAAATCTCCGTTTTCTGTTGCTAGCGCCCATTCTTCTTTTACGAGTAGAGATTTCCGCTCCTTTCCCATACAAACTTTACATTGAAAGAACATTTTTTTTTTGAAATTTTGACACGAAGCTCTCCTTTCGATTCTTAACTACGATATGTTTGAGAGCAGGCCTTCCCCTCTATGACAGAGAAGTTTGCGATCTGAAAGATCGGGTTACGGTTCTTCATAGTGCCCCTTCCCATTTGAGATTCATTTCCTTTCCCCTTGACCCCTTAATAGATGTTTTACCATGTGCCCGTGAGACCCTCCAATAAAGGTCGGGGCCGTTCTTTTCCAGGAGGGCATCTCTCAGACGTCCCAGAAGGAGGGCAGGATTTTGCACTCCTTGTACATAACAGAGAGATTCATTTCCTTTTTAAGCATGGTTTTTTCCCACGAACACCCCCCCCCCTCTGGCTTTGCCCCTTTGGCCTTTAATGCGGAGTTCACATATTTTTCTGAACTTGTTTCTTAGAAGATTCCCAACTTGATCCCACAGCCCTTGAGAGAGCGAGACCGTTGTCTTACCGCCGGAAGGAGCAAAGGCCCCTGGTCAGGAACTTGCCGGTTTTTTTCTCCTCGATATGCCACGCGCTTGGCTCAATGAAACCGATTAAGTATCAGTTCCATAGATACGGGGCCCTCGCTTCAGCACCCCTCTTACCCCGCTGAGTCAGCCTTTTTTGCAACCGTACCGACCCAATCCCTGAGACCCATCCACAGTTGCAGACAAAACGTACCGTGTTCGTCGCCGACTCAACTCCTCCACCAATTGCGGGATACTGCGTTCGCTGAGGAACCCTCCCAACGCCGTCCACGCCCCCTCACCCCCTCCGCCCTCCCCCCTAACCCCCCCGCCCCTGCACCCCTACCCCTCATACCAGGCTCTACACCCTTACCACCAACTATAGCCATCCATCGCTCGGCGAGTGGAAACCCGTAAGTCTCCCTAAAGCGCCACGCCCTACAATCACACCCCCAACCGCGCCCAACACTATAGTGAAAGCAAGCCCCCCCTCACTTCTGAGACCCTCCACCTCCCCGGGTGGCACCTGTCCTACATGATCCCTCCTCCCGCGGGCTTCGGGACCATTCAACTAAAACGCATCCCTTTCCACTGACCGTCGACCCGGCGCGCACCCTTCCTTTGCAGTTCAAAAGGACGAAGAATCGCCTAGTGATTGGGCGACTCCCTCGCCCATCCACCTTCCTGCCCAGCCCCAGCGACAATTTTCCCCCAGCGCGAATCGATAAAAAAACTTCATGCCAAGCACCGAATGGAGACAACGACTAGTGGAGGCATTCCACCCCACTCGGCTAATGGGCCCAATGGTGCTACTGGCGAAGACACTTTTCCTAGACTATTTCCTCCCTGCCGTGGACTGACACCGACACCACATACATTTCCCCCCCCCGCACCCCACACACAGAACTACGTCCCCGGAACGTGCATAGAATCCAGCTGGATATCCCCCTCGAATCGCCCCTTCCTGACTTGTAGTGGGGTTTCCCCCTGTAGATCCTCCAAAGAGCCGCTATACCCAGCCCTCGAACGAAGACGACTTGGTGGCCACACCCATCGCCACCAGGGCACCCCGGATAGAAAGAACGAGCGACGCCCCGAACTAACAGTTACACCGGGAACTCGTCTAAACAAACCAATGGCGAGAATCTCTCGGCATGGGAAATAGGAGACGACCTCCCACTTCCTCCGCCCCCCCCCCTTTTTTTTTTTTTTTTTTTTTTTTTTTTTTTTTTTTTTTTTTTTTTTTTTTTTTTTTTTTTTTTTTTTTTTTTTTTTTCTTTTTTTTTTTTTTTTTTTTTTTTTTTTTTTTTTTTTTTTTTTTTTTTTTTTTTTTTTTTTTCTCACTCTTTTAGTGCGGACTCTCCCCCCTTTCTTTTTCGTTCGAACGAATTCTTTGTCCCTTGAAACGCTTCTGTTGCACTTCTCAAAGACCGGTCGTATTTAGTCACCGCTGTTGTGAGACAAATTTTTTCGTCTCTTCACTTTTACGGATGAAGGACTATCCCGACCTTTTGCCCCCCGAATGATCATGTGAGAGTTACTACCGAGATCGCCGCTACTGTTATAGGCACATTCCTCCACTAAATGATTTTCCTGGAGAGTTATTTCCCAGGCCCATGTCTCTTGTTTTCTTCCGGCACCTTTGGTCCGTCGGGTCACTCCTTGAGCGGCGCCACTGTAGACCCGCTTCAGGACTCCCATTGTCTGTCCGCAAGGGACCCCTTGGTTCGAAATCATCCTTTCCACTCCTTGCACAAGGAAACCCCAGTTATGTCTTTTCCCAATTCTCCTATCTTTTTTCGTTATTTGGAGATCACCCCCTGTTGAAAGGAAAAGGAGCGGATGATGGAGGATGACAGCCCATGCCAAATTGCCCTGGGACTGTTGACTCAGCTCTCCCCTTTCGTTTGCCCCCTTCACAGGAAGCTTTCTTGGATGTCTCTTTTGAGAATCCTCTTTATCCTGCAGGTATGTGGTGCCTTTCTTTGTTCACGAAACACCCTGACCGGGAAGCCAGGCCTTGGGAAAGTGATCTCCGTTTGTCGAGATCGTCTTCGTCCCGAGTGGTCCGTGGGAGTGTATGGTTGGGTTGGGGGGGGGGGGGGGGGTGGGTGGGGGGGCGGGGGGGCGGGGGGGGGGCCAGGGGGCCGTGTGGCGGTGGGTCTTCAAAAAACAAAACCAAAAAAAATAAAAAACAAACAAAAACCAAAACCCAAAAAACAAAAAAAAAAAACAATCTAACACACAACAAACAACAAAAACAAAAAAACAAAAAAAACACAAAAAAAAAAAATGGCGGTTTTCTCTTAATTCTTCTGTGTTTCCGCCCCTTCTCGTTAATAGACCCGGTTTTTTTTCCGATGAACATAAAGATCGTTTTTCTTTCTTCCGACCTTTTAGACTGCCTCCTAACCACTCCCTCATGCTGTGAAGGATGAATGGCTGGGTGGACTTTTCTCTTCCTGAAGAAATTCGTAATCACCTCCTCCTTTTACGCAAGCCTATCTTGCGTTCCCCCCATTTCGCTTTTATTTTGATTCCTAGGATAACTCCCTTTTCGCCGCGGCAAGATGCGGTTTTTCCCTTCCACTTCTTTTTTTTTTTCCAGGCGACACCCCTCCTATCTACCGGCAAATTCGAAGGCACATCCAGAGTAAAGGACTTCCCTTCTAAGAAACTACCCCCCGCAACCACCCCCTAAATGTTTCCTTCCCCCATCGCCACCCGCACTAGACCAGCAATTTTATGCTTGATGCGGCCAAGGTTTCCCGTCCCCCCCCCCCACACCCCCCCTTATCGTTTCTTTAAGCCGAACAATCTTCTCACGTGTGTATAAAGAGTTTTTGTTAATCCTTTTCGTCCCCAGAGCGGCTAGGCCTTCTCTTGGTCCTATGTTTTTTCTTCACCCTTTTTTGGATTATGTTATTTTGATCGAACGCGACGCTCGGGCTACTTTTATGAGCTCTTCCCTTTTTTATTGCAACGAGAGCTTTTTGAAACTTCCCCAGTCGCCCGCTTATTTCAACTTCGTCTTGTGAGCTTTCCCGCTCTACCCCGGCTTACTACCGCCCTTCGAAGTCATCTTTTACCTTCGATCTTCAGGCCTTCATGTCGCCCTATCCGAGCCAAGTCTTTTTGGTCCTTTTTTTAGTCGCGAAGAAGGGCTGGTGGTGATACTCTCGGACTTGAAGGCTCTTCCGTTCAAAGAATTTTCGCGAATGTACTTAAAATTCCCCTTTTCCCCTCTGAAAATATTCGGTTGTTATTTTTTTCCTCTTCATTTTTTTTCCCCCAGGATGGAGTTGAGCGATTCTTATTGTCCTTTTTTGACCCTTCCTGCCCAGAGTTGATATGAGGTCGGACCTTTCTTGCCCCTGCTTGGAGGAGGCCCACTATTTTTCAGGTCGCCCCTTTTCTGGACCATTATCATCTAGTAGGGGCCTCTCCCCTCGTTGTTGTTGTTGAGATTGTCTTCTAATTTATTAGATTCCTAATCAGGACTTTGGGCCGCCGAAGACGCTCCCCAGGCCGCTTCCTGGAAAAACGGACCCTTGCAAGGGGGTGCCGTCACGATCTCATTTCACTCTCTGTAGAATAAATTTCTGTTCCTTCCCCCCTCCCCCTCGCAAGAATATTGGAATAGACTTCCTTTTTTAAAGTGATTCAATCTCCCAGTAGATCAATTAACTCCCCAATACTTTTCCCGTAATCCGATAATAACCCCGCTCCTAGGACTTCCCCTACTGAAGGGATTGATTCTTTTTGTTGGAAGCTTGGCAGGAAAAGTTGTTTTGCGCACGCAATGATGTTTCCCCCAAGAACGAGGATCTCCGGACTCACCCGCCAATCTCTTTTTTTTCTCCTTTTAAGAATTCCATCCTCCCCACGGGTTCTTTCCGAAGTCCCCATCGAGCTTTTTTACTACATTAAAACATAGGAAGACGTCCCCCCCCCCCCTTAGGAAGAGCATCCCTCTTCCCTTTCTTACACTCTATGAACTTGAGGAGGCCTCGGTTCCCGCCCCTGATCGCCCCCCTGAATTGCCCTGTCTTCCTTCGACATCTATCGATCGGTTCTCCGACCTTTGCGTACTCTGACCCTCCCCACTCCAGGGATACCAGACCCCCTCGCCCGTATTTGATCGTTTTTATACCCCCGAAATAAGATACGTATTCCATGCGAAGTTCCTCCCCCTATCCTGGTTCAGATTCTGCATTTACTTTCCCCCACTTCGAATGGTTTTTGAGGTGGGGTCCCTTGTCTCTTTCTTCGGTCAAGTCCTTTCTGTGCCCAACAGCCTTTTTCATTCCTTTGACTGGACTTTTTACTGGCCCTTTGTCTTAGTCTCCTCCGTAGATCCGACCCCCTCAAAGAACCGTCCCCTCCGAGGCCGAAATCTTTTTTTTCCTAGAACCCTTGACAGACTAGAGCTCTTGTCCAACTCTTCCAAGACAGGTCTTTCATGCGGGTTAATCTTCCCCTTATTGGCGCGAGCGGCATCTTACAAGGGCAACTTTCATTCTTCCCTTTTTACTTGGTTCCTTGCCCATGGGCTTCGACCCACCCAGGCTCTACCTCCTTCTCTTTGCTCACAGAGTCAACACTCCTGCATCCTCCCCTCGGCGTCGGCACCCCTACCCCCCTCCCCTCACCTTTTTCTCCTCCTTTCGACACAGCCATGTCCCTCTCGTTATCTCGTTAAACCAAGGTCCCATGAACTCTTTGGGCTGTTCTAAAGTCCCTTTTCGGGTTTTCTTTTCCTCTCAGCTTCCGTTTCGTTGACCATCGCGGATTGCGTAGGCGAGGAAACCGCCGCATAAATTTAGCGGCATTCTTTTCCTTTTGATCAAGAAGCTACGTCTATGTGCTCATTATCTCCCCCTTTTTTTGCGTACCTTCTCTTCCCTATCGCCCTTTTTGCGCGGAAAAGCCCTTCCTATCCGAAATTGATCTACCATACTTTCCCCGTTTGTCACCCATGATTTTCCCTTCCTTTCCATTCCCATTTTGTTACACTCCCGGGTCAGGCCGTTCGTGGGTGGACTAGATCGCGATTGCGTCCGCTCCCTTTCATTTGCACTATTATCTGAATTCCTAGAAGACCCCCCCCAGATCACACCCTTTTGGCATCTTGCGATTCAGAGGAGGAACCCTTCATTGTATATGGCTTCCTATAGCTTCGGGAGGATCGATCTATTTTCTTCTTTATACGGGAATAATGTCTTTCCCCGCCCTATCTATTGTATGTTCGACATTCATACCTTAATCTCCCCCATGTTGGCTCCTCTTAAACGTTTTCTCCCCATTTTTCCCTCATAATGCTGCAGTTGAAGTCGCCCGCTGCCCCCCCCCAAATCCTATAAGGATTCCCTTTTTTTGCCCGGTAGGGAGCTCGGCTCCAATGAAATGTACACAGGACCCCCTTTTAGTTGACTAACGCCCTTCCCAGATTGTCGTTGTTGTCTTGGTTTCCCCTGCCTCTGTGTTCTTAGATTTCCCTTCATGGCAGGAACCTCTTGTTCCCCGTCTTACCGCCGCCCTCTCGGCTCACTCTTCTTCCTGCTTTCGGCGTGATTCCCCCTATAAAGCGTGAGCGAGCCAACATATCTTCGTGGTTTCCTGGAGTACACTTCCCTTTCTTTTTTTTTATCAAGGTCCTAGAGTCCTCTTTGGCAAGGAAAACAAGTCCCCTATAGCCTCCCCCTTAGCACCCGTGCTTGAGATTGGCTCAGCCCCCCCCCCAATAGAGTCGACCCCAAATCATCTCCCGCGGGAAGTGTCGAGTAGAACCAACATTGGCGAGACCCTTTTTTTCCCCCTCTAGTCCCCATTGACCCTCCCGTAATTCTCCGATTTCCTCTTCTGCTGGAAAAGATATAACCTTCCGACCCCCCCTCAAACCCATACGATACATTAAGAATATTTTCTTGGCCCTCTCCGATCTTCTCCCAGTCATTCCCGGGACTGGTTTGGATATAGCCCCCCCCTGCTCCCGTCGACGGCTTTTTTAACTTTGTAAGTTTTTCTCCACCCCCCCCCCTATATGGGGGATTGTGCTCCGCCTTCGGGAGCACAGAGGAGGAACTTTCCGGGCGGATGGGCTCCCCTTTCTTTTTCTTTTCTAGTTAAGTAGTTTTCCTCCCTTCCTGTTTCTAGGACAGTAAGTTTAATTCACTTCCCGTCCTCGGATGCGTAGGAGCCGCGCTCCGCAACTGCGAACTGGCGGCCTTTAAGTTATCACGTCACCACGACGAATAATTCCTTCGTCTTTTTTCGTGGGAATCCTTTTCCGTCAAACGGGCCATTACAAACTAGCTCAATCTCGCCGACAGTAATACTTTCCCCTTCTTTCCTTTCTTCTTGTGAAAGGGAGAACTTTTTCCAGCCCTTTCCGATTGGTGTCGATTTAGAGAAATCCCCTGCCCCCAATGTTTTGAACTGGCCTGTGTGCCGGTTCCATTCCCTCCCCTCTCCAGTAACAAAGAAATTGATGGTCTACGCTCCCCAGATAGGACCTCCGCCCAAACGATTTTTAACCTCCCATCGAAGTGTATTCCGAAACTCCCCCCCCCTCCTTCTTTTCTCCCCCGAATAGCA
>Ga0179593_1611598_pt1 | contig 13197 bp, 20 predicted proteins | sample CZODoug2_1_08_16_FD_185931 | JGI IMG/M metagenome (GOLD analysis project Ga0179593, IMG submission 185931) | Vadose zone soil fungal communities from Angelo Coast Range Reserve, California, USA - CZODoug2_1_08_16fungal (PacBio error correction) | ecosystem: Environmental > Terrestrial > Soil >... | reverse complement strand
CCCCCGTTCACTGCGTTTACACAGTGATCTTTTGAGGTCTTGCCCTTCTGTTCATCCAGAGACGTTTCATCTTTTTGTACTTCCCCTCTTTCGTGTTGTTTCGTTTTTCTCTCAACTTTTCTTTTTTTTCGACCGTACGGTCACCCAACGTGTTGTGAGTTTCCTTCGTGTTTGCCCCCCCCCTCCCGTCGAAGGCGTGTCTTTGACGGTCCCCCTCCCCTCTTGTAGCGCTTTTTTTCATTTTGTATGCTCCCTTTTCTGGCGTTTGCAGTCGCTGCCCCCTGAAGTTTGGGAAGATTCCTCTCCAAGCTTTGATTTTTTTTTAGAGTTACCCCACACTCGTACCCCCGCGTGATTTTTGCAATGCCACCTTCGGCCTGTAGTTTCCCCCCCCCCCCTAGTTTTCGCCCCTTTCCCTGCCCCCCTTTTTGTTTTCCCCAAAGAATTGTGCCTTTCTGACTAATAGCCCTCTTTTAACAGTTTTTTAATTCACCCCCCACTGGTATTTTTTTTGCTATAGCCTTGTTCCTGTGTCCCCAGCTTTCCCCCCCCCCCCTTTTCCGGTGGCTCAGAAGTTCTCCTCCTTTTGCCACACGTTTTCTTCGTTGCCCCCCCCCCGATGGGTTTGCCTTTGTTTTTTTTTGCTTGCAGTCCCATCTGTCTTTTTTCAGTGAGCGAGCCGCTCCCCTTTCCTGTAGCATTTTTTGCGTCGTCCCACCCTTGTTTTTGCGCGCGGTTTTAGATTTTCCCCTTCCATTGACCCCCCCCTAACCCATGCAATCAGTTTTGCATACCATCATCCCGTTCTGTGTTTGTCCGTTCTTCCTTTCCCAAGACGCCGTTGTCGTTTTTTTCTTTCCCCCTCTTTTGCTACCCCCCCACCCTTGCCTTAGCTTCTTTTGATATGGACTTTTTTGGTACCCATTTTCTTTTCACGTTTGCTGTTTTTTTTCCCGTCCTTTTGAAGCCCCCGTCCCCCACTGTTTTTCCCTGGGGTTTTTTAACGGCAGCTTCACTGCCCCCCTTTTTTTTCAGGGTACTGTCCCCCCTTACGTGTTTTTTGTCGGACGTAGTGTCGACTTGTTTTTTTTTCCGTCAGGCGTTTTTTTTCCCCCCTCCCCCCGTAAACCCTGATTTTTGTTTTGAGGTTCCCCCAATTTTGCCTGGTGAGTTTTTCTCCGTCAATTCGTCTTTTTTCATTTCTACCCTTCCTTTTTTAGAACAAGATGCAAATGCGTAGCTTTTTTGGCGATCTGACCGCATTTGACCAAGCCCCTTCTGGGACCCTATTAAGTTTATTAGACGTTTTCCCAGATGGCACTCAGCAAGACGAGCTTTTGTTCTTTCAGAGGTTTCCAGGCGGGGTTTTCCCATGACGCAGACGACTTAGTCCCTTTTTCTGCTTTCCCCCCCCAGGACCTGGTGCCTTCCTTTTCCCCACGGTGACAACCCCTACCCCCTCCCAACGGTTTTCTGCCCCCGTATTCTTACTTTGGGGTTTTTTGTTAAGAATACAGTTTCGCTTTATTTGGTGGTTCTGAACTTTTCCTTCACGCCCCCCCTTTTGACCAGCCTTTTAAGCGCGTCTGTTCTGGTTCCGTACGGCCCCCTGCTGTCAGCCCTTTATTACCCTGGTTCCCCAACCTTTTTCCCAGGAGATGCCCCCTTTTGTTTTTTTACTGCCCCTTTCACCTGAATTCCACCCGTCTCGCCCCAATTACACCCGCGCCATCTTTCCCCGGCCTTTCACCCTCCTCACTGTCTCATCCGTCTTCTTTTAGTCCTCCCCTTTATTCAGATCACCCGGTCGTCCCGAGGTCCCACCCCTCCCCGTCTCCCCCCCCCCTGAAAACCTTTAACACACCCCTTCCCCCCCCCAGATCTTTCCATACGATCCCTCGACCAACCGTGCACTCTGCTGGTTTTTCTTTTTTTTTTTTTTTTTTTTTTTTTTTTTTTTTTTTTTTTTTTTTTTTTTTTTTTTTTTTTTTTTTTTTTTTTTTTTTTTTTTTTTTTTTTTTTTTTTTTTTTTTTTTTTTTTTTTTTTTTTTTTTTTTTCTCCCCCCCCTCCCCCCCCCCCCCCCCCCCCCCCCCCCCCCCCCCCCCCCCCCCCCCCCCCCCCCCCCCCCCCCCCCCCCCCCTTCCCCGGTTGTTTCTTCTATCGGCTCCCCCTTCGGCCGTCTGAAAAAGCGTCCCCTATTTTCATTTCGTTGACCAACTTCTGCCCCACGTGGCCCCTTTCTTGAACCATATCGATACATCTACCTTTTCCCCCTTCCTCTTCCCCCCCCCCCCCCGCACCTCTTTTTTCCCCAAACGTTTACCATCTTCCTTAAAAATTCCAGGATTTTTTTTCCGACCGCTCTTCCATAATACCCTCCCTGATTCCACCACACCCTTCATTCCCTTCTTTCCTTCCCCCACTTATCCTTGAAGTTTGAATAATGCTTGTTTGCTCCCTTATCTTTTCCTGTATCAGTTTTTTTAGCTATTTCTGTCTCCATTGGTCCATCTGGCTTGGATTTGTTCCTTTTTTGGCGTTTTCCCCTTTTTGTACTTTTCTTTTTTTTTTTTCTTTTCCCCTGTTGTTTTGTTTGACCTGTTTTTGATACAAAAGGCAAACGCAACCCCAACCCGCTCTTTTTTCCTGAACCAGGCTTGCGCCCGACTGATTGTCTTGCCCCCTAGGGATGAACCCTATAACCTCCGACAGTCCGGTCGCAACGGTCTTTTTTGCCCATCCTCTTACCGGAATTGATTGTTTTGTGAATTCTTTTGGACGCTTCTCCCACAGCTGCTGGTAGCTACACGGGTTGTACCCTTTTTTTAGGAGTGGCCTCCAGACAACCAGTTCGGTTTTTCTATGTTTATTTTTTTTTTTTTGAGGTCATTCTGTGGGTCTGCTCATCATACCTATGTTCCCCGACTCGGGTCCATCTGGTTGACCGATTCTTGCCTCCGTCCCCCCGGCTACCATTTCCCCCGGTTCCGACGGCCTGCTTTCTTTGGAGTCTCAACGGCCACTGGACATGAAACCCTGTGTTTTTTAGTAACTTTTTTAGGCTGGTTGACTCGTTTCCCGTTCTGACCGTTCGATCCTTTTTCACCGCGCTGCCCTCTTTTTTCCTTTTTTTTTTCCCATGAGTACGGAGTAGTTTTCTGCAGATAGTTTGACTTGTTCCTTCTAGGGCCCCGGCTCCTTCATCGCTGCTCCTCCCCCAACCCAAAATTGTCCGGCCTCCTCCGGCCGGTTTCTTCCCCGGGTTTTTTACGCTCGAGACGCTGTGGGGTTCTGGGGTTCCCAATCCTTTCTTTTTTTACGGGGGGCCCTTCAATGGTGAAACTCAACCGGACGGCATTTTCGCGAACAGTCCCCTTATTCCTTTCCCCCAGAACTTTTCCTATCCTCGTTTGGTAAACACCCTGTCGTTTCCTCCCCAGTTTCTTTGAAAGGCCGAAATGATTCTTAGCCCGAGTCGCCCTCCGGAGCCGCTTATCCCCTCCGATCCAACCCCCAGTGAAGACGGCTATCAGTTTCTACCTTTTCAGGAAACACGGCCTCGGCCTACTTTGTTTTTGGGTTTATCCTTTTGGTTTAGGCTACACAGTTCATTTTCTTTGACACCGCAAGTTCGCGAAATGAACCCCTCCTTGAGAACAAACCCCCTCTGCTCGACCTCCGGCTTTCTCCCCCTTGGTTTTCCCTTCGTGTCGAGGTCAGGTTTCGATGGGTTCCCAACTAAGTTCCCCTTGTCTTTTTTTTTTTTTGCTCACGTTATTTTTTTTTTGGAGTAGGCCACTTTGTTTTCTCCGGTAGTTTTTTTCCATCGGCCTCAGGGGACCCGACGTCTCCCTTCCAGTTTTTTTCCCTTCGGGTTGGCTACAACCCCTGTCCCTGAATCCCTCCACCTACTCGTCAATTTTGGATCCCCCCTGGAGACTGCGCAACCCCTGTATATTTTTGAACCCACCCCGACCCCCCTGTTTGGTGGTGGGGATGTGTTGATTCCTTGCCCGGTTTTCATACTACCCCGAAGGATTGTTCTTCGAGTTTTTCCCCCATTGAACCCTTTGAGCTCTTACCTACCTCGGGGTCTTGTTTCCTTCCCCTACAAAAAACCGCGCCCGTGCGTTTTTGCCCCCCAAACTCTTTTTTTCGTGCCCCCGTCTTCCGTGAGTGAGGCCGACGTAGTTTGCTTTTTTTCCCCCCATTTACCCCCCCCTGGTATAGATACTTGCCTAGGTTTTTACCCCACCGCTATGCTTTTTGGCCCCTTTGAACACCCTACTGGTAACACCCTTTTTTATTTCCGCAAAGGGGAGTGGGACCCTACACCTTTTGCAGTCCTTGGTGCTTTTCGTCTCTGGTTAACTCAGAACGATCAAGTAACCTTTTTCCTTTGACCTTCCCTTTAAAACACACGTTTGCCCCATCTTAAGTCAGAAGTTCTTTCGGGACAGCATGACTTCCCCCCCAGGTTAGCCCATATTCCCCTGTTCGTTTCCGGACACCTCCCCCGTAACTCGTGAACCTTTCCTTTTTAATCTCCCCGGCCCCACTCTCCCTCACCGCCCCTGACCTTAACCCGTGTAAACGCGGACAGTCCGCTCCCTTCCCACCCCCTGCAACCCTGAAGACCCAGCTTTCCCCCCGCCTCTTGTTTTGACCACCGGCCGGCGTTAACCCCGTCTTCACAGTCGTTTCCACCGTTTTTTTCTTTTCCCCCCAGGAAAAGGAAAACTCGTAAACGGTCCCCCCCGTCCCCCGGGCAGAGGCAGTAGACCCACACTCCGTCCCCCCGCGTTATTCCCTTTGTTTTGAAACCCCCAAACACAAGAGTTATCCTTTTCCACCTCCCACCCCGGTAATTCACACCTGACTCGGTACGCTCTCACTCCCTACCCTCCAGTTTTTTTTGCCCCCGGCTTCCCCCAACCCAAGTGCCAGAACGGCACACGTCGTCCCCTTCCCCCCTTCCTGAGACCCCTTTCCGAGACGTGCAGGTGTTTTGTCCCCCCATTTATAGCCCCGGGTGTGCGCTTTCCCCCTTGCTTTACCTTTGGGAGTTACACCCAGGGGAAGCCCTCCCTTTCCCCGAGTCCAGCCCCTGTCTGCTCCTCAGGCACTGCACGATCCTCGGGTCCGGATGTTACACGGCAGACCCTCCACTCTTCCCCTCGAACGTTTTCTTCTCTTTTACCTTACTCTTTTTTTTTGTTTGTTTTGATCTATTCACCTTTTTCTTCCCTTTTTGGTAGTTTTTTTTCCGTGAACACCCCCCCGGGAGAAGGGGGCTTTGGACTTTTTTGCCTCATGATCTTTTTTTTTGAAGTCCTTCAAGGGTGGGTCGGTACGACTGTCCCCGGTGACTCCGCATCTTTAGGCCCTTTGATCCGTCTCGGCCCCTCCACTTGACCGCGTAAGGGGTTCCCCCCTCTCTTTTTTCTTTTTTTTTATTTCAGGACCCCTCGCCGGAAAACCCTTTGGTTGGTGTCCTCTTTTTTCACTCTTTTCGTGCCTCTTTTGCGGAGGTCGTTCCTTTTACGTGTCGCGGAGGCGGCAGATTAGGTCTTTTTTTCCTCTTTTATCCTTTTTTTTTCCTTTTTTTCGGTTGTTCTTCCACCGCCGGGGGGTTGAGTGCCTGGCCTCTTTCGGCCCCCCCCGGTTGATTTGAGATGTTGACTGGAGCGCGGCGCGGGTGTTCCTTCGTTTTTTTTGGATTGACGTTCTCGGGTCTGTGGACACGACTTTTAAGAGTTGCCGTTCTTTCTCTTCCGCGGGGACGGTGGACCTTTTTCCGGAGGTTTGAGGGTGCCTTTTTTTTTTTTTTTTCCCTCCCTGAATTTTTATAATCTCGAGGTCGGGGTGAGGTCTGGTGGACAGTTCCGGCCCTTTTTCCCCACCGTTTTGTACGATTTTTTGTAGTGACGCCGTGGACCCCCTTTTTTGTCTGATGACGCCGGGTTTGTTTTGAAGGTTTGCGGGGGTTTTTCCTTTCTTTTCTTTTTTTCTGATTTCTTTTTTGCGCCGACCGCCTTTTTGTGTTCGCCGCCCTTATGTTCTTCTTCCTGTTCCCCCTCACGAGCAAGGCATGCCCAATCGCTCTGCCCTTTTTTTTTCTTTTTTTTTTGTTTCAGCCGTTCGATCGGATCTCCCTGGTTCACATGCTGCCAGGCCTTCCTCTCCTTCTTTCAAACGCACGTTACCTGGTAGGCTATAGCTGGTCGGTTTTTTTTCTTTCCCCTTTCCCCCGGTTTTTTTTTTTCCCAGGCCGTCTCGACGCCCAACCCGTGACCGTCGTGCCTCGTTTGTTGTTTTTGGTGAAACAGGTCCTGCCATGCCTTTGATGTTTTTTACGGTCCGGCAGGAGAAGTTCGAACCTCGTGATTCGTCGTTCTCGGCGCCCCCCCTATGAAAGCTTCTCAGCCCCCATCGACCCCGCGGGTAGGTTGGTCTGGTGGTGGTCCCGAAGTTTTTTGGCCGTCCCAGATTGCCTCCCCACAAACTGCCCGTGGGGGACAGTTTTCCTTTTTTTTTTCCCTGAATCCGTCAGGCCCCCCCTCGCCGGGGAGTCGACTTCACTTGAATCTCACGGACCCGATAAGCACAACTCCAGCACTTTTTTTTTTTCCGATCGTATTTTACGACCACGTAGGCCCCGTCCAATGCCTGCCGTTGTTTTTCCTTTTTTTGCATCTCCGTCAATCTGGTTGAGTTCGCCTTTCGCAACTTCTGCCCCTTTCTTCCCCCCAGAAGTCATTTTTCTGTCACGAAAAATCCACCTTTCCCCCTTTTTTTTTTTTTTTTTTTTGGTTTGTTTTTTTTTTTTTTTTTTTTTTTTTTTTTTTAGGAGTTCAGGTTTCCAGAGCTAGGTTTCCGCTGATAGGGCCTTGTTTTTTTTAGTACTCAGGGGAGAGCGGCCCCTGCGAGTCCTCTGGCCGCACAGTTTTCCTCAAGTTGGCGGCGGTCGCGCCTCCCCCAACTTCCTTTTTACCCTCGGTTACCTGCCCCGAGAGCCCAAAAAGGCTCCCATTGTCCCTTCCCATAGTTTGGTCTTTAGGACCATTTTCTCACTTTTAAAGCCATTTTTTTTTTTTTCCTCAGCACCTTTCGCTTGGTTCCCCCAGGGTCTTCGTCTCTTTCGTGCTGTTCGGGATTGCCCCGTTCCCAACCGGTCGACGGTTTTTTCGCCGTGTTTTCAAATTTTTAAGGCCCGAGCTAGGCCTTCCCACCACTCGGCCCTTCGCCTCGTGGGACTCGTTTTCACAGCCGCCTTCCCTCTTCCCTCCTTCTGAAATTGCGGTATCAGGCCCGGAGGCGCAATCGATTTTTCCCCCCCCCTGCCCATTTTTATCGCCCAACAAAACACCGGTCTCCCCTGGTCCAGTTGTTTTTTGCTTCCCCCCTTCCCCGTTTAACCGGAACACCCCCCTACGGATTCGCCGTGTAAACGGGGTCTTCCCAGTTCTATTTTCCGATTCCATCGTAGTTTTGCGTACCGATATTTCCATTTTTTCCCTTGACACGACATCTTTTTACTCCATCCGGAAAACCATGTCCCTTTCTCTCCCACCCTCACCCAGTAGTAACAGTGACCTGTCCCACCAGCCCGGCTGTTTTCTCTTTCACCCCCCTCGACACCTACAAATTCCGTAACTCTGCTGGTCTTCCCTCCCCCCCAGACTGCGTCGAGGGCATACTTTGATTCCGTTCCTTCTTTTTCTTTAGTCGGTTGCCGCCGGATCCTTCTAGGCCTTCACTGGGCTGGTGATGCCTGGCGTGCTTGCTTTGTATTTCCCCTCCCCCCCCTTGTTGTGTTGTGAGTTAGAGAAGATCTACCCTCCCCAGCCCCCAAAGTCTACCACGTTCCTTTTCCCCGCCATAGAACTTCTTCAGGGTGCCACTTATGGGACGGATCTTATGCATGATGAATTTTAAAATGCTCGCCGCTTCCTCCCGTGTTTCGCCTCCCCTTCCCTCCAGAGGACGGTTGTTTTCTTTGGGGTCTCGTCGGACACAGCATGGTTTTGGTCTCTTTTCCCTTGTCCCTTGTTTACTGGAATGCTGTGATGTGATGAGGGCTCTTATTTAGTTTCCTTGGAGTCCTGAATTTTTTCGGTCCCTTCTGTTTGGTCTTTTTTTCCATTTTTGGTCAGTCTGTTCCCCCCCGCCTCTGATACGAATCTTTGCACCCCCCGTTTAACGGAGACATCTTTAGTCCTGTCTCCCGTGAGACGTGATCAAGACAACCCCTTCCTTACTTTTTTTTTTTTACTTTTGTGGGTTTTTTCTTAGTCACCTCCGTTCTTTTTTTGGTTATAGACCCCGATGGGCTCCGGTGATCTTTTTTCCTCTTTTATAGACTTCGGGTCGTTGTCTTTTTGAAAGGTCCATGATTAAAGGATTCTATGGCCCCCTCCTTTTTCTTCTTGTGTCTTCTTCGGGCCGTTCCGCTTTTGCTAGAGTCGTTCCCCTCACCCGAGTTCTGCCGAATTTTTTCATTTGACTGTTGTTTTGTTCACCCTTTTTTTTTCCCCTCCTTTTTTGCCAAGGGTCCAATGGGGACTCCAATTCATGGGGCAGTTCGCAGACCATTTGTGGATGAACCCCTTCCCCTTTTTTTCAAGGCGCGTGACCGATCCTGGTGGAGTTCGAAGTGTTTTTTCCCGGACTTTTGTTTCGATTGGGGGTAACCTTTTCGATCTCTAAGTCACCAAAGGCTTTTTTCCCCTTTGTCCTTCCGACCTCACCCTTTGATTTATGTATTTGCAACGGGCCCCCCGAGTTTCCCTCGGCCTTTTCGACCGAGACAATTAGACCACCTCTTCTGACTTCACCGCCCGCGCCAGGTACCAAACCTGTCAGTCCTTCCTTTAGTTGGTTTTCGGGGAGAACCCCTCCCTTCTTTTTGTTTTTTTTCGAAAAGGGCCGTGCGACCCACGTAAGGGTTTTTTTGCTCCCCCCAAATGGGTCTTCCCCACCCGATATAGCCCACCCCTTTTTTTTCTTATCTCCGAAACTCGTGGTCCGCTTTTTTCCAACTCCCACGGTTCCTTTCCCACCGTCGTTATGAGTCCCCGTCCCTTTTGTTTTTGGCTTGATCCTTGGGGCTGGAAGCGCTCTTTTCGTCCCCTTTAGGGTTCTTTCTTTCTGGCCTTTTTGACGGTAGTCCCCCTTCTTTTCCTTTTTTTCCCCCCTTTTCCCCCTTCCGTCCGATACCCCCCCTTACGAGCGTTCCTTTTTGGTTGTTTTGTGTGTTTCGACCCCTTTTCCCCTTTTTGGAAGTTGCTTTCCCCCCACCACCCACTAAAAGCGTTTTAGTTCTTTTTTGTGGCTGTTTCTCTTGGCACGCTGGAGGCATCTCCGTCCGTTCGTCTTCCCCCCGCCTTAGATTGTTTCCCCCTTGCACTCCGTGAGGATCATTCCCCCCCCCCCCCCCTGTCTCTGGATTTTCCCCAGGAACAAACAAACCCCTTCCCCCCCTCGCTTTCTTCCCCACGCCACGTTGTGGTGCTCCGGTCAGAGGACGTTTTTCTTTTCGCCCTTCTTTGGGTAGTTGACACGACCCCAATCTCTTAAGTCTACAATGTGTTTTAACCTTTTACCCCGCTTTTTTTTTTCTCGTCCTGGACCCATGCTCCCCCCCCATGTGGTGGCAAAAACCTGGGTTCCCCCCCCTAATTCTTACCCCCAAACGGTTCATTGTACCTTCCCCCCTTTTACGTCCTTTTTCGTGATTTTTTCCCCTCTGACTGATTTCCCTCGGTTTTAGAGACTGTTCATTCTTCCTTCTTGACGTCTGAAAAAGTGCTAGGACCTTCCTCAAAAGTCACCTTACTCCCAACCCGGGGGACCCCCTTTCCCAGACTGGCAGCATGGACAACGAGCGCCCCCCCACCCCGCGTTCCCGTCCCTCTCCCAAGCTCCTTTTCCAGTGTCCAGTTTACAGTTCCCCGCGATTCCCTAAAACCCCTTCCCCAACTCCTTCTGGATGTTTACCCCCCTGTACACCTGTTTTTTTTATCCCCCCCCCGCAGACCCCTCACATTACGGACAAAGTTAACTTTCCCCTTTTTACAGGACTCCCCCTGGAGGGTACCCTTTTCTTTCCCCTTACTTTTTGTCACCCTTTTTCTCAAGGGCACGCCCCCCCCCCCATAGCACATTCACCCCCTCCGGCAGTCCTCCCCTCCTCACTTCCGCTCCTTTTTCCCTGTTCACTTTCTTCCCCTTCCCCCCCCCCCGCGTTTCCTACGAAACACCAGTCCTTTTTTTGTTTTGTCCCCTTTTTTCAAGTGTTCGAACTCGTTCCCCCCCCCATTACCCAAGTGAAATTCCGACCCTCCTTTCTTATCCCCCCCCTGCCTTTGACCTTCCACCTTTTCCTGAAACGGAAACCCCAACCGTTTTCGTTGCGATTTCCCTTTTTCAAACGTTTTTTTTTCGTGGTTGTTGGTTCCCCCCCACCCCCCCTTACGATTTTTCAAAATTTCCCCCCTGAGGACCTTCCCAAAGTATCCAAAGCTGCGTTTCCCAGGGCCCTCCCCTCCACTTCCCCTTTTTTTGGCTCTCCCTCCCCTGCACTCCCGTCGTTCACCTCCTTCGTATTCACGCGGAATTGACCTCCCTCTTTTCTCCTCCCCCTCTTTTTTTTAGACTCCCCCTTTTTTTCGCGGTATCTTTTTCTTTTTCGTTTTTTTGCCTGAACTGTCCCCTCTTCTCTTTTTCCCCTTTTTTTTTTTGCCGTTTGCGAAAGGTTTGAGTAGATTAGTTTCGGCGGCTTCCCCCCCTTCCCCTCCTCCTTTGTACTCCTGACACTTTTTTGATGAGTTTCAGTCTGACCACCTTGGACCTTTTGTTTTCTTTTCCCCCCCCCCTTTCGCGTGTGGCCTTTCTTTCCCTGAACAATCGTTGGACTGAAAGGGTGGGACGTTCCTCGTTTCTTCTTTTGAGTTTTTGGTCATGTTACGTTTTTTTCTTGACATCGGCCGTGTGGTTTTTCATTTCGTCCCCTTCTTTCGTGTATTGTTTTTAGTTCTCCACGCGGGGGAGTGTGCCCCTTTGGCTGACGGTGATTCTACTTTAGATTTTTCGACTCCGCTTTCTTCCTTGTTTACGGGTTTCCGTGTAGTTTTCTTTTTTCGTCTTCTCCCTCCCCGGTGACAACGACTTTGAGGAACGTTACTTTTTCTTGCTTTTCCCTTCTTCCCTTCCCCCTGGCTGCCTCTTGTTGCGTTGTTGGACGTTTTCGCTCTTTTCTTTTCTCATCCGTCGAGTTTGTGATGTGGTCGATCGTGACTTCTATAACCTGAATTACCCCGGGGTTTAGTTCCTTACTTTCTTTTGTTTGTAGAGCTCGAACGGTTTTGGTTTCCGGTCAGCTCGCTTTAGAGAGGCGGGAGGGAAGGGTGGGCTCCCCTTAGTTTTTTTTTGAGCCCTTTTTTCTGTCTGTACCCTTTATCGTTCGTCGTTTTTGCGGTAACCTCGACGAGGCCAAGTCTTCCCCTAGCTTTTACCAGTGGTAGGTAAAGGGTAGTGAGCCTTCCTTTTCCCCCCCCCCAATGTACCCCAAACTCCTTTTGTTGGCCTTGCAAGGACTCACTACCCGGGGCTGTTCCCTTTTCCTCCCCATTCCACCTTGTAGCTATATCTGGTCTGTTCCACCGACCCCTTTTTTTTGGAGATACCCTTCCGAGTGCCAACACGTTTCTTTGATCGTTTCCAGGCTCCTGGCCATTCTTTGTTTTCTTGTTTTGGGAGCACCGTCTGCGCGGTAGAGGAGGCTTCGCGGACGTGTTTTTTCGCATTTTTCCCCCCCTCCCAGATGCTTCATCGTCGGCGGGTAGACCTAACCCATTTGCCACTTTGTCCCTCAGCTCCCCCTCCTCCACTCGTGGTAGGTGGTCGCTTGGTTTTCCCCCCCCCCCAATCCTCTGCCGGCCGTTTTTTTCCTCCCAACCCCTGAACCGCTTCGTTCTTTGCCCCTTTTCCTTTCCCACCAGTTCTACACGCTGGGTGAAGACGCAAAGTCGGCTTCCCGCGTTTTTCTTTCCTTGTTTTGACTGAGACATTTCTTCCGAACACCCCCTTGCTCTTTTTCTGCCCCCCCCCTTTTGCCCGTCGCAACGACCTTGCCCCCCTCCCTTTGGGCCTCCTTTTCCCTCGCCCCACACACGCTTGACGGTCCCCTGACTTTTTCCGCGTGTATGTCGCGCGCGTTGATCCCTTCACCTTCCTTTTTCAGTTTTCGTTGTCGCATTTGCCCAATGGTCTTTTTCTTTCAACCGCCGGAGGATTCCCCCGACCAAACCACCCATTCCCTTCTAGTCAGGTGTCCCCGATTGCGCGTTCTCTTTTTGGCTGCGGTGGGCCGAAGGGGCGTGGCTTGCCTGGAATTTTTCGGACCCCCCTCCCCCCTGTAAGCCCCAGAAGACTTTTTTTTTTTTTTTTTGCTTGTCGAAGTCGAAACCGCGTTTACGAGGATAGAACCAGTGATTTTTTCCTTTTGTAATCCTTCCCAATCGGTTGAGTGTCTGTATGGGCCGAGGTGCTTCCACTCCCGGTGCCGCGGCCCGAATGGGCTTCAAAGTCCCAGTATGGCAAGTTTTTTTTTTTTCGACGTGAGGACCCCGGACTGGTAAAAATTTTCGACTTTGTTTCTCTCTCTGGCAACTCGTGGCGGCCTGCCCCCCCCTGAGTGCTAGTCCAACTTTGCGCTTTTCCACATTCCTCCTTTACTCATGGTGACATTCCCCTTTTTCAGGGCCGAGCCCCTCTTAAAATTGCGGTCCCGCTCCCGAGCGCATCGTCTTCCTAGTCTTTGTTACTCGACCAATCAACAACCACTCCCCCATGTCCCTTTTTTCTTTTTCTCGCCCATCGTGGTCCACCGTTACCCCCTTATGCTTCGCCGTTACACGGTTTTTAGTGGCACCTGGCTTCCCTCCTTCGTTGAACAACAGCGTCCCTGATTCAGGCGGACATCAACATGCCTTCCGCCAGATGTCCCCCTTTCATAAAATCAAGAAACGGTTTCTGGTAGCCCCCCTTCCTTTTTTCCCTTCCCCGCCGTCTTCCCTTTTCACCCCCCTTTAGAGACCGACAGGCTGTGTCCCTCCTTTTCTGACTAGCCTCCACCCAGAGCCGAAAAACCTCATTACTCTTTTTGGATTTCAGTGCTCCGTTGCAGACGCGGC
>Ga0179593_1559945_pt1 | contig 13197 bp, 17 predicted proteins | sample CZODoug2_1_08_16_FD_185931 | JGI IMG/M metagenome (GOLD analysis project Ga0179593, IMG submission 185931) | Vadose zone soil fungal communities from Angelo Coast Range Reserve, California, USA - CZODoug2_1_08_16fungal (PacBio error correction) | ecosystem: Environmental > Terrestrial > Soil >... | reverse complement strand
GGGAATTTTGTAACCCCCGAAATCGCGGGACGTTACCCTCCATTTCCTTACCCAAGACCTTCCCTTTCATTTCTGACTTTTTTCTCTCTTGTCAGCGTCTCGTCCCCCTTTTGCTTCCCTGGAGCCAGGAAGGTTTTTTACCAACGACTAGCGTCGTGGTTTTTCCTACTCCTTTTGAGCCGCTCCCAAAAAGGTAGCAGCTGTTCCCCCCGGTTCTTTCTTTCTCCCCCTAGAGAGCAGCCCCGTACATTCCCAGGTTTTTTTTTTCCTTTTTCCTGAGGGCGTATTGCGTTCAGATTACGGATTTTTATCTGCCTTTGCAAAGCGGTCACCATTCTTCGTGGGAACGTTTTCTTCTGCCTCGGGGCATTTGTTTCTGGAGTACCTCCACCCGCTACTCTTTCCCCTGAACTTGAACATATCCACGTTAGCGATAAAATATTATTCAGATTAATGGATTTCATTTTTTGAAAGTCACCCCGGTCGGTCTCTCTGGTTTTCCACTCTTCCTCTTCTCCCCCTTTCTCTTTTTGAATCTTTTTTCCCCGACAGGTCTGCATTTTGAAGGTGGAAACAGACATAGTTTTGGAAGACCTCACTTTTTTCCCTTTTGGTTCTGGTTTCGTGGGTGCGCCTCTTTAAACTTTGTCCCGACCTCCTTTTCTCGTTTTTTCTTTTTTGTCTTTTTTCCGATTAAAGATGGGTATCCCCCTTTTCCGTCACTTTTGCCACCCCAACACTAACACAATTGGGGCCTTTAGACGGGTCCCTCTCCGGGCTTTGAAGCTGTTTTTTTCCCCCCAACTTCCATTTTTTTCTCCCTCCCCTTGATCCAACCCCTTTCTACGAGGAACGGATTAGCGATGTGGGCTCATTTTTTTCTGAAAATACTTTTTTGGAAGGCGTCCCAGAGGGACCGTTCCCCTGACATTCTTCCCCCCGGTCCTCGCAACCTTCAACGTTTCTCGGATTCGCCTGTGCAATTGTATCCAATGCCCCCCCCCCCGTGAAAACATCACCGTAACATGTGTTCCAGTGACGCATGGGCCGGTCCAATCCTCTTATTTTTTCCTCTTCCCCCCTTCCACCCAACAGATCCCTTTCCGGCAGTTTTTGGACTGTTGTCCCATTTAATGGAGAAAAAACCCCCAGAGATGAAATCATCTCCGTTTGCTTAATTCCCAGCGTTCCCCTTTTCCCTAGAGGTCCCCCCCCCACGACATTTTTTTTTTTTTTTTGTGTTTCCGATGGAGGTTTCCAGCTCGTTTTACAGTCCCTTCTAAAGCAACCAGCATTGAGACGCTTCTTTTTTGGCGCCATTCTTTCCCCCACCACCTTTAAACCCCCCTCCGGTGGCTCCTCTGTTTTTAACTTTTTTTTAATTGGCCCACTCGACCAGAATGGATCAGCCTTCATCTTCAGGACCCTTTGTGACCCTTTTCCCTTTAACCTTTATTTTGACTGTTTTTCCCTTTCTTTTTCTTCATCCTTTTTCCGGGCTTCCTTTCTTTGCACCTAGTATGTCTGCGGCTGGCGATTCCTCCCCAGAACTACGGGGTTGACCCCTCCTTTTCCTTCCTTCAACCCCCCCCCCTTTTTTTTTGAGACCTTTTTCCTTTCGCTTGAGTCGGTTTATCTGGTTTGTTCTTGGCGGGAACTCACTCGAGAAGGTCCCCAATGTTTGTCCCCCCCTGTCTCCTTTCCCTCCTTCTCTTCCGTCGTTACCCTTTTTGTGATTTTTTCCCTTGTCGCGTTGTTCCTTTCTGATAGGGCGACATTGCTATCGTTAATCGAGACCAGACCCCTTCAGAAACTAACGATACTTGTAGGGTGAACCCTTTCCTCATATTTTTCCTCCCCCCCTCCCAGACCTCCTAAAAGGTTTTCTTTCGTTGTGGCCCCGGAAAACAATTCAGACCCCCCCTGAGGTCACAATCCTCCCGAATTGATTAGGCATCTGTAAAGCGGGAATCTCTTCTTTGCCCCCCCGAACCTCTCTCTCGGTCCCCTCCTCAGTTTTGCTCCCGGATATGACTGTGGAACACCGGGCACTCCCCGGGGAATCTTCTTTTGCCGATTCTATTCCCCCACCATCCCAACCCTGCCACACAGTTTTCCCCCTGAATTCAGATGTGTTTTTCCCCGCGCGGATTAATCCGCTCATTTACGAATACACTCAAGCAACCTCCTGTCAAACCCCTGGTTCTTTTCCACTCGACCATTCATTTTGTGGATCGCTTTTTTCTCGGCCGAACTTTTTTGTACTATACCTCCCCAATGGGCGCGGGCAACAGAAAGATAAGGATTTGTCAATTACTGTCATTCTAAGGGGACCCCCTTCCCATTTTTTTCCCTGACCTGACTCTGCTGTCGTCCTCTTAAGGGGCATGCCTCTTTTGTTTCGGTTGTTTTATAAGGAAATGGATTTGATTAGTAATAAGTACCTCGTCCTTTTTGGAGCGTGTTAAAAAATTCTCCCCCCTTTCCCAACCTACGATGTTTCCACTCTAAGCCCCCCCCCCCTTTTTCGCAGCTTTTTTTTTCTCCCTTTTCTGCAGCACGGTTTGCTTCGTTCTCATTCACGATACGCAACCCTTTACGAACCGTTCCTGGACCGCTCCCCGCGCTTCATGAAATGATGGCGATCCCGGAATTCCCCCCCCTCCTCTTAAAAACCTCCCCATTTTTTTTTTCCCTCTCTGCAATAGTGTCCGTTATCGAAAAAGGAACTCCTAGAGGGCAAGTCCAGGGCTTCCACAGATGTCCCAGGGCCCACTTCTTTGGGGAGTGTCACGTCCCGAACCCCTCCCCCCTCTATTGCTTCCCCATCGAAACTCTCCGTCGTGTTAGATCAAGTTTTCAAGCTCCAGAGGCTAGTTACACCGTTTTCCCTATGTCTTTCTTTCCTCCCCTCTTTCTTTCACTCTCTTCGAGATCTCTCCCTCTCATTATCAAGCGCTTCTTTTTCTTAAACGCAGTAACGAGTCTCGTTTAGGAGACGGTGGCTGGGTTTTGGTGAATTAGTAGTAGTTTTCCCAGTTTCTTCGCAAGCTTTTCCTTTTTTTTCAGTTTTTTTCCGCAGCAGAGTGGTAGTTTTTTCTTCTTGACGGGGTTTAATTTTTTCTTATGGCGTGCATTTCCTGTTCTTTACGTTTGATTTCAGACGGGGAAAAGATCTATATTTTCCTCCTTTTTTTGTGTTTGAGAGATTCAATTACTCATCTCCACCGATACGCGATCGGGAGACGGGCCTTTGAAAGACAGAAGAAACAATCCTCCATCTCCAACCCGTCGCGGTGCCACAATGACTCCCCCCCCTCTCTTTTTTTCCAACTTCCCTTCCCCTCGTCCCCGCTGCAGTCTTTTTCCACCCCTTTTGGAAACCCCTTCCCCCCAAACCCACTTTCGCCTTAAAGATAACGCGGTACTGCGTTCCACTTCTTTAGATGGAAACTACTTGGCTCTCGTCTTCGCTGAGTTTCATCTGGCGCCGCCAATTTCTTCCATGATATTAGCGTGCCTTTCTCGAACGACGGCCGTCCGTCGGTTGCTTTATGAAAGAGTGTGTCCTATTAAATCGCTTTGTCTGTTAGGTTCGTGACCGCCCCCCCCTTTGCCTTCCTTTTTTTCCCCCTGGCCTGGCCCTTTCTTTCATTGATTTTTCTCCTTAAGATTGCAGATCTCTTTCGAACTCGCTAAAAAGGTGGGAGGATGAATGAGGGTTTTTCGCCCTTAATCGGGAGCCCCCTCTTGATTGCGCTGATCTCTTTCCTCTGCGTCACCACAGCCGATTTTGGGCTCTCTGAACGAGGCGTTTGAAGCCCCGTTTCTTAGCACGATCAGCGAGCCTTTTCTTTTTAGAAACAACTAATTCCGAAATCGTTGACCTGTCTCGCACCTTTTTACGAAGTTTTCCTCCACCGCTCCCCCCTCCCCCCTTTCCTTTCCCGTAATTATATCCCCTTCTTCTTTAAGTACCCAAATTCGTGGGGACGGCCAGAGTAGAGTACCCACCTTGGACCCAAACCGTAGCTGTCCCTGGACGGACCTCCCAACTCCCTTGTTTTTTCGACGATAACCCCCCAAGGTCGCCGCAGGTTAACGGTTCATCCATGTAGAGAGAGCAATGGCGCCGTACATTAAGGTCTCCCGTCTTGACTGCGTTGTCGTGTGCGTTTGGTCCCCCTTATCTTTCTTTCCCTCTTTGCACCCTTTTTTCACGTTTCGGACTTTGACGGTGTCATGGGTTTGATGGTGGCATCATAGACCGCGAAGGTCGCTGAATTGCAGTGTTAACCAGTTGTGCACCCTCCGGAGATCCCCTCTTCCACTTTCAGATCCTTTTCCCCCCTAAAGCCTCTCTAGTGGCGTGAGTCATATCAGATATGCCCCCGATTTACAGGATGACTGACTTTGATGGAGGTCCTTTTTTTCCCTTATGAAATTGTTGTCCTTTTTCCGCACTCTTTCCTCCCGACCCCTTTTTTCCCTGAGTTTTTGGGGGCGATACTTTAAAGTAAAAATTTTACACGAACACGACGTTCATTAGTTAGTGTCTGGCTGTTGTTCTCGATTAACTCTTTTTTTTCTCCTTCTCCCCTCTCCCTTTCCGTACTCTCTTTTCCTCACTTAGGGCTCCCCCCCCATTGTGGCTGTCCAGCTTGTACAAACATATACGCTTTGAAGCTGTCGACATTTATTTTAAAAAAGGTGAATATCAGCGGATCCTCCACGACAAAAAACTCTCTGAAGGGAAAGTTTCGCGTCTTTCTTTCTCCTCCCCAGTTTTAATCTTTCGTAAGTTACGACGGGTTTTCTGACTGCACAGCCGCGAGGAAATCCACTATTCAAAGCATCTCCCTTAGGATTCGCCTGTCCCGGCGCCCATTGATTTCACTCTTAAATCAGTCTTATCACCCTTTCCCCCTGGTTCCCCCCGTTCCCCTCAGCCTTTTTTTTCCCATTGACAGTACTTTTCCCCCCACCAGGTAAACTATCCTTTCTTTGTAAAAGCAATTCCACCTTCAGTTTGTGAGACATGGAGTGTCCCTAATGGCGTCCAACACCCATTCGCTGCCCACTCCCTGGTTGCTGTAATCCTTTCTTTACCCTTTATGAGTGTTTCCCCAACCCATCCCCCTTTTTCTACTCATCCTCCTTTGTGTTAGATTCATATCTTGGAGGGGCCAGCTTTTACATGTCCGCTGATTCACGCCAAGGTAGGATTGCTCGATGGACTTTTTCTTCCAATGATGACTGTACCCACCAAACCCGTCTTTCATTTTCTAGTTTACCTGGGGTAATTTTCCACTCGAACAGTAATGGCTCAAGACTTTGGGAAAATTATGAGTGGATCACAATGTTAAGGGGTGATGTTTCCTCTTTCATTTAATTGTCCCGAGTCTCTTCTCAATTGATTTTTCTGGTCCCCTTCTGTTCTAATGACAGTAACTCCGGTGTCAGTATTCCTTCCTTTTTACTCATCCCTTCCAACCAAAAGTTTTTTTTCAGAAGCCAAGATACGCGACTTCCGCGTTATTTTTCGATTTTTTTTTTTTCTTGCTTACTCCGGTTTGGCACCCTTCCCCCCTTGAAAGCCCCCTTGTAAACGTTCTGACCGACAATTGTTTATTGAGTGATTTTTCACGCAGCGACAATTCCAGTTTTGTTACCCTGGCTAAGGGAGAACCTTCTTTCGTAATCTCCAGACCCTTTCCCTTCCCCCCCCCCTCATACCTTTTTTTTTTTCCCCAATTTACGATGACAGATCCGCACAAAACGTAAACCAGAACCAACTCTTGGCCCCCCTTGAGTTTTCCCAATTTCTTTGTCTACACCCTTCACCCTCAGCCCTCCGAACAGCATACTTCGGCAGAAGGGAAAGCGGGCAGCCGGAAGCTATTTCACCCCCCCCCGCCCCTCTTCCCCTTCCTTTCTACAAATCCCTTGAACTTTTTTTTTCCAATTCCGCTCCTTCTGATTGGATATGTCCAAACCTTTCAACAAGGAAATGAGTTCCGCGGGGACGAGCTTTTTTCCCAATTCCCCCCATGCACCCCCCCCTCCCCGAATTTTCACTTCCAAAGAATACTTCTTTTCTTTCCCTCCCGTACGATAAGTCCCGAATAAATTCACCGCTTATTACAAGTTAAAAACCCTTCTAACGCGAATTTCCCTGGCGCAATGCCTCTTATTCGCCGATATTCACTCGGATACCTTTTTTTTCCGGATTCCTTTTTTTCCCACCCACGACGCTCCCTTTGGCCCACACTGCCTGGCTCATTAATCTTTGACACGCTAAACTTTGGGCTTCAGTTGTTTCTCTCCCGCCTTGCTTTTCCCGCCCGTTCCATTGCCTTTTACGTTTATAAATTCCTGGCGTAACGGAGTACCTCGCTCTTGGCGCGTGTTTTTCAAAATTCCCACTCCTCCTCGAAAAGACCGTAACTCTGGACCGGTCCCAAGACCTTTTTTTTTTTTTCTCTCAGCCTTTTTGCGCCCCGTTCTCAGGTCTGGCTCGCGTTCTCCCCCTATCCGCAATCATTTTTAAGAACCCCCCTTTCCAGAGTCCCTTTCTCTCCCCCTCGCATCGAAATGTTTTCCATTTCCCCACCCTCTGAAAAACCCTTTTGAGAGAGTTGCAACTCTTCCCCTCGTGTCGCACATTATCGAACCTAAAGTTTCTCTTAGCGTGGGCCCGTTGCGTCTGCAGAAGCTGTCCTGGCCCCTTTCTTTTTTTTTTTTTTGCGTTTTCACCTCCAATACCACAGCTCCTCCATTGCATTCCCCTCCAGAAACCCCCCGCCCGTCGTCGATGGCCAAGGTAAAGATCGCCAACCTTATAGTGATACCGGCCCTTTTTCCTCCGATTGTCCTGTCTTGACCATCTTTTCCCCCGAAGATTCTGCGTCACGCCGGTCAAACGAAAGCCAGCGTTATAGTTCAGTCGCCGTTCTGGGTTGGTTGCGCGGTGTCCTTTCTCGATTCCTCCGCTGTTTTCTTTTCGCTTTTTTCCTTTTTTTCTCTCCTGCTTTTGTGTCCCACTCTTTTTTTGTCTTTCTTTTTCCTTGGTGTTTTTACTTGGAGGATGTTGTCTGGCTATAAGGACCCGTATCCCGATTGGGATTATTCGGAGCCGTTTTTCTCTCTTTAATACTCCTCTTTTTTTTTTTTCTGAGATTCCCCTGCTCCTCCCCGCCTTCCCTTTTTTCGTCCTGAATGTTCCCCCTCCCCCCTCCAACCCCTTCCTCGTTTAACCCAGACAGACTGACAAACTCTGCGCGTGTTGCCCCCGGGCCGGCGCGAAAACGGAAAAGCTTCTCAAGTTGAAAAAAAGCGACGGAGACCTCCCCAACGCGCCAACCACCTCCTTTCCAACGATAACGCGTTTACTGTCCCTCGCGTTTTCCGCCATCCCTCGAGCTCTTCCCACTCATCTTTCTACTTGCGAGGACACGGCGATGACTGTGATCAATATCCTCGTTCTGAGAGTGACTGATTCCCCTTTAGACGGTACTCCCTTCGGTGATTTCCTCATGCCAATTCCCTATTTTTTTCCCGCCCCCCCCTCTTGCTTTTTAATCTGGTCCGGACGCCACTGATATAGATAGCTTCCTTTCGATAATGGGACATGATTGTTTTTTGCCCAAAAATCGCTTTTTCCAACGGGCTCTCTTTCATTTCCCGATTCTCTTTTAATTTTTTTCGCCCCTTCCTGTTATCGAGTCCGATTTTCGTTCCCAAAAGAGGAGTTGAGGATAGTGAATGAGCCTTTTCTTGGAAAGCCAGAGGCGGTGCTGCATCCCAGGCGAGCGCCCCCTCTGAGGCGTTTGCTTTAGAACCCCCTACTCCCTCCATCGTTCTTTTTTCGGGAATTTTGTAACACCCCAAGCACTCGAGGTAATCCGTTACAATGTCCTTATAACCCAAAAAAGTCGGGCATGTACCCCCAATGACTGGCTTCCCTCGTCTCGAACACCCTCCCCAATTTTCTTTTTCCCCTTCTGGGCAAGTTCATTTTGCCCCCAATTGTGGTTTTTGCCTCCCATTAGTCCGAGAAATCCAAAAGGCCCCCCACGGTTAACGGTTCGATCGCCTTAGAGAGCAGCCCTGCGCCTTTCCCTTCTCGTGATATGTGGTTTTGCCTTTTTTTAGCGTGTTTTATACTTTCTTTTTTTAATTATTATTATCGCGGAGGCAAGAAAACCTCGTCTTCTTGGCGGAACGTTTCTTTAACTGGTGCATGGTTTTTTTATGGTTTCTTCCTTCCCGCGAAGAGCACCATTGCTTCTTGGACCTCCCATCCAGGGGAGCGATAAAATTATCTAAGGCTTCATGGCGTCCCTTTTCCAAGAAACGAGGCGTTCGTGGCTTTTTCCCCATCTCCGCTTTTCTTTTTTCGTGTCTTTTCCCCCTTTTCTCCCCGGGATTGTCGGTCTGAACTTGTCTTTTTTCAGACATAGTCCGCTTTGACGCCATAACTTTTTTGACCTTTTTCTGGTTTCGTTGGGTGTCCTTACTCTTTAAACACTTTTTCACACCACGACGCGTTTTTTTCTTTTTTTTTTGGCCTTTCTTCCCGATAGCCCCTCTACAGCGACTGGACGGCTTGCTCCCCAATTCACTAATAAAAAATTTGCCCAAGAAGGGTAAAAAATCTCCTGAAGCTGTCGCCCTTTTGCCAAACTTTCATCCATCTTCTTCCCCCTCTGAACCACAAACCCTCTCTTTCTCTTAACTTCTCCTCTGATTTTTTTCTCAACTATTGTTGTTACGGCGCGTAAACAGAGTTCTTCCTCCCTAAAGAGTCGGAATCTTCGTACAGCCGCATGCTAAATAGGTGTCCCCTTCCATCCTTCTCCTCGCAATTTCCCCCCTACCTAAGCTTTTCCCCCTAAAAGGGGAACTTTGATCCCCTGTCCCCATGGGCCGGCCAATTTTTTCTCTTTCTCTCCGTAATGGTCGAGTGGTCCTTTCAACAGTAGATCAAGAGTAGAACCCCTCTTCCCCCCTTCCGTTTGTTTTTGGCGTTTTTTTCCATCCTCTCAAACTTTCCCCCTTTCTGATCAAGCCGCCTTGCCTACTAAGCGGACATGTACATTTGAGGAGGGACCCTTCTTATCTCTCTCTTTTCCTACGGTGTTGTTGTTTTTCTCTTCCTCTTGAGTTTTCTTAGCTTCCTGCTGCTTTCCCTCGGTTGGCAGCCGATTGTATTTTTTTTTATGATGGACAAACGACCGGTCCAACCACTCAGGGGGATGGTGTCTTGATCGTTTAAATTTTCTGGTCCCCCCCCTTTTTTTTTCTTCTTTTTTCCAGAGGTTTTTCCTTCCTGTGGATCCCCCTGAGTGGTGATGTTTTTTTCTTTTTCACTGCTGATTATTCCTTTTCTAAAGTGGCGAGCCTTGAATTCTGGATTCTTTCCCTATTTGTCGCCCCCTGCCCTTTCTCTCCTTCCTCCCGGGTTTCGTACTTCCCAACCAAACTGGACTAGCGCCATCAGCGCTAGAGACTTCGCGGCGTTTTTACTAGGTGTGTGGTAGGTCGGTAAATAGATTGAGAATGTCCCGTTGTTTTTTTTTAAACCCGACATCTTTTCCCCCCCCCTTTCTGTGTACCTTGTGTCCAGTTTCCTTTTTTCTTTTTTCCCACTTCCAGTCTCGGTGACAGTGACGGATCAGGTTCACAGCTGATATCGTAATTATCAGGAAAGCCCCTCAACTGAATACCCGATTTTCGTTTTCAACCATTTTTCTTCGTTCCTAACCCCCCCCGGTCCCCCCCCAAGTGAGGTCGCCCAATCAGTTGGTTATAATGTATGAGGAAACGGACAACAATTCCTGAACGCGGTCCCCCTAAGCCAGCATTTTCCCCTTCTGCTTCCTTTCGGTGCAGATAGGATTCCTAGATTTTTTTCCCCCTCTCGCCGCTCGTCTTACCAATGGGACGCACAGTAAGATAATATTTATCGCTCCTTTTGGATGGGATAGTCCCTGCCCCTTACCAATGCCTTTGCATTCCAACCCATGCACGTTAAGTCCTAACCTTCCCCAAAATACGAGTTTAGCGTGACGCCGCGCTAATAGATATTTCATAACTTTATTCCCTTCCGTTCCCTATCAAATTTCCCCCATGAGACCTTTTTTTCTCTCAGTCACGATATGACCGTGAACGCTTTTCACTTTTTGGATTATCTTCACAATGGCGCGTACCACCACCTCCGTCTCTTGGCCCCCTTTCCCTTGTCAGGTTTTTCCTTCCTACCTTTGGGACTTCTTTTCGGCGCCCCCCCACGCTTCTGCAGTCCTCCACGTAATTGGGTACCCACCGACTTTTTAGGTGTTATAGGAAATGGATTTTACCTTCTTTACCCCCTCTGGCTTTTTCCTCCCCATTTTTCCCAACCGTCACTTCCTTTTCTTGTGCGTTCCTTTCGAAAAGAAGGCCGCTTCTTTTTGGCTCTCAAGACGGGGCTAGCCATTTCCCTGGGGGGACTCGTTCGATTTCTTCCTTTTTTTCACGCAACTCTTTTTTCGACCCTGACCCCTGATCCCGGAGTTCCTTCTCATGATGGCGATCCTCCAGGACTACCCGCCTCGGAGAAAACTAATTATACTCTCCCACATTCTCGTTGAAAACGCCTCTTCTCGTTCTCCCTCAAAGGAAAGTCCGGATCATCCTTTTCCGTCTTTTCTTTGCCCTTTTCCCAGGGCAAATTGGTTTGCTTTTGTCACGGACCGCCCTCCAAAAGCGGCTTCCCCCTTGACTGAAAACTCTTTCTTCACCTCTGTTCCGGCTGCTTTCTCTCTTTTTCTTTCGCCGCCCCCTGATCTCTCCTCGTTCCGTGGACCTACAGATTAGTTGAACTCCGGTCCCCTCTCGGAATAGAGGAAGTTTATCTGAGTCACGCGCGGGTTCCAAGAAGTAAATCCTATCGTTTATTCTCTTGGTTGGTCTTTTTCCGTTTCCTTCGATGTTTCCTTCTTCCTTGCTTTCGTGCTCCAGGACGTTGGCACACCCTAGTGGGTAGTCGTCTTTGTTCCCCGGGTTGTAATGGAGATTTCGGGAGTGCATTCAGTTGCTTTTTTTTTTCTCCTACTTTTTTGATCTTATCTGGTGAAAACTCCTCGTTTTGTTATTTTCCCAAACTTTGGTTTCTTTTACTTCGTTTTGGAAAACGCAAAGATACGAGATAGGCGACCTTTTTTGGCATGATGAACGCAGCCTCCCATAACTCAATTACCCCCTTCCCTTGGACCCCTCCCTCCTCCTGCGCGTTTTTTCCCCCTGGCCTTTCTTTCAGCTGCCTGAAGTGAAAACTTGGCCCCCCTAAAGAATTCACCGGCGCCACCCCCCTCACTGCGCCTTAAACGGCAGTTAATGGCTTTTCCACTCCTTTTCTCCTTTAAACTTTCGAGCGTTCTTCCTCTTCTGAACCTTTTTTTACGAGTCTCTTTTTGATCACCTTTCCTTGGTACTCTGAGGGGACCTTGATTACGAGAATCTGAGCTTCAGGGTTATCTGAAACGAGTTTTCCCTCATATCTTTTTCTTTGTTCCTTTGTGACCTCCCCCCCGAGACCTCTTTTTCCGGTTTGCCCCTGGCCTTCTTTTTTCTTTTTTCGATAACTGGCGACGCGCGAGCGTTGCAACTCCCTAAATGTGGGATGATTTGATGTTTTTCCGAGGTTAATCCTTTCTTGATCCCAGCTGCGCTCTTTTTTTGTCCGCGCCTTTTTCAGAAGGTATTTCATTTAGGTCCCCCCCCCCCCCAACAACGACAAAAAACCTTTTTTCAGAAGAGGCGTTGCCTGACACCGGCTGCCCCGATCAGCGCTCTTTTCTCTTCTTCCCCCCCAAGAAACCCCCCGAGGTCCCCTTTTTTCGGATTTTGTTTACCAACTGATCCAAAGAAATCGAGGTACTTCCCCCCTTCCCCTAAATGTACTTATAACATGAAAAGTCGGCTGATCCCACATGGACTTTACCTTCCTCTGTCCCTTCTCCCCCGGACCAACCCTGTTTTATTCACTGGGAAGACAAGGAAGGTGTCCAACATAATTAGAGTCGTGGTTTTTTTTCCAGAGACATTTTTACCCAAAGTTCTCTCCCTTCCCAAGTTCCCTTTAGAACTGAGAGGGTCCATGGCCATGGGGGGAACCGCAAGGTCCTTCTTTCCCGTTTGCTCCCTTTTTGCACTTTTTCTAGTGTTTTCCTTTTTTTTGGTTTGTTTTATTGAGGCGGAAATTTCTCTCGAGGAGGACGCACTTTATTCTTGTGGGAACGTTTTCCGTTCTTTACTGGTGAATGTGTGTTTTTTGGGTCTTCCTTCCCTCTCCCCCTCTACGACCGCCTCCTCTTGTTCCAGGTTTTTTTTACCATATCCCCCACCGTAGTCGATAAAATTATTCATCCCCGATGATGGAGTCCTTTGTGAAAGGTACAAGAGGCGAGCTCTCACCGGTTTTCTTCCCCTTCATATGCAAGTTTCCGACTTCACCTGGGCTTCTTGCCCTCTTTCTGACCTTGTGTAAGGTGGCCTCCATAGTCCCGCACTTTTCCCCCCCCCACTTTCTCCCTCCTGGTTTCTTTTTTTTTTGTTTTTTTCCTCTAGCTTTTTCCCCATTGTTATTCCCACGGACGAGTTATTCGTTAGTTTATGAAGCCTTTGGTTATAGATTACGATATCCTCCTCTTTTAGAACTGCTTTCCTTTCCCCCCGCCTCCTTTTAATTTTTCCTTCACCCCCAATTCCTCCCGGTACTCTCCAACAATCTTGTCAGTGTTCGAAATTTGCCAAAACGGTTGCTTGCGGATTGACCGCCCGACCCAAAAAGAGAACTCGCCCCGCTGGCCACTCGCCTGCTTCTTTCATCCCCACCCTTGGAATGCGCTACCCCTCGGAACCGAGTCTGGCATTATTTACAGCCGAGAGACCTCACTAGGTGCAAATCATTCATTCTCTCGGCGCGCAAACTTGCTCAAATGAAATACATTCGCCTCGGAAAAACATTTTCCCGGACTTCCCCCCTTCTTCTGCCACCTTTTTCTACTTCTGCCCCTTAAAAGGTAAAAGATCAAGAGTACTGCCATTAAACTGTGTGTGGACCTTTCGTCTGTAAAAATTGCCCACTCCCCTCTCTTCCCCTCGCCTTGTTGTTTCATCGGACCTTCCCCTTTCTGGCACACTCCACTCTTT
>Ga0179593_1546566_pt1 | contig 13197 bp, 8 predicted proteins | sample CZODoug2_1_08_16_FD_185931 | JGI IMG/M metagenome (GOLD analysis project Ga0179593, IMG submission 185931) | Vadose zone soil fungal communities from Angelo Coast Range Reserve, California, USA - CZODoug2_1_08_16fungal (PacBio error correction) | ecosystem: Environmental > Terrestrial > Soil >... | reverse complement strand
TATCTTCTTCCCGGAGACTTCAGTTTTCAACATTCCCTTTGTGCTCCTCTCCACCCTGTCCCGACGATCAAAGCATACCCGTCGAAAATGCCGCCTAGCCGAGATCCCGAGAGTGTTTTTCCTCCTCCCTCTTCATAGACACGGGTCTCTTTCTCGTCATCGCTGGAAGCGATCGAGTCCAGTTCGTAAGTTTCCGATCTACTTTGTCTCTTTCCTTTCCTAAACTTAGGAGCGTTCACTCCTCCCTAGCTTATATAGGCTCGGCCCAATTGGACGATAGGGAAAGTTCTCCCCCCCTTTCTCCCCCTTCCCGAGTCTCTCCTTTCTACACCTTTGCTTACATTCTGCGGACTTAATGTTCGTCCTTGACCTTTTCCCCCTCAGCAATAGAGGCTATACTCTTAACGTGCTCGCGTTAGCAGGGTGATCGAGCAGTATATCTTGCGTCAAACCCCCCTCTGCACTACAGTCCTATGAGACTCCCCCTGTTCCTCCCCGACATGAGCTCGGTTTCGGCCATCCTACTCCACCCTCCTGGGTTCTCCCCTGTTTGTTCCTCTAAAAATACCCCTGAGATCCGCGCATGTGCTCATGCCGAAAACTATACGAGGATGAGAATAGACCTTACCCCTTTAGTTTTCACGAAGTTTCCCCACTACTTTTGCTCCGTTCAGACCTAATACATTTTCGGTTTTCCGCCGCCCTAAACCTTCAGATTCCTCTAGTCACTTCGCGAAGGCACACGCACACAAAGCCGATGAAGACTTTCTTACTTGATCGTCCCCCCCTCGTACTGCTACTAACCATACGGGGTCCACGCTATGGTCCCTCTTTTTGTTTTTGTAACTGTTGGCAAAAGGAGTCTGGGCGCACCGGATAGTCCTTCCCCCCTATGACCTTGACGATCTACTAATTCCCTTCCTCCGTCTTTTCTCCCCCGGAGTTCTGTTGCTCCCCGGTTTTTCGTTTTACCTTTTTTGAGAAAATACCGCCACTCATTCACCGAAAACACCCACAAAACTCGGCCTGCTGCGCCGATTTAGCCTCCCCCCTTCCCTTCCCCTATCGAGCTCATTCCGCCCTCAGGTATTTTTACCCTCGCCCCCCGTCCGCCGCCTCCCTCTGGGTCCTTTTTTTTTGAAAGGGCCTCTCCCCCGCGATCGATTTCATCCGGCTTCCCCGCAAAAAGTCCCTGTCCTTTTTTTTTCTTGCTCCCCCCCCTCCCAGCTTCTCCCGTCTGTACCCCCGTCTTTCCCCTTTAATATAAGACAGTTTTTTTTTGAGACCTCTCTCCTTGATAGACTTTGACGCCTTTTCCTTCCTTTTGTCGGGGTCCCTTTTTTGCGTTCCCGATTACTCACGTTGATGTCCCCTCGGTGCTGCCTTTCCACACCTATTAAAGAAAGTTTCTCCCCACACTCGCTGAGGGTGTCGTCAATCGGAGCCCATGAGCGGCCTTCGTTCCTTTCTCTCTTTTTTTGCGATTTCCCTGTCTCGCTAATTGTTTTACGGGATCTTGGCTGCTTCTGGTGCTCGTAGCTGTATTCGTACTTAAAAAATAGACCCCCTTCCCCCGAGCCGGATGCTGAGACGCGCGGGATCTTTATTCCCTCGTTTTTTAGTCCGTTCCATAACGGTGGCCCCTCCGCGACGCCTTTTGTCCCTGACCTTTTCTTCCTCCCCTCTGAAAGGTTGAGACCACAGATTTCGAGTCGCCCTTACGTGAATGTGAGAGATACCCTTTCTCCTTTTTTCCTCTTCCCCCCTCCCCTGCTGGTTGCTTTCGGTGAATTGGTCGAACGGTACATCGTTTGCCTGATCTAACCTTTTCAAGTTTGCAGGACCCCCCTTGATTGGGTGCGTAGTAGTGCGCCGAGGCCAGTTTCTTTACCCCTCCCCTTCTTTTTCCCCAACGTCCAATTGAGTCATATTCCTTCTTTCCTTGCAATACAGCTAGCCGCCCCTGTCAAGTATTAGATTCATCTTTTAAATGCAGTGTAGTAGGACTTCGACAATTCTGACGATCGTTCTTTTTAATTCGAAGCGCTTTCCTCCTTTCTTTCCCCCTCTGTCTTTTGGGCTCTATACCTTTTCTGCTTTACCGGCCCTAAACGATTGCTGACTCCCCTCGTTTCGCCTCTATGCTAGGCCTCCATGGGTCCAGGCGTACGTCGTCGCCGTTCCTCCCCCTCTTCTCTGCGGGGTTATCCTTGGACGATCTGACGGGTCTCACTGCAACTACTTTTCCCCTTTACTCTTATAGAAAAACGTAGATGCCCCTCTTGACCCCAATGGACACCCCTGATCAAAAGCTTTCCCTCAAATCCCCCGATGATCAGACATAATGAACTGCCGAACGGCGCGTCCTCCCCCCTGTCCCCCCTCTCCCTCTTCGAACCTTCTTCCCCGTTTTCTCTTTTCTTTCAAATTTCGTGAGCCTACCGAGGATTCTCGGCTTTAGGCTAAACTTCGTGGTCTGATCGAGGTAGATTGGACTCGGCGCCCAATTTCCGTTTTCTCCTTTCCTCCTTCGCTTTCTTCCGCCATCTCTCCTCTCTCCCCCCTAAACCGAGTGGAGGCTCTTTCCTTTAGTTTTTTCTACTTCTCTTTATCCGTATCACGATAAGGTCGGGGCGCAGAGTACCGTCCCCATACCCCCCCCTCAACCGGAGAAAAGAGCTCCCAGAGGTCTCATCTTACGATTCTTCAACTTTCACGTACTCACATCTTCCTTTTTCCCTCTTTTTTAGGAATAGAGACCCGCTTCGCCGCCGAGTCATTCCTGGTCTCCGATTCGATGGTTTCCTTTTCTTTTTCCCCTTTGTTAGCTTCCCCTTGGCCGGGCCCATTATCATTTCCCCCCTGGGTATGACCAGATCATTTTGAATCCGGGATTTTCCCTTCTTTAGCAGGAGACTCCTCCTCGATAATTCGGCACCTCTCGCGGAATAAACGCTTCCGCTGTTTTCCCCCCCCCCTTTTGCCACGGCCTTCCCCTTTCCCTTCCGGTTTCTCTATTCCTTGGCTTTCGTCTATACCCCCTGAGTCCCCATCCACCTCAGTGAAAGAGACCTGCTCTAAGAAAAGCGATCGGACATCGCTTTGTCGGTAACACCCCTCCTCCGGTCGACGCTTCTTTTTGCCCCCATCCCCTTCCCCTGAAGATGTTTTCGTTTCTCCTTTCAGGAAGCATCCCTCTTCTTCCATCTCTTTTCTTGGTTGGAAAACCGACAGGTCATCCTGCTTGCTCGGCTTCTGAATTTATATTTTTCCTTTTTTTTTGCCCGCAACTTTCAATTTCTCATCACCCAGCGTTGCCCCGTGTTGCTTCCTTTCCCCTTTAACAAGAGGAAATAGATGTCTCCATGATACGCACATCGGATTTACTACCCCCAACTTGTTTTTTCCAAGGTACCCCCCCCTGTCCCTCTTTCCCAAACGGCGTCTGGGCTCCACTTTTCCGGCAAACGACCTTTAAACCGAGGACTCTCCCCCCCTATACACGTGATCTAGCTTCTCGTCCCTGAAGGGGGTGCTGCAGACAGGACGATCGGATACACCTCTCTCTCCCATCGTTCCTTCCCCCCTCTTCTGAAAAACCCCCCTGAACAACAAGGAGATCGCGCCTCTCTCTCCCCAGCTCTTCTCATTAAGAAATTTTTTTTTTTCTCGGTATTAACTCGAAAAACACTGCAGAGTCTTTTTCCCCCCGCCTAGTTATGTTGCCGCAAGTGGCCCGTGATCATCTTTCATCAAACTTCTTGTTGATTAGACCCCTTAAGATTGCTTCTGGGCTGGGGCCGCCCGCACCAAGTCCTCTTTGGAGTCAAACCCCTTTTCTTCGGGATATTTTCCCCTTCCTTGTTTTGAATTGACCTTTTCGTTTCTGCACTACTGGCCGCCTTATTAATTATTTCTTACTTTCTTCTTTTTGAGATGGCACCATGGCTTTTGGCTGGCGAACCGTTGATGGCCCCCCCCCCCCCCCCCCCCCCCCCCCCCCCTCCTTTTCGCCCTCCAGTCGCACTAAATGAAAATATCCCTCATTTCAAAATAGTCTTCTAGGGTTTGTTAAGCTAAATTTTGATGTCATTAGACCTCTCCCCCTATTTCTCTGATTTCTAAATACGGAGGGATCGGACTATGTGTTTCGGGATTCGTGGGGCATTGAAGGATGGTTATCTATCTTTTTAAGGCTTCCCCTTTGCACCACGAGAAAACACCACGATTACCGATCGGTTGCGTATTCCGGACTTTTTTTTTTTTTCCTTTTTTAGTTGTGGAAAATGGAAGCTTGAGGCAGAGGAAAGGATTTCCCTGAAGTTTGAACTGTGAATGCTCCCCCTTCTGGAAAACCCATATTTTATTCTCCTCCGAATCTGGGATCTGTCCCCTCCCTAACTCTACTCTTTCTTTAGAAGTTTGCCCTCTCAGCCCCCACAAATAGTAGGCCATAGACTTTAGCAGAGGTCGCCTATTCCTCTCCCTGATTGAGTCATGGTTGACTCCCCTAGAATCAAGGGGCACGACCGTCTTTTTCCAAACCTTCCTCTTTCGGTTTATTGCTGAATAGTTAATGTCTTCCCAATTACCGACATAGCCGTCCGTCTTGAGGCGCTTCGGAGATATGTTAAGAATTACTGTTGTCTGGTGATTTGACAGCCCTATATAGTAGATCGAGATTTCTTCCGCTGCAGTTCTTTTCCGGCATGGTAGGTTTTCTTTTCGAATCGACCCCTTGTGCTCCGCCCTCGGGGAGTCCCGTCCCCTTGGGATCGTCTTTTTTTCCACTCTTTTTCGCTCAGCGCACTGTCCCCTCCAGCCCTTTGAGCTCTCCTTTTTGAAGGCCTCCTCGCGCCGCTTCTGCAATGCTTGTTATTTTTCTTTTCTCCCCTTCGCAGCCCATAGCCTCCACAATGGCCCTCTAAACCCTTATGGCTCACTTAATTGAGATCGCGCTTTCTCCTTACTGAAATTAAGACCCGGAGAGGAAGAATTCCCCCCCTCTCGATCTCTACCAATCGGCAAACCTGGGTCACCGTATTCTTTCCCGTTCCCCCCCCCATTGTAGCAGTTCCCTTTTCTAGTCCTTATCCGGCCTTTCGCTTCGGAACTCTTGTACCCCTACTTCTTCATGTACGGTCCCTTCTCTCCTATTCCTAACGCACTATCTCTTTCTCCCCTCATAAGGTTTTCTCTAGATATATGCTTCGACCTGCCCCTTCGTCATCCTTTCATGTCAGCCCACGAATACTTTTGGGGAGTCCTTCGCATCTCCTCTAGTGGCGAAACATGCAAACATCGAACGTCAGTCCTCCTCTTCCGATTCTACATCCTCCTCTCACGTTTTCCCGCCCAGGTTTTCTGCCTCCTGTGCCTCCAGATATAGAGTCCTTGAGAAGTTAATGAGGTTTTACCGATTCAGGGAGGGAGGCCTAGGGTGATTCCGTTGCCGGCCATCAGCGATAATGTTTTTTCTCTTTTTCCCCCCTTCTGAGATCTCTTAACCCCTCTTTAGGCCGTATTGAGACGGTCGCTCTCCTCCCGGGCGGACCAAACTCTCCACCTTCTCTTCCTTTTTCTTGGCGTAATAGACCCCACTTTCCCCCAGATCACATCGAGGCGATACCAAGTTTCGAGTTTCTTTTCCTTTAGGCTTCTTCTTAAGCCCCCGAAGAACATGCACTTGACATATCTCCGGGCAGCCCCGATCTCCCTTTCGCTTATTTTTGTCCCTCAATCGAATCCCCCCTCCCCCGATTGAATGCTATAGCAATCGACGGAAGGATATGTGTCTCATTTTCTCCTTTTCCAATTTCTAAGAGATTCGTCTTTTTTGTCAGGTGGACACTCTTCTTTTCTTGCTTTGACTAACTTAGAAGAGTAGCGTGATTATGGTAGGCACCAGGGTCGCTTAGCCCCGAGGTGTACCGTGTCGGAGAATTTTGGTCCCCTTTTCCTCTTCCCACTCGATTAACTGCGCTCTCCAGCCATTCTACCTCGTCCTTTGACATTTTTGGAAGCGATTCCAGGCTGGTTTTTGACCCCTTTTTAATTCCACCTTCTTTGGGTGGATGGGGTGAGTGTTTATGCGGTGGAGGCTTCTTTGGGGGCGGGGGGGGCGGTTTTTCGGTTTTCACTTCACCACTTTTCCCTGAGGATTACAGATATCCCCCCCCCCCCCCCTTTTTCTAAGAAGGATTCTAAATCTTGGGTTGCGCGTGGCCAGGAGCTCTGATAACAGCTCGAAGAACACATCTTTTCATTCCCCCCCCCCTTCTCTCAACCCAGCGATCTTGTATTCTCTCAGCTTAGAGCAACGACCCCCACTAACGGATTTCCTTCCCAAGCCCCCCTCCGGTGTTCCTGTAACTCGATGGGGCAGGGACGGAAAGGCGGAGCAAAGAGATACTCATCCCCCCCCCCCTCTTTTCTCAGCAACCGGCCAGGCTACGTTCGCCCCTCCCCCCTGCTAAGTATCCCAGGAGGTCAAAAACTTCGAGCCAACTTCCTCTATCCCTTCACTTAAGTGTGGTTGTGAAGGGGGGGGGTGGGGGTCCATCCGTGCTTCCCTGTTTTCAAGCACTTTTCTCAAGACCGCCTTTTTCTGATTCCCCCTCCGGAATTCCTGGGCCTTTTCCTATCAACTACGTTGATATTCCCACTTCCCCTCCTTCCTCCTGTTTTTTTTTTCCCATTTCTAATTCACACAACTTCCGTGTAGTTCCACACTCGCTTGCGGGAGTCCTCCAGGAGAATTCCAATTTCGGATTCGACTCGGAGGAGCGTTTTCTCCACTCAACTTCCCTTTCCTCATGTTTAGGGAGGATATCCTGTATTTGCTCGAGCTGGTAGCGCATACAGAGAAATTTCCCCCTACGGAGAGCACCTTCATGATAGGCTGTCTTGTACGCCCATCTTTTCTCAGGATGCAGAAGAGAAGGTGTCCCCCCGTCGACGCAGTTGCGCCATGACTTGAACGCACAGATTTGACCCTCCTTTCTCTTACCCCCCCCCCGTGTTTTCTTCTCCCTCCCTGCTGTCGCTGAGTTCTGAATCTTGCTCCACTTCTTCTATCCGCTTTTTCTTCTTCTTGCAGTTCCCCTAAAAGAAAAAGAGTAGGATCCGAAGTAGTCCCCCCCCAGCCCCGCCGGTTTGCTTCTCACCTCTGGAACAGGTGCTTCTGGAGTCGGACTCCGAGGCAAAGGAGTATGGACAACTTACTGTTTTTCTTCCCCCCCCCCCCCGGACTAACCCTTTTTGATTCGCTCTCGTTAATGCCGTCTCAAACGGGGGACTATAGAAGCGACTTTAAAAGTCTGTCCTCCCCCGCATGGTCGACCATTTTGTCGTAGGATTTGACACCCCCCCCCCATTCCTCCCTAGATCCCTTCCCTTTTTTCCTTCGGCCTGCTCGCTGACTCCTTCTTTTAATGCAACTTTCCTTTTCTTGGGATAACCTCTCCTGGCCTTTCCCCGCCCCTCGACATTCATTGCGTATAGCATCAGATGTGACCTGTGTTTCCCCCCGTAGAGTTTAAAGTCGACCGACGTTATGGCCAGGGCGGTCAGTTTCTCCCTCCTTTCCCCCCCTTGTCTCTCACTAAGTTTTTTCCCCTTGAATAACCTTAAGGGACACCGGTCGCTTATCCCTGCTGATTCGTCACTTTTTCCCCCTCAAGAAATGAAATAACTCTCCCTAGATATCAGGACATTCATGAACTGCAACGGAGCCGATTTGATTCCCTTCCCCTCCCCTAGGCCGTCCCTGTCAAACGGTCTTCCTTTTATATGCGCCAGCGCTCCCCCTGCCCTCTTCTCCCCCTTAAGGCCAGTGAATGTTATCAGGGTCCAGTGTCGATGTTAATCGAGAGCCCCCGACTGATGTTGCTGCCTTGATCCCTCTTCTTTAGGACACTCTTCCTATCTTTTTACTCACCTACCCTGTTTTTTTGAGTGCCTTTCTTCCTTTCCTTCTTGCAAGGACGCACCTTTCCTGCCTTGGGTGCGCGAGTACAGACATCGCAGAGTCCCTGACCCACATTGCCTTCTTTTCCTAACTAGTGCCTAAACTTTCTTTCTCGCAATATCCCTCGCATCGGTGACTTTTCTCTAGATCTTTTTAGAAAGAGTTTTTAGTTCGGTATCCAGTAATGATGTCCGAATCTACGATGGCTCGGGGAGGGGTTTTCCTTTTTCTCTCGTGACGGTTTCTCCTAACTCTACTCCCTGCTTTTCACGAGGGACCTTTTCCATCGGATTGACCATTTGATCTTCGACCCCCCCTTTTTTTCAGTGAGAGACAATGGACCATTCTCGCGAATACCGGCTCTTCTTATCGACACATTTTTTTCGTCCCCCCCTCTTTTTTCTCCGGACAAAACTTTTTTTCCCTCTATTTGCGTTCATCATGTAGGGTCATATGCTCCAAAGCCATGCACCTCACTCTCTTCCTCCTTTTTTAGGAACTCCCCCCCTGCATAGTCCTAGCTCTTGGTGTCGAGTCAAATCCTCAGACCTCCAGTTTCCCCTCCCCCCCCCTGCTGGCTTCCTCCCCCCCCCCATTTTTCCTGGCTCCTTACTTGATATTTAGAGCATTGCAACTGATGTAAGAGGCTTCTTCTCCCTTGATCTTCTTTTTTCAAACCGGTCCTTTTCCTATCCAATAGGATTGGCTCGGACGGACCGAACCTCTACAGAGAGTGGCGACCGCCCCCGTTTTCCCCCCACCTTTTTCCCCCTCTAACCTTCCTCTGTCTACAGTGTCAGGTCCGCCTGTGGTCAGCATCACCCCCTTTCTCGCAAGGCCTTTTTTCCAACCTTAAGAAAACCAGTCCTTAAATGACTACCCAATATGTTGGCGAACGCATGGTCAAGCTGGGTAACCTTCCTTCCCCCCTTCGTCCCTCTTTTTCGAGAATGTTTCAACTAATTCAAACTAGGACACAAGATCCGGTCTTTCACTCTCAAGTTCTTCTATTCTGGGGCTGATAGTTCTTGTATTCGCGTCTACAGATCTGTGAGCACTCAAGATGAACCGATCAAAGAAAACTCCCGAGCGAGGTTCTCTCTTCCCTCTTAGACGAGTTCGAAATACTCCCCTGATTGAACCTCCCACCTTTCTGTACTCTTTTTTCGAAATTCCCATGAGAGGAAGGACATGATTAGGAGAAGTCTTTCTTACTCCCCTTCTCTGATTTGAAGCACCCTTCCGTCTTATGTTGGCCTCCAAAGTTGAACAATTGCTCAGTCTTCCCCACATTCCTTCTTGAGAGGTTCTCTCCTACGTTGTGTTATCTCTAAGTCGATCTACTTTTCTTTCCTTCCGTCGCTGTCCGTGAGTCCCCTGGCTGAGGCAAATTTCTTACGGAATTTTGCAGGTGATCACTCCGTTGGCCACATCTCCTTCTTATCACGGGCCAATTTTTTTATCAAAATGTAATTGAACAACTCGGTGCTAGTCCCTTCTTTCTGTTTACCCTGTAATAAGGAGAAAATTTGCGTCTCTCCGTTTTGCCCCTCTCCTCTTCATGGAGTTCCGTCGGGATCTGCCTTGCCTTCCTCCCCCCCTCTTGTGATTGAGTCTGTGCCAAACCGCGCACCTCGACGGCGAGACGGATGATTGAAAGTGAGAGTAGGAGAGTTTTTTTTTCGTCCTTTTCATGTCTTTGACACCGGCTTTTTTCTTCCAGCGGAATCTTTTCTCCCTGAACTCAAGGTTTTTGTTTGAAGTAAGTTTTAAAAAACCAGTCAGTGTCTGCCTTTACGATGTACGGGTTTTGACCTTGCCAAAGTCTTTCTTTTTTCTTTTTCTTTGCTGATGCTTTCCCCCTTACCCCTCGTCTTGGACCCTACGCCCCTTCCGTGGGACAAATACTTCTCTTGTTTTAGAGTTTCCTGCTGCCGAGTCCCAAGCAGGGAACACCGGACTTCCAAAAGTTTAAGACATTCCCGTCTATTTCCTTCCCCCCTTTCCCAGTTCGGCAAAGACCCTTCCCTCCCCAGATAAACTTTTTGGATTTCCAGTTCCAATTTGGTAGTAGTGATGACTACACACACGCCTTTCGATTCGTTGCTTTCCTCGCCCTTTTCTCCCCCGTTTGACGTTCCCGTAGCCTAGCAATACTCCTCCTCTCTCCTCCCCCCCAAGAGATAGCGAGCCAAGTAATCTAGATCTCCCCTATTGTTTTCTTTTCTTTTTTTCAGTAAAGTCCCGACTTTCTTTGTCTGGCCTTATATTTCCGATGAGTCAGCCGTTCGCACTTCAATAGAACTTTGAATCCCCAATGATAGACGTACCCCCCTTTCTGACCCCGAAGCATATAAGCTGATTTTGCAAACGGCAAAGCTATACTGATTCCCCCCTCTTCCAGAGCGATGTCTAGAAGAACATGACTTCAAGACACTTCTCCCCCTTTTATTGCGTCCTTGCAGCATACTATCTGACCCTCTCCCCCCCTTATCCATGGGATCTCTCCCTTCCCCTTTTCTCTCCTAGCTATTATTATCTTTCCTGGCCAGTTTCGCCTTTTTCTTTTATTCTGCTCCTGTTAAATTTTCCCACCCCTTTACCCGACCGTATGTGCTGACTAGGATTAGCGGACGGAATACTCTCCTTCTTCTAACCCTAATGTAGTTGTGAGATCTCTATGCTTTGTCCTGCCCTCGCCTTTTTCCCCTCACTCCCCCTTTAGTAGGTGAGGAAGAGGTAACTCACCATAGCACCCTCCGCTAAGCCGGCCTAAACGAACTCCCCCCCCTTCCCTCTTTCGATGATCGCCCCTTTCTTCCTAGAAGATCGGAGTGACCCCCCTCGTATTTCTAGAGAGATCTGTCTCAGGTTTAAAGTACTATGATTCGATGCTTCAGGGATCTTAGGGAGAGTTTCCCCCTTTTTCCCCGATTATGTTCCTTGTCCTTCTCAGCACCAGGGGATTTCCCCAAGGCCCTTCTCTTTATACCCCCTGATCCCAGCGCCGGAAAAACCTCTCTCGTGACCTTCTATCGACCATAGGCCCGAGCACATCGGTGCATACGCAAGTACGGGATCGCATCGGTCTTTTTGAGACGCTTCCTTCCTCTCCTAAAACAGAAAAGGCACTGACCTCTGATCCCAGCTGGTAACGCCGTCGACCTTCTACCCTACTTTTTTTAAAAAACCTCCCCTCTTTCCTATCGCCCATAGCCGGTCACTTTTGTCGTTTTTCTCCCCTCACCAGCTTTCCTCTGAATCTTTGCTTTCCGACGTGACAGGAGAGTGCATCCCTCCTTTTCTTCTCCTTTTTTTCCCATCCCTTGATGCGCACGCGGAGGGGCGCTTCTGAAATACTTCGTGTCCCCCTTTTCCTTTTTTCCTGTGCAAGTGCTCCCCCCACTTCTAGAAGCATTGTCTATGATAACACCATCGGCCTCGTCCCTTCCAGTCCAATGTTTCCCTTTTGTAAAACTCCTGTTTCTTCAAACAGGACCAACGGGAGTATCCTTTCCCCCTCCCCCCCCTTTTTTATTCAAAGACACCCCAAGATTCCTCTTCTAAAATCTATAGGTGTTGCGTTTCAAACTTCTCTCTTCTATTGACCATCCCCTCATCCATCTCCCCCCCGAAACCCATCGACCGAGCAGCGAGTGGAGTAGCGACTCTCCCCCTCTGTCGTCCCTCCTCGAGGATTTCAAACTCATCAAGATGCCCGACCGTCTTATGTTTCCTCTGAAAGGACTTGTCTCCCGAGATACGTTTTTCATCAACCTTCGTGTTCCTCTCTCCCTAAATTGTTGTGTCCCTCCCTACAAACCTGAACAGTCATACCCAGGCTGTCCAACATTCACCTTAACATCTCTCTTCTTTCTAAGCAGTTGTTTTTTTTCGATCTCCGTGCTCGATGTTGATCTTTGATCAGATTGAAGTGTTTTCTGTAAACTTCGACTTCCTTCGGACTTGCCGGCAGTCTCCTCGTGTGAAATCTCTTATCTTTTCTCCTTCCTTTCCAAAGCCCTTTTCCCGACAAATGAGATTCTGGCAAACTCTGATGAGTTTGTGTTCCACTCCCCCCTTGGTCGAAGCTGATGGTGAGAGACGTCAAAATCCCTTAGAGGTTTTCTACCTTCTTTTCGAGTAGGACGCCTCTCCATCCTCTGAGATTCTAAGGTTTCTTGATCGTTTATGCTGCGGATTATAGGCTTGTGAAGATTGTTCTTGTCCCCCCCCTTTTTTTTGTTCAAAACAGAGAGACTTCTTCCCAGGAGTATCTTTTCTTCATTTTAATTTTCGGACTGTTTTTTTGCTTCGTTAAGCCCCTTTTCCTTCCAAGTGCGCCAAGCTTAGAAGAAAAGCTTTACTTTCGAGAATTTCTGTCCTGATTTTTTTTTTTTTCCCTTCATGTCGAATCTATAAGCTTGGTGATGAGGGTACTTTCAAGACTACACCTCGCTTTTAAAGTCTCCCTTTGCTCCCCGCTGAGGTTTGACCCCCTAGTAGGTAGAGTAGAGTCGGGCAGTGCAAGCAGGTATTCCCCCCTGACCAAGTCTTGGTTTCCCCTCTTCTTACGGGATGCCAGATTCCCCACGTTAGAACTGGGACTACATTCTCCCAGTCCTTCTCCTGACGAATGGTAGTCCCTATCGACGTGTCTCTTTACCCTCCCACCATTCAGCCACCCCAGATGCTCTAGCTTTTCTTTCTCCCTTTATGCTGAATATCTTCCTTGAATTATTGATATAGAGACCTCTACCTCTTCTCACGCCCCCTTACTCTGCCCTTCCTTGCGATCTCCCCCTTCTCTTTATTTACATGGGAGATTTCCCTTCCAGAACTTTGAAGTTATATTTCCCGTCGTTTATCCTAATTTTCTAGTACCAGGAGCCAGAGGCCAATCGTTGTCATGCATTCGTATCTTGCACACTTGATCGTCTTTCATGACAGATAAGTTAGAAACTGAAAACGGAAAAAGAATAAAACTTCCTACAAACCGCCCGCATCTTTACCCCCTATTATTCCCTTCCCCATCACCTCCCTTCCCCTGCCCATCCCACGCTCCTCCTTTACCACCCCCCCGCTCTACACTATTATCCCCATGAAGCAATACGAGATAGGTTCCCATTCCTTCAATGGACTAAAGCAGCTGAGGTCCGCGCGTTTTACTTTTTTCCCCCCACGACTGCGTAACCCCTTTCCTTGCCTGACGCATTTCGGTCTCCCAG
>Ga0179593_1511921_pt1 | contig 13197 bp, 9 predicted proteins | sample CZODoug2_1_08_16_FD_185931 | JGI IMG/M metagenome (GOLD analysis project Ga0179593, IMG submission 185931) | Vadose zone soil fungal communities from Angelo Coast Range Reserve, California, USA - CZODoug2_1_08_16fungal (PacBio error correction) | ecosystem: Environmental > Terrestrial > Soil >... | reverse complement strand
CCGAAGGTCCCCCCCGGTGAGTACACGTCTGCCAGAATGTTCCCCAGCCCCTAAGTCCGTGGTTTAAGATTCCCTCATTTTGCGATGACCGAGCATCGATAACCGTCGCCCGGTTTCTTCCACCTTTGCACTCAGACCCAGCCCACCGACTGCAGGGGTTGAGCCCCCTTCTTTTTTTTAATGTGTTGTTCCCTACCGACGATTCTTTAGTTGTTCCTTTAACGTTTTTTGTGTCTTCAGTGTTCATTTGACCTTCCCCCCACCCCCCTTTCCCGGACGATTCAGTTTTTCCCAGTGCTGAGCTTCGTGTAGGTTTTTGCTCCCGACTTTTCTTTTGCAGATCCCAGGCTCGGACATTGAGCCTTCTCCCCCTCGGGCTTTCCCGTGTTTGTCTCTGGGTAGCGGTTTAGTGCAGCGCCAATCGCACTTGTTTACGCCCTTTGTTGTCGCTACCTCTGATGGGTGGCCACTTCGCTGCCTGGTCATCCCTTTTTACCCGCGATGACCTTCTGCGCAGGTTAGAGTCAAGCTGGCCCATGAAGTACCTGACGATTGACGGCGGCAGTTCTCCCTGGACGAGTTTTTCGCCAACCCCTTTTTTGTTCCCGTTAGTGTGGCACATCCGCCTGCTTTAGTTCGTTCCCTTGGATTTCTTTTTGACACCGCCTCGCCAGTCTTTTTGACTCTGACTTTGCCCCCTTTTTTTTCTAACCTGCGTAGACCGAGGTGACCCGTGCTTTTTCACTTTCCTTGTCCCGCCGGACTGTCCTTGATGAGCCGAAGTTAGGTGTCCCCTCGTGGATCACAGGTTATCCTTGTTGGGCCCACGACCCAAGATAGGGCTCCACGACAACTGTTATGCTTTCTTTGATCTGGCGCGTTTTCAACGTCTTTGTAGACGCGGTAGGTGTTTGAACGACATCTGCAGCCCCTTTTGCTTCTCTCCTTGGGAGTAGATGTTTTTTCTTATAAGTTCCCTCCGTGAAAGGAGGCGAATTGCGAGATGGTATCGTTTCCCCGAGGCGGAGCGCCGCTCTTCTATCCTTGCGACCCCGATACCCAGAACAGTTCTGGACCCCCATCGGCTTCATAGCTTTCCAGCGTGAGTCCGTTAACCATGTGCTCACATCAGGGCTGTGCCTATGCTTTGCCACCTGAAAGGCTTTTAGTTTTATTTCGACCGCGGCGAATACTTTCAAGCTGTGAAGACGTTTCTTGGGGACCCGAGGGTTGATACGGTCCTTTTTGTCTGCCGACGAAGTTCTCAACCGGCGTCCGTTTTCCCCTTAGACGCCTGAAGTTATCTGTTGATAACATTACAGGTTTCCTCTTCTGTCCTGAGCCGAGCCAAACCGCCCTGGTGCTTTCTTTCCGTTCCTTGACTTGGAAGCGGTGCGCCGTTGCCCTGGCCGCGAACCCTTTTAGGCTAGCATGCGCCTGGCACTGGTCATACTTTCGCACCCACACGGCGTTTCCTCCCTCGTCGTCACGAGCTCTCCCCCCGCCGATTTTGAAAGACACCCCTTCCCACTACCCGTGCTTCCCCACGCCGGGTGCAAAGCACAACCCCAGTTTCCCGATTCTGTTCCTTCTTCTCTCTTAGGTAAGCATGGTGTAGAGGTTGGTGACACTTGCGCGATCATTGCCCGGAATCTTCTGGTAGGGAATAGCCAACGTAGTGTTGGGAAAACTCGGTTACAAGATTCGCGCGAAGCGGCAGAGAGGTTCGTAAACCAACCGAGCGGAAGAGTTGTTGAAACCCCACTGCCGCACCCCAGTCCACAGACCTGGCCAGCTTTCCCATTCCCACCTCAGGCAGCGTAGATACGGCTGTGTTTTGTCTACCCCCCCTCTCCTTTGTTTTGTGGGTGGCGCGTTTTTTTCCCCTTAAAGTGCGCGACGCTGGTCCGGTGTCAGGAGTTTTTTATTCGCGTTTCCCGGGGATTCCCCCCTCGTTGCCTACAGCTGCGGCGGGAATATCAACGAACGCCCTCGGACCGAGGTCCGTGCAGGAGCTGACACAGACACGGCCCGGACGGCTACCAGGTCTTCCCGGTTTTTTTCCCCTTCACTAATCGATTTGAGCTGGGGGACTCCGTGCGATGGTCGGTTGTCGCCCCCAGTAGATTTGGAGGGTGTAAGCATTTAGGCCTTGGAGGTTTTTCTGAGACTTTCCCAAGATAGTTTTGACTCATGACATTCGCCCTCGCGTGACGTTCTTTCCAAGACGTTCAAGGCGTGTGGCCCTCTTAGTTTTTTCAGATTTGGGAAGGTAAAGGAGGGCTGGATCTTCCAGAGATTCCCTCGATGCTGGTGCCCTTGGACACCAGGCGCAAGCATGCCGGCAGCTCACGGACCTAGACGAATTTAGGCAGGACGGCACTTTCTTGAGATGTAGTAGAGGGATGGATTTTTCTTAATTCAGGGCGGGACTTTGACAGGAGAGAGAGGCGACAGTTAGAGGTCGTCCGCAGGTTAATTTCTCCTTTCCGGGCCGACCCATGTTTCCCCTTCGTAATTAGTCCCCCCCCTCTCCGATTCGTATCAGATTTTTTCTAACTAGATGACGAAGCATCCGCTCTTTCAAGTCCCCCTTGGCTTGGGGGTTTTCCCGGGTCTTTACGGCCCCCACTGGTGCGCTACTCTTTTGCTTCTTCGTGTGAAGTCAGTGACCTCCCCGTGGACCACCACGGGCCCCCTTTCTACTCTTTTTATAATCAAGGGTCTCTGGTCTGAGAAAGTTGTGTACCTCCTTTTCTGAACCCCTCCCCCTGGCCCGTGTTCCCCTTTCCGCGTCATCAGCTAAAAGCCCACCCCCTCAGACTGCCCGCCCTCCCTCCCCCCTCCCCCCGGCAAGGCTCCTCCTTATGTCCCACCCGTCGGTGGTGGTTTTGGACCCAGCTCCGTTTGTACTCTCCTTTTATAAGTAAAGTCCAGGCCTGCGCGGTGGTTTTTCACCCTTGGCCCCGGCCCCCGGTGCTTTCGTGCTGCGGGTCCTCAACTCGCTTCAGGCCGTCTCCTGGGTTTCTCTCATGCCCTGGAAGGTTGTCGTGAGTAAAAAGACTGCGGTTGTCTCCGGTTTTTTCTGCTGGTGTACTCCCCTCACGTGCCTCATGTTCCTCGCCCCTCCCTTCTGCTGTTTTGCGGTTTTTTTTCCCACGGATTCTTTCCGCTCCCTCCGTCCTGCGCCTGCTTTCCAGGTGTGCTCGCCCCTGCTGTTCAGCGACTTGTCGTTTCCTTCTGGCCGACGAGATTTGATAGACGCGTAGAGCCTAAATATAGGAATGACTCTTTATTTCTCGGCGTCTTAGGCTAGAAAAAACGCTGACTATATGTATGGAACGCGCAAAGCTTCGTTTCCGCCTACCTCCCCACCACCGACTGCGCGTGCCCAGGTTTGCCTTTTTTCCACCTTACTTATCAGCTGTTCGTCTCCAGGTCTGGACGAATCTTTCGTTTCTCTGATTTTATGTCTCAGTACGAGATACCAGGGGCGAGCTCCTTGGAGTCGGTGCGTACTCTCACTTGAGAACTGAGTGATAGAGTGAGATGCGCACGAGTAGTTTCCCCTTTGACAGTCTAGCCGGGAAGATTGATTTGCCTTCAGAGTTACAACGCACAACTTTTCGGCGGATAAGCCCTCCTTCACGCTTTCCCCCCTCGAGCGGGGAAGTGCCTTCTTTGGCGTTTGCACCCAGTTTTTAAGGTAGCGAGGTATAGCATGGCCGCAATTCGCTACATTCCTTTGACCTCCCGTGACTCAGTCCAGCCCTTCGCCTTCACCTTTTTTTTTCCCGCTAGACCCAGCCTCAGTCGAACAGCCGCTCGTTTAAGTTTCAGAGCCTAAGCTCCAGAAGAAGCCCTCCATCTTACAGGATTGTGATCCTCTCTGAGAAAGACGATGAAGTTGCCCCGCGCGATGCCGAATGATAGACAGGACTAACTTTTTCCCCAGAGCATCGACTACTGGAAGCGGAGTCGACGCTAGACCGCCGGCGCAACAGAACTCCTCGAGGCCGGGTCCCGGCGTGAGATTCGCACTAAAATCGTTACGTCTTTATCCGGTGGGATTATTGAGCTCAGATTTCTTCCCGCCGCATTTATCCAGGCGACCTTTCCGCTTTTCGAGTAGTACTCGATCACACAATCCTGCGAATTTGCATCCTCCCTCCCGCGGCGAGTCACTACTGTAGTACATCCGAAAGCATCGGCTGCGTCCGAGGTGAAGGGCCCCTTCCGCGAAGATGGTCTCCATCATCGACGGGAGGGACTTTCTTTTAACGAAGAAATCCTGAAGTTAGTTGAAGTTTTCCACAGTTTTTCCGACTGGCCTGCTTTTGCATGGGAGTCAGGACGCGCGTGATCTTTCCGCAGCATCTCACCTTCGGTATCTCTTATCGGTGCTAGTGGCACGATATTCGATTCTACTGCCACTCTGCTCTGGGAAGACGGCTATTGAGAGGAGATGCTAATGGGCGGGCGCACACCAAGAGCATGGTTCTGACGCGTGCGACGCGTCTATCCGTTCACTTAATTGCATACTTGCACTCTCTTGCTTCATCGTTGTGGGCGGAGATAGCAAAGGAATATAGCTCTCTCTCTCTCTGCAGACAGCTACCTTTATTACACGGCCAGAGCGTCAGAAGAATACATCGTCCCGGCTGGACATGGCTTTTCAGTACTTTGGTCGTCCGTGCGCTTTTCCCTCGGCAGGTTTGAACCTTTATACACAGCATTTCGCGCCGCTCGGTACGTCGGGCTGGCGTCCCCTTCCACCCGCCTGAGCTCGGCTTGCTTCCGTCGATGATCCACCAGACTTGGAGTTGTCGTTACTTCCCTCGCTTTCTCTCCGACCTAACGAGGGACTGACTTACCTGTCTTCACCCTAGGTTACTGGTGCGTGATGCGAACGCATATGCAATGGTCGTAATTGCTCGTTGCGCGGTGGCTATCATATTTTGCGCCGTTCTGTGCGCCCGACCTATTCCCAGTTCCGGTTTTTGGATGGTCCACGAGTAGCGTGTGAAGACACCCAATACTGTCAGCGACAGTATGGCCCGAGCGTGTATCCGAGCACAGACCGCAGTCTGCCCCCTCGGCTGTGACGTGCAGGTGATGTTCCAGTCGCGTGAGCATGATGGAGCTGAGACTATTCTTTTTGATGGGTAGTGTGCGCCCTTGAACAGACACTTGCATCGCTCTCGGTACATCGTTGGCGTGGTTGGTCTTCCCCGAGGCTTCCCACGCGCCTTCAGCGAATCCCCGTCTTCTGTGGGCTCGGAGTCGGAAGTTGGCGGCGGTTTTTTTGTGCCCGGAGATCCCGGACAGACTTTGTGTCCAGAAAGAGTCGCGTCCTGACCTGCTGGCAGCGCGACAAATAGAGTTTGAAATGATCCGTAGGTTGCTCGGCGCTTCGAGGAACCATGATGATTCCGCAGCCTGTACGAGGTCGGGCATATCGCTATGACGACTGATCCCTCCATTTTGTTCGTGTTACATTTGTATCTCCACCAACCCCGAACTTTTCTCTTCAGGATAGCCCTACCCGTCAAGCACCTTTTCCTAGAAACCACCCGGCCCCATTGATCGCCCGCCCGACCCACACTTCGCCGGGCGTCCGTCCACTTCTCCCCCACCCCCCCGTCCTCGACCCCACGCACTTTCCCTTTTCCCACATACTTCCCCACGCCACAGACTCCACCCCCCCCCCCCCCCCCCCCCCCCCCCCCCCCCCCCCCCCCCTTTTGTTGTTTTCGACCACAAACGCGAGTTAACGTGGGAATAGCCCCCCCCCATCAATAGTATCAGTAAAACTTTTGATTAGGGCCGCAGATCGATGAGAGAACCCCCCCCCCTCCAATCCGTACGATACACCAACAACAACTTCCCAAGGGGTGCGGTTTCCCACAAACGTTTTCGCCAACCCCAGACCATTTGGGTGCGGTCAACTTGGTTGTTTCTTCTCCTTGGCTCACACCCAGAGAAATAAAATATTCCTCCCGGCACCCCCCAATTTTTTTTCCTTCGTTTTTTAGCCCTGTAGCTGTTCCGAATTGCCTGGCATCCTTTGGGGCAGGAGCTTGCCTGTAATCGGACCGAGTCCTCAAGTCCTTTGGTGCTCCCCCCCTCCTCCTCCCGATTCCATGAAAGTTGTTCGATGACATCTCTCCCAGGACCTTGACACGGCAATTACTCCACTCCCTCAACCGCAGCCGGTGTCACTAGACACATGAGCTGCGCGCCCCTTCTCCGTGACCCATGCATCTTTGTTCGAAGAAATAGGTAGCACCGGTGCGCCGCCGTTCCCCCCCCCATTCGCCTTTGCCGTTTTTTTCCCTGATACACTTATCGTCCCCCCTAGTAAGTGGACACCGACCCCCCCCCTGTCCCCCCGATTAAAGGTTTCCACTTCTTCGCTTTGTCTTTTTCCTTCTCTGGGCAGTCTCGTTTTTTTTGTTTTGCCCGCATTGTCATCTGCGACACGGCAGGCCATTTTCTGGTGTTCTCCTTAGATGCCCCCCTGATTCTCAGGACTTTGAAACTTCGGTTTAGATATTTTTTTCACTTTCCGACTTTTCTGGTCGGCTGTTCCTCATAAAACCTCCTTCCGATTATGTGGAACGTCCCTGGAACTCTCCAACAAACCCCCCGGTGACCCAGCAAGTGAGGAGCTTCCGCTCGCTTGAATCAACTACGTGTTAGACCCGTGCCGGCGGGCTGCCCTCGCCGGTCTCTTTCTTTCGTTGCACGTCCGTGATGTGTCCTTCCTTTCTAACACCTTTGGTACTGACCGAAGTTTTCCCCTTGCTTCCGCCCTTACACTCTTCTGGTTTGGGAAACGGTAAGTCGCCTAGTTTTCCCTTCAGGACTCCTCTTTTTGGGCTTCTATTTTCTGACTGGAGGCCCCTTTTTCCCCCGGGTCAACCCAACTTCCTCCTTCCGCTTTGAAGATAAGTGCTTTTAGCAACTGCGCGCACCTCGCTAGCGTTCTCCCCCCTCGTGCCGTTTGCACGGCTCCCTGCTTACTGGAGATCTACCATACCCCCTTTCCTCGAGTTATCCTCCCCCCTTCTTTTCACGTACCTAGAAGTCTCAGGTGTCATCCCACAAAGGACGACACTCCCCCCCCTCTAGTTTGTCTGTCGGTTCCCTCCTGGTGACTTCTTCCTAGAAAGGAAGCCCACTCCTTAGAGCACTCACGCTGATTTTTTTCCCATGGGCCGTCTTCTTCCTGAAATACCTCCACCGCATCGAGAAGAACCAGTCGTCTCCTTAAGGAACATCCCGCTACTCTCCCTTTTCTCCACTACCGACCCCTCCCCGCCGCTTGCTCCCCACGCGCCCCTGAGCTCCATGAAGAGTTGAGAAATTCCTTTCCCTAAAAACTGTTTTTCCAAGAGAATGCGGGCGCACAGCCCGATCTTAAGGGACTAGGTCCTCCCCCTCCTCCCTCTGTTGTGGTGCTCTAGCTTCGCTGTGTCCTTGCACGCGGAGGCGTTCCTGTTAGTTTAAGAATTTCCCTTCCGGAGTATCTGGTTTCGCCCAAGATCTTTTTATGGCGGGATTTGTTTGCGTCCAGGGAGGTCGCTCCCTGTCGTCCCCTACGCCGTGGCCCTGCGTTCCCTTCCTGGGCGTGTGCGCCCTGCCCCCCCCCGGGACTTTTTAACCTCCCCTGACCTTTCGCTTGGCGAGTATCTTCGATTCCTTCAGCCGTTGGTCGTGCAAGAACATCCGATAGAAGTCCCGGCAATATGTCAGCCTTGCAGTGAGAATTCTGGGATGACGATCACATTCGTCCCGGCAGTCCCCCCCCCGCCCCCCCCAGAAACATAAAGAAGCTTTCTTTCCCCTCCTGCATTGAGCTTGTAGCCCACTTATGTCATCTCTCTCGGAAAAAGACAGGGGTTTTTTCTCTCCCCCGTAGCCGGTCTCCTCGTTTCCGAGGAAGGACCTCGCACTGCATCTACCATTATTTCTCTCCATATTCGACGAGCAGTTTTCCGTGCCCCCTTCCTTGCAAATGGAGAATAATAACTCTACTCAGCATGTAGTAAGGTGCAGACGCGGGAGTTTCTTCCACCTTTTCCCTCCCTCTCTCACTCCCAAGCCGGTCCTATCTCTTCAAGAGTACCCCCCCCCTCCAGCGGGAGGCGTCAGCCTTTCTTAATAAGCTGTCGGGTACGCAGGTTGGTCAGTCGTCTCCAAGGACGGCGACATGCCTGTTCAGTTCCTTGTTCCAGAGCCTCCGGTTCTAAACTATCAGCTTTAGGAACCTTTCGCCCGATTGTCTGCCGCACTCTGTCTCGTCTCCCCCCCCCAGTTCCTGAGGCAGTTCCCTGGTTGTTTTACTTTTTGATCCCCCTTTTATTTCCCCCCACGCGTGTGTCGAGAGGACTTTCGGGCCTTCTTTTGTTGAGATGCCCTGCCCCCGACCAGTAAACCTGTTTCCCAGTCCGAAGACCCCCCCAGGCCAGTCTGCGCATCTTTTTTACAGGCGCACACCGCACTGCCCGGTGCATTCGCGACTTGCCCCTGGGTATAAAGGACAGCCCCCCCACCCGACTATCTAGCGAACCTTCCTCCCCCTGGAGACTAACTTCCCCCCTCCGGTTTGATTAGTTGTAGTCAAATGCGCCCGGTGACATCCTTTTTTCTCATTGTGCCCTGCACAGGCGACCCCAGTTGTTTTTCCCCGCGTCCTGTCAATTTCCCCTCCCTTGCTGGTTTTATCAAGTTATGTCTCCTGATTAAGATATCCCTTTTTTCTCTCCGAGAGTGGTACGTAGTCCCGGGAGACCTTTGGTGAGCAGGTTTGACTTCCGAATGCTCTGGTCTCACCCCATAGATGTTCCCCTCGAACCAATGCGGGGACGGAGACGGATGCGAGTTCCCCCACCGGGCTTCTCGCGAATAGTACCGGCCCCCTGCACCTGATTTCCACCCTTTTTTCTCCCCTCCCTTCTTGCTAGGAAGAGTAAAGCGTTCCTTGTCCAATGTTCACATCTTTTTCTGAGATGTCTGGGTCGCGTGTTCTCTCCCTATCCCCTCCCCGCCCAGACGAAGATTCAGTTTTGGTTGTCGAGGGGTCCTCCCCCTGGGTGTTCCCTGGTCCTTCCAGGTCGGCCCCGAAGCTCCGCGTCTGTCTATGCTTTTCTGGTAGATGAAAAGTTAGGGAGGTTAGAGCTTGCTCCCGTTTCTCCTTGGCCAGACATGTCCTTTTTCCCCTCTACGTTCCTTTTTTTCCTCCGTTCCCCCGGTGATAAGATGAAACATCTGACAAATGCGTTTTTAGAACGGGATGCTAGTCGCGCGATGATCGGTGGTTCGAGACACCTAGTCACCCCTGTCTGTGCATCCATTTTGTACGTGTGATGTCCTTGTTTTGACCGGGAAGGGTTCCCCCCTCAGGAAGTTTGATCAGCCGTCTTTTCTGCCTTATTCAGAGATACGCTGGCGTTCTTCTCACGGCCGGTCTCGACCTTTCACGGCTTCCCCGCATCCTTATCCAAGTTCCCTCACAGTCAAGAAGAAGGTTTTATCGACATCGCAAGTTGCCCTCGGAGGTTTTCCGGTCTCCATTTGCACAAAGTCGATTCCCCCGACAGCGGTCGCCTTTCCCCCCCTTTCGTACCCAGATTTTTTCCCCCCTTCCCAGGATGTTCCGCTTTAGGCCAAGCAGCGACGTCAGGGTCGTGGCGCGTTGTTAGTGACCTCCTGTCAAGTTTTAAAGAGACGAACGCATTACCCATGTTTCCCACGCAGTTGAGTGATCCACCACAGAAGCGGCACACACGCTATATACCTTCTTTCCTCCCTTCACCCCTTCTTTTTCAGGCGATCTGTAGTACATTCCTAACTTCCTCGAAGAGTATATGAGGATCTGTCTCCCTTGGTATCACAATAGTTGCCCTTGCGCGGGTGTCAAGTTAAAAGCCCTCTCCTTCTTGCCTAAATGGCCCCTGACTTGAATTCCGGCGCGCTGTTTTCAGGACTTCGCTCCCACGTATCTCCCACCCCCCCCAAACCCCTATTATCATCCAGCCCCCAGAGGTGAAGCTTCCCCGTTTGCTCCCCCTAAGAATGACTACCGGTCTTTCTTCCTTCGAAACTGATTAAGAGGTTATCTCTCTTCCGAGTTAGCGCTTTACCAAACTACTTGATCTATCCTTTCCTCCTTCCCTTTTGGTTTCTTTCTCGATCCCCCTTTTTTGGGTTGTACCAGCTATAAAGAGGAGGAAATATTCATCCCCGCTCACATTTCATCTCCCAAAAGTTGGGCGTCCGCTCGCGTTAGTTTCTACATAAGGTCCCCCCTTCCTTTGGCATGGAGTAAAATTTTTCCTTCTATTGCCTTACAGTCCTGCGTCCACAGCTGAGTCACCGCTACTTATTCCTCTTTTCCCTGTATACCATAGAGGCTTTCACTCCCCTCTCCGGAAAGCTCTTTCCCCTGAACCCTTATATCGAACCTCATAAGTTACTGGAAGTTTCGTAAACTGTACAGTTTGAATATCAAGCGTTACGTAGTTGTCTGCGGTCTAGGACGCCCCTTTGTTTTCTTGTGGTAGGGGTATTCCCTTCTCCTCCCTGGGCCCAGCATGCGAACCTTCCGGGTCCTTTTTATCTAGTCGACGACTCCACCTTCTGATTAGGTAGGTGCTTCTCTCCTCTCAGGCTGTGTTGACTCATGCCCGGTGCTTTTTCAGTCTTTCGTAGGCAATTCTCCTCTTTTTCTCGTCCATTCTAGCCTTTTGCTTCATTTCCACATAGGAGGACCCTGGCTTTCAGACTGCTAAAATACGGTGCTGCTGGAGGGCCTGCAGTCTATCTACGATGAGGGATCCGTTCCGTCACGGTCTACTCCTTTTTATGCAGATGACCCTCTTCCTATTTTCTTGCCTAAGAATACGTTCTATCCGCCCGCAAAGCACCAATTTTTTCCTCCTAAATGCTCTCGGGCCCCTTCCATTCTTCTTTGAAAAGACCTTTCTACGAGTTAAAGATCATCGCCTGACACCCCTCAGGAGAGTTTTTTTCCACGCCTCCCCCGTTCCTCACCTCCCCTCATCGTAGTTTTCCCCCAACACTGATCTTTCCTCCTTCTTTCTGGAACAACCCTCTTCCTTCCTCACCTTTTCAAGCGTCCCTGCGAACGGGACTACCTTCTCTCTTCCGAGGCCGAAATGGCTTTCCCATCTTCTCCAAACAACTCCTCCCTCTATTCGCTTCTCCCAATCCGTGTCCCTCACTCCTCCACCTGACAAGCCCTCCCCACCATCTTTCCTCCCTTACCTCACCCCTCACATTCTTTAACACCGCTATTTAACCCTCCTACATCCTCGTTTTTATGGTCAACAAATTGTCTTATAAACCATCCCCATTCAAACCCCCCCCGCCTACCGTCCCTGCCTCCCCTAAATCCCTTTACACACCTTCCTCAACTCCCGATCCTCCACACTCTCCCCCCGATGTAAATCGAGGATCTAATTCTTAGCCCCCTTCTATACTCCCTCTCATCTCCCAATCTACCCCCCCAACGTTCGCTCTTACTTCTTCGTATCTCTTCCCATTTCCAAATGTCCCTCTCTCCCGCACAACACTATTTCTTCACCCCATCCCTTAGCACCCAATATTGCTCACCTCTCTTAAAAATCCCATGTACACATCCACTCTCGTACTCTTCCCCCCCCGACCTATTCCCTACAATCCGAAATACAACAAAAACACCCTTCCCACGTTCCCACGTAGTCAACCATTTTTAAATTGTAGTCTCGCAAAGTGCTGCTGGTGGCTTACTCGGCACCCCTCTCCCTCACATTCTTGCGTCACCCAACTTGTCCATTTGGACCTGTTTCTCTTTCCACCACGCCTACTGGGTGAAAACCTTGTTTGAGAGGGGACGATGGGAGGCAGCCGGTTGTGCCAGCAACCAGCTGCCGTCGCAGGCCAGCCTTCAATGTGGTTCATGACAAGTAGCTTGGCGGCCACCACTAGCATTCTCCTTCAATGCTTCCACCCCCGAAGGCGCCAGGGGTCACTACGGAACCCCTTCTGCGCCGAAAGAGGTGAGGTACTGGACAATCCTCAATCTGGGGTGCAGAAGACAGACTCGTCACTACGACAGAAGTGTTCCAACAAATTAGCCATGATTTCCCCCCCTACTAACCTTCCTTTTCTTTCAGAGAAGTGTCAAGAAACCAACTCCCATCCGAAGAGCTTTTACCATAGGAGTCGATTCCTGTTCTTCGATTGGGAGACGGCCCCTTAAGTTTTTTTTCCTTTCTTCCCGAGCCGAAGGCCGTTTTTCCCCGTTCCTTTTTCTCCTGTTTTTTACCCTATTTAGAACCCTATTCCTTAGTTGATATAAGGTGCACTTTGGTTGCTCTTTGCAAGCAAAAATCAGGCCCCGCATATTTCCTCAGCCCGTTTCCTTCGAACCGTCAACGCACCACCTTACCCTCGAAGATTATCTTTACAGACGTATTCGGATGATAAACGAGTTCGAAACTCTCTAGTCGTGATTGCAAGCCGAATTTTTCTCGTCAATCAGTCCATTCATGATGCTGTGAATTCCGATCCTGTACACAATGTCTAACTGACCCTCTTACTCTTTCTCTGATTTGGACTCCATGCGTCTCCTCCCCGACTGAGGTGAGCGTCGGTACCCTCCTATTATTCCCGAACAGATGCTTTGTGGAGGATTCGGGGGTTGTAAGTCACTACTTAGTCACGCACTATTACGCTTTTCATATCGATTCTTTCTCCTGATCCATAGGTCCACTCTATCTATCCCCGGATATGGTTAGCTCATCGACTGCACCTTCGCTCCCAATGTTTCCCCCTTCTCTTATGAACGACTTGTTCATCCCTAAAATCCTCAGCTTCTCAACACCCCCGACCACTTTATTATGATTCCTTCCGGTCTATATGACCTTCTGGACTTCTGTCCTAGATTTCAAGAATGAGATTCACTCCAGCAGACGATACAGTTTCCTGGGGATGTGGCAGGGACCCCCCAAACACCCAAACCGCACCTGCAAGAGCTCTCAGCCCGGAAAGGACTACCGGAAGTCCGCGTACTTACCAATGGCGCACCCCACTCCATCCACCCATCGAGGCCCCAAGATACCCTATGTCTCCCTGATTTTATCTCCCTTTGAATAAAAAGTTCAAAACGCTCCTCGGTGACACAGGCCC
>Ga0179593_1382133_pt1 | contig 13197 bp, 11 predicted proteins | sample CZODoug2_1_08_16_FD_185931 | JGI IMG/M metagenome (GOLD analysis project Ga0179593, IMG submission 185931) | Vadose zone soil fungal communities from Angelo Coast Range Reserve, California, USA - CZODoug2_1_08_16fungal (PacBio error correction) | ecosystem: Environmental > Terrestrial > Soil >... | reverse complement strand
TACGTGAAGGTACAGGATTTGACCCGGAGCATCCGCGCTTCGAAAATTCTAACGGCCCGCCGAGGATCGCGTTCATTAGGCAGACGACGTTGTCGAAGAACCACCTCGGCCGTGTGCGGGCCGGATCCCGTGCTCTGAACTTCTGCACCTGAGCCAGACCCTGGTTCAGGTGGGATGACGAATGTGGCATGGACGCGGGTGCGAGTTTTCGGGATAGACCGATTCCCCACGATGTGCACGATGGCGAACACGGCCGTTGGTCGCCCAGGTCTGGTTGCCGTTGCAGGACCCACTCACGGGTCGCCTCGTCGTAGGCGGGCACGAGTGCGGATGGCGCCGGAACGTCCGGGAAACCGCGTACGGCTCCGTCTGAGCAGAAACGCACGAGTTTGGGATCGCCGGGAGGCCAACATCTCGGGATACCAGCGGTTATCTGTCGGGAGTTCGTTGTCCCGCCAACCCGCGGCGGCCAGCCGTGCCCATGATGGAAGCGCGATACCGGCATCGCCAGAACCATCTCCTCGAACGCGGTCAGCATGCCCAAACAGTGGCTCGCCAGCATGCTGCGGAAAAATTAGGGGAGTAAAGGAACCACATTCGCGGCCTATGGATAACGGGGCCAAGGGGCTTTATTATAAGTTCGTAACATTCGGCCGCAGCGGGCGGACACTCGCCGCGAAACTTGATGCACCCCAGTCACGCATTCGATCAAATCATCGAGTAAGTTGAAGTGAAAACGGTCACAGCTCTACTCCTGCAATAAAGTTGTGGTCAGGGATTTTCTGGATGGAGTGCAGGGACCACCCCCCCCCCCCCCCCCCCCCCATCATCTCCCCCCCCACCACCCCCCCCCTTCCCTCTCCTCCCCCCCTCCTTCCCCTCCCCCCTTTATTTCCACCCCCCCTCCCTCTCTTCTTCCACCCCCGGGTGCCATCTCCCCCCATACTCCCCATCCCCACCCCCTCCTCTCACTTCCCCCGCTCTCTCTACCCCATATCCTATCCCCCCTCGATCCCCCGTCACCCTTCCCCACCCCCCCCCCTCCTCAACTCCAGCCCCCACCCCCACCCCCCTCCCCCCCACCCCCACCCCCCCTCCCTTCCCCCTCCTCCCTTTCCCCCCCTCACCCCTCCACAAACGCACACCCCCCCTTCCCCACCAACATCCCCCCCACCCCCCCCCCCCCCCTCCCCCCAACCCCCACTCCCCCACATCCCCCCCACTCCACCTCTACTCTTCCCCATCCGCCACACCCCCATCCCCCTCCCACACACCCCCCCCCCCCCCTCCGACCATCCCCTTATAACACCCCTTCTCCCTCGCCTTTCCTTCCCCTCTCCACTTACACCTCCCCCTCCCCCTTCTTCCCCCCCCTGTCCGCTCACCCCCACCTCCCGCTCCCCCCTGGTGGTTGGTGGTTTACTGCGGTGCGAGGACGCTGGACCGTCTGGTTGGAACACACGCCTCGAAGTAACGGTCAGTTAATCCGATGTGCCGGGCTGACGGCCGGTCAGCGGGCGATCGCAGCGTCGCTGCGTAGGACAGCGAACGATTGGACCGCGCCGCGGCCCCGCCTCAGGATCCGGGATGAGGTGCGCACGAGCGATTGGACGCGGCCAGAGTTCGTCGGCGAAAGCGTGATAGGACGGTGTCGGTGATGACTTGCCAGGTCTTCTAGTCGAGATCGCCCCCGCTCATAAGGTTCGCGCAGAATGAAGCCTGCAGCAGGTCCTCGCTCTGGTAAAGGGTGCTCAAGATCGCTGGCCCGCGGTGCGCACAGCCTGCTCGACGCTGCCGGCGCCCCGGCGTCCGTACTGCTTCCCGCGCAGGAGACGATGCTGTCGGCACTCACCCCGACTGCGGTGTGCAACCGGCGGCACATGCAGCTCGCGCTTGGAGCCGAAGGGTGTGTAGACGCGCGCCCGAACACCCGGGCGGCCAGCCCGGACGCCCGCTGGATTGTCGGCCAACGACGTCGCCGCGTACACCATTGGCGGCAAAGAGTTTTCAGCGCTTACGCGAGCAGCCGCTCACGCCCACGATTCGCCCGTCGAGCATGGTGGAGAGAGTACTCACTCAACGGGGGGACGGCAAACCCCCGAGCCACCAGATTGTGGACGCGGATTCCGTACGAGTCAGCGAGGGGGACCAAGCGGGTTTCTCACCGGCTTCAATGCCCAAGGAACAGCCTGTTCTCGGCTGGGGCTACCGGGGGCATTCGCGTAGTCGGTGAACGAGCACCGCAAAGTTCGACGCCAGGTTGAATCGAGTGTCACGGTGACTTGGCCGTCAGGGCCATCTGGCTCGGGCGATCGAGAGTGACCGGACCACGGGGTACGTCGTCACGCCAATGGGGACTCGGCGAACAGCACTTGACAGCGCACCGTCTACCAAGCCGAACGACGGAGCCGTAGGGCCACACCCGCCAGTTCGAAGTCGGATCAACGCCAACGGCTTAGTGTGTTCGCGTCCTTCGACGACGCGCCGTCGTAAAGGTCTTCGGCCGATCGTATCGCGTTGGAATGTGCCTGCGACGCGCCCTGGTTCGCTCGGAATACGTGGGGATGCCATGGTTACGTCCGAGGTGGCGGAGATGCGGGTTTAGTGCAAAAAGCAACGCGGCCGAGCCGGTTCGAAGAAGACCTCGATAGGCGATCCCCGACTAGAAGAGCCATCCCGGGTGCACCCTCGAAGGTTCGAGCCTGTCGGTTCAGTCGATTCCCTCTAAAGTACACGGCCGTAGGTGGGTCCGCTCGCCAACGCCCGGACAGGTCGGGGCGACTTTGTCGAAATTCATCGTGAGCCAATACAAAACCAGTCAGGCTCACCCAGCCGAGCGGGTCGCCCGAAGTAGCGCTCGCGGTCCTGGTTGCCAACGGTTTCCACGCTTGCCTCAACAGTTTCTGTCGAGTATTTCGCTTGGTGGTCATGGTTCACGAAACCATTCTATTCCTATGACGAGTTAACCGGCCCGAAAAAGTTATACAAGGACTTGCTTCGGAGCCAACGCGAGGACGATGGCAAACGTGGATACGCTGAAGCAACGGAAGGGACGGGTCGGGTAACCGCCGCGTCCGGGTCTCTCGGTCGGATGGGATGATTGGGGGGCAAAACAGAGCGGAGCGTCATGTTCATCCCGCACCCGGCGCATCGTGTAGACATATGCGGTGGGTCGGGAATCCTCTTTGGACCCAGTTGGCCAAGATGCCGCATACCAGTCGTGACTCAACGGACGGGTCCTAAAATGACTACCAGCGACGGGCTAACCGAACCTGGCGCGTTGGGATATGCGAACGATCTGATTTCAACGACTGGTCGGCCTCCACCCCTCCACCCGCGAGCGGGTGAAGGCATAGAAGACGTAAATGAGCCCCGTTAATCGCTGAAAAACAGGCGAGCAGAATTCTTTTTAGGGGGGCCGTAAATTTTAGGGCTGCGCGGTTTGTTTCGGATTTCTTTATTTTTATTCTTATAATCTCTCCTTCGCCACTCTATCGGTAGACCCCTGATTAGGGACAAAGGCACCTACCCACCAACCCCCCCTACCCCCCCCCTTCGACCGCCTCCCCACCCCCCCCATCCCCCACACCTTCCTGCCCTCATTATCCCCCCCCTAGCGGATAATACTGAGGTTAGGCGGATGCACTTGCACTGATCGGCTGTTGAGCTGCATACAGGAAGGACCGCCTCGCGGCGGCCTCTCCGAGACAGATCAGGGTGTTTTGGTCAGATGGCTGGAGAGCATCGGAGCGGCCGCTTCCTGCGCCACCACGCCAAGGCAAGGGCCGCCGCTGCCACATGAGGCAGGAACACCGGCCCCGGCTATGGGGCCAGGGACGGCAGGCGACGTTGAATTTGCCACAAAAGATTCGGGGCACTAATTACCGGCGCACAAACTTGTGCCATCGGCCGGTTTCCCATGGCAATAATTTACGTTTATAGGCCAGGCGTCGTGGTCGGTAGAAAATTGCCGTTCGCGTCGCGGAGGCAAAAATGTACTATGAGGTTACTGTCCGTATATCGACCATCGCTATCGGGGGGGGCAGTGCTTGATGTCTCGGTCAAAATATACTGAGAATGAGAAGAGGAGAAACAAAGGTCTCATGTAATCAAAAGGTGCTCCGTTTTGGGAAATACGTGGCAGTACCGTTTCGACTACGCATCGTAATCCCATCGCGGCAATAACAATATGGCGTTCGCCGGGGCTACGATTCCGAATGACACCGCAGCACAGTAAGGACGCAAACATACGATGTCCTGCACACCAAGCTAACGACGATTTGTACGACATACTTACCCCTCCGCGCTTCCGCTTCAAGCTTTGTTGAACCGCAGCCGATGACGTTGATGCGCCACGACTAGAACAGGCGCTTCACGCAAACGATACTTTAGTCAAGTGCGCACCGTGTCAATCGGGCGGGCATGTTCTTTTTGGACACAATTGTAAACTCCCAGCATGCCGACAAAATCCTAGTGTGAGGCGCGAGCTTGAGTTGTAAGAGCAGAGTATAAGTCTTGCGTGATTCGTCGGGTGATACGATCAGCAGTGGCAACGGCGGCGCTGCCTCTCCAACCGGACCAGACAGGCCATGAGTCGGGGGCCGGCGCGCCCGAATTGTCAAGCCGCTGATGATGACCCACCGAACACGGCTCCTTTAGATAGTAGCGGCTTAAGTAAGGCATCATCGCCGGATACGAGAAGTTCCCGCCAATTCAGTTGCCCCAGGTAAAACGAAAAGCATAATTAGTCTGGCATCGCATTCGTGCCGCAGCGCCTCGAACCAAAAGACGCCACTTAGGGAGACGAACGTGGATACCGCAATCTCGGGCGCAGAGGCCCTGAGGTGGCCCCTATGCCTAGGCACCTGATGTTCGGCCGGCCGCGACGACGGCAGACCGCACAGCGGATCATCGCAAGGCGCGCGAGGGACAGGAGTCAATTTCATCGCACTGCCGACGACTCCCAATGGCGGCCGTTCCGAGGAGGTGACGCCGCCCATCTGAACCACGCGACAATGGGTGATCGCCACGGAAACTCCCCATCCCATGGGGGAGGAACACGAACGCGGCGGCCTCTCCGTAAGTGGATCATGCGAGCCGGTCGACGCGAGCTGGAGCGGCGCGGCACCGGAAGTGCCGATCTAGAAACGGCCCCCAACGGCCATCGCCCCAGCAGTAACGCGGTTCGTGTTGGCCTGCTCGCCGGAATGTACGGGCCCGAACGGGCATCCCCAGGGACGGCGATGGAAGAAGGCGATTGGCCCAAACAGCTCAGAAGCGCCGAATTTTGCAATGTCCGGGTAGTCCGGTTACGTTCCAATTACTCGTCGATGAATGCGGGGACATCCTTGCTCACCGGGAAGTGCCATTCCGGCATAGTGCCACTGCAAACAAAAGGTGCTATTCGGTGGCCTATGGGCTTCCACAATATCGGCCGTCTGATGGTTGAATTCGAAAGTCGAGCCGCCGCCCACCTCGCTATCGACCGTGATGTCGCCGCCCCCATCTTGACAGAACACAGCTTGTGATCACGAGGCGAGTCCGGTTGCCCGGCGTACTGCTCGGGTGGTGGATGAGGCCCAGCAGCAGGCGACATAGAGTCTGATCGGTTTGTGTCAGCTAAGTTGCCAAGAGCGGACCTGAGCAGTTGACCAGCAAATGCGTGAAACAAGTGAGCTCCTCGACACCTCGTCGCGCGTCCGAGCAAAGTGAGTGGGAAGGTGATACCGAACGCTTTGGCGGTCTTGAGATTTGATAAATAGCTCAACTTTTGTCTCGACCTTTGTTTGCTGCAGCAGCAGTTGGCAGGATTATCGCCCTTAAGAATGACCGGTAATAGACGCCAAGCAAACGGTAATGGTCCTCAGGACTGGAAACCATAGATTCATCAGGCCCGGCCGCAGCCGTGAACTCGCGGATTGGTAGATCGCGGGCACCGCATGCCGGAGGGCCATCGGGGGGGGGGGGCCCCAAAGCTGTTCGCTATGGCCAAAAAAGAAGCATCGGGCGTGATCACAAGCCACCCGCTCGAAGTGCGGCCACGATGCCAAAGACAGGTCGAAGTCGCGTTCGGTGCTCGCTGCTTTTCTATTCGGTGGAGATTGCCAGCCCGAGGGGAGCGGGACGGACGCCGCCAGGGTTTGCGATAGGCGTCTCGGCAGGGGGCTACTCGGATGATCAGCACAAGCAAAACGCTTGCCGTAGGGGACCAATTCGAGCAGCAAAACTCTAGCTGGTTCGGGGCACTACTACCATACCACATTTCAGCCCGATCACGCCCGTTGATTTGCGATCTGGTAGGCTTCTTATGCTCGCGACAAGTCCCCTCCGCAACCGGGACGCATCCTGTCATGAAGACGATAGGAGTCGTAGATTAGTTGGTCGCCTTCTTTGCCGCCAGCGACGGCGGGGAGACGGCCGATCGCGCCAGCCAAACGGTACATGTCCGTCCCAGACTGGAACCCATAGCTCATCAGCCGCGGGCCGCCGTGAACTCGCGAGATTGGTAGATCGCGGGCACCGCCATGCGGAGGGGCCAATACGGCAAGCTGGTCGTATGGCCAAAAAAGAATGCCTCGGGGTTGTCAAAGCCCACCCGCTCGAGTTGGGCAAACGATGCCAAAGCACGGATCAGAAGTCGCCGTTCGGTGCTCGCCTGCACGACGTGGAGTGCCGCCCGAGGGCGCGGGCCGCCGCCCGCAGGGTGTGCCGATAGCGTTCGCAGGGGGCTACTCGGATTGATCAGACCGCAAAAATCGCTTGCCGTTAGGCGACCAATTCGAGCGCCAAACTCTAGCTGTGTCGGGCCTTACCTCCACATTTAAGCCCGTCACGCCCGTGATGTTGCCGCCTTGTAGGCTTAGGCTCGCGACAAGTCCACCGCAACCGGGTCCGCTTAGTCGCGTTCGGGATCGGCCTGCCCGACGTGGAGCTGCCGCCCGAAGGGCGCGGGGCAGCCGCCGCAGGGTTTGCGATAGCGTCTCGCAAGGGGGTATCGGATTGATCAGCACAGCACAATCGCTTGCCGAGCCTCCTCTACCCTTCCGGGACCAATTTCGAGCAGCAAACTTAGCTGTTCGGGCTGACCTCAAACATCAGCCCGCTCACGACGTGATGTTGCCGCCTGGTTCGGCTTAGCTCGCGACAAGTCCCACCGCAACCGGGTTCCGTCTGTCATGAAGACGATCGGACCCACGCAGGGGGGGCCGCACCCCTGCGGCCCCGCGTGGTGCACCTCCCCCGCCGGGGGAGCACCGGTTCCTGGGGCGGGGAGGCGGAATGCTTGTTGTCCCCTCTTTCTCCCCTCCTATCCTCCACGGGTGGCGGGCCGGGGGCTTGGGGGGGAGCTGGGTTGATGCGGGCGGGGGTGCGGGGGGGCCGGCTCACTCTTGTCGTAGTGGTCGCTTCTTTTGGCCGCCTAGCGACGGGAGGGAGACAGCCGTCGCGGACACGCCAAACGGTACATCGTCCGTCAGACGGAAAACCATAGCTCATCGGGAACGCCGGCCGCAGTGACTCGCGAGAGATGGTAGATCGCGGGCACGCATGACGGAGGGACATCCGGCACGTGTCGCTATGGCCAAAAACGAATGCATCGGGCGACGTAGACTCACAAAAGCCCACCCGCTCGAAAGTTGGGCCAAACGATGCCAAGACAGGATCGAAGTAGCGTTCGGGCTCGCCTGCACGACGTGGAGCTGCCGCCACGAGGGCGGGGGGGGGTCGCAGGGCCGCCGCCCCGCAGGTTTGCGATAAGAGCGGCTCGGCAAGGGGGCTACTCGGAGTGAGGCAGCACCAGCAAAAATCGAGGCCGGAGGGACCAAGGAGAGCGCGGGGGGCCGCAGCAGCATTCCGTTGTTGTTGTTGAGAGAGATAACTGGTCCCTACGGCAAGCGATTTTGCTGTGTGATCAATCCGAAGTAGCCCCATGCGAGACGCTATCGCAAACCTGAGGGCGGCGGCCCGCCCCTCGGGCGGCGCTCACGTAGTGAAGGCGAGACCGAACGCGACTTCGATCCTGTCTTTGCATTTGGCCCAACTTCGAGCGGGAGGGGTGTGATCACGCCCGATGCATTCTTTTTTGGCCATAGCAGAAAAGCCTTGCCGTATTGGCCCTCCGGCATTGCGTTGCCCGCGATTCTAACCAATCTCGCGAGTTCCCCACGGAGGCCGGCGGGATGATGAGAATGGTTCCAGTCTGACGGACATGTAACGTTTGGCTGGCGCGATCGGAGGTCTCCCGCCGGCCCGCTGCGGCAAAGAAGGCGACCACTACGACTCGATCGGTCTTCATGACAGGAGAGGACCGGTTGCGGTGGGATTTGTCGCGAGACTAAGCCGACCAGGCGGCAACATCACGGGCCGTGAGGGCTGCATGTGGAGGTAGGCCGAAACAGCAGAGTTGCTGCTCGAATTGGTCCCTACGGCAAGCGATTTTGCTGTGTGATCAATCCGAGTAGCCCCCTCTGCCGAGGCGGCTATCGCAAACTGCGGGCGGCGGCCCGCGCTCCTAGGGCGGCAGCTCCACGTCGTGCAGGCGAGCACCGAAACCGCGACAAGCGGGACCCGGTTGCGCGTGCGGACTTGTCGCGAGCCTAAGCCGACCAGGCAGGCAACTACGGGGCGGAGCGGGCTGAATGGGAGTAGGCCCGAAACAGCTAGGAGTTGCTGCTCGAATGGTCCTACGGCAAGCGATTTTGCTGTTGTAGATCAATCCGAGTGCCCCCTTGACGAGGACGCTATCGCAAAACCAGGCGGGCGGCGGCCGCGACCGGGCGGCAGCTCCACGGTGAAGGCGAGCAACGAAAGCGATTCGATCCGTCTTTGCACGTTGGCCCAACTTAGAGAGGGTGGGCTGGTGATAACGGCCGATGCATTCTTTTTTGGCCATAGGAAGCGTGCCGATTGGCCCTCCGGATGCGGTGCCCGCGATTACCAATCTCGCGGGGGGGGAGTTACGGGCGGCCGGCGGGCTGATGTGCTATGCGTTCAGTAGACGGACATGTACCGTTGGGCTGGCGGACGGCGTCTCCCGGCGGCCCGCTGGCGGACAAGAAGGCGACCACTACGACTCCGATAGTCTTCATGACAGGAGCGGACCCGGTTGCGGTGGGGGACTTGTCGCGAGCATAAGCCGACCAGCGGAAACATACGGGCGTGAGCGGCGCAGGAATGTGGAGGTTAGGCCCGAAAAACAGCTAGAGTTGACTGCTCGAATTGGTCCCTACGGCAAAGCGATTTTGACTGTGCGGATCATCGAGTAGCCCATGCCGAGACGCTATGCAAACCCTGGCGGGCGGAGGCCCGCGCCGCGGGCGGCAGCTCCACGTCGTGCAGGAGAGCACCGAAACGCGACTTCGATCCTGTCTTTGCATCGTTGGCCCAACTTCGAGCGGGTGCGGCTGTGATCACGCCCATGCATTCTTTTTGGCCATAGCGACAGCTTGCCGTATTGCACTCCGGCATGCGGTGCCACCGCGATCTACGATCTCGCGAGTTCACGGCGGAGCGGGTGCATGAGCTTGGTTCAGTCTGACGGACATGTAACGTTTGCTGGGTCATATACCGGTCGGATTCTTAAGGGCGAGACAAGGCCTGCCCAATTGTGCGGCAGCAGTCGACACAAAAGGTGAGATATTTATCCAATCTCAAGCCCGCCAAAGCGTCGGTATCCCTTCCAATCACTTTGCTCGGAAGCGCCCGACGAGGTGAATCGAGTAGTTCCAACTTTGTTCACCACGTTGCGCAACTGCTCAGCGTTGTGCTTGGCACTTAGCGTTACCCACGCCGACAGCCGCTATGTCCGGCTGCCTGGGCCTCATCCACCACCGCGAGAAAGTACGGCGGGCCCACCGGACTCGGGCCTCGTGATCAGCAAGACGGTTCGGTCAGATTGAGGGGCGGCGTAAATCACGGTCGTCGAGAGGTGGGACGCGGCTCGACGTTCACCATCCCGAGGCCGAGGATTGTGGAAGCCCATAAGGAACCGAATAGGCAGGCCTTTGTTGCAGTGCACGAGTCGGAAGTGGCACTTCCCGGCTGAGCAAGGGATTGCCGCACGGAGAGTAGTGGAACGTAACAGGACTAACCAAGGACATTGCAAAATTCGGCGCTCTTGAGATGTGGCCAATGTTTCCATGCCGTCCTGGGGGATGCCGTGCGGGGCCGTCCATCCGGCGAGCAGGCCAAACCAACCCGCGGTACTGGGAGACTGGCCGCTTTCGAGTCGGCAATCGGTGCCGAGCGGCGCAGAGGGCTCGCGTCGACCGCGCGCATGATCCACTTACGCGAGAGGCCGCCCGCGTTCGGTCCCTCCCCCCATGGGATTGGCGATTTTGTGGCGAGCACCCATGGTCGCGCTGGTTCGAGATGGCGCGGCCGGTAACCTCCTCGGAACGGCCGCCATTGTAGGTCGGGCAGTGTCGATGAAATTGACGCCTGCCTCGCGCGCCTTGGCGATGATCCGCTGGCGGTCGGCTCGTCGTCGCGCCGCCGAAAATCATGGTGCCGAGGCAGCGGGGCGACACCTCGCCCCTGCGCACGAGATTGCGGTAGTACACGTGCGTCTCCCGCAGTGGCGGTCTTTTGGTTCGAGCGCTGCGGCACGACGCGATGCCAAAACTATATGATCGCTTTTCGTTTTAACCTGGGGGCAAACATGAATGGGCGGATTCTCGTACCGCGATGAGCATTACTTAAGGCCGCTACTCTCTAATAGGAGCCTGTTAGGTCAAATCAGCGGCTGACGAATTCGTGCGCGCGGCATCGACACATGCCGGTCTATCTGGTTGGGAAGCGCGCCGGGGACACGCCGATCGAGCACAGCGACGATCACGCAAGACATATAATCTGCTCTTAACAATCAAAGTCGCGCTCACAATAGGATTTGTCGGAGGGCTGGGAGTTACAAGGTGTCAAAAAAAAACATGCCCGCCTGATTGACACGGGTTGCGCAGCTTGACTAAGTAGGTCGTGCGTGAGCTCTGTTCTAGTCTGTGGCAGCATCAACGTCATCGGCTGGAGTTCAACAAGCTTGACGCGGAAGCGCGAGGGTCCTATGTCGTACAATGCGTTGCTGGTGCGGGCAGGACATCTAGGTTTGCGGACCTTACTGTGAGGCGGGTGCATTCGGGATTCGTAGCACCGGCGAACGCAGCTTTCTTTAGCGATGGGTTAAGCTCGCGAGTCGACGGCTCCCAAACTTATTTCCCAGAAACGGGGACCTTTTGATTACATGACGACCTGGTTCTCTCTTTCATTCTAAGTATATTTGACGAGGAACATCAAGCACTGCCCCCCCCTATAGCGATGTCGTATATAGGGACAGCTAACCTCATAGACATTTACTGCCGACGCGAACGGAAATTTTCTACGACCACGACCGCCTGGCCTATAAAAAAAACGTAAAATCTATGCAGGAAACCGCGATTGGCAGCAAGTTTGCGCGGTAATATTGACCCGGATCTTGTGAAAAAGCCACGTCGCTGCCGTCCATGGGCACCATCCGCCGGTGCCGGTTGCCTGGCCCACTTGGCGACGGCGGCCTTCTGGGCCTGGTGGCGCAGAGCGGGCCGCTTTCCGATGCTCTCGCAGCCATCTGACCAAAAACAACTGATCGTCTCGGAGAGGCAGCCGCGAGGCGGTCTTCGGTATGCAGCTCACGACATGTTGCAGTGCATTCCCCTCAACTCAGATCTCCGCTACGCCGAGATGATGCGCCCGATAAGCGTGCGCCAGCGATTATCCGTCAACTCAGATCGCAACAAAAAGCGCGCGAACCGAAAATTTCCGGACCACACGAACCAGATTAGTCGTCCTGTGTCAGCGATTAAGCGCATTTACGGCTTATAGGCCTTGCACCCGCTCGCCCGGAGTACGGTGAACCCCTCAGATCGTTCGCCTATCCAAGCGCCAGGTTCGGTGAGCCCGTCGCTGTAGTCCAGGTAGGACCCGTTCGCTTTGAGTCACGCCGTGGTAGTTGCGGCATCTTGGCCAACTGGTACGAAAGAGATTCCCGACCCACAGCATTCTGTCTAACCGATGGCCGGGGTGCGGGAATGAAATGACGCCGCGCTCGGTTTGCCCCACCCAATACAATCCCATCCAGAGGAAACCGAGAGATCCGGACGCGCGTGACCACGACACCCGCCCGTCGTGCTCAGGCGTATTCCAAGTTGCCCAATCGGCTCGCAGTTGGCTCCGAAGGAAGCATTGTATAGGGACGTTTCGGGCCGGTTAACTGTCCCATAGGAATAGGAAGGGTTGCGGATCCCATGACACCACAGCGTATCGCAGCAGAAAACGTCGAAGGCAAGCCGTGGAAACCGTTGGCACCAGGACCGCGAGCGCTCCTTCGGCGAACCCCCTCGCTGGGTGAAGACTGATGGTTTGTTTGGCTCACCGTGAATTCGACCAGTCGACGACATCCGGGGCGTTGGCAGAGCGGACAACCGCCGCGTGTAGTAGAGGGAATCGACGGAACGGACAGCTCGAACTGTGAGGGTGCACCCGGGAGTTGCTGTCGAAGTCGTGATCGCGTATCGAGGTCATTCGTCGACCCGGGCCGGCCGAGTGCGGGTGGCACCGACCCGCAGTCTCCGCTACCTGCGGACGTGACCAGGGAATCCCCACGTATGCTCCGAGCGAAAACAGTGGCGCGTCGCAGGCACATTCACGCGATACGAGCGGCCGAAGACCGTTACGACGGGCGCCGTCGGTCGAAGGACTCGAACACCACTCAAACGCCGTGGCGTGGTCGACTTAGAATGGCGGGTGTGTCCCTACGGTCGTCGCGTTCGGCAGGGGTAGAGGTGCGCTGGCAAGTGCTGTCGCCGAGACACCAGTGGGCGTGACGACGTACCCCCGGGGTCCGGTCACTCTCGATCGCCGGCCAGAGGCCCGGACGGGCCAAGCACGTGACACTACGATTTCAACCGGCGTCGAAACTTGCCGTGCTCGTTCACCGACTACGCGGACCTGCCCGGTAGCCCCAGGCGAGAACCAGGCTGTCCGTGCCATTGAACGACGGTGAGAAGAACCCGCTGTAGGTCCTCGCACTGACTCGATAGTGAATCGCGCCAACTCGGGTTGCGCGGGGGTTTGCCTTCGCCCCGTTTGAGTGGATTACTCTCTACCATTGCTCTACGGGAGCGAACACTTTTCGTTTGCGTTGATCTTCATGCTCTTCACTGCGGTCCA
>Ga0179593_1266969_pt1 | contig 13197 bp, 15 predicted proteins | sample CZODoug2_1_08_16_FD_185931 | JGI IMG/M metagenome (GOLD analysis project Ga0179593, IMG submission 185931) | Vadose zone soil fungal communities from Angelo Coast Range Reserve, California, USA - CZODoug2_1_08_16fungal (PacBio error correction) | ecosystem: Environmental > Terrestrial > Soil >... | reverse complement strand
AAGAATCTCTTCCCTGGTTTATCTCCGATTTCCTTTAGTGCCAACTCCTGTCCCCTCCGGAATTCGCTAATTTTTCTCCCCAACCTACGGGCCGCTTGAGAGGTATGGTCTCTTCTTCTTCTTTTTTTCCTGTCTTTCCATAATTTCCCGTTACGCGTTTTGGCCATCCTAGGTCCCGAAAGCGCTTTTTTCTCAATAAACGCTCCCTCCGAGCTCCCCTTCTCCCCCCCAGTTGTTCAAAAACCCCACCGACCTCACGGCGGAATATAGAGATGTATTTCTTTCCTTCCCCCTTTTCCGCCTTCGGTCTGACGAAAACCTTTTTACGTTTGATTTAGCCCCGATTTACTAACGCCTTTTCCCCGTCATTTCCTTCCTGCAGTTAACGTCGATCGAATCTCCCGTGCTTCTCTCTTCCTTTCGCTTCCCCCTTGTGACCCTTTTTCCGATGTTTCCTGCTTGTGTGAAGAGAAATTTTTGCTGAAATCCTGTCTTTAGCCTCTGTTCCCCGGTACTATTTTCCTTTTTGACCCCTCCTCCCTACTCCATCTACTCCGTTGCGCCTACCCCTACTCTTGCTTCAGGGAATCCTCTTCTGGTCTAATGTATAGGATGTTTTTTCCAAGGTTATGACGTGACTCCCCACTATCCCTTCATTCCCTGACAAAGCTTTACTCCTACATGCGACTCTCGCGACGAGTTCCATCGCGATGGATCTCCAATTGAACAGGCCTCCACTCAATAGAAGGCTTCTCTCCTGATCTTCCCCCGGCATTATGCATACCCCCCTAGATGTCCCCTCCCTACCCCTTACTCCTCTCCCTTTCTCCCACCCCTCGTCCTTCCTCTTCACATTAGTAATTTTTTTCTTTTTCAGGAATATCTTTGAGAAAACCCATACCTTCTCCCTACTTGGACGGTTCCAGCCTCTTCTGGGATTAAAGAAGCGAGTGCTTCCTTAGTTCTTTCCAGACTCTTTTTTTCTCGTTCCGCATCGGCTGGTTTTTTAGTCAACTAGGCTGACCTCATATCTCAGTGTTACCCTCTTTCTCCTGGCACGGCGGCTTTGCCGACTCAGTCCGGAGCCATGATCAGCCTTTGTACTCCATTTTCCTTTCCTTCTTGCTTTCTGTCGTTCTTCCCCATAAGCTCTACTTGGTTCACCTGACCTTTGTCCGATATGAAGTATTCCTCATGTGCCAAGACCCACCCACACCGTTGCCTCCTCTGTGCACAAACCCTTAGTGAATGCCTTCGCAGCTCTTTCTCCCTCTTCTGCTCTATCGACGTAGTACCTCCCCCCTTCGGATGTCTGGGTGTCCCCGCCGATTTTTGAGTCTAGAACGGAGATTTGCCCCCAACAACTCTGGGGACATCCATGAAAGAATCTGACTGTAATGATTATTCACGAAATCCAAACTTTCTTCTGGTCCCTGTTCATTCACACGGAACAACTGTCTTTCCTGTCGACCCTCAGTTAAGACCACACATTTCTTCCTAACTTGTTGCCAGAATTTCTTGACCCATTTTTCCCTTCCCCAAAGTCCGATCACTCCCTTTGCCTGTTTTTTTCTTTTTTTTTTTTATCTTTTCTTTTTCTTTTTCTTTTTCTTCTTTTTTCCTTTTTTTCCTTGGTTTTTTTTGTTTTTTTTTTTTTTTTCTTTTTTTTTTTTTTTTTTTTTCTCTTTTTTTTTTTTTTTTTCTTTTGTAAGTAGCAAGTTGAATGTCATGATCCAGATTTTGAGAAGAAGGGTTATTCATTCTAGGCTAGGTGTTCTTCGAGCTCTCTTGGGCTTCCCTCTTTCCATATAATGGATAATGGTTTGCTCAAGACCCTACGCTAAGACCCATTTCCCCGGATAGATGCCAGATGTCTCCTTCTTCCTAAGCGTGTTAACTCTTGCCCAAAAATATTAAAACATCAAAGTAAAGTCGACAAAGATTGCTTTTCCGTCGTTTTTTTATCCTTTTGTGTCTTCTGAGGTTACCCCCCCCTCCCCCCCCCCCCCCCCCCCCCCCCCCCCCCCCCCCCCCCCCCCCCCTCCCCCCCCCCCCCCCCCCCCCCCCCCCCCCCCCCCCCCCCCCCCCCCCCCCCCCCCCCCCCCCCCCCCCCCCCCCCCCCCCCCCCCCCCCCCCTCCCCCCCCCCCCCCCCCCCCCCCCCCCCCCCCCCCCCCCCCCCCCCCCCCCCCCCCCCCCCCCCCCCCCCCCCCCCCCCCCTCCCCCCCCCCCCCCCCCCCCCCCCCCCCCCCCCCCCCCCCCCCCCCCCCCCCCCCCCCCCCCCCCCCCCCCCCCCCCCCCCCCCCCCCCCCCCCCCCCCCCCCCCTCCTTTTAACCCCGGTGTCGGCAGAGCCCGGCGTCTTCATCCGAATGATCGTTCTTATTATTCGCAATTCTCCTGGTTTCTGACAACATTTCTTTTTTATTTCCTTATGCGCCCCAGTTGGTCAGCGGCTGAATGCAACTCCCTGTCATTGACTTCTCCGCCTTGTCTTTTTTCCGAGGTCCCCCTTTCCTTTTTTGTTCTTTTGTTCCTTTCAAAACAGTCACCAGGTTTCGGTCTTTCTTCTGAATTCGCGTCATAATCCGTCTTCTCGGCTTATCTTCAATGTTGATCCTTCGGTTTTTTTCCTAGATTTTCCTTTTGGTTCCTGCAAATTCTTCCCTTTTCCTTTCCTCGTTGTTGGCTCTGCTCCTTTTGCTTTCCCCGAGCCTAAGCCTTAACGTTACCTCCGCGTTTGATCTTCTCTGCCTTCAAGCCCTTTTTTTTGCCTTTACGCTTTTTCTCACTACCCCAATCTATTACCCTTGTGTCCTTTCACCAAAGGACCTTCCCCTCTTTCCCTACTAAACAGTTGCCCCCTCGATCCTTGAGAATTCATTCGTTCTCCTTCTTCTTCACCCATCTGGTCCCTGCACTGACCTTTCATGGAGAATTTTCTCTCTGAAGGACTTCTTCGTCATATTCTTCTTCAGAACGGACGTCCCAGTTTCCGTTTCCGCACTCCTTTCTTCTTTCTTGCACCGCTTATGGCAATTACGAGAACCTTCAGGACGAGTTATATCCTGATGAGATTGGTATCTTCTCCCCCCTGTCAACAATCGTTTTCACCGCATTTTTTTCATTCTTGTTTTCCGTTTCTCATTTGCGTCGGTGGTTTTCTTTGCTTTTTCTCCTCCATCGGCTCTCCTGTCCGATTGTGCCAAAGATCGAGAATTATTAGCAGACGCCCTTATCCGAAGCTTATGCCCCAGCTGTTCTCCTCATGCCTTTTTCTATTACAATGCAACTTTTTTTCGTATCAATCCCTTTTTTTTCCCTTTGATCTTTCTCTTGGTCTGAAAATATGGTTGCGTCTGCAATACCCTGTAGGAAAAAGTCTTGTTTCGCAAATGTCAGAATTAACCCTCTGTCGATTTTTTCCTTCATTCCTCTTGGACGGTCCTTCCATTTTCTTTTTGAAGAATCGGAACTTCTTCCGTCTCCCCTTTTAGTGCGAGTCTAATTTCCTTGAGTTGTGTTACCCCAAACAATATCCGGCCCTCCCTCCCCCCCTGGAAGCGGGGGACAACCTCATCGCCTTGGCAATTGGTAATAAGTCGATTCCCTCTTTATCTGATCCCCCCTTTCGAAGTGGCACCTTATGGATTTTTTCCAAAGATTCGGCGATTTTTTTCTTGGTCAACGAGCTACTGCATGATGATATTATTCAGTTATGGTAAACCGTTCCGTCCGATTTCTTCTGTCTCACTTCTGGTTCTCCCTTCCTCCGCACGCCGGTTCCGTCAAAGGTCCCCCTCCCATTTCATTTCCTCCTTGCAATTCACTGCCTCCAACCCTTTCGAGTTCCACGTACAAGCTGGCCCCACCGTTGACGAGTTACGGCCTGTTGTCATACCTTCTGCCTAACTTGCGAGGAGTCTTGCCTTTAACAACTATTTCTTGAGTCCACGTCCTCTGAGGGTCTCCCAGATCCCCCCCCCTTCCTTTTCTGACACTTAGCGTATTTCTTTTTGATTAGCTTTGTCTTTTATGATAGAACTCCTCCCGTCTTTATCATGGAGCTGGTAGAAAGCCATTCCTTCCTCCAGTTTTCGCGGTTAGATTAGGGCCCGTCTTTTACTCCCCCCCCTCGTACGTCCCTTTCTGACAGCCTTTACCTCTCCTGGCTGGACCGTCCCTTCCCTACATCAGCTTATCCCCGGGATGATTGCCCTCTTCACTCTGTTGTCCTTCGCTCTTCAGAAGTTCCCGGTGGCCGTTAGATCAGGCTGGGGTACGCGGGCCTTTTTTCCCGTAGAACTCCTCTCCTCTCCCCCTCCCCTGCGCTTCACTTCGTTGCATCTCCTATGGGTTCATCCGACCTCTTCCTTTCCACCCAGGTTGAAGCATGGCCTCACTAGATGCGCGTCCCTTCGCGCACTTCTGCACCCCGTACCAGTTTTCTACGGTTCTTTTGTACAGTTTTCTCTCCAACACCTGGTAGCCCCCTCGTGTTCCCCCGTCGTGATGGATCTTCTTTATACGGCGACTTCCCCTCCTGGCCCAACTTCGCGCATCAGTTTGCAAGAGTTCCCTCTCTTCCCTCCCCTCTTCTCCTCCGGTCCTTCGGGCTGTGGAAAACTTTTTGGTCTTTCTAGTGGCTGCGCTGCTGCCCTTTTTCATTTTCCAAAGCCGTTCGGGTTTCGTTGATCTCTAGTTCTTTCTTTGCTCTCTTTCGTCTTTCCGACTTTCTCCATCCCTGTAACATTAAATTGACGATGAAGTTCTTACCTTCTTGCTTCGCGTTCTCTTATGTTGAGGCCTTTCTCTCAATTTTCCGCACTATTTCCAATGTTTTTTCCTTATACCAAGCTTCTTCACTTTTTCTTTGGCCCTTCTAGATCAGATTTTTCTTTCTTCGCGCGTCTTCCTTCTTTTTTACTTCCTCCAATGGCAATTTCTTTAATTCAATGCCACTCGCATCGATCGTTCCTCCAAACCCAACCTTTTCTTTTTTTCCCTCGCGCCGTTGTTTTTTGATGGCAAAGCCTCGTTCTCGTTTCCTTTTTCTCTTCTTCTCTCCCCGTGCTTCTATCGCTGCAGGTAGTGGGAAGTCTCTCTTTGTTCTATCCCCTCCTGGAGGGAAGTTCCTCTTTCCCTTCCGCGCCTGCCCACCATCTTAACGTGAAATTACGGAAGCTGTGCGTCCGGTTGCCACCATGACTTCTCCCCCGAGGTTCGTTCCCCCTCCCCTATTTCCGCCTTCCTTTTTGTGACGGTCTGTCTCTTCTCCTCCTTTTTTTCCAGCCATCGTTTTTGTGACCTGCCAAGTCGCTCCTTTTTCGGACTGATGGGAATTCTTCCCTCTTGCTTCGCTTGATGAAAGATCATTTGTTCTGCCCGTGCGGCTCCTGCAGTTTCCTTTTCATGTCAGTTTCTATTCCTTGTTTCGGGAGATACGGTTGTTTCCCCTTGCACACAGGAAATTTTAAATTTGCGATCTTGCCCCCTCGCGAAAGTATCCCCCCCCTCCCTCTCCGGCGACTCCTTTTCTTCCAGCATGTAAGCCGCGAAATGTCCAGCTAACGAGTTTTTTTCCTCCTCCCTTCTCTGTGTCGCATCGCCTCCCCTTGACTTTTCCCTTTTTTCCTTCCCCTTTTTTCGCTTGTGATGACAGCGGCTTCACTTTACTTCCCCTGAAAGTGCTTTGTCCTTCCTCCTCGCATTCGTTTTCGCTTCGGAGGCTCACGGCCCGGGATGCCTCCTCTCTTCCTTTGATCTTCCTCTTTCTTTTCTTCCCCTCCACCAGAAGGAATCCGACGCCAGCCTTTGTCACCATGTTTGGACGGTTCCCTCTTTCCTCTGGTAATGTCTCTCCTTCTCTTCTTTTCTCGAGACCTTAAGTGAATTGTTTAGAGGCCCCTCTCCGAATCAGATCCCCTCCCTTTTTTATCCCCCTTTTTTTTCCAGTTAGAAGTCAATCTTCAACAGTCAAAAACACAGCAGAAACACTACCGGCGGTTCTTCTCTTCTTGGCGGGTTTTTCCTGTGTATTTTCAATCTTCTTCTGCGCTACCTTGGTTATATTTAGATGATAAGTCCTACCGCTACCTTCTAAATAGATTGTACTGAAGGCCTCGCGATCTCCGCCTTGCTCCCTGTCGCGCTCTTCCTGCGCAAAGGGTCTCTGCACCCTTATTTTTTTTTTCCCTCGATTTTAGAGGGACCACCCTTCCTTTCTATAGGTTCGGTTTCTCTCTTTCTCTTTACGATCGAACTTTGAGAAACTCAACCCTTTCCTTCCCTGAATGGTGGAACGGCTCATGTGTCTTCAAGAGGATTTTTTTAGGATTTAGTGTACCTCTAACTTCCCGTATCTGCCGCAACCTCTCCTTGTCCATGAGGAATCAGTTCTTTTCTACTTGCGATGGACTTCCTCGGCCGCGGCACAGGTCCCTTATCATTCGTTTCCTTTTGCTTTAAGGCCCATTCGAACTCAAGCCCCCCTATACTCAACTCTTTTCCCTTTGATTTCTCTTTTCCCCCCGTAGAAGGACGTTAACCCTCCTAGGAGGTCAGGCGTCCCCCCCCCGCTGCGCAATTTCCCACCCCTTTCTAACGCCATGGGTCCCGTACTGGGTGATTTGCTATCTCCTTGTTGTCCTCGTCGACGGGCATCTATTTGTTTGCCTTGGCTTTAAATCCTGGAGAGTAAAGAGGTTTAGTGAGACACCTCTTTTTTATTCACGTTTTTGCCTTCCTTCCTCCGTGGACGGAGCCTCCCTTTCTCCCAGTGAATTTTTATTTTTCAGAATTTTCTTTACCGTACCTTAGTGTCGCTAATTTCTCCCCTCTTTCTTGGACATTTTTTTTTTCCCTTCTCGATCCGGTTGCATCCTTTAGAAGTATAATGCAGTCGACTGTTAAAGCACCCCCACGATCCTCTGTCCCAAAATCAGTAGTTCCCTCCATTTCGTTCACGCTCTCGTAATTTTCTCTTCGTACGACGCCCCTTTATGAGGGTTTTCCCGCGCTGTTTGATGCTAGGCAGGAGCCTTTTGCCAGCCCTTCCCATCTTCCTCTCTCTTGGCTTCCCTTTCTCCACGAAAATCCCCAAGGTTCGCATCCGTGATTTTTTATTCACAATGTTTATCAAATGATTTCGGTTCCGTGTAAGACCACCTTTCCCTTCGGTAGCCTCTTTTTCCCTCCCTTAGACCATTACAAGTAACTCAATCCCCAGTTTCGCATGCAGCTCCCAGTTCAGTTTTAATCGATCCCCTCTGCATGTTCATTAGCCTCTGTCACTGTGGTCGATGGAGTCTAACTTTTTCCCTTAGATATCCTGATCTCTCTTTTTCCCTGTCCTTTCCAGCTCGGGGACTGAGTTTTGCGGAAGTCAAGTAATCTAAGCCCACATTGAATCGCAAGCCTCCCTGAAAAATTGAGCACCTTTATTGCGGTTTTTACAGTTTCGACCGCTAACTGCTATAAGGAGTTCGGCCTTCTCGCTTTAGGCTTGTGCTCTACGGGAGTCCTTTCCCATAAAACGCGTCTGCCACCTCGCATCTGCGTTTTTCCCCTGCCCTCCCCACTTGTTTTTTATTCCCGCCCCTCCGGACCCCTGAGATCTCCCCTATCATGGGATGTAATGATGCTTGACCCGCGGTTTCAGGTTCTGACTGAACCTTTTCCCGTCTTTTCGGTATCCTTTGCCTGGTTTCCATTCTTCTTTCCAAAAAAAGTCTTCTCTTTTTTCTTTCTTGCCACCCAGTCCACCTTTACTTTTGGATAGTAGACTAGGTCCCCGATGATACTCTTATGCTTTCATCTTCCCCTCTTTCTTTAAGCTTGGATTCTTTTTTTATTTATTGATACGTCGGAGAAAATCTACAAATCCTCTCTTTTTCTCCTTTCCTTTCTTTGTCCGATCTTTTTGTAAAAATAACAGCACCCCGATCAGATCCTCGCACAGGCGTGATTCTTTTAGAGCAACGGCAGCTTTCCCTCTCAAGCCCCCGACTAGACACCCCCACCTTGTCATTTTCCTTTTTTGGAGCCGGGGCAACCCACTGCCCCCCGCAACTTTTAACAACACCCCCTTTCCACAGGTCTTCCTTACATTGAGAATTATTTAATCATCCTCTTCCCGTCTGGGCCCCCCCTCTACTTTGCCATTTTCTTTTTTTCCGCTTTTAGTCGCAGAGCTTCTGGAATGGTCCTTTTGAGATCAAATGCGGATAAGGCCCATACGGGACTTTTCTTAGTGCCGCATTTTTTCCTCGACCTTCCCTCACCTCCTTCTAGAGGCGCATCCCCTTTCCTTTTTGAGTTTTGTTTTTTGCAATTTCCCCTCCGTTTCACGTCCTTTCTTTCTGGGGCACTTTGTCCAAGTCTCGTTATTCTTTTCCTTTTCTTGTGCTCCTCACCCTACCTTATCTTTCATTTCTTCGGGTCACTTTTTCTCTCCCTTAGTGACTTCCCCCGGATCCTTTGACCGCCCAGTAAAGGCCGGCTCTCGTCCCCATGTCCGTTTTCGGCTGTTCCCCCTCCACTTGGTCGTCCGCCTTCTCCACCTTCCCCCAAGTTCCCGATGGGCGATTTCTCCCAAATGGTGAGGAGTTCAGGTTTCGCCAACTGTGTGGGTATTCTGTCTAGAAGCCCCGTTTCTTCGCTTGTTAATTCCTGGAGCTTCACTCGGAGAAGTCAGTCCCTTCCGGATTTTGTAAATCATTGGTCACGCGCGCTTTGCTTCGTCTCTGGTTCTGTGGTAGGTCTGAAAAAACATATAAGGTCCTATGGCTCACCCTCTATTTTTACACCCTCTCCTCTCTTTTTCCCCTTCGTCTCTCTTCTCGATGGAGCTCGAGTTAACCCTATAGCCTTGGCATTCCTTTTCTTTGGGCACCCCCTCGGCGTTCGTGTGGTTCTTAAAAGAGCTTTCAGTCATAGCCTGAGAACTTTTTCCCACCGGTGGTCTTCTCTCAGCATGAAGAGTTTAGCCGCCCCTTTTCTCCATCACGCTAACGCTTTCCTTTAACAAGGAACGGTCTTCCTCTCTGCGCTTTTTACCTTCACCCGAGGACAAAAGGGGTCCCACTCTCCCAGGGTCCCCTTTCTCTCCCCCCTTTATCATTATGGAGGAATAAGAGATTGGAATAGACATCTTATCAGACGTTAACAACTTCGGAAACCTCCCTGTGCCTTTCTTCTCTCTGAAAAATCTTTTTGGCACGGACCTACATTCCTTTAACCTGAAGTATCCTTATTCTTTTTTCAGTTCGTCTTCCTCCCTTTTCGTTCAATGGTTTCTATCTTTGGACGGCGCTCTGTTAGAAGATCCCTTCTTCTTTTTTTTTCCTCTTCAGTTTCGGGGGGCTGGTTTCTGTATAGGTCGACGTGTTGGTTCCTCCCCCCTCACGCCTTCGACTGTCGTCCATCTGCACTTGTCCTTTTCTTACTCGGCCCCAATAATCGCTCAAATACGGGCTTCTTCTTAGTAGGACACCTGTATCTCTTTCCGTTCTTTAATTTGCACTGTCTCCTCCCGTTTTAACTTTCAAGGAAGATTTCCCTGCGCCCGAGACATCCCCTTCCTTCTCTCCTGGCCTTTTCGCTCCCCCGGTCAGTCTTTCTACTTTTTTTTCCCCATACAATCCTTAATTTCATGGGGGCCTCCCTTGCGCCTCCGTTCCTCCCTTCGTTCGCAAAACCCCTTTTTCACCCTAGACGTTTAGCTGGTCCAGGCTTTGACACAGTCTTCTCAACACGGTTCTCTCTTTCCTTGCTTTTCGACCTCTATGTGAATTAGCTTGTTCTGTATGACCCCTTTCCCCGCTCTTCAAGTCCGACCTCCCTACAAGAGCTCTTGCAGTCCCCTGGCCCCCGCGCCCTATTCTCTTCGCCGTTAGTCGGGCTGGTTCTTTTTTAAACCTGGGGGAGCTGTTCTTGCTCTCTTCTCGGCTGTTAATTGTGACAAGCCTTTTTTTAAGTTATCTTTTTTGGCTAAAATCCTTTCTTGCTTGGAGCTTGAAGCGACTCCATCTTCGCACTCCCTCCTTAATGGTTTTTTTAGTCCAACCTTCTTTTCGCTCTCCTTTTTCTTTTTTTTTTTACGTTTTCCTTCGCCCTCGTATCTGAGATAGATCAATGGCAGAATCTTCTTGCCATCACTCGTTGGGCCTTTACGATCCTAGTTGAGCGATTCGCTTCCATCATGACAGCTAATCTTTCACGTTCTAAGTCAACCTGGCATGTTACTCTCCTTTCCTCCCTTTCCCGCGAATTCTCGTTCCCCCTCCCCAAGTGAAAGTTTTTGAAATCCGCTCGCTCTTCTCCTCTCTCTTGGATCCATCTTGTGGGTCTATAGACCATGTGAGGCTCCACATTCGTTAAGCTCCGGAACTCTGGATCTTCTATTCTCGACGGTTATTTTCTTCTAGAGGCCCCACTGTTTCCTTCCCTCTTCTCCTTTCCTTCGGCAAATCTTTGCCCGTTGACCCTTCCCTGATCCCTGAGAGAGGAAACCGATTTAAATGAGTCATACTAACGACCGCTCATTCCGGTAGTGCCGTCTCTCCTTCTTCCTCTTTCATCGCCTCAGTTTTTTTGGTTTTTTGCGAGTAGGGCCTTTTATTCGCGGACTTTTTTTAAACTTTTGGCCGACCCTCTTCTGTCCCCTCTAGGGTGGGCCCCTTTAGGCTAAGTCCTGTTCGTCTGTACGTTGATATGCACGGTCTCTTCTCATAAAGGACGACTTTTCCCCCCTCCCTTCCAATTAGCCTTGCACCTCCACGTACTCCTCCTATCCGGCTCTTATGCCTCTCCCCGCACGGGGTAGTGCTCCATTAAGCGAACGAGTTCCCGTTCTAATAGTTCTCCTCCGCCGCCTCCTAGCCTCCCTTTTAGTTTCCCGGAATCTCTTCTCTTCTCCTTTTGACCAGGAGGCTTCCAGTGAAAGCCTCAGGACCTGACCCCTATGATATTTCCTTCCCGCGAATCGCTACCGTCTTTTTCGACAAGCGCCAAGGAAATTCTTTTATTCTGCCATTTGGTATCTGACCTCTCTCTACAGAGTGCCTCTTCCTGCCCGGCTCCAATTAAGGAAATTAGCGATTTAGTACACATTCTTTTAGTTCCTCTTTTCAGCAGAATTTGCTCTCCTGGAAGTATTTTTTCCTAGTCCCTCCATCCACTCCTACATCTCGTTCGCTCACTCGCCGATTCTCTCCTTTTAGAATTATTTTTTTTTTCTGGGGCTCTTCCTCCCCGTACTCCCTTTTTTCCACCCCCCTCCCCACCCACAAAATGGAGCCTAGATTCGATAGTGCTGGCCGTTTTTCCCAAATTAGTTCTGAGTTCTCTAACCGTGGCGGCTTTCCTTTCTTTTTCTACATAATGCATCAAGTCACCCAGGCTACTGGCTCTCTCATTGTCTCCGCTTTTTCTCGTCTTCGTCGCTCCCTTCGCGCCATTTGCTTTCCAATTCCGGATCCGCCCAGATACCCTTTTTTTCTTTTTTCGAGTTGGGAAATTTCCCCCCTGCTGAAGGGCGGGGTATCTTTTTTTCTAGATGATTTTTGAGACAGCAAAATCCAGTTTGCGCAGTTCCTTAACTCGCCTTTTCTTTGTTCAAGCGTCAAGTTAGGTGACCCCTTCTTTCTCTTCATTTTGCCTCCCGCCCTGGAAGCTCGCCCTCAAAACAAGCTTGTGAACCCCAAATTCCCCATATCAGCTTTCCCTTCTTTGAAGCGATTTTTAGTTCCTCTTCTCAGAACCCGGCACCATGACGTGGCTCCCTCCCCTTCTTCCTTTCTGAAATGAATTATCCGAATCCAGTAACCGCCCTTCCCTCCTGACCGCGGCTTCTTGACCCTTGGCCCATCCCTAACCCATCTACCTTCTGCACGATCGCGTTACGTCCACACTATTACCGGAGGTCATATGTTTTGTATTCACGAAGCTTGTCTTTTCTCGACGGCCTTCTTCTGCGAGTTAGCTCTTTAGCCCAGCATGGAGAGTACTACAGTAGACCTTCCGTATCTCTACAGTTGTGGAACTCTATTTTGAAGGCGCATTTTCCCATTTTAAGTAGGAAATGCTCATCAGTCCGCTTCCCCTTTCCGCCCGGCGTTCTCCTTCCTTTCATGACTGTTAGCAATGCCGCTTTCCTCTGATCCGCGGTTTCCTTAGCTCTTCAGATGCATGTCGCCTATTTAAAGTCCCCAACACGCCGCCGTTGTGCCCCCAAGCCAGTTTTAGGAATTCCGCAGCGTTAATTAGTTCGCCGTCATACTCCCGTAGTACGACCTGGTTCCTCTCTGGGTTTCCCTTCTCGATTTTTTTGATTGCCTTTCTGGTTTGTCAAAATTAAATATTTCAAAATAAGCTACTTTTTACAGCTTTTCCTGAATTCCACCACTTCCGGCGGTTTTTTTGTTCTTTTTTTTTTCCTTCTCGTAAGGACTTCACCCAGTTTCCTCCAACTTGCTTCGGCGTCCTTTCAGTCCCACCCTTCCCTTTCCCCCCTGAGGAGCCTCAGAAAAATATTGCGAAAATTCCTAATCCCCTTTGTTCATGTTCATTCGAGCCCATTTTTCTCTTTCATAAGTAGAAATTTCTGTCCTGTCCTTTCTCTGTTCTGGCGTTCCTGCGTGCGTATCAATGTTTCGTAGTATATGCTCAGCTTTGTCTCATTGCTGCCAGCTCCCGGGATACTGCGGCTCCGACAAAAGATAGAAGCCCTTGGCTCTAACGTCCTTTCTCCCCCCCCAGATGACCCTGTCTTTCCTACTGCGGGGGAAGACTTTTAAGCTTATACTCGCGTGAGGCTCCCCGACCAGGATTGGGTCTCTTTATTCCCATCGAAAACGCGGTGCTGTCCTCTCTTTCCAGCTTTCCGCCGACCTCTCTTGCCTTCGCCCGAGGACCTTCCCGAGGTCCTCCTGAAACCATTCGCCAGCAGGATGTGATGCTTTCCCCTCTTTCAGCGGGACTGCACGCCTTCTTTGCCCATTTCCCCATCGGGTGCCTTTTCTTTCTTTGTACATTTTTCTGGCAGTTGTTGCCGGTCACCCCCCCAAGTAACCCGGACGGTTGTTTTTTTTTTGTCGGTTTCACAGATGAGCTCCCGTGCTTGATTGTCTCCCTCTCCCCATGTGGTCTGAAGCGTTTCATGGATCTTTTTTCATGCTATTGTCTGTTTATCAAACTGCAA
>Ga0179593_1252150_pt1 | contig 13197 bp, 17 predicted proteins | sample CZODoug2_1_08_16_FD_185931 | JGI IMG/M metagenome (GOLD analysis project Ga0179593, IMG submission 185931) | Vadose zone soil fungal communities from Angelo Coast Range Reserve, California, USA - CZODoug2_1_08_16fungal (PacBio error correction) | ecosystem: Environmental > Terrestrial > Soil >... | reverse complement strand
TTCTAGCGTTTTGGGAGTAGGAAAAACATTTTCGCAGCGATGATCATGTGGAGTTTGGTTGGTGTTTTTTTTCCTGGTCAACTTTCGTTTCTCGTCGCGTCACCTCACTTCCTTCTGCCCCCCCAGGTGCAAAGCGCGGTCATGTCTCGTTTCTTTTCTTTCATTTTTTATTCGTCATACTTCATGTGTAGGGAGTTGTTCGGATTCTTGGGAAAATTCGGCTCAAGCTTCGATCTCTCTGCGTTGCGGACCTCCCACGTCTTCATATCTCTCGAGACTCCTCTTTCCAGCGTCCTCAATTCAATCCGTGAGTGTGCGTTTGTCAGGCTTTAGAGAAGGGACGGGTTCAGTTTCGGGGTCCCGTTTGGCGTTCTCACCGCGAACCTTCCTCCCCTTCCCCTAGCTCTCCGTTGCCTTGCTGCCATATTTTGAGTTCAAGACCCTCTGCTTCCTTTTAAACGTGAGGTTCCCCTTATCCCAGCCTAGACTATGCGATGCTGATACGGAGGAATGAAACCGTCCCTGTGTCCGCTAGTCTTTTTCTTATGGAGCCCGCCTGCGAACCGACCCCTTCTTCTTTTAGGGCTTCCCAGATCCCGTTTAGCACCGAGAAGCAGGGAGGGCCTCCGACTTTCTCCCCGCGCCCTAACATGCGAACATTAACTTTGTGTCCTAGTTGCTGCGCCCCCTTTCCCCTCCCCACAAACCCTGGGCGATGCGACATTCGCACGCCCCGCGCGCTTCTCTTGTAGGTCGCCACTTCCATGTCTAATCGGATTTCTTGGATTTTTTCGGGAAGGACATGCACCAGGACAACCCTCGCAATCCTCCAGCTGGTCCAGTCCCCCTCCCCAGTTCTGCGAGCACTTTATTCTGTAAACCGCCGGTTTTTTTTTTGACGCTTTCCGCTTGATCCACGCTGAAGTCCTCCCCTCTGGGCGCAGGCTGGGAGGTTTTAGACTCCCCCTGACCCCCGTTTCATAACGTGCGCGACGTGGACGCCCTCGTCAGGTACGTTTTGAGACCTCCTTCCCCCTTCTGATTTTTCCTGGCCCCACACTGTTTAGGCCCCGTGTATTTAGTGATCACCCCAGCAACCCTAAAGAAAAAGTGACACCCGCCAGACTGCACCTCCTCTTTTCACTCTCTCCACGGACTAGCCTTCCTCTCTTTTCTTCCCCCTTTTCCACTCTTACTGACGTGATTGCAAGCTGCGCATGACCTTTCCCGCCCCTCTGAATGTGGACACTTAGCGGTTATTCTCTTTGTACTTGGCTTGAATCGCCGATTTAGCGTTAAATCGGTCAGGGAGTATCCGCCAATCCTCGGCCGCGCCCCCCCTCTCGATTCAGCTCCTGAAGAGTGATCGTCCGGAGGTCTGAACAACTTTTCAATCAGACTTGACATCTGTTTTCCTAAGGTGCGCATAGAGGCTTTTTGTTCTGAGCACCTTGGTGCTCCCAATGAAGACCCGTACGGCCCGACGTAAGTTTTTTTTTTTGGACTCGTACCGCCCCCCCTCGCCATAGTAACTGGTGAGGGACCCTTTTCCCAAGAGAAGACGAATTACGGTCCAGTGCTTTTTCCTCTACTTCTTGCAAGAGGATCCGACCGTCCTCCCAGAGTCTCCTGAGCCGCATCCCCGCCGCTCAGAAGACCGTCGTCACCCTCGCATTCATCCCCCTTTTTTCTTCTCCGGCCCTTTCCCCCCGGGGAACGAAGGTGTCTGCCTTCGGCCCCACAAGGTACTAAGTCGATGGAGGTGCTGTCCAGTTTTCCGGCGACTGTCTCCGCCCTTTCTGAGCAACTTCATTGATCTCCTCATCATACCTTTAATCTTTGGTGTTGTCTTTCTAGTTCGATCGAGAGCATCCTCAATGAACCTTCTCGACTTTTGTTCGGACAGTGCGTAATTCTTCCCTGGAAGCTCACAGACTCCATGACTCTTTACAGGCTTGACCTTTTCCCCGGACAAATGAGATACGGTTTGCCCTTGCCGCGTCTCCAACTTCTAGCTTGCCTTTGAAACCGCTTTATTTCTAACTAGTCAGACTTCAGGAGAGTTATTGGCGATGGTTGGCCTTGTATCACTACCCGGTACCCAAGCAAGTCGGATGCCCGACCTTTGGTAAAGCAGGTTCTCCCGGATATCTCTCTCGTCTAATACCTGCAAGAATATGATCGGGGCGTGTTGTGCGCGGTCAAAACGCAAACCCTTCGTTAATGATCTTTTTCATGACAGTGACCCTATTTCTTGCTCCCTTTTCCCCCCCCCCCCTCGCATCGCTCGACCTGAGGACCCAAAGCCGTCCCTGCTTCCCTTCTGGATGGCCGCCCAGTGGGATTCTCCCCCTTTTCCTTCCCCGTCTTAACGCTTGATCGAGTTTGAGTTCATTATTATGCTGCGCTCACTCTTCCCGCTTCTTAGTCCCTCTACCTCCCCACACGACCTTTATTTAGCCCACAGATAAACCCATAAAAGATCTCATACCATTCATCCTCGTCCCCCTTCAGTTTCCCCTGCCCACCGGCAAGCTTCCTTGGTCTCTTACAAAACCACCCTTGAGTCCTGAACGACGTCTTCTTCATGATTCTAGCTCATATGTGATGCCCGGTGGGCTTGTGGAGTTTGTGAAGGTGTGTGCGCCGTCACCACAAGCCCAGTTTCAGAAAATTTTTTTCCGAACTCTTCTTTTTTTCCAACCCCCCACACTAGCCGTCCTCCTTGATTTTCCACCAATTCTCTTGAATCAACGGAATCTGGTCTCGAGCCGTAACGATTCCCAGGATATGTCCTTCGTCTTTGCGTTTCACCCCCCCCCCCGGCTCGTCCCCTGAAATGAGGGATTTTTCCCGTGATAGGAGCCTGTTCCTTGGAGTGGAAAGAGCTGTTCGGCTCTTTGTTTTTTTTTTTCCCTTAGGTTTCTTTTCCTCCTCGTTCTCTCCGGTTGTTTCCTTCTTTACCTTATCGATCAAATATCTCCCGATTAGGGAGTTAACGTATTTAGGGTCGGAAAAGGGTTTTTTTGTTGTGAACCGTGCTCGCATCGTTCTTCTGATTTCCCACCTGCCTTTCTCCGATCTCTTATCGGAATGAGTCGTTTGAAGGATAGTAGGAAAGCTGAGCCTGTACTAACTGTCCCTTTCGCCCTGGCCCCCAGAAGCTTGACTTTGTACCGAGCGTTGATAACCCTCACTTTCTCGGTTAAATTCGGGTTGACCTTGACTCTTTCCCCGCCCCTTCCTTTTCTTTTCCGATGATGTTCTACATCCCAATAACCAGTTAGAGGTGGGCCCATCGAGTCGAAGGGGAAGTTGTCTCAAACGCATGTCTCTCGCTATTGTTTCCCTTTTCCACCGCTTCTTTTGATCCAGGACCTTTTCCCCCCCCGTTCACGGATGCTCATTTTTAACCTGCTTTTACCCGCCTTCTTGGAAGGATCGTTGTCGTCTGGTCCTTTCCTATGCGCTTCCTCTTTGAGGGTAGATCGTTCTCTCTCTCAGCGCCGGTCCCCATGAACCCCCCACCCCACTCCCGGCCCCGTACCTGAAATTTTTACACCGAGAAAGAAGAACCGGTTTCCGCCCCTCCTCGGGCTGACTCTTTTGCACCTGGTCTTTCTGCAGGCTTGTGTGACCCGACTTCGCGAAAGGAAAACTTCCCCAGCCATCTTTTCGTTTAGTTGCCGTACTGAAAGCGCACGTTTTGACCTCTTCCTTTCTTTTTCCCTCCTTTTTTTTTTTTCCTTTCCGAGTAGAGGTCTTTTCCCTTTTCTTTGCTGTCACACAAGAAGAGGTACGCGTAGGATTTTTTTCTTTTTTGTGGTCTTCCCTATATTCTAGTACCTTTTTCCTTCCCCCTGCCGGCAATTCTACCCCAAACCGCGGGCAGGCGATTCGGTGCCGGTCAGACCTGGTCGTATTCCCTGGTTCATATTTCAGGTCGGCTGTCGGGAGTTTTGTGCGGGCGTCTTGGAAATGTCTTCGCCTCTTCCGATTTCGACTCTGCTTTCCCTCCACGCTTCATAGCCCCTTAGAGAAGAATCTCCTCCTCCCTTACTAAGTTTGTGTTGCGCGAAGGGTTACTGCGTCCCTCTCCTTTTTCGTCCTCTTTTTCCCGTCCTCGTTCTCTCACCTCGACGGCCTTATGTAGTTCGTTTCGAGCTCATGCGTGTCCGACTGCCGTCCGCGTCATAGAGTGTCCCTCCCCTTTTTCGTCTCTTCCCTGCGTTGTGACCCCCGCGCGTCGGAGAAAAGATGGTTTTTTTTTGTTTGCTCTTTCGGTCCCATGCCAAAAAGACCTGCAGTCCTTCCTTGAGCCCCAAGAATGCTTCCCGGTGGATTTTTTCCCATTTGATGAATATGTGAAAGTAGCCCGCCTTCCTCCTCTTGTTTCATCATCCTATCACCGCTTCCTCCGATCAACAATCCTTTTTTTCTGGTGAGCCCAGTTTATCTTCTGTCCTTTCACAGACAAAAAAACATTGTCCTCCCCCCCCCCCTTGACATTCTCCTCCGCGCTCGCTCTTTCCATGTCTGACCTTCCTCCTTCCGCCTAGTTTCGAGCCCTTCTTTTGTTCTGATTTTTGCCAAGACAACTCTTTAAAACCCATAGTGCCCACCTTTCCGGCGGTTTCCCTCACACCCCTTTGCGTCGCACGCATTGACATCCCATCAGGTATTGGACCGGCATGGGAGGAGTTTTTGCCACTTACCCTGACGCAGAGAAGCTCTGGGAGCATTCGCAGTTTGCTTCGTCCTCCCCTAACCCCTAGGTGAATTTCTGAGCCCGGTTTTTTTTTCCAGACCTGAGAAGTTTTGTTTGATGATGGGGAAACAGCTACTCTTTTTCCTTCCCAACATCCTTCCTTTTATTGTTTCTCAGTTTGATAAACAGCCAGGTCAATCCCCCCCCATCAAAAAAGAAAGCATTTGCAAGATTATCGCACTATTCCACCGCGAGTCTCTCCCTGCGCTCCCTTGAACTTGTCCCATTGATCTCGATTGCCGGTTGGCATGAACTTTTCAACGCCCTCTTTTATCCTTGTATCCCTGCTCTTGTAGATGTGTTTGGCTACGACTCTCCGTACCGGGCGAACAAAGACTCCTACTTTTCGCCAGAACTGCCGACCTACTTCTGCATCGGGGATTTACGTCTGCCCCAATAAAGGGCTACCTCATACGTGCCTTTTTTTAAGCAGTGGATTGAGAAGAGATCTGGTCTTCTTCTCTTCTTTAGTCATCACCCCCTTATACCCATGCCGAACCCCCCCTCTCAACTTGGTTTTGGGAATCCCAGCCAATCTAGGGTCGGTCCCTGGAGTTAAGTCCTCACTCTCTCTGACTCATCGTTTCCCCATCGGCGCTCTTTTTTTCTCCGCCGGCTTTTCAGGGGAGTTCCCTCCCCGGGCTACCGCGCCATTAGCGCGGAGGATGAGTATACCTCTTCCTCCCTCTTTTCTCCCCCGCTCCTCTCCAGCATTCCTCGTCCGTCCCATTGGAGCGCTGGTGCAGACTCCCCCAAACTTTCGCAGGGAGGATTTCGTTTCTCTTCCCCCGGCCCGAGTCCCCTCCCTCCAACGTTTTTTATGATATCTCTCTTTTCATCCCCCCCCCTCCCGTTGTCCGCATTAATACAATGCCTCATAGAAATTGGGCTTCGACCGTTCTCCCCTCCCCTACCTGTTCGAGAACCCTCTTCTCCCTATTTCCCTTTGAAGTCTCTTCCACTGACTAAACGTTGGTGGAATTGATCCTGAAATGTCTTACTTTCGAGTGTGCACTGCGGATTCATCCCTTTCCCCCGCCTTTGCGGAAGTGGTCTCTAAAGGTCTCCCCAAATCCCGGTCCAAGCGTCGGATTCCCGCCTCTCCTCTGGGCCCCTTCCGGGCCTTCCGGAGGACAACTTTCCCGCATATTAGCTGTTTGGTGAACCATTGTTCAACATTCCCCCCCCCCATATCGTTCCTGTTCAGGACTTTTCGTGCCTTGTCTACGTCTCTTTGCCCCCCCCCCCCGTTCAGAGAGGTTTAAGCAATGATGGAACATTTGATGGAAACGCCCCGTGTGGCTTTTCAATCCTAAGAATAGTAAAAGAGGTTTCCCCGTTTCTTTATTCCTCGAAGCTCCTTCTTTCGTGTCTCATTCCGGCCTATGTCCTTTTTTTCGAATTTCCGATGACGAGTAGCCACGCCACCTATAAAATTTTTTTTTCTCCTCCCCTTCTCATCTTTCTTTCTCTTTAGATACAAGGCATTTTTTCCCCTTGTGGAACCTTTGATGTGTCTCATACTTTCGTGGCGTAGTGATAATAAGTACTTTTTTGTCTTCTTTTTTTTTGGCTTTCCGGGCCTTTATTTGGACCTTCCGGGAAACCCAACTGTTTCACCCGTTGGAGGACCCCCGTTGGGCCCCTGTCCACCTCCCTCTCCATGCCGGGAGGGTCCCCCCCCCACACACGTCTCTTGTGATAATTTCAATGGGTATGGGTTACCGTACACGTCCTGGTCCACAGTTCCCCCGTAGTTACCTCTTTTTTCTGACACCTGTCTAAGAACGGTCAGTTCCAATCCTGTTTTTCTTCTAATAGTTCTTTAGGCTAACCTGTTTTTGATTGAGTGCCAGCTCTATTCCCTCTTTTGTGTTCCCCGTATTCATTTCTTTCCACTACCCATCTTATCCTAGGAGTTAGGCTTTTACAAGTCTCGTAAATCCTAGCGCGGTCTGTTGTCCTGTCTGTGTTAGGACCCCAAGGGTTTCTTTTTTGTTTTTTTTGGTGACCGTGGGCATCCCCTTTTCTTTACGTGACTTTTTGCGGAGATGTTCTCTTTTTTATAGAGGGGTTTCAGGATAGTTCCCCCCCTTCTTCTTTCATTCTGTCTCCGTGCCCCCCCCCTTGCAGACCTTTTTCCACAAAGACGAAGGATTGATCTTTGGACTCATGCTGTTGGCTCATTAAACGCCCGCTGCTACCTGTAGTTTTTTTAGGAAGATTAGACAAATTTTCGACTCGTAATGTTCTAAATGGAAATAAGTGTTTCTTCGTATTAGGTATTGGCCTCGTCCTCGCTTCATGAAGTCTGAGCATTTAATCGAGCGATCTAGGGTCCCCATCGTCAGTAGAAGTTCTCGCGATACTTGGTCCCCCTCGACTCACACTTCGCGTTACTCTCTGACATTGCTCCCGGGTTTTCCAGGCGCCCCCTTTAGCGGTAGTTTATCTAAGGACGTCAAGCGTGTTATCTTTCGCTCCGTGCGCTTTCCTCGATTCGGAAGGACCTTACCCGACTCCCCCCACTACCCGCCCCGACTCGAAAAGATTCCAACTCTCCCCAGCAGTCACGGTTTTACACCGTTCACGTTCCTTAAAGAGGCGTTCTTGGGGTTAGCTGACGCTTTGAAGCTTACGATAGAGAAAGTTTCCGCCTATCCCCTTTCTCCGCGCGAACCTGCCGCGACCCTTTCAAGATTTCCTCGACCTCTAGTAATATATTTTTTTTTTTTTTTTTTGCCCCTGGAGAGATGAAGATCCTTTTCTTGTCCTTTCTTCCCCTCCGTCCGCCTCGCAGGCCATATGATTTTTGAGCTCTCTCCTCCCTTTCTAAGTCTTTCTTTAATTTCCTCATGAGTGACCCGTCCTAAAGAGTATTATTACGTTTCCTCCTTTCAGTTGTAGTTGGGCGTTTTTTGGGCTAGAGGGAAATGTACCGAACTCTCCGGATTCTCGTCTTATGACTCTCTGGCGAAAATCCACCGTTTCCCTTCGCCTTCTCGCGACTCTCCCCGCCTCTTTACCCCCAATCAGGGAGGTGAGCTCAGGGGTCCCTTTTCTGAGTCGGCCGGTCTTTGTGCCCTTCTCTGGAGAGTTACCCTCTCCCGGCGCTGGAGACAGGTTCTATGCGTCTCGAATTAAGGACTCTCGTTCCTCACCTAGAGAATTCCCCCTCTGGCATTCTTTCATACCCTTCCTGTTCCCTCTAACGATTCTGGAGAAGCTGCTTCTGCACCCCTCCCTGGGAGCAGCTGGTTTCTGTCACGCATGCGGCAGCATCCCCGTTGATTTTTTTCGGTTGATGCGATTTTTTCCCTTTCTAACGACTTGCAAGACTCTGGCTTCTTCCCCTCTCCGATCCACCTTCCTCAAATTTCCGGAAGTTCAGACTCTTCGCGCAATTTCCACATACCCAAAACCCCCTTTTCCTCCCTCCCCTGAAACCCCCCCGACTCCTCATGGTCGAACCGTCCCCTATTTAGCACTTCGGGAGCCTTCCCTCCACCCGCCTTAACCCCTATTAAGTGCCCTCGACTGTCAGAACATAACCACTTTTCCGAATAGCCTATGAGTACTGCATTCTCCCGTTCTTTTAAGCGGCTTGGCTTTCGGACCCTTCCCCGCGCGGTACGATTTCCTTCCCCTACTTCTAGAATGTCTGAGGACTCTAACCCTTTCTCCCAGTACCGGTGTCAAAAGCTCCTCTCCGGTCCAAGAAAGTTTTCCTTTGCTTTTTTTTCCCCGTACCCCACTCTTTTCTTCCTTAAACCTCTTCTGACCAAGTGTAGTTTGTTCCGCGACCCCCCCCCTTCCCCTACAGCCCCGACCCCGCAGCCCCGTCTTCTGAGAACAGATTCTCCAACTCCTGAGACGGGCTTCTCTCAGGCCCACACTGAGCCCTCTTCCGTTTTCGCGATGACCGTTAAACCTGCCTCCCAGCATTGGATTAGAATCTTTTTAGAGGGTTCCGTAACTTGGCTTATTAATCTTTTAGGAGCCCCTCCTTCCCCGCCTTTAGCCCGACTGACACCTCATCCCTGGCCGCGCATTCGATCCCCTGCGCGGAAAGCTGTGCTCGGACGGTTTTGTGTATTACGGTGAGCACCCAAATAACTACGATTCCTGCTGTTCCCGCCAGTTTAGGCGCCGCCCCTTTGCGCTTCCGTGTTCTTTGTTTTTCTTAAGAACACGTCCGCATACCCTTAATCAGGCCCTTTCCTCTAGTGGGTGATGTTGGGACCGATACCCCCCCGTGCAAATTTTCCACTAGGACTGTCCCCTTTTGAGTGGTACGAGAATCCCCCTAATCTCTAGGGACAAGTTCTGCTCTGGGAATCCGTCCGTCTTGGTACGGTCCCCGGAAGTCACCCTCCCAAGCCGCCCCAAGTAAGTCTTATTCTGAGGACTCGTTTTCCCTCCTCGGCGTGCACAGTTTCCCTCTCTCCATCTGATACCTCAAACTTGTTCGCGAAGGGTGCCGCCTGTCAAACTGTCCTCATTTATCTTTTAGTGTAGCGTCGGCAGTCCTTTAGAATGCCCCTTCTACCGGTCATTTCCCATGACCTTTTCATCATCCGTTCTGTGATATAGTCTCCCCTTTGTTTATCGCGAAGGGCTTCGACGTCCCTCTCGACCTTTTGACGCTCTAATATTTTTTTGAAAGTTGACTCTATTACCCCTGCGTCTCCCTTTTGCCGGCCCGCTAATTTTTCATTTGAGTCTTTTTCTGCCCTGCGGCACTCGTCTTCTCCTCCTTGTTGCCGTGGCGCGGGTTGTGCTCTCCCTTCCCTTGTTTCACTTCCCCGTCCCAAGCGTCCGATCCCGCGCGCTCCGCTTGTGTCCCCGCCCCGAATTCTTAGATTCGCTTTCGTCTTGTCCCCTGTCCCGCCCTAGCGCTGGGAGGGGGTGCCCGCCAGTCCCACCCACCTTCGTCGTTACGGCTGTCTGGCAGATTTTCTATACGAGTTTTCTTCTCCGACGACACCATGCTGGAGATGAGCCACGCACTTACGACCCACAGATTAACTAGGATTTCCGCCCCCCAGTTGGTCTTCATCAATCCGGTCCTCTCCCCCAGTGCCGCCGATTACCCGTCAGAGCCTTGCCCCGTTTTTCGCCGCCTCCACTTCAGGCTCCTCTCTCTGCCCTCCCCGCATCGGCCTCCAAGCCACCCCCCACGATATCTCCTCACACCTTCTATTTTGCTTTTCTCGTTCTGCGCACCCCCGTCCAGCCTCTCATACTTCTTGGCTTTCTTTTGAAAGGCCAAACTCTTGATACGCCTCTCAAGAGCCTCCCGCGTTGCTCTCTTTTTTTCCTCATTTGATGCCCCCTTTGGTGGCCTTCTTGATTCCCCTTCGTTGGCGGTTGCCTCTGACCCCTCGTTCACACCCCATACTTGTTTGAACCATGGTGTCCGACCACTTTATGTGGCCCTCTCAATTTCCACTCGCCATCTGAAGTGCATGTTTAAAACACCGTCGTCGCTCTTGATCACGGAATCCCTCTTTTTGGGTCTAGACCTGAAACCCTTTGCTTCACTTGTTCGTCGTTGAAGTATCCTCCCCCAGGCCGTTCCCACACGGCTTTATTTCTATCATATTGATCGCGCCAATGGTCTTTTTCGTGCACGACTCTTATTAATTTCGCTTTTTCTCCTCCCGGTTTCCCTTTAATGCCTCCCGCCCTTATCTCTTTGAGGCTTCCTTTGTCTGTTCGACCGCCCCATCTACTTTCTAATTTCATTGTTCTAATGTAACGGGGAGGGTCACCTTTTTTGGAAAGGCTGCGCCTCCCCCCGGTGCTGCCCCCGACTCTTTCCTCCGCGATTTGATTGACAGAAGGCCCGATTGATACGATGCCCCCAATTTCGTTCCTTCCGTTCTTTTTTACGGTCACTCATTAAGCACGTTCTCGCACACCCTCTCAGGGGAGGTTCGTGATTGGATGACTACCCAAGACCTCAGCTGGACAATGGTAGTTGTAAGGAGACTTTCTCGCCCCCCCCTTTTCCTCTCTCCTATCTCCGCGAATGTTTACATTTTCCCCCTCCCTTACTCTATCCGGTTTAGGTCCCCGCCCCCCCCTTTCAGGTGACCTTCTTTTTCAACCTCATGAGCGGCCTCTTTGCCCTCTCCTTTCTCCCGGTTCCTTCCCTCCCCGAGATCGCGAAGCCGTCCGTTTCGAGCCCTTCTTCCTCCTCGTTGGAATTCTCCCTTTGTTGGGTCTTCGCTCGCCCAGGCCTCTTCCTTTTCTGGGTCGCCTAGAGTCTACCTTGCAGGGAAATTCAATTCGTGCCCCACAACCCACCCCCGACAGACTTCAAGATGAAACACTCTCCCTACCTCCCGCTTTGAATCAAACTAGATTACTTCCCTCGAAAATGGCCGGTTGAAGTGTTCGCGCGTCGCCGCCCGAACCAGACGTCCCCTCCTTCCTAGGCGCCTCAGACCTTCTTCCGAAGAGCAGAAAGATCGTTTCCTCCCCATTTTAATCACTTTCTTTGTAGAGTTGTAAGAGCCTCGTCGCGCTTTCACTATCTATCTCTCTTATCTGATGCGATTCTTTTCCGTTCCTTCCTATCCGTCTTTCTCGTCCCGCCTTTCCCTCACCTGACCACGGGCTCAGGTTCAGAGAAGGGTTTTCCCGCCTCGGGTTTGATATTTATAGTTTTCCTTCCTTTTAAGTTCTGTTAGGGAGTTTTTTTTTTCTCTTTTACCTTGTCCCCGCCTCTCGAGTTCTTTTTTTCCTGAACACCCCAACATAATCATCCTCTCTCTACTCCCCCGCTACCTCCCCCCCCCTGGAGTTTCTCCTGCAGGGTTTCTTCGTTCGTCCCGCTTCAGCCTCGTTTTGAGAGGGCATCCTCTTCCCCCTCAGCTTCGATGGAACCTTTTTTTGCTTCATGGTTTGCTCGAATTCCCTGCCCTCTCTCGAGTCGACCCCCCCTCCCTAACAGCCCCCCACCCCCTTATTTGTTACCCGAGCGGCCGCTCAACGATTGCTTAGCTTTCGCTAGGACCCTGACCCTCTCGCAGAGACCTTCTCCGCCGGGACCTTTTCCCGGTTACCCGAATACTGTGTCTTGTGTCCTTTTGTTCCCTTTTTCCGCTACCCCCACGTACAAGTCGACTCCTTTTGTCACGATTTTTCGCCTATCACGACACCACTCGCGCCATTGCCTTGATCATCCCCTCTTCGCGACTTTAACAGCCCCCCCAAACCTGCTCCTCTTCTGACTGAGAACTCCCGTTTTGAGCGTATCACGTTCCCTCGTCCCTCCCTCGGAGAGCCCGGTCTGGTCGCATTAGACCCGCAGGCAAACACCTTCATTCTCAAGGCCGCTCAGGTAAAGAAAATCACCAGGTCTTTGCTTACGCCCTCTGATCCTGCCTCTGCGGTTTGGACGGTTTGGACTTCCAGCTAAAAGCCCCTCTAAGAACTGCGGAGTCCTGCATTTTCGGACGTATGACGCCCCGACCCCTCTTCCGTTACAAGCTCGCTCCGTTCTTTGTGTGGCCAGGTCTTTTAGGGCCTCAGGGCCCGATTGGCCGGCCCCCTCTCCCCGATGTCTCCTGGCCCAACCTGTTATGAACCTTTTTCGTTGTCGTTTGCAGATAAAACTGCCATTCAGAAAACCCACACCCCCCCCCCCCCCCCCCCCCCCCCCCCCCCCCCCCCCCCCCCCCCCCCCCCCCCCCCCCCACCCCCCCCCCCCCCACCCCCCCCCCCCCTCACCCCTCGCATGCATATAGTAGCACTATCTCCACCCGAGCTGGGGAGGCGTTCCCTTAATGTCCCCCTTATTCATGCCTGTTTAATTTCACCCTGCACTATTAAGGGGCTGAGAATTGGTCTCTTTTTTTTTTTGTGCCCTCTCTCTTTAGTTTTTACCCTCTCCATCCTTTAGGCGAGAGAGACGTGTTCACCGACCTTTTGCACGGTTGAGATTCTTGAGTCTTGATAACCCGTTGTCTTGAAATAATAAGTGCCCTTGTATCGGTCCTTTCCTTCCCTCCTGGCGGTTTTGGTTCAGGTCTCTCTTCTAACTTGCCAAAGGAGATAACTTCCTTCACGGCGGTTCAAGACGAGCAGCGTTGGTGGAACCGCAGGAACCCCCGCCCCCGGCATCGGGAGGAGCAATTGTTTGTTTTCCCGCCGCCCGCGCCGCGAATCTTTTCCCTTCCATCTTCTTTAATGCCGGATTGGAAAGGCTTCTTAAGACCGGTATTCCCCCCTCTGACCGTCATCTTCCTCCTTCTAGAGCCGCTTCCTCCTCTTTTTTCATACTTAGTCCCAAGCCCATTTCATGATTTGCAACATTGTCTCTCCTTTCGCTGGACGCTTACCACTGGTTATACCGTTTTGATCTGGAGTTCTAATTCGGCTGAGCTTCCCGCATCCCCCATTAGCCACTTCATTTCTGC
>Ga0179593_1758920_pt1 | contig 13198 bp, 13 predicted proteins | sample CZODoug2_1_08_16_FD_185931 | JGI IMG/M metagenome (GOLD analysis project Ga0179593, IMG submission 185931) | Vadose zone soil fungal communities from Angelo Coast Range Reserve, California, USA - CZODoug2_1_08_16fungal (PacBio error correction) | ecosystem: Environmental > Terrestrial > Soil >... | reverse complement strand
CTATTTTTTTCTTTTCGGGGGGTAGATGCCTTTCTTTTTTTTTTTTTTCCTTTTTTCGAAGTTTTATCTTGGGTGTGCTCATTGCCCGGTGTTGGCCCTTTTTTGATTGCCTCTCCCAGGGCTTCCAACGTTAATTTTTGTTTTTTCTCTGATTTCGTGACCCCTTTAGCAATCGCGGCTGTTTTGTGGATTTTTCCAGCTTTTTCATTTCCTGACAGTTTCCTTCCTTGAACCCAGGCTGGGTCATTTTTGCGACTGGTTGTTTCTTCCCCCAAGGGCTCACGGTCCCCCTTTTTTTGCATTTTGTTGCCAAAAGTTCTTCCTCCTGGGCCGGGGGTTTCCTATTTTTCCGTGGCGCCAATCTGTTGCTTCGAGTCTGTTTTTGGCTACCCCCCCCCCCCTTTCTTTTCACCGTAGTGCTTTTTCTCTAGAGGATTGCAGTTTCTCGTTGTTCCTTCTTTCAGGGATAATATTTTTCAATACAGCTTTTTTTGAATTTAAATTTTTTCCCTCTTCTTTTCCCTCGGTAATGCTCTCTTCCTTTGTTTTTTTTTCCAGGTGGTTCCTGTTTTTTGATATTTCTTCCCTGGAAGCTCGTGGCCCTTGGGGCAGGTACCACCACAACCCCAAAAACAAGTTTTCTTTCCCTCCCCCGATGATGTTGGATCGAGATTTCAAGAACTGGTGAAATGAGGTTGACCCAAAGCTCCCCTCCTTTTTTTCCCCGGATACCTTGATCGTTACCCCCTGGCCCAGGTGTTTTCCGTGGACCTTTTCTGATGGTTCCTCTTAAATCATCGACCCCTTGTCAGGCTTGGTGGATTTTTCACCCGTTCCCCCCTTTTACAAGATCCGGGAATTGCGTCCCCCAGGTCTTTTTTGATTTGTCTTTTTCTTATCCTCGTTTTTGAAGCGCCCCCCAAAGCCGCCGGTCCTCCCCCTGAGTTATCTTTCGCCCCCCAGCTCGGGATCCCAGGAAGGCTCTCCAAGAACCTTTTTCCCGCGCTTCAATCCTCTCACGATTTCTCGTTTCTTAATCGAAGAAGTAATCGGTTGTTCTTTTGGGCCTTCCCCTCATTTTCCCGACTACGACAAGCTCCATTGGTAAGTCCCTCTCCGCGGGAAGCCCCTGGTCCCTCTTCTCATTTTTTTTGCCTCGGGCGTGTCCTCCTAAGAACGCCCTCTAAAGGACCCCCACGACCTGCCTGCTTTTTTCTTTTGGAACCTTCCTTTTTCCTCTAGGGCCGTAATTTTCCAAAGCCCATCAAGAAACTTTCTCCCTCCCCCACCCTCTGTTCCCCCCACTAGTTGTCCAAGGAGTCCATTACATGGAGTACGAGTTAGCCCCTTCTGGGAATGGATGCTCCTTGACTTCTTCAGTCTTTTCTTTCCCCGGCGTTTGGCAGGAGTGTTTTCTTTTTCTGGCGCTCCCCGTGACCAACCCCCCCCGGACCTCCGGAAGACTCTTGTTATGATCCCCCAACTTTTTCCCCGTGCGAATTGATTCACGGCTGTTCCCAAGATCGATCTGATCCCCCTTTCCCCGTCTGGGCGTCTTTTGCTATTTTTTGGTTGCCCTCCACCTTTGTTTTCAGTTGGCTCTCTGTTTCGTTGGCTGCCCTTGTCGTTTTTTTACTTTCCCTTCCCCGATTCCTTTGTAGTTTTTCCGGTCCACCTTAAACCCCGTTTTTGACTTTCCTTAGTTTTTGGGACAGGCCGTTCCTCCGTCACCCTTCTTTTTCAAAGGATCTTGAGAGCCCCTTGAGGGTAATTTTGTCATCAGTCTTATCCATTTTCCTCGCTTACGAGGTCTTCCAGCCAGAAGTTTTCTGGTCGAACTTTGAAACTTTTTTCTTTCCTTCCTTCCCCCTTAGAACCCACATCCCCACGGTAACTTTTTTCAACTCTCCCCAAATCTCCCTCCCTGCTCCAGAACTTGTTTCTTGATGATTGGTTCTATTTGTGCTCTTGAAATTCCATATTGTTTTCCCCCTTCCTTTGTTTTGAGCGATTCTTGACGAACACAACCTCCTCTGCACCCCCCCAGTTTCTTGTATGAACCATCTGTCGTTTTTTCCGATTTCATGCCGTTGTTAGTTAGACGGACGGTTTGTTCAGTGGTTCGTCGCGGTTCATTTCAGTCTTAGACCTCCCCCTTAGAAGCCTTTTTTTCCTTGAAATTCCCCTCTTTGAATAGTCCCCGCGAGTCCCTTTTTTTTCCTTTTTCCTAATGCCAAGAGCAGCCTCTTACCCCCTTTGTTTTTCCGACCTTTTGATATCAAAGTTGCAGCCAGCAACTTAGGAGCTCCCCTCGTCCATTCCCTCTTTTCTTTTAGAAGTTTACCGGTCCCCCCCCTGAAAATATGCCAAGGAATGTTTTCTCCGAACAAATCTCCCCAAGTCCTCCCCCCCTTAATCCTCTCAGACCAACACCCAACGACCAGTTTTTGATAGTTCCAATTCTTTTACTCACATTTTTCCCTAAAAGATGCCATAGTCCTATTTGTTTCCCTAGTGGTTTTTCCTGCGTTCCCATTTCTTATCTTGCGTTTCGCGACACTGGCCCCCCCCCCCGTCCCATTATTTCGTCCTTCATCTTTTCTTACCCGCCTTTGAACGAACCCTCCCTCTTGCGTCCGTATTTTTCTCTTTGAATCAGTGCCCCCCCAGTCGATGTTTCCCTTTCCTTTTTGTTTCCGTCTCTTTTATGCCTGCACACTTCGGGGGCGGTTGATTGGAAAATAGGACCTAGGCCACCTCTTTTCTTTTCAATGCTAGTCACAGGAAGTGTTTGTTTTCGTGAAGCCTTCCCTTTTTTTTTCTCCGTCCCAATGGATTCTGAGGTTTCAGACTTAGAATCGCAGTGCCCCAGACCCCCGGAAAGACAATAGCCAACACCGGCTGATTGAAAGTAAATTTGTTATTCCCCTGTGTCTTGTTTTTTCCTTCCCCTCTTGCCTCCAGCCCCCCCCCTGTTTTCATTTTTGGTCCACTTGGAGTTTCTTCCTTTCCCCTCAAGTTCCCTCTCAATTTTCCAGTCGAGAGCCCTTGTTTTTTTTTCATGCTTGGTCTTTCCCCTCCCCCTTATCTGCAAGTAGTCTTCTGTGCAAACCTAACGTGAGTCTCACCCTCTCTCGTATCGATGCCCGCCACCCCCAAAGGCCTCTCCCCCAGAACTTCACCGACCTTTCTCCGAACCAGCTGTGTGAGGAAGGTCCTCCCTCGGAGGGCCCCCTACCGGGTCCCATTGCCACAAATCCCCGGTTGGCATTCTCCGGCTTTTTACCCCCCCTTCCCCCACACTTTCTACCCTGCTTCAACAGTTTTCAAGGCTCCCCTCCTTGGTCTGGTTTTTCCTGCTCCTCCCCTATTAATGTTACATTTTCCTCCGTCCTTTTTCCCCCATCCCTAAAGGTTCCTGCTTGTTCTTTGGCTCTGGGGGGGGGGGTTGCCCCCTGAGGGCTATCTTCCAATTCCGAGGTCCACGTTTTTTTTTCGCCCAAACAGGGACAACCTTCCGTTGCTTTTCTGATGAGAGGCCCTGTTCAACTCGTTCCACTTTATGATTCCGACCACTTTTGGCGGACTGTTATGCGGTCTGCCCCTAGGATTCAATGAGTTTTAACCTCCCCCCCCCTAGGACTAGCCCCCCCAAGCCGCTCTTTGCAGCCACTACTGCAAAGACCTCCCCAGGTTTCTCCCCCTTTCCCCCCTTCCGTCTCCCCCGTTAAACACTTTATGTCAACATCCGTTTCCCCCCACCCCGTGACCTGCCTGCCCCCCCTGACTCAAGTCCTCTTTTCCAGGTATCCTTTTCTCCACTTTAGCACCCCCTGGTTTAGGTTCCCCTTTTTCTTTTTTCTTTGTTCCAGGGCCCCCCCCACCTTTCGAATCTTTTGTACCCCTTTTGATTGTCTCCCCTTTCCCTCTTCATAAACCTGACCTTTTCCCCTTTAATTTCTCAATTCCCCAGCCTTTTCTTTTTTGCCATCCCTTTCATGGTTCCTTAGAACCACCCCGCGGCCACCAGACCTTTTTTTTTTTTTGGGATAAGTCCTCGCCGGGCCCTTCCTGATCTTCTTTTCCCCTTCATAGTTTGTTGTTGTTTTTTTTTTCGAATGTCCCGGGGACCCTTTTTCTCCTTGATCTTCTTTTGTCCTTTTCGAGGCGGTTGTCGCGGAAACTGGTCCCTTGCCACCTCCCCCGCCTTTCCCCCCTGGACTACACCCTCCTGGGCCTTTTTTGTGAGGCAACCCGGCTTTCTTGTGGCTTGGCTGTTCACTTGATCCCCTTGGACCAGTTTCCGTATCGGTTCTCTTAAGATTTCTTTTTTTCATCGAGAAGACCCCCCCACCTTTTTGTGGTCCTCTTTTTTTAAGGGCTCCGGCCTTTTCTTGAGGCAAGTTTCCCCCTTTGGGGTGGAAAACTCTTTCCTTGTATCTTTTTATTCTTCTTCCGTGTGTTCGGTTCGCCAGGTTTTGCTTGGATTTGAGCTTTAGTCCCCTTTTTTCTCCGGAGTGCTGTTGATTGTCTTTTCCCCCTTTTTGATTTATTCTGTTCCCTTTCCGTTTTCGAGGTCCCCACTCCAGTTCCCCAAGGCCGTCTGGGAGTTCGAATTTACCCGCTCTGGGTAAGTGCTCTTCTTGTAACCACGGGTTCTGGTTTTTCTAAGTGCCGAGTGTCTCCCCCCGCTTTCTTTTTGCGACCTCTGGCGTCCGGCCAAACCAAATTTTTTTTTTGTGCGGTAACCGCGGTCCCTTTTCCCTTTCCCTAATCCCCCTTAAACTCCACTTTTGAACAGGACATACGCCTAGATCACCCCAGGTATTCTCCCCTTTCTTCTCCTGGGCAGCCCTTTGAATTTCCACTCCTCGGAGACTAACTTTTCTCATGCCCCGACCCTTCCGACCCCTGAGATCCATTCCATCCCTTACCGTACTTGACCCCGAATGGCCTCTGACCCTGTCCTCTTCAATTTCACCCGATCCCGCCCAGGTGTGGAACAAAATCCCAGTTTCCCGTTCAGGAGCATCCTCTCAAGCCCGCAGCGGCGCCTTTCCCTTTTTTTTCATAATCGTGGCTCGCTCTTCAAAGTCCCCCCGCCGACCCTTTCGGCCTTCTTTTAAAGCGTTCGAATTTTTTTTTAAGCGTGGTCATTGGACCTCTTCATTTGCTACTTTTCTTACTTTTCCGGATTCATCACTCCAGAAAATTTCTCACTGTCTTTACTTTCTTGCCAAGATCTTTCCAACGGGTAGTGTTTTTTTTTTTCGCGTGGCGGACCCCTCTTTGAGTCCCCCCCCAAACCTTTTTTTACCGAGGTTCCTAAAGGGGACTTTAATTTCCCCACCCAGAATTTCTAAGTTCCGTCTTCCCCTAATTTTTTTTCCTCAAGAGTTTTTTGGAGACTCCAAGTGGTCCCAATTGGACCCCTTTTTGCACCAGGTTGCGAAACCTTCCGGGACCCATCCCCCCCGTGAGATTTTTTGCACAAGGACTTTTCAGGTACCCTGACTCATTCCTGCCCCGCCCACGTTGCTCTTCGGGGCGTTCTCCCCGAGTTTTTACCCCTTTCCACCCCCGACCGGCTTTTTCCCGTTGGCTGTCCAGTGTTTTTTTTGAATTCTCCTCTCCTCGGCGGCGTAACAACGCTTCTTTCCCCGTTTTCCCAAACCTCCGTGCACATTTTTCGGCTGTTTTCAGCGCTTAAGACCGACGCTGGTGACATGGCTTTGTTCTTGGTTGGGGAGGCCCCCCTTTTTTTGTAGCTTTAATGTCCATTTTCCCTTCACGACCTCCCCTGTCCTGTCTCTCGACCCCGACCGCGCTTGCCCTCCAGGTTTTTCACAAGTTTGCCTCAAACAGGATTTCCCCTTTTGATTCCCTCCCGGAGTTTCCTCCGTCCAACCTTTTCCCCCTGCTCACCCCAAAATGGATTCTCTTCCCCTCCGAAGCATGTCCCAGAATTCCTTCTCCTTTTTTTTGGTCCTCCCCTCTCCCAGTTGCACGGCTGTCTTATTTCCAAGCCCTTCCCCTTTTTTTTACTGATTTTTCCACTTTTCCATTACTTTCGTAGCCGGGGAATGTTCCCCCAGAAAAACCCTTTATGGTGTTAGCTGTTTGAGTCCTTCGAGTTTTTTTTTCCCCCCCCAATACGTGTTTTTTGTTGGAGTCGCCTTTGAAGCACAGCCTCAGAGCACCTCAGTCAACGTTTGCTCTTTTTTACTCCCCGCGGCACAGCGCGGTCCTCACCCCTGGCCCCTTGATCAGGGTCGCTTTTTTCGTGGAGAGTGCCTCAATCCCACCTTTTTTTTTTTTTTCCCCCCATTTTTTTTCCCTCTCCCCCAAACCGGTAGCCTGACCTTATGGATTTCCACTGTCTGACACTTAATCTGGGATCCCCTAAGTCCAGACGTCATGAACCGACCGCCCTGACACCCACCCTCTGACTTTTCTTTTTTTTTTTTTGCTTTTTGACTTCTCGAGATGCGATTGTCCCGTTCTTTTTGACCCCGGTGTCTTTCCAGGAGGATTGCAACCGTCCGTCTCTTGAACTTACCGCGGCGCCGGTGTCGTTCGCCCCTTGGGAAATGTGTCCAAGGCTCCACCGAAGCCCTTTCTTTCTTTTCCAAACACCCGATCGTGCCCAGTTGTTTCCCCGGCACTTACTTCGCTCTTTAATGCCGCGTACCCATTACCCCCTTCTCCCCTTCCCCCTCCCCCTCGATCGGTGTTTTTTTTTTTGGGCTCCCGAATTTCTGCCATCTCCCTTTAAATCAGACCCCCTCAACCATCCTTCTTAGATTTTTTGCTTCGGTCTCGACCGGCCACCTCTAAATTGTACAGCACCGCGCCCCTTTCCTCGTCCTGATGTGACGACGTTCGAAGACATGCCCCGCACAAGTTGTTTCCCCCACAGAACAAGCTCACCGTTTTTTGCGAAATCCCCACCCGAGGTTTTCCTCTCCTGGTCCGAATTTTTACCCGGGGCTCTTTTTTTTACGATCGATGCGCGGACCCCCTCTGTCTCTGGGAAAAGGAGTCATTCAAGGACTTCGAATTCTTTTGGACTTCTCCGTTTTCCTGTTAGTCCTCCCCCAATGCGAGGGTTCTCCATGTCGACCGAAGGTTGATCCCGTGGTGAATAATCGAGGCCCTGTCCCTCCCCAAGATTCGGACCCTTTTAGGTTCCTGTTCCACGACCTGCTCAGGCCCTTCCTGTTTGTGGGTTAGGTCTTTTCTTGCACCTTTTTTATAAGTCTCCCTCCCCCACTTTTCGGGCGGGAGCTACGGAAGAAGCTTCCTTTTTCCATCAATTGCACAGAAAAAGTCGTTCAGCTTGTTTGCAAGAGTTACCGTCCCGCACTTCTTTAACCCCTAGTATTATGGGAGGTTTCCTTGCATTTCCCTTTTCCCGAGTCTTTTTCCTTAGGCGAACAATACACACCCTTCCATTCCCCGTCCCTTCTCACTCCGGGATTTCTTTCCCCAGGCCTCTTAATCTAAGTCCCTCCCTCAACTGCCCAATGGGTTTCACAACCCCACCTACTGTCTATGATAGATCCCTGTAGTCCTGATACCCTCAACATTCCCCCGTGTTCTTTGGATTTCAATTTTGTTTGAATATTCTCCCCGTTTTTGATATTTGATTTGGACTATTCTTCTTTTAAAGTTCTTTTCCAAGTTCATTCTATCTTTACAATTCCCGTCACATTTTTTTTCTAGGGTTTTTAGACCCATCTCCTGGATAAGATAAAGAGTTGCTCCATATCTGTCCCTGTCCAACCCCCCCACTGCATCACCTCTTCTTATCAACCGACTGAGGGAAGGAAATCATTCCACAGGACTGTCCTTAGTACTTCGAACTCGTAAAAAAATTTTTTTTTACTTCTTTTTTTTCACGTGCCACCCACGACCTTAAACTCCCAAACTACCCCCTTGAATTCTCCCCTCAGAGGGGTTGAAGGGAAGTCCCCTCACTATCGCCCAACCCATTCCCCTCTTTTCCCCAGTTTTCTTCGTCCCCGATGTCCCCCAGGAGGACATCCCCACACAATCTTCGGACTTTTCCCCCCCATTCCCAAACGGACCAACCTTGACTAGAAGGAAGGAACGCCTTTCGACCACCCCCCAACCCCCCTTGGGTCCAGTTCCCCTCAACGGATACTTACAAAACCAAAAAGGGCTCCCCTCGAACCTTTCTTTCAGCTGTCCCCAGAGAGGAGATACTCCCCCCCAATGCACCTGACCCGGTCCCCCCCCCTCGCGCCTAGGTCGGTTTCCCTAAGCCCCCTGAATCCTTTTCTGGACAACAACCCACCCCTCGTACGTGAAAAGCACCAGTTGTCTTTCCTCACTTCCCAGGATCCCCTTCGAAAAGCATGCTTGTCCTTGACGGTCAATCTTTTTTTTTCCTGACCTCTGGGTGTTGTGCTCAGATAGAGGGACCGTCCCCCGCGGTTTTTCGCTTCTTTGGTTGTCCCCCACCCTCGTGCCGACCGAGCTCGCCCCGTTCAGATTTGCGGGTCAAACTTTTCATTCGTTTTTTTCCAATTCAAGAGGTTGCCTGGTGACCCTACAAGGTTGGACCCCCTTTTTGGCCTCCCTGGAGGATCTTGGGGAGGGACAGTGATAGCATCGTGAGCCCTTTTCCGACGTCCTGCGCTTTGGCTAAGTGGCCTGACCCGGGTTTTTAACCCCTGAAAACGTGTTCCGGCAAGGGTGCTGCGTTTTTCAAACCAGCTAGGTTTTCTTCCTGAGTCTCGACTTTTTGATCTGTGCTGATGATAAAGGGGTGTCCCCCTTTTTCTTTTGGGAAGCCCCTTTTACGGTGGTTAGTCCCATGGTCTTCTGTAGGCTTTCTCTGGACGTATGGCTTCCTATAATTTGCAAGAGAGTCCTCATGTCCCCACAATCTCAATAATATAAACCCCTTGCTTATGTTTAATTAGCAGATAAATGTTCCCCTTATTTTTTTCCCCCCCCAAGGTTGGTGGTTTCCTTCCCTGACTCGTTAGTGAGCGTGTCCTGGTTGCGAGGTTCCCTACTTTTTAGCCCCAAACCCCCCTTTCAAAGTGCCCTTTTGCCTTTTTTTCCCCGGTTAGTGATCTCATGCCCCCAACTTTACGGACATGGACCTAATTTTTTTTTTCCCAGACACTCCCGACAGGATCCCTTCTCGGGCGACACCTTTGAGATTTTCTAATGTGTCAGGACATTGACTTTTCTCCCGTCCCCGTGGAGGATAAACATTCTCCGTTCACTTCTTTTTTTGACTTTTCCAGTTGCGCGTCCCTTTTTTTGAATTTCTTAAAAGTCCCCACTCCCAGATTATTTTTTCTTTTTTTCGTTTTCCGTGCTCCCTTGATTTTTTCTTAACCTCTCCTAGGTGGTCGCCACTAGGAGGGTTCCCAGGGTTTTTCTTTTAAATCTCTTTCTTTGGCGGCCGCGGTACCAGTTTCTCCCGACTTCCTTCCCAGATCTTTCCTGACGAGTTCCTTGAGCTGTATAGAGGACCTCCCCCTTTTTCCACTTTTTTGGCCAGCCGTCTTTCCCCCCTGAACTTTCCCTTTTGCACGTTCCTGGTCCATGACCAGTTGGGGAAAATCTTCCAGGATACGCCTTTTCCTTTGTTTCGGGCTAGTGAACCCTCCCCCTCTAGATTACCTCTTCCCCGTCCATCTTTTTTCCCCTCTCACGAGGCAGGGTTTTCTAAACCACTTTTAATTTCCTGTCGGCCGTGAAGACGTTTTTTATGTGAAAAGCCCGTTTCTGTCTTTCTCTTGTTTTGCTCTCGGACGGTTTTTTTCCCGCCCTGGCCCCTCTTTGCAGAACGAACCCATCGTCCCCTTTAGCGTTGAAGCTCTGGGACAAAGTTTTTTTTCAATTTAGTCCCTGCCTCATTTCTCGCAGATACCCGTTTTTGGGGGACTTTAGGGGCCTTACAAGCCCCAAATTGTGACAGAAACGTCTCCGTTCATTGTTTTTGTCCATGGGCGGACTCCCCCCAGAAGGGAGTGCCGAATCTCTAACACCGGCGATTCCCCCTCGCATCTCGCCCCTTAGGAGTGCTTAGTTATTGACGAGGTCACTGAATCCCTGTCCCAACTCTTTTTTTTTTTTGAGGGGAAGGCCTCTAATGGCTTTTGTTCTGCGTTTCGGCCCCTGAATTACCTCAAAGATCGATCTACTGAGACCCAAGGCTTTTGAGTGTCATTTCCCCAGGCTGGCAATCGATTGTGAACCCGTCTCCCCTCTTTCAGCACCGACCACTTCCTACCCCCCCACCCAGTTTTTTTTTTTTCTTGCTTTGAAGCAGGCTTTTTTCGGCCTCCCTTTTCCCCCCGGCGATCACTGTCTTTCCGGCTCCCTTTTTTTGCGCTGGTTTCCTCCCTCGGTTTTTTATATGGGAGGGCCCTCAATCTTATTGGTTCCGATCTTGTCAACTCCAGATGTTACACCCGGCTTTACAACCGGGCTCCTGAGGTTAGTCTTTATCCAGCGGGATGTCATGCTTCTCTGAACGTTTTCCTTTCTCTATTTTCCTACCCTAAGTTAGTCCTTTTCCTCTTGGGCTTGGTCAGTCCTCGGTGCCCTGTAGACAGCAATTCAGCTTTCGCCCTCCCCTCCCGGTCTTCCCCCTGCGTGCCTCTCTGGTTTCCTTGATCAATGCACGTCTGGATTTAGTTCTTTGATTTGGAAGCCGAACCCCCGATTCCCGTTTTTGCAACCATTGGGAGGAAGTTCTTCCTCCCACCCATATCCTCCCCCCGGTTCCTCTCGTCCCTTAGGCTTGTCCCCCCTTGAAATCTTCGCTTTTTTTCTTTTAACCTATGCCCCTGAACCCCGTTCGCAGCGTTTTCTCTTCTTATACCCCCGAGCCCTTGTTTTTGAGATTGGAGAGGCTGATGTTCCTCTCCTTTTTGCCTTTTTTAGTGTCCTTCTCCTCTTGTTTCGAGACATTCCCCCAGATCAGATCCTTCGAACTTTTGGCCACCCCCTTTCTCTAGGAACCGGAAGGCCCCAACGAAGATTCTCCTACGCTTTTTTACAACCATATAGACATGTGTGGCCCTGAACACACCGGTTCCTTTTTCCTGAGCACCAACCCGGGCCCGCCTCGAAGCAAGGACGTGAGGATCACTTATTTCCCGTCGACCTGGCTGATCCCTGAGCCCTTCTTCCCTTCGCCATCGAGTTTCTCCCTGGAATACATACGACAATTTATTAGCGATGTCTGGGAAAGGTCTTTGGAGGCCTCCCTCTCCTCCCCTTTTTGAACCTCCTGATTCTTTGATTCCTTGTACCACCCGGTTTTCCCCTTTAGTCGGAAGGGGAGAAATATACTCCTCGGTGTGGAGCCTGTAAGGGCTTTTGCCCCTCCCCCGTCCTGCCCCCCCCCTTCGGTCGCCCCTGTTACAAGACCGGTTCTCTCCCCCAAGCCTCGGTCCGAACATGGCCTTTCCTTTAAAGTGAAGGCCTTCGCGGTACTGCGAAAGTTCCAGGGTTTACTTCCCCCCCACTGTTGGAAGAGTGGTTTGATTGATCGTCCCCTTGATCTAGAGGTTAGTATCGAGGTCCGCCTGAAACCCCAACCTTTTTAGCAGGTATTTGTGGCCATCCCCGGGATAAGGAAAATGGACTGGTGCTGGTCAGGAGTATGGAATAGTTTTTTTTCCCTCTCACATTTTACTGTTCGTGCTAGTCCTCCCGAAGATTCTATCGGGGAACTTTTTTCTGCAAGACCGACTTTTTCTTCCTTTTTCGTTCCCCAGGAGACGGAGACAAAGTATCGTATTCCTGGCGTCCCCAACTTCCTTTTTTTGCGCGAGAACATAGCTGAGTTGTAGCGATCATCGTCCCACCTTTTCCAGCCCTTTTCAAACGCCTTTCGCCGAAGGTTCTTCTTTGTCTTTATTTTGACATCTCAGGGCATTGGAAGAACGCTGTCTTCCCTGGCGTCATTTTTTCACCCCCCGCCTCGGGTAGGGCTGTCTCCTTTCGCGGAGCTCCACTTCATTGATCGCCCCCATTCCCGAGACCCCTGCTTGGCTATTCGGGGAATTTCTTGCGTTTTTTAGGGCGTGGGAGTCCCTTTTTCCCCCTTTCAATCCACGCCTTCATCTCCTGCCACCTTCTTGACGAGCCCCCTAAGGGTGTTTGGATTTTTCGATGGTGACGCCCCGAGGTCCCTTTTTTCAGCCGATTTTTCCGAGTTGCTAAAGATAGGACCCTGCGCCCCCTTCACCATCAAAAGTGGTGGAAAATTCCTCCGGAACCCTTGGGATCTCTGTCCTAGAAAGGAGGGAACGGTTTTGTAAAGCGGTCTCGAGTCCTCCGTAATTTTAAAATCTTTTTTTTTTCTTCAAGCGTGGGCTCGCCCAGGGAACTCCGGGCATTGAAGCCTACGCACGCAACTTATCCCCCTCCCCCCCGGGGCCGCCTCCTTTCTTCGAAGATTTTGAGAAAACAGAGTTCCCCCAAGGAGGAAATCCGAAACCCAAGTTTCCCCCCCTTCTAAAGCCGCTGGTCCCACCCCCATCCCCCCACGGCCGCACCCAAAGGAGATTTTTTTGGACGGATTCTTTCGGTGACCACATTCTCCCCTGTTTTTTCTGGGTCCTGGGTTTTCAGGGGCTTGCCCCGTTCTCTCCCCCATGCACCACCAAAAGCGTTACGCTCGAACCGCTCGACCTGTTTCCCCCTTTTGTCCGAGGCGATTTTCACGGCCCTCGCCAGAAACGAAAGTTTCCAAAACTTCCCCCCTTTTTTGTCCCTGTTTTTGTTAGTCCTCATCCTCGGATTAACTTTGCCCGCCCCTCATTTTTTTCCTGTTTTAAATCACAAAAAAAACCGCCCCCAGCGACCAAGAAGACTCTTTTCCCCCCTCCCGAAAAGACGATCGGAAGGGGACATGATATATATATTTTCCCATAATACTTTTTTTCTGTTTCCTTTAGCGGATATTTTAAAGCCGTCTTCTTCCAAGATTCTCCCCAGTTTATCTGATCGGGTGTTTTAGGGTCCCGGCCGTTCCGAGGCCCGCGGGGTTTTTTTTCGTTTTCACACTTGTTGACATTTCTTTTTTTCCAAAGAAATGAGAGGTACTTAATTTCCTCACATTAAGCTGCACGCGATTTGGGGGGACCTCCAAGACGCCTGGAAGAGGGGCGGCCTCCCCTGAATGGCGGCAGTAGGA
>Ga0179593_1296368_pt1 | contig 13198 bp, 5 predicted proteins | sample CZODoug2_1_08_16_FD_185931 | JGI IMG/M metagenome (GOLD analysis project Ga0179593, IMG submission 185931) | Vadose zone soil fungal communities from Angelo Coast Range Reserve, California, USA - CZODoug2_1_08_16fungal (PacBio error correction) | ecosystem: Environmental > Terrestrial > Soil >... | reverse complement strand
CTTCTGAAATGGGGAGCTCTTCAGGAGAAGGACCTTTCACGAATTCCTGGATCTGTCGAGAATCTTTATCCTTGTCGAGCAGACACTCATTTTTTTTTTTTTAGCCTATTAATGAGACCTGCCCCCCCCCCCTTTACCTGGCCTAGAGAGGTACGAGGGATGCTTTGTTATGGTTCGAGTCGTTGTGGCATCGGAATCGAGATCTTTTTTTTCCCTTCCTCGTAAACAGTCCTTCTTTCTCAGGATTGTGGAAGTACGGCAGTCGTGGTGAATCATCTCTCCTGGTTGTTGAGGGAAGCTTAAGATCCTCCTATAGTTTCGTGATATCCGGAGGCCCTCCTCAGCATCCTGGATGCCCGTCTGGCTGTAGTCTCTATATTTCTGAGCAGGTGATTCTTTTTTGCCGAGACTTAGAAAATCCCGGCTAATGAACCAGCGGTCCTTTGTTCCGATCCCGCCTGTACCTGATTAGAGGGTACTTACTATCTAGTTACTTTTGTTCAAGTTTCCCTTTTTTGATTTCGTTCAGGAATTGCCCTGTCCTCCGCAAAAACGTCAGTGACCACAAGGTTGAGTGCCGGTTAGGAAGTACTTGGGCCTGTGATACTACATGTTCTGACACGATTTCGTTATCTGGTGTTCCGTCCTCCTTGCGTCATTGGGAGCTATATCTGTCCCGCTCTTGTTTTTCACTGATGACCCTATCACTGTGCCTTTTTTAGGGCGTAGCGCTCCATTTCCGCCCGGGGTCTCTTAAAGGTGGGCCTAACGATGGGATGAAGGCCTTTACGAGTCGCAAACTCCGATGCTACCGCCCGGCCAGAACTACACGCTCCTGCGGACCTGTTCTGGAAAGTGAGACTTGACCTGAGTAATGAACGGAGCCTCCCCCTTTTTCTTTTTTCAATCAGTTCCCAAAACCATCCGTAGACCAATTCACCCTTTGGTGGGACCCCTCACATCACCCCTGTGCCAATACAGCCTCTGGCTGCATGGCCAACTGGATCACATAAGATCTGAAATTTGAGTCCTCCATCGACTCACCAGAATATCGAGGCCCAGGGCTGCGATGAGAACCAGCCTCTGCATTTAGAGAGCGACCAGATCGGAGGACTTCCAAGAGGGCCTAAACGTAGATTGCTTCAGAGTTCGGAGGGCAACTAGTTAATGAGTTACCCTCCCAGAAGGCCTGGGGAGGACCGGACCGGAGGTAGTAAGTTTGAGCAAAACTTTGACAGGTTCCACCATAAGTTGGGAATATCATCCTCAAGATCCCGAGTGAAGACGGTTTTCCCCTTAGCAAGGGTTGTTAGACTTTGTAGTACCCCCCCCCCTCCCGCCCCCCTCACACCCCCCCCCCGGCCCCACACTCCCCGCCCCCCTCGGAGGGGTGCCCGCCCTTCCCCCCCCCCCCCCATCGATACACCTCCCACAGAGCTGAAGATAGTTTTTTCCCCTTACTTCACCGCGGTGTATAGGCTACACCGGGTCCAAAAAGTTTTGCTATTGTTCCCCCCCAATTTCTTGCTGGAAAGACCCTCACGCACGTTCACTTCTATACGCCCCCTCCTTTTTTGGCCGCATCCTTCGATACGGTTTGTGGGATACTTTTTTCTCGTTCTAACATGGGCTCTCTCATTACGATTGCTGTCTTAGCAGGCTGAATAAGTTTCCCAGTATTCTTTTCTCCATATCTTTGTGCCCCCCGACGGCCGTCCTGCTGCTCAGTTCGTGATCGACTTTCACGCTTTGTCGGTTACTCTGTTGATTGTCACACAGCTTCTGGAAGCCACTGACTCAGCTGTATCTCCTCTCTCGAATGGGGTAGGTGATGGACCATTAGGGATATGAGCCCAGTTGGTCCTCTTCTTCCTCGTTTGTTCGCTCTATATAAAATTTCCCCCCCGCTCTTCGAGCAGAATGGTTAATCCTTTTCAAAGTTATGCCTAGTTAAGACCCCTCCTGATTAAGTTGAATACCCATCCCCCCGTGCTCCCATACCCGTCGGTATCCACCGCGTCAGGTCGCCCATCACGCCCTCCAGAATCCCCCTTAGGGGTGTCGATAGACCCACTCCCATCTCGCTGCCCCCGTCATAGACCATACGTTCGGTGAGGAGAAGAAATACAAAATGAAATGCAACAGGCCATCAATTACTTGCTTAGACGCGTCTGTCTCAAAATGGAGAAGGTTACCTTTCCCGACACTCCTGATACCTGCCAGTGAGAGATGTTTTACTCCCCTCTGCGTAAAAAGGCGTAGAGTAGGAGACTAACAGGGGCACCTATTGGTTTCTGAGGGCTTCCATGAGGACAATGGGTTAGATACACATTGCGGCCAGTGGCGCCAAAGTTTTGTCGAACTTTTTTAAGGGCGTCCGAAGTCCCGTCACTTGATTTTCACCTTTTGTCTTTGACCTATCGGCATGGTTCGCCAGACGTAAGTCTTTCCTACCCAAATGACCGTTCCGTACCTTTCACGTATTCACTCCCCTCCTCTCCTCCGGTCAGTCTTGTCTCCCCGCACGTACTTTCAGGTGAACTCACAGTGAACCCGGGAAACCCTCCCCCGAGGAAACAGTATTGAGTAAATCACGGGCCATAATAACGTAGGGAAAGCCCAAGTTCCTCCGATCGGGCCTCCGATCAACCAAACACCATCTCTTGGGAGCCCTGGATCCTAATAAACCGGCACATCCCCTTGCTCCGAGCCCAGAGAGTACGAAGAACCTGAGAGTGGAACGGCCCCCGCCCCGAAGTAAAGTAAAAGACACGCGCAATTTTACCACTTTTTCTCAAAATCCGTAAGCCGAAGACTAGAAGGAGACGAGAGACATTCTTAGAACGACGCACCCCTTATGTCCCGAGTAGGTCCGGTAAACAAGAGCTTTCCTAGACTCCTCAGGTGCAACTCACCCTCGTGAACCGGTTAGACCCGATGTTATGGAATTGATTACCAGTCCTTGTACCCAACTCTGATGCCAGCCCTTTCCTCCCAGCGGAATTCCCCCGGAATTCAAATTCTTTCCGGACTTTGCATCGAGGTTTGCCTCCGTACGTCTTCCAATCTGTAGACCAGGACTCCCGTGCGCTCCCCAGACTCAGTCTTCCTCCCGAACCAGGACTGCGCGCCTGCCCATCCCCGTCTGGCACACGGACAGCAACTCTCTCCTCCCCCAGTGAGCCCATGGCTGGCTTCCCATTAAACACGAGCGCCCCCGTTTCATGACAGAGATGTTTTAGTCATTCGATCCCGTGGCCAAAGGGAAGAAGTACTCCTCAGTTCTTTTTTCACTGAGTGGGGGGGATTTGAGAGAAAGACGCTTGGCCTAGACGAAAAGAAAGGTTCAAGAACCTGGTCGGCCTAACAACCGCCTAGACAGAAGAGGTCTTGAGTACGGCGCTCAGGAGGGTCCTCTCTTTGATCCCCGGAAAGAAGCGGTGGCCCTACAGTTTTCTTTTTGTTATCATGAGGTTCTAGAAAATCAACGATCCCCATTTCGTTCTCTTGGCCCATCCGTATGCCCCGGCTGCTCGGGCTGGACGACACCCCCAAGGTGAGAGAGGAGGTTTTTCTGATAGGTTCAGCCAACTGAGTCTTTCAAGTCCCGATCCTGACCCCCCGGCGTCATCAGCCATTTCCATGTGCCCCCGTGTCCGAAGCGAGGCTACGCCCGCTTTCACCCGCCCTTTTCTCCCCTGCTCCCCAGGCTAAACTGACTCTCCCGGCCGGAACCTTGGGTTTCAGCCACCGAGGCCCCAGCGCGCTAGTCTTTTTTTATCGCACCAGATGCTGCATCCCGCTTCTACCTGCCTCATCCCAACCGGTTAAGGCCTTATATGCCGCACCCCCCCCACCAAGGTAATATATTTTAATACTCCGTTGTTTTTTGAGAGAGATGCACTTTTTTGCGCCCGTTCTCCCCGCTTTTTCAACCCTTTTATCCTGTTAGTCTGCTGTTAAAGCAGCCTTACGTTCCTGATCGCTGAAGAGCAGCTGGGGGGACCGGTCCTGAGATGATCCCCCCCGCTTGATTGGCTACGAGAGTATTCTTAATTGCCGTTCAGGAGTCGAAGCGCGTCTTTCGGGGACTTTCGATTGCCCTCCGGCCCACCTGCCTCCCCTTCGGCGTGGCGTCATGGGCTGAATTCGGGAATGCCGTGATATCTTATGTTTTCTCATGATCCTACCATTACCTCCCCCCATTTTCCCCTTTAGTAGGTCTCCCCCAGCGATCCTTTGACCGACCGAGTTTTTGTTTCCCTTTTCCGATTTCTAATGTCGCAGGATTGGAGATTGAGAGCCTCCGAGCAGCAATTTGATAATGCCACAGCTGCAGAGCCGGAAAGATGACTTAAAATATGAACAATAGCCGGAGCCTATCCCCCCAGCCTTCTTGAGAAGGTCCTTGACATTTAGATCGGCTCTTGATTCTATATCCCCCGTTTTTTGCCCCCCCTTCCCCGTACCCGGATTTGTGCGGGTCGGAGACATGTTTTTTTTCGGAAGTAGGTATTTAATGCCCCCCCTCTCCTGGTGCTGCAAAGCTCTTTCGTCCTATGAATTCTACGTTGAACAAGGGGGTCCGTACCTTTTGCCTTATCATATTTATGTTTATTCGTCTGTTACGCTTTCCATGAGGTGTTTGAGCCCTAAGGTCTCGTTCCCTCCTCAAGCGAGGTATAGACAGGGGTGAGACCGAGAGGATGCCAGGTTTTACATAGGCCACCCCAACGACCCTAGACTGAAGACGCCATGTGGCCTTCAGGCGAATTAAGATGGGAGGAAGTCTTCAAGAATGGCCCCGGTATGAACGGCATTAGGAACACGACCTCTGCTCTCAAAAGAGACCTGAAATCCCCTTACCCCCCAACACGAGGGACCGCCCACAGGTCTACCGAAAAGTCTCTCAAGCCCGAGACCACGCCTTCTTTACACGAAGTCTTGACTATCTTACCTCCCCCTCTTTCTCCGAGAGCTCACTCCACCGATCGGCAAAGTTCCTCTTTTAGTCGGCAACACCGCTTGCCCCCCGGCACCCCCCTCGCACGCAGTCCCCCCCCCCCCTACCCTCCTCCTGAGCAGACAGGACCCGACTTTCCGGATTCATACCTTAGCTGCTGATGTATGGAGGAACCTCTATCGCACAGGCACTTCCCGCCCACCCCCAAGTCGCCGGGAGAAGGGAGCGCTTCTCCCCCTCGTAGTCGGGCCTCACCGGCGCCTACAGAGCGTCCAAGCAAGTTCCTACCCTCTCATACTTCGTATCCCCTGGCATCCAGGAAACTCGTCTTAAGGACCTACTAGCGCGGCCGAACAGGGCCAACCCTATACAACCGTAAGTGCACCCAGGACCTGACCCCAGTTGTTCGGAACCCCTCCTGCGTCCCAAACAAGAGTTGCAGGTTCACTCGTCAATCTAAATGGTACTTTTATCCCTCACCCCCTTAACGATTCAGCGGCAGGGGCGTTTGAGCCGTATTTCTCGTTTGAATAAGGTCCCGTACGGGAGACTACAGTGCAGGGTGACGCGCCTTTAGGTCCTAAAAAACTGATTGTTAACCCTGTGTCCAGGATATTTGAGCATTTCCAACATGGAACCAAAGGGAAGCACAGGGCGACGTTTAAACTTAATGTCGCTCGCAACCTTCTGCCCCGATCCCCGAACTACCCCGTGTTATTTGCTAAAGGTATGCGGGAGTGTCGTTATAAGTCTCCTGAGACATTTTCCGACTTTTACACGTGGTGAACAGGGGCTTTCAGGGATTTCGCGATCCACCCGACACTGAGATCTTCGCTTACATCCAGGTTATACTGGAGGAGTGCTTCCGACTTGACACTCCGTTCGAGGAGCTGAGTGAGCAGGGACTTACTTAGGTCGTCACTGCTGGACCTCCCAGCGGGTCGCCCCTTCAGGGCTGTCTGCCCTCTTGAGGCACTGGATTGAGTGGACCATCATCTTCGAGATTCCTTCCAATCCTCCTCCCCCCCGTTTGTTCGAGCCTCCCGCAATCGATAAGTAGTACTTGGCCCTCACGGATTGAGCCAGACATATCCGCCCCAAATGTGGCTCCGAGGAAAGAACCCAAATCAGTCCCAACTCATAACCTTAGCCAACTCACCAAGAAGAGGGCTCTTCCTTTGGCTCTCAGAAAAGTCCCCCGCGGCTTCCTTTTAAGTTTGAAGGTGCTTCCATAAAGCGCCTCCCCCCCAAGCAGGACGGACACCCTCTACCTCCCCGATCCCCGCGAAAGATCCGGCCGAAGCCACTACCAGCAACGTACGGACTCGGTAGTTTGATCGCTGCTCGAATAGGATCAACTCGCCTCCCTAGGAGGGGAATAAAGCGCCTCAGGTGGTGCTTAAGACATCCGGAACGACCGGGTTCCCCCCAATGATGGTTTCAGAGCGCTTCCCCAGTTTTGCAGAGAGCCACGTTTCGCCCATCCGGTTATTTACGGCCTGCCAGACGGTGTCTCTAAGAGAGTTCCCGAGTGTCTGAATTTATTGCCATCAGGAAGGCGCCTCCCCCCCCCGCCTTTTGCTCCCCGGTGTCCCTAGGTGTAGTAGTGCACAGCCGTTTTAGCCGTCCATTGTTCCAAAGGACCCCTTCCAGATTCCTTTGGTCTTCACCCATGGTCAAATTTACAGAGGAGTAAAGCTTGACCGGAGATTCACACCCTTAAAGTACCGGTTCAAACCTTAAGTCACGAGTCGAGGAAGGAGCGTAGAGATCCCGTAGGGAGGAAAAGTTCCCATCCTTTGTTGCCTCCTTCTCCCACGCTCCTGGCACCCCCTGTCAGATCGTTTCTTGACCTTTCCACATGATACACTTTTTTCAAGATTCCAGCATACTTCGCTAACCCGAGAGTCCCTGAGTCTTCGAACTGCCGGCTCCAACTTGCGTTCCAGACCGGACTATAAAGTATCGGACGATACTTCCTAAGCCGTTCCCTGAGTAGGAAGGAATCCAGCCTCTCCCTATCGACAGTCGTGAGTCGATCCAACGCTCACCCTCGTTCCCCCATGGAGTATTGTGCCTTCTTCCAAGTCTACTTCCAATATATTTACAAGCTTGAAAGTGTACAGGTGTTTTCCTCAGGAAGGGTCACTTCGAGGGGATGCCGATAGGCCTTGGTCAGGCAAGAGGAGACCAGAAGCATCCAATGTTGATTTGAGGAAAGCCACCACAGACTTTCTACACAAGAATCAGGAGCGCCAGACCAACAATATTTTTTTCATGGATAAATGAATGGCACCCACGAGATATATCGCAATATTCAACACCCATCGGTCGTTAACAAAAAAGAGGCCAGAGCGAGAGTCCTCCACTGCTGAGGGAAATGACAGCTAGTCATGAACCCATAAATCAGGGGTTCATCCTGAGTGGGGGGGGGGAGGCGAGACGCCTTTTTTGTTTCCTTGCCCTACACTTTCAAGGTCCCCGCGGGACCCTTCCCGAGAGGAGGCGATTACTACGTAATCGCCGGTTGTCATCTGGCCCCCCCCCCCCCATCCTTCCCAAGACGATGTGGCTTACATGGTGAATCGTTTCCAAGGGGATTAAAGACCTCAAAGGACGCACTGGCATCTCCGACTCTCCCGCTTTCCCCCCCCTTCTCACTTCTAGAGGATGGCCTATGCTATTACAGGGAGGGGAGATGGCTTAGCTTCCTAGGCCCCGCAAGACAAAAACTGAGAGTTTCCATCGTCGTTAACCCGCCGGTCCGACTACGCCTTGTCTGGTACCATCGGTGAAAATTTGAAGATCCCCCGAGGAGTTCACCGCGGAGCGAAACCCTTCCGTGCCCCCGGCGTTTAAAATGTCACCCCCTTTCTCGGCCACGGCCCTTTAGAAGCTCCTTGCGTTCCCCAAGCCCTCCCCCGCCTCTTTCGACTTCAACAGGAATTGAATGCGCCCGCTTGCCTATTGCCTGGCGTGATAGGGTCTAGAAGTTTTAGTCGCCCCCTCTTAAAGCTCTTTTCACCCTCCGAAGTTTTTGTTTTGCGAGTCTTTGACCCTATTTTGTCTTCTCTGGAGCCAATCCTAATCCGGTTGGGTCAATGATGGGCATTGACGCAGCGATATTCCGCGATCTTCTCCGCCGCTGTCCCAGCTGCTCAGACTTGGTTGCTTTTCTCCCCATTGGAGTGAGTCTTGGGAATCCCGTCTCGAGATAGCCTTTCGTACCCCAACTCAAGGCCCATGTCAGGCTTCCTTTTCGGTTTTTTTAAGTCGGTACGCGGTTAACCTCTCCTCTGCTGCCCTTAATCGCCCCTTCAGCCTCTCCACTTGTTCTATACCTCAGGCCCACGCAGCTCCCGGGATGCCCCCCGCTTAGGTACGTTAAGACTAGGAGTTAAGTATTTAGGTGAGTTCTTTGGTCCTAGCCCCACTATGACCTATTGATCCTCCAAGGTTGATCAAGTAAAAAAGCTGGATTATCGGTGAACTAGATTTTTCCCCCTCTCGATAGCTTCTACTATAATAGTCGTTGCCTTTGCCTTTCAGCGACGTTTGGTTTTCCCCTTCCCTTGGCTATGTCGGCGACGTTAAAATCACTCCCCCGCGTTCTCCTACAGGGATTTTTTCCCCCCTTGGTCTTCTTCCAACCCCGGGAATTCTTTTGATTCTGCCCCAATATATTTGCATTTTGAAGAGTTTTGCGACTCTGGTTTGCATTTGATCCAAGAAGATGGGGAAGGAGTGTGTTTCTTTTATGCGACATCCTTTTTTCGTCGTTCTATATTTCATGACGAGATTATTTAAATGCTTTTTTTCTTCCGAAGTCTTTGTATCATCTAGGGGATCCCAGGTTTTCGTCACAAACCATTGATTTTAGAGTGTAATTTCAACCCATGATGCCCTATCAAGCGCTACCTCTAGCTGTCCCGTCCTTTCTTTTCAGCTCGAGGCTTAAATTCGGAGCCGGGAAATAGACAGGCCCACCAAAGTAGATTCCTGCCTCTCCCCCGGAAACACCCCACCCTAGGAAAGGCCCTAGGAGGTTTCACAACCTACTTCTATCGTATCAACAATGAGGGTGACCCCCGCAATACTCGTCTTGAACGATGATAGGACGACCGAGACCCGACCCTGATTAAGTTACGTGCTGAGCTCACAGCGGGGTTTGTTCGAAGTGTATAGAGACGTCCTTGATCCTAAGCCTCGTGCGCACTTATGATGAGAGGATCTGCACGTGTCATTCGGTTCGTTATAGTCCCAGATTTTTTTTCCAGGGGCCCGGACTTTTGTTTTACTCTTCTACAATAGGAAGGCGTCGCAACACTCACTTTTAGCTCTTCTACCCTTTCCCTACGCAGTGAGTCGGGTTGACAGGTTTCCCGGTTGGGGGGTGAGATACCCCCCATTCTCCCAGTATGGATAACTAAGCGTCCGGATCCGAGATAGGCTACGCCACAGCAGATTCAAGCTATAAGGTTTTTGTAAGTCAGAGCATCCAGTTCGTTTGCTTTCAAACCTCTGGGATCCCAAAACCGGGAGCAACTTTCGGTGCGCGATAGACCCCTTGACCAACAACCACACCTGAGGAAGGACCCTCTTGATAAGACAAGAACAAGAGGACGTTAGCTGATCTCCGCAAGAATGGGGTCTGTCCGAAAGGACCCCGAGAATTGTGGGGGACGGGCTCGTAGGATATGGGACGGAGAGCTCGTTTTAGGTGGAAGGTCGATTCGGAAATACACGAGCACCTGATTGACCCTTGTGATCTAGGTGAGTCATATGCCGATCCCACGACGATGCGACTAGGTTCCGGGTCTCTTACTAACCTTTTAGGAGTCCTCCTTCGTACCTCCCGTTTCTCCCGACCTCCAGGAGGCGTGCTAGTTTCCCTCGCTCACTGGTTTTCTAAAGAGGTTCCCCAGACCCTCCTGATAGGTTCTGGCTCCTCTATTCCTCCGCGTTTTTTTTTGTTTCCGAGAAGGTCCTCCCCAAAATCACTCTTCTCGCGTCATACAGTACGTGGGCCTCTCACCAAACGAACCGCGTGACCCCTACTGCGCAAAAACAGGGAGAGAGTCCACCAGACCGGAACTTTCTCCAAGGCAACGAGACCAAGGGGCTAAATCCGTCCTTTGCCACAATCTCAGCCACAGGACCGACACCAAGAAGTATTTAACAGCTGAGCCATCATCAATCAGCATCAGTCGTTGAATCGTTCTCGTGAGAGGTTACACCTCCTAAATGATTCCACCTCAGAGCCCCGATTTTGGCTTCGCTTATTACGAACCGACCCCTCCCCCAGGATTTTCGTATTCGACCTTGTATGCTACGAGCAAGTTTCGAACCCGTATAAACTTCGACGCCCCCCCGTTTAAACACTTGTCGCGTACGTTGCTGAGAAGATCTTCAATCGGTTCGGATGGATGCATCCCTTTGAACTTGAGGAGTGCTCCCACGCCCTTTCGTTCTTCAACGTGGGCAGAAATGCTTCGAAGCTTCAACAGAAGGTCGTTTTCCCCTTTTTAGGCTCAAATGAGAGTTTTTGGCTCCACTTAGTTATCCTCTCCAATATACCAAGCACTCTGCAGTGTCGATCCCGTTAAGTTCGCACACCCTGCCTAACCCCCAATTCCCTTCCCACTTCGATATTCAGGAGCTCGCCCCGATGTCGTATTGTTGACCGAAGGTAACAGGGAAATCCACCCCTTGGTGGTGAACCGCGGCCCCAAAGCCCCACAGAGAAGTGTGCACGATTCCCCCCCCCCCTCAAACGTGGGCCCGGTGGGCCCGGAGACCAAGAAACGACCGGAAAGTGCCAGACCGCCTAGTAATTCCCCCCAAGAATAGAGACAGTGCAAGAAAGCTACAAGACACCGTAGAACAACCCATTGCCGGATCATAAACGCAGCAGAGCGCCCCGTTAGACTGCCTCCGTTACATGACGTCTCGACCTCTTCGTCGGTACCCGGGCGAGGGGGCCTCCATAGATTGCGGGCTTGCCCTCGACACGTACTGTGCAGGGACTCCGATGGAGATTTCAAGTTCGAGTATCGCTAGGCTGTCTACCCACTTCATACACCCCCCCTTCCGGGCCCCTTTGGGTAACGAGTGGTCCTCCTCCCAACACGGGCTCTGAAGTTTTGGACTTGATTGACTCCCTGGCTAATACCGCCCAGAACACCACTGTCTTCCCAAATCACAGGTTATCCCTAGTGGACCGCCGAAGGCCTCACGAGCGCCACTTTCCACTTGCCTTATTCTGAGGCGTACCCTCCGTACGACCCCGAGACCGGAACCCCCCGCGGGGACCCCGGATAAGACTCATATCTTGACCTACGTGCTCACCTCAGGGTGGAACTCACCCAACCGGCCCAGAACCGCCCCATGTCCCCATCTTTTGCTTTAACCCAAAGACTGGAGCTAACTCAACCCACACTCCCAGTTATGAGAGAGAATTGAACCCCCCTCGTTCAAGACCTAGAGAACAGAGAAAGCCTTTTCGCTCCTAAAAGGAACTTAATAAACAATAGTGCTTGCTTTCCCAAGCTACCAACCCCTCAGGAGAGATTTCCCCAGAGGGTCCTCCCCCCAGTGTTTCGAGCCATTCCCCCTTTCGTAGTTACCCCTTACCGGGACCGACCCCCCCGTCCCTAAGTGTGGTCCATCCCCTTTCTTTGGGCTGTGCCAGTCGTCAAGCACATTTTAAGCCGACATCTACCAGTTTCCAACACAGTTGCGAACCGTACCGACATTCGGAGTAAACGACTCCCCAGAGAGCATGCTTTTAAGGGAGAATCCTTTGCCTATCCCCTTAAAGTAAGTTTTTTGATTCTCTAAGGCTCTGCATCGAGGCGTCTCCTCGTCCCCCCATCACTTTTTCTTCCCTGCAGACACTCCTGCATCCGATTTCCCTTCATTTAGGTCCTCTTCCTTTCTACGTCTCCCCTCACTGGGATTTGGAGGCTCTGGTAGCTACCGGCCCCCTCTCCTACACCAGGAATCTCTTCACGTCGCGTACCGAGTAACCTTTCAAGGGTCTCTTTGTCTGTTTGAAAAAGGTTGTTCCCCCCCCGGCTTCCCTTTATCCGCTGAGCTTTCAAAGCTAAACTGAAATTTAGTTCCCGCACCTTCGCCTTCCCCCTCCCTCTAGGCCCCTTTCCGTTTTCCTCGATCCTTTTCAGCCGAGGCCCCACGCGTCCTCTCCCTAAGCCAATCTTATCAATTGTTCCCTTTTCTCAGACCTTACCCCAGGAAGGAGTGTCGCCTTTTCAAGAGAAGGACGCCCCCCCCATTAAGAGCCTTCTTTCTTTTTTACGCTCCATAAGTGGTGTTTTTGAGAGCGACGGTTCCGATTTTAGATTATACCCAAATTAATTTGGTATTCCTTTCTTCGCCTCGTAATTTCTTCCTATTTTAGTGATCCTGAATTTCTACGTTTGCCTTGACCTTCAGGAGCTGTCCACGCTTGCCTTTTTCGCTCCTTTGGGCTGTCGTTTTGAGAACATGGGCGTAGTCAGATAGGGCCAAGCTCACTGTCCCCCCCCCAAATCGAGATCGTCCACTTTTCCCCCTTGCAACACTTTTTTCCACCAGACCATGCTAGTCTCCCTGGTTCCGTTGAGTAGGTAAGAGAGGTGCAGAATTTCCTTTTTGTCGGCCGGGTACTTCCCCTCCCTCACTCATACTATCAATACCACTTTTGGAGAAGATCAGACCTAGGCCTCCCTGCAAGCGCTCGGTAGCCGTTTTTATCGCTGTCCGTCCGTGTTCTTGCTTGGTTCGCCGCTGTATTTTGGTTTTGTAGATTCTGTGTCTCAGGTTATGAGATATACGAAGACATCTACTGCAGACTGTATCAACCCCCCCCCCCCCCACCACCCCCACATAGTATGACGAGACCACTGATCCACAAGTATACCTAGCTTCATTTAACATGATTTTTCATCTTTTAAGCCCGCGGTCCCAGGCCACTGGAGATGTCGTGCCCGAACCTCTTCCCCCCCGGTTAGACCCTCCCCACGAATGTGAGATTGTTTGGTTCTTACAGGTCGGCATTCTCGTAGAAGGAAAAGAAGACTGCTGGAGCTTATTGGTGAGAAGCGGTTTGACTGGAGAATTCATATTTTGGTTATTGTGCATTTGATCATGGATCGGACGTTGCTTTCCGTTCCCTTTTTAGTTAGCCTGGAGGTTGGTTTTCCTATTTTTTGTTGATCCACGGGGGGATCCCAC
>Ga0179593_1657341_pt1 | contig 13199 bp, 14 predicted proteins | sample CZODoug2_1_08_16_FD_185931 | JGI IMG/M metagenome (GOLD analysis project Ga0179593, IMG submission 185931) | Vadose zone soil fungal communities from Angelo Coast Range Reserve, California, USA - CZODoug2_1_08_16fungal (PacBio error correction) | ecosystem: Environmental > Terrestrial > Soil >... | reverse complement strand
CCGCGATAGCTTGCAATCGCCGAGGGCGGTAAAATTCGAGGCGAATCGTTTTCCAAACAGTTTTCGTGATCTCTCTAAATTGTAGGAGGTTTCCCCCCTCTTTTTTCTTTCTTCGTTCCCGGTCCGTCCTGCTTTAGGAAAAGATTATGTGAATTGACATTCGATGTGATATTCTTAAACCATTCGTCAGAGTCTAGCGCGCTCGAGACGCCAATACAATAATGGCCTATTTTTTTCCTTCTTTTTTTTCCTCTATTCTCATACTGCTCCTCTTGCGACAACCGCTGCGGTACGGATTACATTTACGGCGCATTAGGATTCGGACGAATTCATCATAGTGAGTTATCACCGGTCTCAATCGCTCGGATAAACTTCTCTCTCCCCTTTTCCTTTCTTTTTTTTTCCCTTTCTTCTCGCCGAGGTGCCGTTCGAGACGGGAAAGGTTAGCACCCCGGAAGGCGTGCACTCGAGAATTCAAGACCTTGTCGTCCTCACCCCCCTCTTTTCCTCCTTTTCTTCTCTGTTTTCTCCGAGAGCGTTGAGTTCGCGAGGGAAAATTTTCTCAGCGGGAAAAAGATCCCCCCAGCCATGCGCCTCCTCCTTTTTCTTTTCCTTATACTCGGCAGCCATTGAAGGGTATTGATGCGTGCGCAGTCGTTAGTCTGGGGCTTGTGACGTCCCTTTGAGCAGTTCAAGCGGCCTCTTTTTTTTTTCTTTTCTTTTTTTCTGAATTCCCACATCAGCCACAAGAGCACTTCGCCGACATAGTTCGAAACAGGCTTTACGACTCCCTCGCCGCTCCCTTTTTTTTTTCAAGGATTGCAGGAAATCGCATATCCTCACCGGCGCGCTGGGCTCAAGTCGATAGTGGCGGGCAATTTCGCACGCCACTTCCATTGGCTGCGTTTTTCTCTCTTCCCTTCCCCTTTTTTTTTTCCTTCACTGATTGAGGCGTCGATGGAGAGGGAAACGGCGCCGCAAAAACCAAATCTCGCAAGATTGGTCTTTCGCGGGCCTCTTTTTTTTTTTTTTCAGAAGGACCCGCATACGCCCCGCAGTCAATGAGCGTTGAACGAACGCCGCAAAACAGGTGAGTTTGCCGAGGGCGCTTCCGATCAACACGAGCTGCGGAGCGTCGGAACTGCATCCCTTTCTTTTTCTTTTTTTCCCACCTCCCTCTCCGCGAGCGCGGGCCAATAAAGATAGGACACAAGGACATACGCATGAAAGGGGGAGCAAACAGGCGCTGCCGTGCAAGGGCACATAACTCACAAGATGTCACATAGGTCCATTTTCCCTCCCCTTTTTTTCCTTCCTTTTTTTAGCCACCCATTAACAACCAGCAGCAAAAATGGATGCCAATGCAATTGCCACGCGATTATGACAATTGCCGGGTCGATATTCGTTTAACGTCGATCGCTTGCTTGGTTCCTTCCTTTTTTTTTTTTTTTTTTCTTAGCTTACCTTATTAAGAGAAGCGGGAAGGAGGCGGAGACCTGCGCATTCGGCCAATTCGCTCTCCCCCCCCCCCCCCTTCCATTGTTCCTAGAATTGCGAGCAGCTCGAAGAGAAAAGGCACAATCTCGGCACGGCTAAAGGAGGGGACTTAGAGCGTCTAGGGCGAGTTGCCTCCCTCTTCCTTCTTCACGAAATGGATTCAGAAGGGGAAAACTGTGAACTTGACTCGAGCGAGCACAGGAATTTGTATCTTCCCCCCCCCTTCTTTCCTTCTTCTTTCTTTTTCAAAGATCGCCCCCCACCACAAATCACCCTTTCAACCTTTTTTCCCCTTTTCCCTTTTTTTCTTTTTTTTGGCCCATCTCACAAAGCGGCAAAGAAAGAGGACATACGCACGTTTTTGTCGGGATTCTTAATCATTTTGACAAGCCACGGCGGTCACCTTTTTTCTTTTTTTTTCAGACCTCTCACCTAACTATCGGAGTTTGGAGAAAATGCAACGACCTGGCGCAGAGACGGCGGGTTCTGTTTGCCCCCTTCTTCCCTTCTTTTTCTCGGAGTGGGACCACCAAAGCGGCAAACGCGGCTCCCTTCCTGTCCATCCCGCCAATTCTCCCTCTTTCCCTTCGCAAGTTTGTATATAGTTATATTTGAGCAACGGAATCCTCGGCGGCAAACTCGTCTTTCCCTCCCAATTGACAATATACTGAAGGGCCACCGTGGCCGACTTTAACGTTGCTGTTTTTTTCCCCTTCCCCCCACGCGGCTTTCGTTGCCCATCTCTCCAAGCGCTAGCAGCGGGGACGTGCGCACATTGCCGTGACATCTCTAAGACGAGGAACAATCGCGGCCACCGTGGCGCCGTCTGTCCCTCTTTCCCCTTTTTTTTCTTTCTTTCCTTTTCCTCGCGGCAACGCGGCTCCTCGGAAATAAGGAAAGAGCGCTCGACAGCGGAAATGCGCACGTTGCCTCGGACGTCTGAGCATTTTCCCCTCCGCCTTGCCCATCGATACAGGGAGCCGGCGGCAGAAGATGCCACTGATGTCCCGTCTTTAAGCAGAGGTCTCTTTTTCTCTCGGAAAACGGCATATTTGAGAAAGCTGATGTCTGGGTCTTAAGAAGCGGACGACTGCCTCTCCCCCCCTCTTCCCAAGCGCGACGACGGAAAACCCCAGCGTGATGTGTCGAATCTCCAGCATGGGGACAACCCGCGGACACTCTTCTTTCTTTTCCCTTTTCTTGAGACAACCTTCCAAGAGCGGATAACAAGAGGCGGCAAACGAGGCTCTTCCTTTCACATTCCCCAAGCGCCGCGGCCTTTTTTCTTTTTTGTTTGCGCGCGATAGCGGCTGTTCGCAGGCGCTTGGCAGATGGGCCAGGAAGGAGCCGCGTTGGCCGCTCGTGTTCTTCCCCTTTCTCTTTTTTTCCTCCTCCCTTTGGGGCTGCGGGCAAGAAAAGTGCCGCCGTTGCGCGGGGAGGTTGTCCCCCCTGCTTGGAGCTTTTTTTTCCTTTTTTTCCCGCGCTTGGGGAGATGGGAAAGGAAGGAGCTGCGTTGGCTGCGCAGGTCGTAATTTAAAAGAAACAGACCGCCTGCTTTCCTCCCCTTTTTTTTTTTTTCCTTCGCCCTGTGTTTCCTTGCTTAAAGACAAAGACAGCAGCGTGCGACGCTCTGCCGCCGGCGCACTTTGAGCTCTTTCTTTTTTCTGTCCAATGATAAGAAAGGCAGAGAGCAACGTTTTCTTTTTTTCCCTTTTTTTTCCCTCCGAGGGGAATAAAACTGTAGATGAAGCCGAGAGGCAACGTCCGAAGTTCTCGATCAAGTTTTTTCCTTCGGGTCCTTGTCTTCCGAGATGTCAAACGGCAATGTGCGCAAGTCGCTGTCTAGCGCTTGGAGAGATGGGCACGAAGGAGCGGTGTGCTTTGCCGAGGTCTACCTTTTCCCTTCTTCCCTTTTTTCTTTGGCCCTTCAGAAGGGAAAGGAAGGACCGCGTTGGCGACAGTTGGTATCCTTTTGTCCCCTCCTCCCCCTTTTTCCGTTATGGGGCAAGGAAGGATTTTTTTGCCGAGTGGTTTTCCCTTCCCCCCCCTTTTTGTGCTCTGTCGAATCACGCGATTGGAAAAGATGAGCAAACATAACGCCGCCGTCTCTGCGCAGGTTTTTGCATTGTCCAAGCCTCTCTTCTCTTCTCTCTTTTTTTCTTTGCGGACGGCTCCACCGTGGACGCCTGGCGGTTACCCACTGATTAAGAATCCCGACAAAAACGTGCTTTAGCGTCGCTGTCTTTGCTCTTTTTCTCTTTCCCTTTTTTTCTTTCCCGTTCTTAGAAATGGATCTTTTCGGATGACGTTGGCTTCGTGGATCTACCTTAACCAGTCCGCCTGTCGCCGAGAGTCTCTCTTCCCTTTTTTTGTCCCCCTTCTTAATCTCCCTTTATTGGAGCGCGATTGCGTTTGGTGTGTCGGAGGCTTGAAGCTTCAACTCGCCCTTTCTCTTTCTTTCTTTCTTTCCTCGGGAATTTTCCTTGGCTCGTCCGAGTGCAGCGCAATTCCGCACAATTTTCGCTTTTTTGAAATTACTTTTCCCTTCATAACACTTTGTGTCCCCCTTCTTTTTTTCCTTCCCAGGGGGTAGAAGACTCAGTGCCGCAGGCTTGATATAATTAAGTCTCTTTCCCCCCCCCTTCTTTTTCCCCCCTTCTCCTCGCGCGTCCCCAGCAAGCGATCGAAGGTGCCATAAAACCGAAATCGACCGGCAAAATTGCAGAGAAGAACCGTGGCAATTGCATGTCCTCCCCTTTTTTTTTTTCTTTCCAGACATTTGTTTCGGAAATAAATGGTTTGCGCACATTTCTGGGATTTCCCTATGTGACACTTGGCTGCGTTATTTTGCCTTTGCAAGGCAGCTTGCGCCTTTCAGCGATGTTCCTTTTTTTCCCCCTCTCTTTCTTTTTTTTCTTTCTTTTTTTTTGCGCGATCTCAGATCTCGATATGCTAGACAGAAGAGAGTGCCGCTGGTGACTGAGTTCAGACTTCGCGGGAGCTCTGTTTTCTCCCCTTTTTTTCTTCTCTTCACGTAGCAGTTATGATGGAGTATAGTTGCCTTGTCTGACCGCGGAAAAGACTGCCACCACGTCGTGCTCGGATTCCTTTTCCCCCCTTTTCTCTTCTTTCTAGTATTTGGTTTTGAGGGAGAGGTGCACATCGCCATCGAAGGCTCTCAATTAGGTTTTTTCCTTTTCCCCGCCCCCCAAGCGCGAAGGTATCGGAGTTCATGAGCCGCTTCGTCCGTGGTCACCTCATTTTTTCTCCTCTCCTTTTTTCCCCTTATCGCCTTACCCCTCGAGACGGGGAGGATATGCGAATTTCTGCAAAGCCGTGAACCCCCCCCCACTTTCGTTGCGGCTCTTTCTTTGCCCCATAGTCGGAAGTGCTCGGGGGGACTGATGTGGGGAAGGAATTCAGACACGAAACAGCCGCGCTTTATTTCTTCCCTTTTCTTTTCTTCTGTCACAAGCCAACAGAAATAATGACCTGCGCACGCAGCAATACAATGCAATGGATGTTTGTATAAGGATGACCCCCCCTTTTCTTTCCCCTTGCAGTTTTTTTAGAGCTGTGCAAGCGGAGAAATTTCTCGAAGAACTCACGCTCTCGCGAACATCGCATCCTCGGCCAATCCCCCCCTCCTTTTTTCCCTTCTTTCCCTTTCCCCTTGCGTTACACTTTTTTGAATCTCGTAGTGCACGAATTACGGGGTGCGACAACCGTGCCCGTCGCGAACGGCACCTCCGGCTTTTCCCTTCGGGCCCCTCTTTTTTCTCCTTTTTTTCTCTTTCCGAGGGAATGCGAGGAGAAGTTATACTATACTCCGATTGAGACCGGTGTCACTCCACGAGTTAATCGTCCGAATTCCTCCTCTCCTCCTTCTTTCCCTTTTTTTTTCTTTTCGTCTGCAGTTTCGAGAAAAAGAATTCGAAAAGGTCATCCACTGATCCCTGAATCCCGGCGGCCCAGTCGCCAGTTATTTTATTTTGCGAGATCGCTAGGACTTCTTCCCTCCTTCCTTTCCCCTTCCCTTCCCCTTTCACGTGCCTTCACGATACGAAAAAGATAAGAAAACAGGTATTTGGTTACGGCAAGGTCATGTAGTTAGGAGTGAACCTCCCCCTTTAGAGATCTATCACGACCCCTTTTTCCCCCTCTCCCCTTTCCCCCCCCTTCCTCGGTTTTGTTTTTCTGAGATCGCGAATCTGCAATCGCGGCGGCCGGAAATTCGAGGCGGAATGTTTTCCAACAGTTTGTGATAGCTCGTTTAAATTGTATGGAGGTCCCGTCAACTACATGACCTGCGTTCCCCCCTCCTTTTCTCTTTCCTCCTTTTTTCCTCATCGCTTTGATCCTCTTCCACATTAGTCCGAGTCCAGCGAGCTCGCGGACGCAAATTAAAATAACTGGACGACGCCTGGAATTAGGAGAGTGGCTCCTTTTCCTTTTTTTTTTTGTTTGCTCGGACCTGCATACGCTACTGCGCCCTGCCTTATGCTCCTATTGCCGACAAGCGCTGCGGTACGATTCCATTTCTGCCATTAGGTTCGTCCCTCTCTCTTCTGTCACCCCTCTCGCGCAATTCCTCGGGCACGACCACGGCAGCATTGAGCAAGTCGCATGTACACGGCTTCCGGAGGATCGCCTAGTTTGCCTTTTTTTCCTTCCTTTCCCCCTTCTTTCACCTTCCCCCCAGGCACTGTCGTGACAGAAAAACCCACCACTCCTGCGCACACATCGACGGCATACGAGCTCTCTTGGACAGAGGAGGCGATGTTTCTTCTTCCTTTCCCCCCCTCTCCCCCAAAGCCATGAGCATTCATAAGCAGCTTCGACAATTGGAGTGGGACCTTTTCCCGTTTTTTTTTTTTCGCCTTCTCGATTAGGTAGGGGCTTGTGCCTGCCAGCGAAGCAGTTCAGCGGAGGATTTTTTTTCCTTCTTTTCCTCCTCTCCCTTCGCAGCCTAGTTAGAACAGGCTTACGAAAGCCTCGCCGCCGCATCTCGCGCAACAGGCAAAATTTTTTTTCCCTTCTTTTTTTTTTTCCCTTCTCTCTTGTCGGGCCCGTCGGGAGCACGCAAATCCAGTGGTGCGCGTCACCCCATGATGGTACCACGACGAAGCGGTCTCATGAACTCCGATACCTTCCTGCCTTGTTTCCTTTCCTTCTTTTTTTTTTTTTTTCCGCTTCCCCCCCGCGCCCGGCAAAACAATCTGCGCCAAGAAGTCATGGTCTTTCGCGGGGCAGTCCTTCGCTTTTCCAACGCCCTCCCTTCTCTTCTCTCTCCTTCCCTCCAGTACATTGCGAGTTGACACGTAGCCGCCGCAAACTTGGTTTGCCGCTTCCTTTTTCCTTCTCCCTTCTCTCCTCACTGAATCACAACAGCGGAACGATATTATGCAGACGCATATCGAGATGTCTCACCGTGAACTCTGAACCCCCTCCTCTTTTCTCTCCTTTTCCCCTCTTCCTTTTCCCGGGGGCACATAACGCAGCACAGTGGCACATAGGAAATCCCAGAAATGTGAGAAACCATGGATTCCATAAACAAAATACCCATACCCAGCGGGGTCGGCTTTTCGCCCCTCCTTTTTTCCCCCCCTCTCCCTTTTTCCCCCCGTGCGGTCGATATTCGGTTTATGGCACCGTCGATCGCTGTGGGTGACGCTCTATTCTCGAGGTAATGCTTCCTCCTTTATTTCCTGCGTCCTGCGACCTGCCGCAGTGCGACAGGCCAATTCGCCGCCGAACCAAAGGTTAAGCAGTAAATTCACACCCTTCCCCTTTTTTTCCTCTTCCTTTTTTTTTCCCGTGACCTCAAAGGAGGGCTTCCGAGACAGCTAGGGACGAGTTGAAGCTCACTGTATCTCACCAAACGCTCCCTTCCCCCTCCCCTTTTCCCCTTCCTCGAGCGAAGCAATCAGGAATTTGTATATCTCGGCGACCTCGGAGGACTGGTACCGGTAAGATCCCCATCAACGGCAGACGAAGATCAGTTCTATCCTTTTCTTTCCCTTTTTCCTTCCCCTCCTCTGACCCTACGCACGTTTTTGTCGGGATTCTTAATCAGTGGGAAAAGCCAGGCGGCCAAGGTTTGTCTTTCCCCCTCTAGCGGAGTCATTGGAGCAATGCAACGACCTGCGACAGAGTTCCGGCGTTATGTTTTCCCCTCCCCTTTTTTTTCTTTTCCCCTTAGTGGTTGACACCCACGCGGCAAACGCGGGCTTCCTGCCTGCCCCCGCCAAGCGATGCTCCTCCCCTCTCCCCTTTTTTCTTCCCCGGAATAACATTCGGCGGCAAAAGCGGCTCCTTCCTTGCCCATCTTCGGAAGGGCCACCTTTTTCCCTCCTTTCTTCCTTTCTCTCCGGTATGACCTCGGCGGCAAACGCGGCTCCTGCGTTGACCCCTCCAATCGCCCTTTTTCCCTCTCGAAGACGAGGGAACAATCGCGAAAACAAACGTGCCGTCCTTGTAAATTGGGCAACTCTTTTTTTTTTCTTTTTTTTTTTTTTCTTTTCTCATTGGGATGACTCGGCGGCAACACGAGGCTCATTCATGTCCAATCAGCCCGATCTTTCTCCTTTTTTTTCCTCTTTCCAACCTGCAGGCGACGACAGCCCCTTGACATTGCACAATCGAATCCAAGTGCGCCGGCTTGACAGAGCTGAGACGCTTCTTCTTTTTCTCTTCCTCATCTTTTTTTCCCCCCTCCTCCCCCCCCCCTCCCCTGCATATTTGCGCACGCTGCGTCTGTTGTCTTTAAAGCAGAGGGACGACCTGCGCCAGCAAACGCCAGCTCCTCTGCCCATCTCCCAAGTGCGCGATCTTCCCCACCCTTTTGTTTTCCCCCCCTCCCTCTGCCACTGCGGAAATTTTATTAAACAATCTCCATGCCCCTTTTTTCTTTCTCTCCCCCCTTCCCTCCAAAGGGAGCGGGATAAAAAAGAGAGGGGCACGCGGCTCCTTACTTTCCCATTCTCCCCCTCTCTTCCCTTTTTTTCTCTCTCCCGTCGGCTGTCGCGGCGCTTGGCAGATGGGAAAGGAAGGATGCGTTTGCCGCTTTTTTTCTCCCTCTTTTTCCCCTTTTTCTCAGCACTTGGGGAGATGGGCAAGAAAAGTGCCGCCGTTGCAGCGGAGGTTTCCCCACCCTGCTTGGAGATACCGACACGATCACGCGGTGGTTTGTCCTTCCCTTCGCCTTTCTTTTTCCCTTTCTCTTAAGACACAGACAGAAGCGTGCCCTTTCACATATGCCGTTTTCGCGCTTGGGTCTCTTTTCCCTTTCTTTTTTTCCCCTCCCCTCCCTCTTGCTCAGCTATGCCGCCGGGCGCACTTGGAGCGAGGGGCAAGGCAGGGGCGTCGTCGCCATGCAGGTTGTCCCCCCCCCCACTTTTCCTTTTCCGCTGTCGAAGCGATCGGGTGATGGGCAAAGGAAGGAGCAGCTGTGCCTCCGCTTTTTTCCTCTTCCGCAACGTCCGCATTCCGCGATCAAGGAATTTGACAACTGGGACAAGGACGGCCTCCCCTTTTTTTTTCCTCTTTTTTTTTTTTCTTCCGCCTTCTTAGCGATTGGAGAGGAATGGCAACGACGGAGCCTCTTTTTCCTCCTTTCCCCCCCTTGCTGCTCAAAAGAAGATGACGACCAGCAACCCTTTCGCAGGTCGGCCAGGTTGTCCTTCATATCTTTTCCCCCTTCCTTTTTTTCCCCCCCCCCCCCACCGATATTAAACGTGAGCATGGATGCTGTCTCAGCGCTGGCGGGATGTTCTTGAAGGAGAACGCGTTTGCCTCGTTTTCCCCCCCCCTCTCTCCCTTTTTCTCTCTGTCGCCTCCGCGCTTGGAAAGATGAGAAAACATAACACGGACGTCTCTGCGCTGTCTTTCTTCTTTTTTCCCCCGTCTCGGCGCTGCCCAGATGGCGTGAGGACGGCTACACCTTGCCGCCTTGGCTTGTCCCACTGATTAAGAATCTGCCCCCCCTTTTTTTTTTTTTTCCCCCCCCCCTTTCGCCGCGTTCGCACCGCAGGTTATCCCGATTCTTAGAAATGATCTGAGGTCTGCCTTTTTCTGGGATCCTTACCCGCGTAACCAGTTTCCGATGTCCGCCGTCTTTCCTTTTTTTTCCTGACTATCATTCTTGGAGCGCCGATTGCGATTTTTTGGTGCTTTGGATATACAGTAAGCTTCCACCTTTCTCTCTCTCCTCTTTTTGAGCCGATGCCCGGAGTGCTTGGCTCGTACCGAGCTTGCGCGAATTCTCTCCCCCCTTTTTTTTCTTTCCCCTCTCATTGGCCGGTCGCCACCTGCGCAGGTCTCCCGGATCAGGCCTTTTTTTTTTTCCTTCCCCCCCTCTCTCTGCCCGGCTGCGTGATCAAGGTAAGACATTAAACTCGCTGAGCGAGTCAAAAAGAAAGCGATCGCCGGTGCCCCTCCCCTCCTTTTTTTTTCCCCTTGCATTGGCAGCCCATTTTGGCTGGTGAGTTGGTTTTAAGGTTGCTAGACTAAAGAGCTGGGTATGGGTTGACATTTGTGTCTGGAATCCATGGTTGCACATTTCTTTGCTTCCCTTTTCTTCCTCTTTTCTCCTTCAGCGAGTCCTGTCGGGGCACGATGAGGGGATGGCTTGAGATAGAGGGAGAGTATTTCAGGAGTGCACGGTTCTCGCTTTTTTTTTCCTTTTTTTTTTTTTTATTCAGAGAGTTAGAAGATCCGCTAGCTCGTGTTGATCGGTGAATCCTTCCCTTCCCCCCCCCCCTTTTCCCGTGAACGCTGGGCGTATCGTTGCCTTTCTGACCGCGGAAGACTGCCCCACGGCGTGCTCGAGGCGTGGCACTCTCCCTTTCCTTTCTTTTTCTTCTTGCGAGGATTTGGTTTTTGCGGGCGCGGTGAACATAGACATAGAACGGCCCTCAGTGAGCACCACCGACACCCGCGCGAATTCTCTTCTCTTTTTTCCCTTTTTTCACATCATTTGGTGAGACCGCAGCCAATGGAGTGGCGTGCTGCGCAGCGACTCCGCCACTATCGACTGAGCCCCTCGCGCCGGGGCGGCTCTTTCTTTCCCCCTTTTTATCTTGCGCGGTCGAGGGCTTTCGTCACTAAAGAATGGGCGAAAATGTAGGGCTGAATCGGTGGGGATGCTTGGTCCCCTCCCCCTTTTTTTTCCTGCCCACCCCGCTCGACCGCAACCATAGAACGATGAATGATCGCTGCAGGCACCCAGACCTAATCGACATGAGACCGCAGCAATACCTGCAATGTTCTCCTCCTCCTTTTTTCGACGCGGCTTTATGAAAGTGCGCATTTGGGGGGAGCTGTTCCCTCGGAGACCTCCCTTTTCTTCCCCCTGCCCTCCTCGTGCTTTTTTTTTTTTTTTCCTCCTTCGTGACGAGGGAGTGGTTTTTAGTGGTGGGTTTTTGCAAGACAAGTTTCTTGAATTCTTCGTAGTTTTTTTTCCCTTCCCTTTTCGTCGAACGGCACCTCGGAGATACTACTTTAGAGGCGTTTTACATGCGAATTGATAAAGTGACTGCCGCTGGTTCGATGACCGTCTTCCTTTCCTTTTTTTCTTTTTTCCCCTGAGTGCTTGAATTTAGCCGAATCCTAATGCGACGAAATGGAATCGTACCTCTTTTGTCGCAAGAGGAGCAGTATGGCAGCGCAGTAGCGTAGGCAGGTCCCTATCCCCCCTGTCTCCCTTTTCATTTATTATTTGCGTCGCGAGCTAGCTGATCTTACGAATGTTTGAAGATGATCACATCGAAATGTCCTTCCCCTCCCTTTTTTCTCCCCCCTTTTTTTTCCCCCCCCCCCCCCCTTTTCCCCCTCCCCAGTATTTGGTTACCGCAGGTCATGTAGTTGACGGAGTTCCCCCATTACGATTTAGAGATTATCACGAAAACTGTTGGAAAAACGATCGCCTCGCATTTCCCCTTTCCTTCCTTTTCTTTTTTCTCTCCCTTCCTTTCCCCCCCCTTCCGAGCGGCGGTAAATTCGAGGCGAATCAGTTTTCCAACAGTTCCTTCCCTCTAAATTGTATGAGGTTTCACTCCGTCAACTACAGGACCTGCGGTACCCCAACTCTTTTTTTCTTTTCCCTCTTTCTTTCCCTTCCCTTCGATGTGATAATCTTCAAACATTCGTCCGCGTTTCGCGAGCTCGAGACGCAAAAAAATAACGGGACGACTGGCGCCTTCCTTTTCTTTCTTTTTTTCCCTTCTCTCTCCCCTTACGGCTCCTCTTGCGACAAACATGGGTACTCTTTCGGCCGCATGAGGATTCGGACGAATCATCATGTGTCTTTCTCCCTTTTTTTTTCTTCCCTTCTCCCAGCGGCAGCACTTGAGCAAGTCGCCTCCCACGCGCGGAAAGGGAGGATCGCACGAGGTTCCGTTCTCTCCTTTCTTTCCTCCCCCTTTTTCTTTCCCGCACAACCCACACTCCGACGCCACCCCCCCCCTTTTTCTACGAGCGATTGCTTGCGCACGAGGAGGCAGATGTTTCGCGAGGCTCGTGAGTTTCTTTTTCCTCCCTCCTGCGCCTTTCATAAGCCGACTTCGGAACGGCTGTTCTGGGAACGTGACACCGGTTTAATCCTTATACTCGGCAGCCCTTTTTTCCCCTTTTTTTTTTTTTTTTCTCTTCTCTTTCTTCGAGCCGGGTTGGTCAGACCTAAAGCGAGTCTGTGTCTGAATTCACACAGGTCCCACCGAGCACTTCGCCGCCCTTTTTCTCCTTTTTTTTTCCCCCCCTTCAACAAAGTGGTTCACGAATTTGAGAAATTTCATCCTCCCGCCGGCGAGGGGATAACGTCGATAGTGCGGGCCAGTCCTCTTTCCTTTCCTTCCTCTCGGCCTCCTGAAATCCGATACATTCTTGGTTCGGGCGGCCAAATGGATTGAGGACGTCGATGGCGATGTCAATCCCTTGTCCCTTCTTTTTCCCCCTTCGCTTTCCAACGCATAGAGCACCCCGCTTTGGTGCAGCTTCGAGTTTTCTTTTCTCTCTTTCCTGCTGCGTGCAGAGCGACGAAACCCTGGTTTTGCCGAGCCGGATTCAAATCAACACGAGGCGCTGAGCCGTCCCTTCTCCCTTTCCTTTTTCTTCCCCCCCCCACTCCTCTCCCGCGAGGCAGCAAATCCCGCTCAACAAGGACCCCATAGATGAAAGGCGCAACCTTCCTCCTCCCCGGTCCCGCCAAATTTTTCACATAGGGAAATCCCAGAACTTTTCTCCCCCACCCCAAATGTCTGTACCCATCCTCGCGGGTAGGCTAGCAAAAAGTGAACAACCAGCACCAAAATGGTTTCCCCCCTTCCTTTTTATTGCCCCTCGACGCTTGCTGTTCGCGATCTCTACGAGTGTAAGGTTAAATTGCTCCCCTCCTCCCCCCCGTCCCGGGGCACTGAGCGGGAGACAGGGAGCAGGAGACGGCCAATTCGCTCTCCCCCCCTTTTCCTTCCCCTTTTTGTCTACCATTGCGCGGCCTTGAGCCCAAGGCCCACTTCGGCATCAGGCTCAAAGGGGACGTCCGAGACCAGTATAGGGCGAGTGAAGCTCTGTACCGCCGCCCCCCTTCTCTTTCCCTCCTTTTCCACACTGGCATTGCGACTCCTTTCTCCTTTGTCTCCGGCGGACATCGGAGGACTGGGTACCACGGTAAGACCCAGCGCCACACGCAGCCGCCTCTCCCTTTT
>Ga0179593_1614613_pt1 | contig 13199 bp, 11 predicted proteins | sample CZODoug2_1_08_16_FD_185931 | JGI IMG/M metagenome (GOLD analysis project Ga0179593, IMG submission 185931) | Vadose zone soil fungal communities from Angelo Coast Range Reserve, California, USA - CZODoug2_1_08_16fungal (PacBio error correction) | ecosystem: Environmental > Terrestrial > Soil >... | reverse complement strand
GCACGCTCCGCTGCGGTAGGCCGCCGGCTGAAACAGCCTGTTTTGGCAGCCCCATTGTTTCAGCAAACACGTTTTCCTAAAGTGCACGTCGCCAGTACCCCTTTGCCCTCTGACGCCGGTGACGGCCACTTTGGAGATTTTCCCAAGTGAAAGTCAGACTTTTACCCCTGCCGCTTAGGCTAGGTCGTTGGACTAGCGCTTAAAACTCTCTCTTAGAACTGCCAGGCAACTTGAGTTGTCTTTAGTTTTTTGTCGCAACACTTCTCCTTGAGTTTCCTTTTACCTTTTTTTTGCGCCCCTTTTGCTGGTTTGAAGTCGATAACGGCTCTGACATCTGTTCCCTCACTTTTCGCGGATTCTTTGCTGTTTGCCGGCCCAAATCCCTTGTTTCGTCGAGCTTCCAAAATCACCACGAAAGCTTTCATATAAGGATTAATATTCTGTAAATACTGCTCTACTTTGCCGAACCAACCCAGCGCTCCCGAAGTCAACCAGAGCTCTTCCCTCCAAAGCCTGCCGTCTTCAGATGAAAAGTCTTCCCTCTTCTTTTGGTTCTCCCTGTCTGGGTTCTTGGAGTCGGAGCGTCCCTTGTCCTCCCCTCCTTTTTCTCGCAGCCCCTAAATAGAATTTTTTCAACCCCTTTCCGTCGGCACGCCTATTCAAAGTCTTTTTTTCCGTTTTCCCTGACTCGCGCGCAAGCCCCGGTCCACCTTTTGTTCCGGGGCGATCCGTTTGGGTTGCCCCCTGCCCTTCGAAACCCGAACTCCCTTACAATCGAGGTACCCCCCCCGGAGGTCTACTCGTCCGAAGCCTTGTTATTCCACAACCTCTGGTTTCGCTGTTACTCCGAATTTCGCCTACCCCCGAGGCCTGAGTTCCCTTTAGTGCGGAGTTAAATCCTACCAGTGACGAGTTCATTCCATGCGCATGGAGGTCGGTTCTCCTTTTTTCAAGTTAGACGTTTCTTTCAAGTTGTGGTTTCATTGCAAAGTTTTTGTGCACGCCTTCTTATGGGTCAATCGCTCTCCCCGGGGGCGCATTTCAACTACCCCTTCCCCCCAGCCTTTCTTCGCTGCTCTAACTTAAGGATAAAATTTCCTTTGCTTCCGCCTGGGACTTTGAATGTTTTTGACTTGGTTTTCTTCCGGGTTTTTTTGTTTTCCGGCCGAGGACCGGGCTGTATTGCCGCTTTTCCCCTCCATTAGCCGCTTCCCGTTGTGGGGCAGGGATCTTTCACATAAACGACCACTCAGGGCACTTTCGTTCTTCTTCTCGCTGGACGGGGCGGCCCTTTTTCCGGCCCTTTGCTAGTTCCCCATTGTTAACAGTTCCTCCCTCGAAGAAGAAGAGTTTCCTCCTTTCCAGTTTTTTTCTATGGTGCGGACGTTTCGGACAATGAGATCAAGTCGGGTCACGTACGCCTTTTGAGCCCCTCCTCAAATTGACCCAGGAATTGCTTTCCCTGTAAATGCAAGCGACTTTAATTTATTCCGGCCCTTTTCTCCCGAGCGTTTGTCCCGCCCGCACTGCCTGGCACTCCGGTTGCGAATGTCTCGCCACGGACTTTTTTCTTTTTGGAGGGTTTTTAATTCCCCTTTTTTCTTCAACGGAAACGTTTTCCCCTTGGTGATGGCACACGAGGTCTTTTTTCCCCCAACTTCCCCCGGCCGACCTCTTAATCGCGCTTCCGTCAATGGTGAGGACCCTCGTGGACTTCCTATGGCGACCAAGTCCTTTTCCATTCCTCCCTGCTCGCCACGATCCAGGAGACTTCAACCCTTCAGGAATCATGTTTTTTTTTTTTCCTGCCTCGGCTTTTCTTTTTTCTGCTATCCGCTTCGGGAAACTCGGCGCAATTAGCATACCGCTTGCTTCTCATCGCGTCCTGTTGACCCCAAGGAGAGGATTACCCTCCTTCTCTTGCCCAAACTGCTTTCCAGTGTTCGAGACTGGCCGATTTTGGCATCCGTTGGGGCTGCATAGTTGGGTTTTTTTTTTGGCCCCCCCTTTTTTTTTGTTTCAGTAGTCAAAGAGCTTGGCCCCTTCCATTTTTCTACAAGACTTACTCCACTGAAAACCGCAGCCCGACGAGGGCTTACGACTCCTTTTGCGCCCGACTTTTTTCTATCTTCATATTTCCGACTCCGCTTCCCCCCGCTCTGAGACTCGACCCTTCCTCTCTTGGCAGCTTTCTGGAACCAGCCGGCAAGTAGGCGACCCAGAGAAGGCTTTGACCCTCCTGGCTGCGTTTTTTATTAACAACTTCTTTCCTAGCCATTTTTCCTTTTTCCTTTTTCTGCGCGGTTTTCCGCACCACCCTTCTTTCCGGCGGCCCCTTCCAGTGACCATTATCGTTTTTTCCCCGTCAATGCAGGGGTTCCGTGCTCCCCTTTGAATTGCATTGCGGAATCCCCTTTTTTCTCGTCGTATTGCAATCTTCATGAATCTTTGTTGCTTTGATCCTTTTCCCCTGTCCCCGTCCTAGTTTAGATCCTCCGCTTGCGGTCCAAGGACCCTGCTTCTCTGCAACCCCGTTTGCCCCTCCCCTGGTGTCGTTCGCTCTCTGCATTCCTTGCACATGCCTTCTCGGATATGGCGACTGTTCCCCAGTGATAGACTACGTAGCCGCTGCGGTCCTTTACAGGTCCATGTGCAACCAAGGCTCTCTGACGCAATTATCTCCTCGCATTCCCCAATGCCGAGATCCTGTCTTCTTGGTTTCTGCTCTCTCCACCCCTTCTTTTTTCGAGTCCCAAGTGTCCGTGCCATTCGGTTTTTCCAGACCGTCCCCTCCAGTCTCGTGTCAACTGTGCGTGACACCCCCCTCTTCTGAAGACGTGGGTCAGTCGCAGTGGCGAGAATGACGGACCCGCTTGATATTTCCTGTTTTTTGTCTGTCCGAAACTCTGCCACACTCTTCCCTCGCCTGCTGCCCATTTTTTCGAAATCTTATGTTTCTGTGGAACCAGGGGAAGACTCTTCCGAACAGGTCTCCCGGTTAGCGAGCCAGCTTCGGACTAGTACATGAGGGGGCGTGGCTCTAGATGCCTTATCAACCGGGCATCGGAAGCCTTCTTCATCAGCGGCCGCCTCCCCACAGTTCCCCGGCCCCTCGCAGACCCCCCCCCTTTTTTTTTGCCACCCCTTTCCCGAGGACAATGACTGCCCCCCCCTTCCCAGTTTTTTTCATTCCTGTGGCAGCGCCCCCCCTTGCGCTCGTTGAGTTGGATGCCCCCTTCCCCTTTCTTAGATCATTACCCAGATCGTGAGAAACCATGTCCACCAAAACACGGTAGAGCGCCGCTTTTTTCTTCTCCCCGGTCCCCGACCTTCCAGCTTCCCGCAATTCATTCAAGCGTCGGCTGCTTTACTCCTTTAGCTCCCCTCCAAGCTCCCTCTTGAGGCTTGCTCGAGGCCCAGCCGACCAAGAGGATTGTCTTCCTCCCAGGAGCCTGTATCATCCTCGGGTCCCGCGATTCGTGTTTTCATTTATGATTTTTTTTGCTTTGTGCAACCAACCGCGTGAAGCATCGAACAATAGAGTCCTTCCCCGCTTTCATCAACAAATCCCCCGCTTGTAGATAGAGCCGATTGAGTTACTTCGTTTTTTCGTCCACTTTTCGGTCCGTCGCCGGAACGGCGTCTCAGGACCAGGGATTTTCCCTTTTTTTTTCCCTCCTCTTATCCCGTTTCACCCCCTCGACGCGGACCCGTGGCCTCTGTGGCCCCCTTCGTGTTCGGTTCGCGACTGTCCGCTTTTTGTGGACTTCTCTGCTGCTTTTTTTTTTTTTTTTCTGCGATCTCCCATAGTTGCGCACCTTTTTTCCTTGGATGCGTACGCGGTTTTCCTTTGTCGGACGCGATGATTGGGCTTCCTCGCGCTAATAGTTTTTTTTTCTTCTTTCATCTGACGTTCCTTTATACCAAAACAGAGGTCTTCCTTCTCCCTAGAGGGAGTTTAGTTGAAGAACCAAGACCCCCTATCAACGCGGTTTCTTTCCGTCCCCGCGTCTATTGAAACTAGCGCTAGTCCAGCTTTTTTTCAGATGACTCCCTCTGCTCGTGCGAGCTTTCGAAAAGCCTGTCTTCGGGACGGACTCCAGTCTCTTATTCCTGAGCTTTTGCAGGCTTTCCTCCGTTTTTGCTGATCACGCCGCCGCGAGGTCTTTTTTTTTACCCTTAGACGGGTCCGACTCCGAGGAGACTCTTACCCTCTCTATATTTTTACCTTTTTTTTTTAGAGGAGATGTCTTGGCCCGCTATCCTGCGGCTTGGCAGTCAATATTTTTCGTTGTTTTCCCCCAATTCCCAAGTAATACTTTTGGGACAGCACCCCTTGAGTGGTCCCCTTTTTCTCCGTCATCCGCCGACGACCCCCCTAAGTGACGGGGTGCCCTGCTGACCCCCTTATGTTTTTTTCTTTCCGGAAATCTCGATCGCGACTCTTCGAAGGATGTTTTACTTTGGTTTGTCTACTTGCTTTTTTTTTTTCTTTCAAACCTCAGCTTGTCCCGTCTTTCCCCGAGGACTGCCTTAGGATTGAGTTTTTCTCCAACCGAACTCTATTCACAGTGTTTTCGAAGACGAGCCCGCTTGATGACTATAAGGATTGAAAATATTCCTATACCCCGAGGAAGTTTTTCTGCGAGTCCCCCCCGTTTGTCCGAGCTTTTTCCAAGCACCCGGGTGGTAACCACCCCCTCGGATCATATCTGTATCCAAACATTGGGCCCTACTCACCCCCCCCAAAAGGGTACGATCCGTAACCTTTTGCCCCCCTCTCCTGCCTTTCGATGGCACCCGCTGTCCTGACGTCGCTTTTGAAGCTATGGAGTTCCCTTTAGGAGATCCTTGTCCCCTTAGCAAGCCCCTCATTCTCTGACGTTGCCGCCGAATCGGGACTTAGTTTGTGCACCCCGTCCTTCAGCAAGCGTCCCTACTACTACAAGTCGTGTTGATTCTCCCTTTTTTTGCATAGTTCTTTCAAGCGGGTCGCTGTCGCGATCTGTGGTTTACCAGAGTAGACCCCCTCAAATCGGCCCCCCCGCTTACCGGGGTTCCTTTTTTTGCAACTCTCCTCAGTTTTCCGAAGGGTTATCGTACCCCCCCCCCCCCTTGGTTTCCGGGGACTGAAGCCTCACCAACCCGCCCTTACGTCTGTTTTTTTTTTTTCGCCGGAGTAAGATCCGTATGTGCCCAAATGCGTGTTTTTTCTTTGATAATTGGATTTTTTCTGTGCGCTACAATATCCACCGTGGGTCTTTCATGAAGTGCGTTCACCCCTTCGTCCCACATCTCCAATCGATACACAACGCTTTTCAATAAACCCTTCGTCTTCTTCTCGCACGCTTTAACTTAAGGAGTCCCCCATTGGGTGTTGACCCCAAGTTCCCGTGTTGTTCCCCCTTGTCCTTGCTGCAGAAGTCCTAGTGAGGGAGGTCTATTGGACACGGCTTTGTGCCGCGCTTCCCTTTTCCCTGATCTGGTAAAGGGTTTCCCTGACTTTCCGAATCCCCAACTCCCATGGAACTCACGGCAGGTGGACAGTCTTTTTTTTTCATTTTCCTGGGCGAGAGGTGATTTTCCCCTGCGTCAACGTTCACGCAGATCAGCAGTTTTTTCTGACCCTTCCGGCATCGAGGCTTCTTTTGAGAGGATCATCCCCGTCTTCCCGGTGCAGAGATTTCTCCCCATGCGACCCCTTACCCCGGAATTGCTAAGTTTTGCACAATTTCTTTTTTTTTTTACTGATGGGTACCCCGCCGACCCAGCCTTCCCCGTAGCACAGTGCGGTTTCTTTCCCGCCACTGCCTGGTGGACTCAGTTTTCTCTCAAAATTAACCCTTTTCGGTTTTCCTCGTTTACGGGAAGTTCTTCCCCTGAGTACAGGTGAATCCTTGGTAGTCCTCCCCTTTCCCGCCATATAATCTTCCCGTCTTTTCTCATCCTTTTTTTTTACGGCTTCCGATCCTTCACCCTGCAAGGCGACCCATCCTTCTTCCTTCCCCGGCGACCTCGCCACCGCAGGAGCTCTTGACTTCCCCATGAAGAGACTATTTTTCTGTTTAATGTCCCCAAGACGCTGATTTTTTTCGGAACAGCCTACTCTCTCGACCGCTTCCGGTCACCGTTTCACAATTGCCACGAACTGATCGATTCCTTTCCGCGAAAAGGATCTAAGCCATGCCCTTCCGCCCGGAACCCAAATGCCCTTTCCTCCTTTTTTTTCTGGAGTCCTGATTCCCTCCCCATGCTTTCGTTTTTTTCTTCCTTTGGGATGCTTACCATGACCAGCATTAACCGAGATTACGGCAAGGGGATCGCCACACCACTCTCCAGTTTAAAATATCCTCCGACCTGACGCCAACCCACCTTATTGCGGGTCACGCCCTCTTTCTTGATCTCTCTTCTCATGTGATCCCGCGAGAGGATTGTAATAGTCCCCCCCTCTTTGGTTTTTGTTTCGAGAGATCGATTTCCTCTAGTCCTGGTGTGATACCTTTTCACCCAAGATTTGGCCCCCCTCCTTTCCTTTCACCTCCATCGGTGTGATGTTTAGTGAGCTCTGTTCCTTTTCCCCATTTCGATGTGTATCGGACCTTGAAGGGCCCACCTTCCGGGCGCTTATTTTTTCTACCTGAAGCCCCCCCCACATTTTTCCCATTGAGTCTTCGTAAATGATGACCTGGAAACCCCTGGCTTCCTTTTTCCCGGCTGCGCCTTTTCCTGGTTCAACATCCAATCTTTTGACAATAGATCAGTCTCACTCTTCCCTTTCCACGTTTTTTTTCGCCTGATCTTTTCCCACGTTGGTATTAGAGTGCGTTTAGGCGCTCTTTCCAGGTCCCCCTCCAGATTCTCCTGCCACGGTGGTTGTCTTTCCCTTTCGTCGTCCTTCGCCCGGAAAAGTTCATTAGGAATGTCTCTGTGGTTTCCCCCCACCGGAAGTTTTCAGACAAGGGAAGCCCCCCCCCCAGGAATTAGAGTTTTCCAGATTATCTGTCTGTTCCAGCCCCTTTGACGTGACAATGTTTGTTAAGGACCCTCGTATGTTTGCGCCCCTCACCCTTAAGCAAGGATTAACAATGACTTTCTTCATTGTTTTTTTTGTTCCGCTGAACTGCTTAAAAGGAATTCTTTTTAAGATCGACAGGTCGTGAGAGCCTTCAGCCCCGAGTCCCCCTTAGCCTCGTCGTCACAGAGCTCGCTAAACCGGATTCGGATGGCATGAATTGGGTTCCCCCCCCCCCACTTTTTTTACAAGTTTGTCCCGTCCTATTACCATTTTGCCTTCATTTCTCGAGAGTACCCATCCGGTCCTTTTTTCACCATTTCATCGTCCAGTTCCTTGCTGAAACCTTTTTTCAGTGCAATCTGCGTTCCCCTACAAGTTGTCCCCGCAACACGCCTGCCACCGGGCGCCTTCTAGCGAGAAGCCGCACTGAGGCGCCTTGTTGGAAGAACTCCCTCAGAGTTCCCGGCCGCACAACTTGAAGCTGCGCTTCTTCCTAAGTTCAAAGCAGTTCCGCAGTTCATGACCTCCTTCAGGCCACCTGAAAAAAGTTTGATCTGCCACTGTAACCTGCCCCCTTAAACGTGTCTCATTTAAGCGTGAGACATTCCTCCCCAAGAGAGGCATTTTTTTTTTTCTGTGTTATTTTTCCCCTTCGGATTCGGAGAACCTTATTCCCGCCCATCGGGTACAGGAATGAAACTGCCCACCTGGTAGATGCTGAGGTACTTCCCCCTATAGGAGAACCCCCCCTTAATAGAGACCCATTTCATTCCCAACCCCTCGTAGCTTTCGCGGCGACTCCAAGACATGCCCCTGTTGCTCGTATTCCCCCAGCAGAACAACAGTTTTTTTCCCTCTCCAAGGCTTCGTCGAGGTATAAAATAAAAATCTGTCCTCTTAGTTCCGCTTAGGTCTCGCCTGAACCAAATGATAGCAGCCCCCGAAACAAATTTTTTTTTCCCTTCTTACCTGAAGCCGACGGCTTTCACAATCATTTGCACAATCTGGCTATTCCTTGTCTTTGACCAAGGGTTATTGGGACTTTCGGTTCGGAGGCACGGCCCATAGAAATGACATCCTCCCCTCGACCTCCTTCTCTTGCCAAACTCGACATCCACTTTGAAGCGGGCAATTTCTTTATCTGTCAGATCGGTCTCGATATTTTGCCCTTCATTCGTTTTTTTGATTTTCTTTGTCCATTTGGAGGTCCTACCCCATCTTTATCTGACTTGATAAAACCCTTCGTTTTTTTTCTTTTTTTCATTCGTTTCCTCTTTTCACGGTTTCCTCCTCCCCGTTCGCCGCCACCAACTTTCTTCTTCGGCACTGCTTTTCAGCTCTATAGTTCCCCCGTTTGACCCACCAAAACCAGCTAAATCCTTCTTCCCACCCTCAGGTCCTGTGTTTCGCCAACAGCCGACCCGATTCACCGTCTTTGTATTTTCAAGCCATTAGTTTGATTCGTAACGCTTTCTCCACTCATTAGCCGTCCCCTATTTCGGCCCTACGCGTTCTTGTCCCTTGCTTCCTCCTCCGTCTTTTTCCTCCGTTCGATGACGTGCGACGGGTGAAGGCTTCTTCCAATTTCTTCCCCCCTTTGAAAGCGCCGCTTGTGTTTCAAATCGCGATAGGTGGCCCTCCGACCGATTTCTACTGATTCGTATTTTCCTCCTATTCTTTGTGTTTTCGATCTTTTTCTTGCCGATCTCGCTTTGCGTCACTATCTGCAGGATTTGCCAAGTTTAGGGCGATGTCCCCCCGGTTATCCACTCTTGGCTCCCTTTATTGAAGTACGCTCTCTTTCATTTCCGGGATGACTCCTTTCCAAGCACACGGCTTCGATGCCGCTTCCTCCCCTTCTACTGTCCGGGTACAATTTTTCAGTTTAGATCTTTCCACCCCCCTCTCCTTTTTTCCTCACCCTTCGCCCTGATCTTCTGGTCCTTTTCCTCCCCCGCCGAGGCGAAGTTGTCTGCAGAAGGCGCTCTTTCTTTTTGTTGAATCCGTCCACGTCTATGCCATCTTTTTTTTTTTTTTTTTTTTTTTTTTTCTGCAGAAAGAGGAGTGTTGGGGGTCCCCTTTTCTGTCCGAGCATCACCCCCTCCCCACCGTTTGTGTTTAAAATTCAGGTCTCCTGTCCAGGATTGCCCAACTTCCTTTTTTGAGAGCTCCACCCCCTCAACAGCCCGACGCCCTTTCCACGTCCCTATCCCCGTCCGCCCTTTTCGGGGACTGGCCTCTTGAAGTTCGCAGGCCCGTCGAGGGGTTTACCCCGCCCATCCGTCGTCGGGAGCCCGAAGCCTCGGGAGTCCGTTTTTCCGCCGACGCCGACAATCCTCTTAGTCCTTTAAAAGCTCCCGAATATACAGTGTTTTTCCAGGCTTTCCTGATGTGTCAGCTCACGGGCACAACTGGTTTTTCTCCAGGGCGGCTCACTCCGGGGTTTTTTCAGGCCCCCTTACACAGCCCTTAACCCCCGAATTTCCCCCCACGTGTCGGAGTAGTGTTATTCGCTCAGTGTTACACCCCCCTCCTTTTGGTTTCCGCTGGGGCCTGACCCTAGCCCTATCAACGCGGCCCTGGATTCGTTTGTACCGAGCTAAGAGTTTTCCCTAATTGGAATTTTCGCTCTCCTGGTTTGCATCGCGCCATTGAGATTCAGTGTTTCTTTTTATGGCAACCCCCAACCCGGGGCCCCCTACAGAAATCAGTTTTTTTTTGGTTTCCCGATCTCCTTTCCAGATCCCAGGCCTACCCTCACCTTCTCTTCGCTTCTCAAACTTAAAGGCCCGAGGTGGTCCATTCCCCCTGAAGATCCGGTTTTTTTTCCCGCTTGTGGGCGCGTAATTTTTTTTCGTCCGCGCGTTTGGACCTGCCTCCCGATTACCGTTTTTTGAAATGTACCTCCTTTTTCTTTTCCAACCACCCAATCACTAGTAGCTTTTGACAGGTTCTCGCTTGCTGTCCTGGTCGAAGGGCGTTGCTTTTCCAATGGTCCCCCCTTTCACTCCAGATCTTTCAGACGCAGATGTTCTACAAGTTCAGCAGCGCTTTTCGAGTTCCGCGTGGCAAGACTTAGCGTACAGCAATCCCTCGTCGAAGCGACATTTTTACTCATTCCCTCCTACCCCCTCTACGTTAACCCTGACCGGCACCAACCCAAGGCTCAGGCTCTACGTCCCCCGCGAGAGCGTAAAATAAGTAATCGACGGACCCCACACCAAGGACTACATCCTCTTCCCCTTCTAACCCCCGCTCCACCCATCACCCCCCACTTAACTCAGTCCACCCAAGAGCGCCTTGAACCACCTTCTGGCTCCATGGCACCACCACAGCGCTGCAATATAAGTCCTAACAATCCCTGCTCCCTCACGAATGCTGACCATTCCGCTCAGTCCGCCCTCACACAAAAGTGCCGCACTTTCCCTCAACATCTTCCGAAGCGAAATGGGGCCCCAAAACGAGAGCTACCCCTTTATGAGGAGCAGGTTCTACAATGACCCATTATTGCCCCGTATTGACCAGGTCGTGGCCAAGTCTATAATCCGCATTCCACCCGCCTCTCTCGTTGGCGCCACCCCCGCTAGGACCTCGGAGGCAGCCACTAAAGAGGCCCCAAGTCCGGTTCCAGGTCCAAGGGCTTGACCGCCCGTTATCACCGGAAACAACGAACTGGTTCACGTCCCCATAGGTATGAAGGGCTTAAGGAAGTTTCTCTCCCCAGGTCCGCCCCACTCCCTGAGGAGAGGACAACCGGGACAGTCCATGGTTTGTCCCCCCTGCAAGCGGTAACGATAGTCGACCTCCCGTTTCTAGATTTCTTTTCCCCCTGCTCACCCACCTGAAATGAATAACTCGCCCTGAACGTCCCTTTTCCCCCGTGCGCGCGAGGGCTTTCCGTCCTTACCGGACCCCCCCTTCCGCGGCTTTTTTCTCTACTTTGCAGCTTTTTACGACGACGCCGTCATCTCCTGGTTTTTTATCACGCTGCCAGTTGAACAGATGCTTTTAAGCAACCTTTTTTCCAGACCCCCCTTTTTGTTAATTGCAGCTCTCATCCAGCCCCCGCCGATTTTTTGGGTCACGTCTGTTCCTCCCCTCTTTTATTGTCACTCCTCCCGGCAAGGGCTGATCTTTCTCTCCCCCCTTATATCGAGTGTTTTTTCGTCTATCCCTCTCCTCCTTCCTCTCGATGGCCATACCCTCAGAGCCAGGCCCCCCAAAGAGCCGTCCTCAGCCCCTTTTGACCCCCCCCCTGTTTTGGGCTGCGTTTGTATGTCTCGGGTCAAGCCAGGCTTGTCTCGCCATGTGCGGGCCCGCTTCTTTTCCCTGGTTATTATCACCCCCTATGCCTTGGGCGTACGTTTCCCTTCAGCCCCTGGCATTGTTGGTGTACCACGGCGTTCTCTTTTCACTTATGGTAAGCATATCGTTCTCGATACACACCCGATCCCGTTCATGTGGATCATGATCGTGGGTTTTTATTTTACCCGTCCTGCTAATTTTTCGCCCTTCCTGCAGTGTCCCACTCATCCCTCTGAGATCAAAGTGTTTGCATCTATTCGTGAGAGTAGGGAGCTCAGAATGAATGTATTCGCCGTTTCAGATGCTGTTCATTCGCCAGTGAATGAGCGTTCTATTAGATGGAGTCCAGCCGTGACGGAATCCTTTCCCGTAACCCCCTTTCCCTCCCGTTGAGACTTCCCGTCCCCCGTCCATCAGCACACAGATCATTGGGCATGATCTCTCTTCACTGATTTCATCACCCAGCCCGTGCGGGGAGCGTAGGTGCTTTCAGACCCCCGTTCCGTGTTTCACCCCCCGAGTCATCGGACTTTGAAGCCTTATCCCCCACATTCCCTTTGCAATACGCCCGTTGGCAAGCTACTGCCGGCACCGTTATCACCAACTCAATAGTAATAGTGATGCCCCCTTTGTCTTCTCCCATTCTGTTGCTATATGAGGTGCCTGTTCACCCCCAGTGGTCCCCCACCTGTTAGGACGGACGAAAGAGAGAAGTTGGAGTTCCCCCTTTCTATTGGGCTTTTCATCGCATAGGAATTCATTTCAACGGGACAGAGCCCAGCGGACCTTCGTTTTTTTTCCCCTCCCCCCTTCCCCGCCGTCTCTTCGGAAGGAAGGACCCGTGAATTCTGCCTCAATTGCACACCGCCCAGGTGTTTTTTTTTCCTTCCTTTACTCGTGCGCAAGCGCTTTTCTTTTGCTTTGGATGAACCCCCCGCTGAGGAGATACCCCGTATTTAAGGGGATGAGAAAACCATGAAACCTTCCCCCCCCCTTGTAGAGCCCCGCCGTCTTTCACTGCAATACCAGTATAGTCCCAAGGCCGAATCGGACCCAACGCTTGTAGAAGAGACTACCCCTATTGTAGCTTGCTTAGTCATTCCCCCCCCCCCCCATGGACTGTCCCCCTTCTTCCCCTCACCCCCATCCCGGTTACCGCCCGATGTAGCCGCTATTATTCGCCGTGGGCACTGATTTCCTTTTTTCCCCTTTAGTGTTCGTTGCGGCTCAATAGAGGATAGACTTCCCCCCGACTTGCTACGCTAACGCTTTGAGGTTGCCCATTCTTCCCCATGTTCTTCTTCGTCAAGCCGGCAGCCCGATGTCTGCCTATCGTCTCTTCCGGATGTCCCCCCTCTGCCCTCTGGCACGTGATTTTGCCCAGTCGCCCTGCGTCGCGATTTTTTTTCCACTTCCCTTCCTGCGGCGGGTGCTTTCGGGCTTCAATAGTTGGTTGCTAATCCGATGCCTTAGTCCTCGAAAAATCGGCTGGTTGGTTGTGAGGATTGAAGAGAACTTACAGCACTCCCTAGTCCCTCACCCCATTACTGTATCTTAACATTATCCACCCTTTCCTTCGACTTAAAAACAGAGCCCCATCTTACCTTCTAACCCCCCCGAGATGTTGGCAACACAGCAAAAAGATCCACGTGATTCCTTCCCCTCCCTTTCTTTTGTCTCGACCCCCACGCCTTGGCAACATCAGCAGTCCTTGAGTCGGCCCGTCAACGAGTTTGTCTGATACATCCTTAAAGGCCCTTCTTCCCTAGATTTAATGCTCCTTCCCTTCTCAATAGTGTTGAACCGGGACATAGCCGCGGATAAACATTAACACCAAGTCGATAGGTGTTACTCCTCGACGGAGTCTTGCCCCCGACTC
>Ga0179593_1399693_pt1 | contig 13199 bp, 7 predicted proteins | sample CZODoug2_1_08_16_FD_185931 | JGI IMG/M metagenome (GOLD analysis project Ga0179593, IMG submission 185931) | Vadose zone soil fungal communities from Angelo Coast Range Reserve, California, USA - CZODoug2_1_08_16fungal (PacBio error correction) | ecosystem: Environmental > Terrestrial > Soil >... | reverse complement strand
GGGGACGTCATTGATCCTCTGTCCCCCCCGTCCTGGAAGAAGTCCTGTGATGCCCTCTTCTGTTCTTCCGTTAGAGGTTTTTAAGCCCGGGTGGTTCTTGGTGTCCGTGTGTCTTTGACGCTAAATGCGTGAAAAGTTTATTGAGCGCCGCGCCCCGGTGTAGTCCACGTTCCCCTTAGCTGAACTGGCATATGTGTGTTTTTGTTTTTTGTGTTGTTGTGTTGTGGGTGGTGGTATGGTTCTTTTTTTGTGTTGTTTTGCGCAGCTGGGCAACCACAGAGCTGTTCGGACCTGGAGTACTACGCCTTGGTATACCGAAGAGTGTGTCACCTCATCCCCGGTTTAGCTGCTGCTGCCAGCGACCCTTGTACGACTAGCGTCGTCCCCCTGTGATCCTGTTCACCGGCTTGTTTCGGCAAAGTTTTTTCCCCTTTCCGGTCCCAGAGTAGAGATGCCCCACGCTTCCTTTGCTTACTTCTTAGTGAACCGAAGGTGCATTGTGCGGTGTTCCCGTCTTTTTATTCACGATCACGGCCCCGTACCAGTCCACCCTGTTTTGTGTGAAGGTAAGGATTGTAGACGACGCACCGTACCCGACGACCCCTTTGTAGCAGTCTGGCCTCCGTGGCCGACCCGTCGCCCCCTTCTGAATAAAATTTCTCCTGCCGGTCCGGTAAAGTTCCGCATTCGCCACGTTGCGGGCTGCAGACGGTGTTACGTTAAGGTGCAGCTCATTGTTTTCCTATCCGGGTATCTTCCCGACTGTGGACGTTAAAGTTGGGAAGATGATGATCCTGGCATAGAATCTTGTTACCTGGTCCGGCCCCTTGAATGCAGGGGGTTCCGTGATGCCTCCCCTTTTTCTCAGGAAGTTGCAGTCTGGCCTAGTGATGATCCGCCTTAGAGGTCCTCGAGAGCTGCCCCCTTCCCCGTTGAAGCTGCCCCCCCATGTCCCCTCGCCCTAGTAGGTTTGCCGATCTGCCGACTGCCGTTGTCGATAATACTTATTGGACCCTTACCAGAACCCGTTTAGCAGATTGCTGGTCCCGTTTTGTCCATACCTTGCCTTTACAGCGCGGTTCCCAGTCCTAAGTTCTCCCAACATTGTGACTCCTGGCCGGCCTTTACGTGTGCACTTGATGTCATACGCTAGTTGTCATGGTCCTGTTGTTTTTTCATTAAAGAACATTTATTCTGAGGCACGCCGCCGTTTAGCGGTCCCCGCTGAGCGTCCCTTTATAAACACACCCAGCCCGCCCCTGTTGTAATGCTCCCAAAGAATCTCCCATCGGGCCTCCGGCAGTTTGCCCTCGATCATCTATTTGTCTCCCCTCCGACGTGGCTATTGTTCTCTATTGAGACCAACGATGCCTTTTCCCAGAACGCCTCCCCCCCCCGCAGCCATTACGCCTGGTAGTGATCGGCCACCCGAGGATTGGAGAGCGCTGGTCTTCTTGTTGCTCTCGGCGACTTCCTCTTGGGAACGCGGACAATATTGCGGCAGACCAGTCTGACATGTGATTTTGAGTTTTTTTCCAAGATTCCCTTGCTCCATAGATACCACTCAGTTTCGAGGCGGACTCGCTTGGCCTTCCCCTTACGCAGAGCATGCCACCTCACTCCTTTTTTTCCCTGCGCACTGTGCCTCCTCAGAAACATTCTTGCATCACCTGGGTCCAAGTGCGGCGCGCCTGCGGGCCCCCCTTGTGTGCTTTTCTACTGGCCCCCCGGTTGAAAGTGGAATGCTCTACTCTACGTGCAGACCCTCTGGGAGTGTGGGATCTATCTCATATATATCTTCTGTACAGAGCCCGGACCTCGCCGTCTGGACGCCTGGACCATTCACCTTTTGCCATTGCACCTGGAGGTTCCGTGATTCAATGCATCCCGTCGTCATACGAGCTTGACGGAACCGCTTTGATTTACCGCTTGTTTAGCATTGACAGATGAGAAGGTTCGGAGCTTTTACCCGCGCGTGTAGTTCCTCTGCCACGTCTACTAAAAGTCGCAGGTTGGTCACCTTTTGCCAGGATCCAAGCTACCTGTCTGTATGACCAGGTTCCGCTGAACACATGCATTTTTCTGATCAGCTTTTACCACCTAGGCTTCCCCCACTTTGTGCATCTGGCTCTTTATTTTTCCTTAAAGTACATCCTCTTTCGTCCGAGATTTTGTGAGCGAGTCTCGTTCTCTTACCAAGACAAGTTCACGCTTTTTCTTAGGTTTTTACCAGCTTTTTTTTTGACATGATTCTTCCGGCATTGACCGGGCATTTCAGAGTGGAGGTTTGGATTCACCCCGACTCCAGTTCTTGACCTGGATACGTAAGGCATGGTGTAAGTGACTGACTTAAGCTTCTGGTGGCGGTGCGCGTCGTTTTTATTCTTGTTGGGGTTTTTGTGCGATTATTTCTCTATGGGCGTTTGGGCCGGCTGACCATGGTGGTAGACCCATTGTTTTTTCCTTTTATTTTGTTTTATTTTTTTCCGCCACACTACCGGGCTTAGGCCCCTTGCTGGATTTCCTCTACTTCTAGGATAAATCATTGTTAGGCTTATCTCTTGGCGTATCCTGTTAGCGATAGGCCGGTGCAAGTCCCGAATTTTACCTTAACCCGTCATTCCTCTGTGTGTTCGTATGTCTGTCCTTGTGCGTTTATTGAGGCCTGTGCACTGTTCTCTTAGTCACCCTAGCCTCCTTTTCATCTTGCCCCGCTTTAACCCCTTTTTTTTGTCTTCCTGTGTTGGATACCGCTCCCATTTAGTCACTTGCGTAGATTTTTTGTCACCGAAGTCCCGCTTCCTCGGGTGGTTTTGCGGATATCCTGTCCTTAGTTTAGTGCATGGACGCTATTCGCCTTTGTGTTTCATTGTGACGAACAAGAACGATCCCCTAAGGTCTGCGTCGAAAAATTCCACCACTGGCGGTATGTGGAAGCCCGTACCGTAATTTGCTCGAAACATTTCGCCTTCCTCTTCTGCCATTCCGCTGCACCCCATGAACACGACACTTGCTTGACCCTACTCCCTGCGGTGATATGTTCGACTGTCACCGGGCTCCTCGCGCACCTAACGAGACCTACCCTCTCTCTCTTGTTCCTTCGCCCCCTCTTGGTCGGGTAAGGGGGGGTTCTCCAACCTTACCGCTGGAGGCCGCTGAGACCCCGCCGGTCCTTGCAATCCTTTTTACCCCCCCCACCCCAGCCCTGGCGTTCCCAGTTTCATACGAGCGAGTTCGCACTCCTCCAGTTTGCGTCAATCGTGCTCCACATTCGCCCGTGTGTTGCTACCAAGAGGCTTGTGAATGCCCCCCCCCATTTCCCCTCCCTTCTGTGCATCATCTTCACAATTCGCCGCTATTTCGATTCACCCTCGTCCTTTGAAAGCAGCCGCGCCATTCCGGGTGTTTTGCGGCACCCTTACGCAGCAAAGGGTGTTCCTCTCACATCGGGTGCTTCCTCAGCGATTTGGCGTCGACGCCTCCTTCCGTCTGCCTCTGTTCAGGTACTGGAATTCCCGTCGAGTCCCGTTAAATTTTTGACACTTCCCCTATTCGCTATCTTTTTTATGCACCATGTTTCCGATTGTAGACACCGAGGTTCAAGGCCTAGGGTCTAATTTGCGTTGATCAATGTCTTCACGCTCCATGTGGAATGACCAGTGACAGCTCCCCATTTGCTTACCTGCAAGTATTATGTCTATTTCTGACGTTCCTCCGGTATCTTATACTACTCCTCCACCCCTAGTTTTTTCAGTCCCCCATCAATCTGGTTTTTTATCGACTGATCTCGGCTGTGGTTCCTTTACACGACAGTTGCTTCACGAGCCATTTTCAGTGCCTCGCTCGGGTTCTTTGCACGGATTGGGTTGCGTTTAGGAGTCTTCTTTTGGAGTTCTTTCCCCCTGGTAGCCCGAGTTTTGCAGCGCTGGGACCTTTGGGTAGCAGCGCCCCACGACTTGTCGCCCCTTGACACCGTTTATCACGCGATGTCCCCTGGTATGTGTAAACGTGGTCCCACCATCACCGACCCTCGTATCGACTACCTCATCGTCGTTGCCGTGCCACAGCAACCCCAGTGACTTCCTGGTGCCTTTCCAGGTGTTATTTATCGCCTTGACCGACCCGAATTCCCCACTGTGATATTCTTTTGTTTTCTTGATAGCTGTACTCATTTCCTGTTTTCTCGGGTCAGCGCGAGAACTTATACCCCGTCGCGGTTTCCCCTATGCTCATCGTGAGAGCCACCCGGCCTCGGACTTTTTTAAGTACGTCCCCTTTTTCACACTCACAATATCCGACTCGGCCATACGTACACCTCTCGCCCGCCTATCCATCCCCCCCCTCTTTAGGTATGTGACAATTGTCTCCCTCACGTGTCGAAGGGGAACATCCTAATGTTGCGCCCTCTCAGGCTTGGCCTATGTGTGCGAGAGTCCGTGGATGGATCAGGCTGTCCCCCGCTCGGAGCGTCGTTTCTAGATAGGCAAGTCAGTTAGCAATCGCAGTCTTTCTCGTTGGCAGGAGAGAGGCTCTCGGGTTTCTAAAGGACGAGACAGGCGCGCGTTTCATACCAGACCCGTCACCGCAAAAGAGATTTCAGTGTGTTCCGCCTTCCACTTCAAACGGTTGCTTAAGCCTCCCTCACGACTGTTGACGTGCGTAAAGGACAAGGGCTATTGAGCCCTATTGGACAGTTGTGGTTCCTGACCACACAAAGTGGTGTACTATCCGCCAGTCACCGCCCGCTCTTTAACCTCTGGCCTCTTCCCGAGAATCCCCTCCCAACCGTGTTGTTTTTGCCCCCCGAAGGCCCGCCGATGCAGGGCAAAGCTCCCGGCCCCTTTCCGACTAGTAAGGTCAGAAGAGGCCCGGCTTGCTACTTCCGACCTGACAGCCCCCCGTCTGACGCGCGCTTGGGTATTTAGCTCTTGTGCCGTCTTTACTATTTCATTCAGCAGCGGTTTGCCCAGTTCCTTGTGTTGCGATGTTGTTTGTTCCTCGTTTGTCCAACGAAGTCACGCAAGGATTCATATCGATCATTACGCTCAGTGTCCACCCTTGTTCGAAGATCCATGTGGCACTGTCGCCCGCAGAGCCGTTTGCCCGACCCCGGAACGTCCTCCGCCCCTAGTCATTATACTACTCCATTTCCCCACCTTACTTCCGCCCAACCCCCCATTTTTTGTTCGATTTGATCACCCCTTTCTCTTAATTCTAACTCCACAGGCACTTAAAGCTGCCCCACAGCAGTGGCCTCCCCCTCTGTATGATCTTTGCATCTGACATCTAGCGGATTGCGAGACGTTAAAGCCAATGGCGCTTCTGATGCAACCACACCCAGTCCTACCAGCTGCAAGGACATTTCCCACAGCCGGCCCTGTTGTCTGGGATGGACACCCTTGCCAATTTTTTCCTGATGCTGTGCTCTTTCTACCAGTAGCCTTGCACAGTCTGTCCCCACTTTAGGCAGGTTTTACATTTCTGGTGGTGAACTTCGACCTCCCGCAGCCTTTAGTCTCTCTGCTAACCACCCGCGTTAAGGGGACACCAGCATAGATTTTTTCCCGACGCTCCCACTGATGATCACCTGCCTATCCCCTGCTCTACAGTCTTGTTTTTTTTACAGTACGCGATGTTGCAGCCCGGCCGGACGCCCGGATGTCGGTTTAAGGTGAGCGGGACGTACTTCCTTTGTATTGGCTCTCACGGTGCCCAGTCCGACATGCGTAAAGTTACCCCTTTGTAGTAGCCCCTTGGTCATCCAGCCCTTCGCTCCGACCGTTTTTCTGCGGCACCCCCTTTTCGATAATCAAGGCTGCTTCCCCCCTAAGTCGACAGACTGCTTTAAGGTGCCCCCCTCCCCTTCACTGCCCGGGCCGCCCGAGCCGTCCCGCCCCCGGGGTGGAAACCCTTCGCGGACATTGTGATCCTGAAACGAGCTTCCCTACAGAAGCCATTATACATGTCACACTAACCCCCTTTACGCAGGTCCCCCCTCCCGTGAGGGCTGATCGGCCCAGTGTCTTACCGGCCCTCTCAACCCCCCCTCCCGCCTGCGATTCTTCGACCAGCCACCTCTTTACTCCTAAGATGGCCACGTCTGTATTAGTCCGTCCCCACTGGGTTGTTTGCTATCCGGCTTTTGACCTGATCGTTCTCGGGACACTCCTCTAGTCCCTAGGCGGACGACTTCGCTCCGCACCCCCTATGCATGGCGTCGGCAATTTTTATTGGTGCCATCCTTCGCGTCACAAAAAATTTTTCCCGCGCTCAGTGAGAGGTGGTTCCTCGAAGTTTCCCCCCCCCCCGGTCGACCAGTTTTTGAAATGTCCTCGTTGAACAGCCTTCTCCTCCCAGACCTGGGACGAGGCTCAGACCCCTCATGACGCCGGCAGCGCTGTCTGTTTATTGGGACGCGTACAGCGCGACTCGTTCGGTCCGAGTCCCCCTGGTGGGTTATGGTTCTACCTGCCCCCCCTGACCTCTAACACGTGCATGTTCCTCTTTCTTTATTCTCTGCCCCTTGCTTCGTAACCAGGGCAGCCGGAAACTGTTTCATCTCTCCTTAGCAAATTTCCGCCTGTTCTAGTATCGTGCTTCTGGTTCGAGGTGTACACCCGACTTCACGTCCACCTGCCAAGGGATCTGCACTTCAGCGTTGTTCGTCCCCTCGCCCATTTTCTATGGGCCGTCCTAGGCCCGAGCTTACTGCTTATTTGGGAACGACCTGTTGCCAACCTCCTTTCCCCCCACCCTTCAATGACCCCTGGTAACTGACATTCCACGGTAACCGTTTTCCCCTACGTAGGCCGATTTTCAGAAGGGCGGATAAATCGGTTTTTTACCAAGCGATTTTGTAGTTTGAGGTATAGAGCCGCCTTCCCATTTACCAAATTTTCGGATAGCTAAGATATGAGTTTTTTACGGGTCCCTCCACGCCTCCGTTCCTGCCAGCAGACCTTTGTATGATATTTTGAGTCGCGTGCGCTGACTTTGACCGGGAGCACATGTTGCGTCTGCTGCCAGTATCTTCGAGTTTACAGCAAGATGTTTCTGCTTTCCGTATTGCATTGAGTCAGAAGTACAAGAGTTGTAACTATGCAACCGTGTCCGAGTGCTTTTGAAATTCTAACAAGGTTGAGTGTCCGAACCTTGGAACATTGGTTCCGCACCGTTTTTTTGTCAAACGATATTTTCATTTCGCCTGGTCCAACGCGACCAAGCCTCCTTTCGGCCCATACGTCCCCTCCTTCTCTATACCCAATAATGAGGACCCCAGACTTGACCCCGGGTCACAAGTTACATTGAACACGCCGACCCCTCCTTGATGCCCGTGTTTGTACTCCTGGTCAGGCACGATAGGTTTGGCAGTCTTTGCTACGCTAAGGAGGAAATTATCCACAGTCACTTTCCCGTTCGGCGGTCTTTCATAGGACCGCCTAAAACTGCCCCTGCGGTTCTTTTGGTCCCCGTGTTTATTCGACTGGCCACCCCCCTCCCCCTGCAACCGGGCCTTCTCTGCCGCAAGACTTCTCGGCTCATCCGCAAGCGTTTCTGACCCACTCGTTACGGTTACCAGTTCCTTCGTTTCACCCCCCTTCTGCATCCCTTCCCTGTTGTCTGGTTTCTTCCCAGCCGCATTTTCGCCCCCGGTCGATGCTGGACCGGTTTCGTACGTAGAGCCCCCCCGCTGGTTTCCCGCTTCCGTTTCTGTATACGTGTTTAATGGTCCGATAGACGCACCGCTTGCCATTTTTATCTCGCCACCATGTAAAAGTCTCACCCTTCTCGACCATGAGCCGGCTTCCCGTTATGGAGTTTCCCCCCGAAAAAGACTTACCGTACGAATTTTTGCGACCGTCGGTTTTCCCTCTTTTTTACTGCATTTTCTTGAGACATCCGAAAGTATTCCCCTGACTCGGCCAGTCCCTTTTAGTCCCCCGCCGCCCCAGATAAGTTCTCCCGTTACCGTATACGTATTCTTTGTCGTCCTTCGCCGTGTCTTTTCGGGCTTCGGTTTTTTTATTTTCACGCCCCCGTATCGGTCCTCCTCCTCGGTGCGGCGTCCTTTTTGGGGTTTTTACCACTATCATCCGGAACACCCCGGTTTAGACTGGATGTCCCAAGTAGATTGCTTATGTATCGCCAGACGAGCAGACAAACCGGTTTGGAGGCGGGGTTTCGGTGCCGCATGAGTGAAGCCCCGTCTGACGCCCTTCACTGTTGGCCCGTCGATGTTCCAGGCTTGCACCTTTTACTTTGACCCACTTTCTTGCTGGATAGAATTTCGAAGAATACAGTCATTGACCGCTACTTTTTCTCCGCCCCCCTATTCATCCTGTTCTCACCGAACTTCCGGTGCTACTTCTACCGGGCGCGGCCCCAGTCGTTCCCTCGGCTGAGCAACCATATCCGACGAAGAAGAAGAGATGTTAGTCTCCACAGACGTGTGCCCCCGGAGAATGGACCGATGGGCGGAAGGTCGGTGTTCGAGAGCCGGCTATTTCGCTCTATCCGTAGCTGCCATACGTGGACTTGCCTTGCACAGGTCATCCTTCTTCGCCTGATGCCCTGTGACTGTCGTGCGTGATTTTAATGCTCTTCCCTGCCGGTTAGACTTTTGACTTTAAGCATCCCTTTTTTGCCTTCCGTTTCTTTTGACGCCAGTGTTCAGCTTTTGTCCGCCCCACCCTCCTCAGCCTTTAGAGCTGTCTTTTTCCCCTTGCAGCCTCTTTCGGCTCGACGACGCCGCCCCCGGCCTCGGAGACGTGACCCATCTCGCGGTTGTGCTGTGCTGTGACCCGCCCGTTAGCTCGGATTTTTCTTACCGGGTCAGACCGGGCCGTAGAAATTTTTTGCTTTCACCTTAAGCTCCTGAATTGAGGTGCCACGGTAGACTGCCTTTCCTATTAGGTCCGCTCACGTTAAGAAGCAACCGGGGAAGGAGTGGCCCCATCGCTTATAGCAAGATGGGGCGGAGTGAAAGGCCGTTCTTCTATAAGCTTATCGGCCCGGTTTAGTACATGATCGGCACCTGCCAACCCCAACCCCGAGTCGGAAGCGCCTCTTTATAAGCTGGCCTTCCTCATAGCTCCCTGCATGCTCGAGGTTTGCGATTCGCCCATGGCCAACAAGAGCCGGCCTACCTCCCTACTTAGCCATGTTCAGCTCGTATATCTTCCATCCGACCATCCAACCACACGGCATACGGACCGGTAACCCACCGCTATTCCTCCACAGGATGGTCACTCGTTAAGGTACATAAGGGTGACTTCGCGGGATCCCATCAGGTCCTGTGTACACGCCCCAACTTTCCTTGGCCAGTTTTTTTTTCATTTTTTCGGACCTTATTGCATAGCCAGCTGTAAGTTGAGGGATTAAGGCCAGACCCGACCGTTGACTCGAAACCTCTTTGCATATAAGAACTGTACGGCCCGGAGCCCGCCCCGTTCCCTTACCAACGGACGGCACATCCAGCTCACCCGTATCAGCACTATTCCTGCTACTTGACTTTCCTTTTTTTGACGGGTCATTTTGTTGAGCATGAATTCCATTCTGAGCGTGAACTGTCCCGAAGTTGGCTCCCCCGTGTTTTTTTCAGTTCCTTAGCCAGAAGGATCAGTTCCCGGTTATATATCTTTCGAGTGCCAGCCCTCACCATCTCTGACCCTTCCGTATACCCCCAAAAACCGCTCTATGCTATTACCAGAGGCTCGTGTGTGACTTGCTCTTATCTCCAGTATCTTGGCCTCTCGGTTTAAGTAAGGCAATATGTGCTTAGGTACCCCCACAAGACTGCCCTTTTTTTACCCTTCGGGGGTCAAAAATACTTTGGAGCGGGATTTGATTACCAAACTTTTCCCAGATTCCGACGAATTTGTTGGAAAACAGGCCTTGCACATGGTTGGATAAGAAGTATTTTGTGCCCTTGTTCAATTTTTTTCAGAAGCAAGGAAAGTGTACGTTATCCTTCGCCTATTCAGGTGTCCGGACGTGGGCCCCACATGCTCCCCGTGAGAGAGCTTGGTTATGGCTATCATTCAAAGGGTGTCCGCCGACAAAGCCTTTCCCGCTCGTCTTTCGGCGGCGGTATTCTCTTTGTTCTGAAGGAGTTAGCCTTCTCTCGCCGGCCTTTACGCTCCCCTATTTTTTTTTCCCCGCCGTGCTGCCGGTCGGGTGAGCTTCGTTCCGGTAGTATTCATGAAGAACCATCTTTTTTCCCCACCGTGATTGCACCGTACTGAACTTCCCTTGTTTGCCCTGTCCTATGTCTGGCTACTAAAACCTGTTCGCTCTTTCAATTGGGAGACGGGTGCGCTTTTGCTGAAATGCGGTTTTCCGCATAGGTGTGTCGACGGCAGATTCTCTGAGTCTTGCATCCCTTCAGATTTTCTTTCCCCCTTCATCTAAAGCTGATGTAGTCTTGCCTTCTTATGTTTTGTTGCACCACTGTTGAACTTGATCACCCCCCCAGCTCGATTTTCCTCGGACTTTGTTTATCCTCCAGGTGAGAGCCGGTGTGGTGCTTTGCGTGCTTCGCCCATGCTCTTTTTTCCCCAGAGTTCTTTTCTGAAATGTGAAGTCCCCCTCGGGATTTGTATGACCCGCCTAACCCGGTAGGAGTTTGCAGGCGTTGATATCTTTCCTCTTTTTTTAGTAAGTCGCTGGTTCAGCCGTTTTGTTTTTTTCAATCTCTTAAGTCACGGAGAACGCCTGTTTCTTGCAGGTTGCCCCCCCTCTCGTTGAATTGTCGTACATCTACCCTGACTGCACCGAACAAGACTAGCCCCCAGACACCTGTCGTAACGCCTAGGAGGGATAGCTGCCTTATTGAGTTTTTTCCAACGCTCTTCTGGTGCCCTAGGTCCTCTCTTTGCAGCTTGATTTCGGTTAAGGTGTTTCCTCCCTCAGCCACTCCTTTTCCCTTGCCCCAACCTGTAGGACAGGGCCTGTACTTTTCCCTTAGATCGCCCCTACTTCCTTAAGGGAGCACGCGCCCTCCCCCACTCCCTCATTCCGAACGCAGTATCGGACCCCCCGGGAGAGGCGACTCTCCCTCACGCCGACCCTCAGCTGTTGGTTTCAGTTCGACGTTGGTCTGCATAAGAGCTGATTTCAATTTGTGGCCCCCCCTTCCCGAAAGACTGCGTTGCCACCTCCGATCATAGCAGTCTTAGGGATCGCACGCTCACCCGCGTGCTCCCCGCTCCGTTCTCCGGCCTTCCTAGAAACCCGTAACTTTCAACCGTTAAGCATTTGCTTTCTTCTACCAAAAATACTCCAGTTTTTGCCGTCCCTCGGGACCCTTTGGTGTCCCTGAAGGCTACCGCAGTCCGTTCTCTTTGTTCGACTTTGTAGTTGGTGACGCCCCATCCCCGTCTTTTTACCTGCTCGTAGGGCTTTCTTCGCTACATCAGGCTTCACGCAGATCACCTTTCCAGTGCAACGGAATTTCTCGCCCATTTTTCCCCTACTTCTTCCGCAGACCATATCTTATTTCCCCGAACGGTGTTTTTTTTTTTGTGAGTTATCTCGGTTCGTCGTGAAGTTGCGATGCGAATAGGGCATGATTTTCTTTCTTTCGTTGAAGCGCTGTGAGCGCCGTAGGACTTCGTGCCCTCGCAGTGTAGCCACCATAAGATCGCACCCCCATTTCCCTAAGCAGGGGCCGTTCGATGCAACACCGCTGCTGTTTTGGCCAAGCCTTTGTTTCCAGTTGCCCCTCCTACGAGTTAATATGAGCCGTGTTAGTACATCTAGCGCATGATTGGGGAGACAAGAGGTTTTTACTATCGAGACATACCTCTTTGACCTCGGGTTCACGAGCGATTTACGTCGACCAAAGATTTCTCCCCGACAAGTGTACCCATATATTTGGGTGGTGCCCCCCATTTGGGTTAGAGCCAACTGCTAGGATGGGTCCCGCATCCGCTGGGACGGGTTTTGGGCTCCGGCCCCCAGCCCTTATGTTTCATAGCTTGGTCGTTTCTTTAGGAGGACTTGTTTTTTACCTTCGTTTGATGGGTCACGGTACAACAGTGCCCAGGGCTCTCCCCATCCCGATTAGATCTCACTACAGGGTTGGCGCGGACCCTTTCGTACCGCTTTGCTGCTGTAACCCTTTAGCTGCCTAAACGTACGGGGTCACACGTCACCCCCCTGCTTTCCCAGTATGACAACTCGAACCTTTAGCTTCCCGCCGTCCCCGTCCGCATTTGGTTTCTTGATCATCCTCTCTTAGCCCTTTCCCCCCTGCCTGCGGCGTGTCTTCTCCCACTGAGTAGAGGAAGTTCCCCCTTCATGCACCCATCTACACTTCGAGACCCGCGCCTTCACTGCTCCCCCCTTTCGGACACCCCCTCTGAACTGGGACTAGGGTTCAAGAAACAATGGCCTCCTCTTCAGGACTCACCCCCGCAGTCCTGTATAACCGAAAGAGGACTATTCGTTCCCCTCCCCGCATACAGCCTGTTGCTATTTCTGCACTCACAGACCACCTACAAAGCCCGTTTACGCTCTATTTTCCCCAAAACAATCCTTTCCCTCCTTCATCACCCCACCGATCCTTTTCCCGACTGATCCCGATGCCCCCCTAACACAGTTTTCAGAAAACTTTTTCCTCCTTAAGAAGAGGTCCCCAACTTCTTCCCCCAGGCAATGCTGGGCCTGACCAAGCACAGTGCTGCTCACAATCCGCTTCCGGGCCCGGGCTGAGACTTTTCTTTTTTTTTTTTTTCCCCTCTCCCTTCCCTAGCTGATAACCTTGGCAGGCAACGAGACGAATGAAGCCCATGCACACCCACCCTCCCAGTTTCCGGTCGCGCCGCAAAATCTTACGTGCTGCAGAGCCCCAGTCCCAGGACCAACCTACCCTTTACCCCTTTTTCGCTTGTTTTATTCCTTTTCCCTGCCGGATGGCCTTCCACATTCTGGGCCAGCCCGACCGCCATTTTTTTCCAGTGTACCCCTCGTGTATACTTACCTTCAGTTCTTCCTCAGTCGCCGCCCGGCGAACGAAACCTTCCGACCCGGACCCAACGACGGTCCCTTCCCCTCGCAGGCCATACACAGATTTCTTTTGAACCCGACATTAGGATTAGAACCCTAGTCCCTCTCACCAGTAAGATCCCACTTTTTATCAGGGAAACCTCTTTGCCCGAGGCCAGTATCTTGATAACCCGCCGCAGTTCGGTTTGAAA
>Ga0179593_1354012_pt1 | contig 13199 bp, 16 predicted proteins | sample CZODoug2_1_08_16_FD_185931 | JGI IMG/M metagenome (GOLD analysis project Ga0179593, IMG submission 185931) | Vadose zone soil fungal communities from Angelo Coast Range Reserve, California, USA - CZODoug2_1_08_16fungal (PacBio error correction) | ecosystem: Environmental > Terrestrial > Soil >... | reverse complement strand
AACTGGACCGTCTCTCGCGCCGGGTCAGCCCCACCTTGCCGTCTTAGGCAACCCTCTTTCATGCCGTGCTTGGCCGTGGGTTGTCGGTCTGTCGATCCCTGACGAACTGTCCGGCTTTTTATGCTTTTTTTTTTCTGCAGGCACTGACAATGAACATGCTGCACCAGCACGTCCAGGTACCTTTCTGTATTGTCTTTGCATCGTTGGAATCTCGGAGGTAGTCATTGTTTGAAAAACTTTCCCTCCTTTGACCAGGTAATAGCGCGGCTTTGTAGTTAGCCTCTTTCCCTTCTGTATAAACCTGCTCAACCCGCCTTGCGTTGAGACCGGGACCCCCCGCCGTTTTCGCTGCCCCCCGGCAGGTTCACGGCCCCTTTTTGAAGAAGCGTTCTGCACCGGGTATCCGATTCAGCACTAAGATCGAGTCCGCGGTAGGTGCTCTTTTGCGGGAGCCGGACTTGGTAGGTGCGGTTCGGTTTTGGTCGGTGACCCCAATGATTCCATACATAATCGGGGCTTCCGAATTTTGCGTGTTTCCCCCCTTGCACGGATTCGATCAGTTAAGTGCCGGGAGCGGCGCCTTAGAATCAGCGAACCTTTGACTTATCCCAGCAGTCATGACGTCAATAGAGTCGATTTCAAAGCCTGTCCCCCCTGAGCCCCCCCATGTTTAGCTTAAGGCCGCGTCGTCCTGCGGGTTTTCCCTCTCCATGTTCAGATGCTTCAGCACGAGTGTGACCCTTGGCTCTGTTTTCGTTGAGCCCTCTCCTTTCCCCATACATCTAGGGCAGACTTCACAGCTAAGTTGGTGGTTCCCCTTTCCTTTTTTAAAGGATGTCGTAGGCCGTTTGTTCGTCAGGTTGATTATTCGGTAATCCCGCTCGTCCAGTGTCTTCCCTGAGACCATTTGCTCCCCCTAACGGAGAGAGGCTTTTCACGTCTTTCTCTTCTTGCATTGGACCGGCCTGTTCATTTTTGCCGCGCCGGTTCCATCGGAAACGGCTGCCCTCCCCTGTTTTCTCGAAGCCATATCCCCCTCGTCACTTGACCTCCTTCCCTTCCCAAAGTCGTCCTTTTTCCTGGGCGCCCTTTCCTCTTGTTCAATGCTGCTTTTCTCCCCCTGCGGTACAGAGGCATTAGTTGTTTGGAACGGAAAGCCGCCTTTTCTTCTTGCTTGATCATTTGTGGCTTGAGTTCATTGGTTCTTGTACTCTTCTTCTGCTGACGGACTTTTCCCCCTCAGACGTGCGCAGACTCATCATTGAATCTCTTTTTTAATTTTTTCGTTTGGGATTTCTTCTCGTTCCTTTGAGTGACCACATGGAACTGAGTCCAAACAGTTTCTGTACGGGTCCCTCGATTTCTTTTCTCCGGGGACAGTCTTCTCTCTGTGTGACCCCCTTTAGTTCAGAAAAACGCTCGCGCGTCGTCGCTTTTTCTTTTAGGGGCTGACGCTAACCCTCCCATTGCAAGTCTGTTCTGTGGGTCTCTTCGTAATAGGTCCCTTTCTGCTTTTTTTTAATTTACCGAAAGGCGCCGCCGAACTGTCGTTTTGTCTGGCCACTTCGTCCATTTGATTGCGTCTGCTTCCTTTTGCCTCCCCCTTTGCTTTTCTTATTCTGCCGGAAATTTGTCGTCGTTTTCTGTCGTAACCTTTTTGACATGTCCAGTTCAGGACCAGCCGGTTCCAGTAGACACAGTCCGTCCATCTACTGCCGGGAGTCTTGTCGTAGTGAAATCAGAGGCCGTTTTCCTTTGTTTTTTTTTTCTCACAACCTTCTCTTCTCTATTTTCTCATCATTTTTGTTTTTTTCCTGCTCTTTCTTTCCGACAGGTCAACGGGCCTGTTCGTGCCTTCCGCTGCTCACGACGGACTCCCGACGCCCGGCCTCTCTGGAAGTTTTTGACTGTCTCCCCCTTTCTGCTTAATTTTCCATGTAAAGACCCCCAAAACGAGGTTTTCGTCCCATTGTCTGGCCTTCACGCTTGACGCCCCCGGCTCACAACCCTGGCCCCTCATCCAGCAATCAATTCTTTCCTCTGGTTCAGTGACCCCCTCCCCTTTTTCGAGAGGGCTTTCTTTTTTCCCGAAAGCGCGGTCTTTTTTTTCTCCTTGCCGTGACCCGAACACTTTCCCCGCCTTGTTAGTGGTTAGCGGCAGCCCCCACTGTGCCCCGTTGCTTCTTAAGCCTCTTTCTTCTCGTACTTCATTCCCTCCTGGGTGTGTCGTCCCCTGCGGCACGAGCGTCGGCACTCTCCCTTTTAAACAAAGTCAACGAAAGCCCATTTACCGCGTTAATGTGAAACCCACCCCCATCACTATTCCTTACAAAAACACACATTTTTTTCCCCCCGGCTTATCTTTTTCTGAGGCTGCTCTGGATTAAGCTTGAGACTCTTTCCTTGATCGTCTGAATTCCCCACTTCTTAGTTTCGATTTAGTTAACTTTTCTCCCAAATACCCACAACCTCCTGATCCTCCTGACATGGAGGCTTACGTCCAATGCTGACCTGCGGTACCTTCTTATGATGATCCGCCATCTTCCAGGTAACATTTGTCCTTCTAAAGTTTCCCCTCTTTTTTACCCCCCTTGCAGTATTTTTGAATAGGTATCTTTTACATGTTTTTCTATTGTGTTGTTCCGAGGATTGTCGGCCCTCTAGACGGCCACCTGATGCCGAATCTCCTCAGGCTGTCACCCCCTTCATGCCATTCCCTACAAGCATTTTTCTTCTTTGCTGTCTAATGTTCTTATACCTTTTTAGAGCGGACATTCCTTCGATCACCCATTACGACCACCTGAGACTACGTTCCACGCCGTAGTCCCCCTTTCCCTGTAGGGCCTTCGTTCTCGGCTGGTGTACGTTGCCTCGTGACCCTACTCCATCTCCTGATAAAACCGAGGCATTGCAGCATTGACCCATGTTGTTTATTTTAAACCTCCTTAAAGTCAGATTCACCACCTTCTTTTCTTTCGCGAAAGTGGTCGCTTGGAGACGAAACCTGTTTCGTTTTTCTGTCACCTTCCTTTGACCGTCACGCATGATAGCCTAGTGAACGCCCTCTATTTCATTCCCCATTTGATGTCTTTAATCTTGAGTGTCACCTTCTTGCAAAAGGCCCCTCCCACCTTCTTACGGATCCTACCGCCCTCTTACAACTACAACGCCGCAATATATGTGCGTTATAGAAAAGGTCCCAGGTGTCAATCCTCTTCGGTACTCCAGTGGACTTTTAACATTCCCTTGGGCTCGCAAAGTGGTGTGGGCCCCTCGTCTTCTGCGGACATTCTGTGAGGAGGTTCATTTTTTACAGTTGCTCCCTCGCCGTTCCACTACAAAAATCTATTCCAATGGTCAACCCTGTGACCTCCCCTTTTCGAAAAGCCGCATCTCCTTGCACTTCGCTTGTCTCTCCCCTCCCAACCGGCACTTGTTGTTTCCCGCAAATTGATTGTGGCCTGGTCCTGCCCACGTCCTTGCGCATCACGTCTCCCCGTCAGTCTCCGTCTTTTCCGCACTGGCCAGGAAACGACACTTTTTCATGGACTCTGCTTTTTCATCACTGCCCCGTCTGCCGGGTCGAAAGAGTTGTTCCTCTTTTCTTCCCTTTCCGTTGTTGTTTTTTTTGGATCTGCCACGCGTGAGACCTCCCTCCGGCATCCATTCTCCCTCTTCCTCTTTCACTTTCAGGGCCGGTTGGAACTTCCCGTGTTTGGAAGTTTTCTGTCCGAAGACGACCTCTCCTGACATTGCATGTTAGCCTTTGATTTTTCCTTGACAGTTTAAAAGCAATTTACCCCCCCGTGTCCGGCTTTTCCCCCCCTGATACCTATATTGCTCTTTTCGTAGTCTTTTTTCTTCCGTGAGGGAATTTGTCCCCCTTCCCCTTTTTGGTTTTTCTTGTATTTTTTTACCTAATGAGCCTGCGGATTCGCAAGTCTTACCGTAAGTCATCCCACTTGTCCGCTGCTCTTCCCTCACCACACCTCCTTGCGATGAACCCGTCCGTGTCCTTCCCGGCTTCCAGAAATTCGTAGGAACCTTTGGTTTATCCCCGTCAGTTAGTGCAGCTCCCCCTCTTCTTTGAGTTTGCTTTGTATGTTTTCCAAAGAGGGTCATAGTGCCCCCGGAAGCCGTTTATTTTGCAGGTCTTGGTTTTGCCCCCCATGGATTAACACACAGAACATCGTGGTCCCCTTTATAGGGTGCTCTCATGTCTTAGATACATTCTCTTTGTTTTGCCCATCCCTTGCTCCTTACAGAGTCCGCGCTCTCCGTGTTGCCTTCGAAAGAAGCGACTTGTACCATTCTCCCCTTGGCCGAGAGCCCAACTGGTGGTGAAGTGAGAATCCCTTCTTGCGTTTTTTTTTGCAATAGTCCCTGTTCCGATTTTTTTCTGAAGCACGGTTTTGATCAGGGCTTCCGGCGAGGGGTGTCTCTGTCCCCCCTAAAGTTAGCTCACGTTCCACCCTAAGGGAGACTATTCCCTCAAGTTTTTCCTCCGTGTTTCTCCCTGAGGAGTTCGTGACCGGTGGTTTTCTTCCTTTTTTATTATCTGGTAATGTTCAGATAGGCCCCCCAAAGTTTTCCGACTCACCCTCCTCCGTCATACGCTTACCACCCGTTTTTGTCGATTTTGCACTTCTCCTTGACGGCTTTTCGGTAACTAAGTGTTCTTCTTCTTGACCGGCGCAAGCCTCCTCCTCAATATCCCCCCCAAATCGGCCACGCCTTCCCTATCAGGGTCTTTTGTTCCTGGTGACCGAGGTTAGGTTGACCCTTCCGTTTCCACGTTGCGGTACCGCCATGGTAAGAGTGATCACCAGAAAGCCTCATGGCAGTTGATCATGGCGTTTTCTTTATTTTGATGTTCTTGTACGTCTTTTACTTATTGGTCTCTTCTTAAAGCTCCTCGTCTGAACGTCTTTCTAGATATAATCATTGGCTAGGGGACTATGATTTTTTGTGGTGATCTCTCTAATTGTGGTTTTTCCCACCATGACTTCCTTTCACCAGTCCCAGTATGACGTTTTTCTAGAGATAGTTTGAAAGAATTCTGTAGTAGGAAGACACGCTGCCTCCCCCATGTATCTTCCATCCCCCTCATATCTGCTCTGTCGCATCATTTGTAAGGTCTTTTCTTGAGCCTACCCCTTTTTAACAATTTGAAGATTTTCTTTTTTTTTACGTGTAAACGTTCTCCCTTGGTTCAGGTGTCTTTCCTTGCCTTCTCCGACACCCCTTTTCTTTGTTTTCTTGGACCCCTCTTAACTTTTTTTTTCCTTTGATTGATTCAGGATTCCAGTTTTTTTCTTTTTTTTATGAGTCTTCTTTTCTCACTTTGGTTCCTAGTAGAACAAGTTTTTTTCTTCCTGCCCTCCTCTGAGGTGAAGTCACCCGAAGTCATTTTCCTTTGCGTAGTCGTCGTCCTCTCCACCGTTCTGCTTACGTCCCCTTCTGTTTATCCAAAAGAAGATCCCCTTTTATTTTCCTAATCCCTCCTTTTTTTTTTTTTCTCTTTACTTCTTTTGATCCTCAATTCCCTTCCTTGCAGGCCCCCCCCTCTTCTTTTCAAGACGATGACGCCGCCCCGAATTTTCTCTCTCTTTTTTCCTGTTAATGCCCCACCTTTCTTTTTTTTTCACCTGTTTCCAAGCCGACAAACCGTTGCCCCCCTCCCCTCCTTGTTTCCTTCCTGCACGCTGCTTCCCCGTCTAACACATGGCACTTCCCCTCCCGCCATAAATTCTTCTCTCTGTTTCCCTTTTTTTCCCCCTTACTTAGTTGATCTTCCTTCCTTTTTCTCGCTCCATCAAGATCCCTTTGATTCTTCCTTTTTCCACTTCATGAAGGTACGTTTGTTCGTCCTTTTCAGTCCCCTACCTTCCCTTTTTTTTTCCTCCTACGGCTCTGCGACGTAACTTCCTTTTTTTTTTATTGGAGGACATGAGCTTTTTCCCCCTCCTCTCCGTCGGGACCCCTTCGCAGACCCCCGTTAGACTTTCCAGTCATTTCGCCATGTTTTGTACCCTCCAACTTGACACGAGAGTACCCACCCCCCCCCCCTCTTTCCCTGCTCTGTCTTTATGATTCTTCTCTGTCTTCCGCGTATCGTAGTGATTAGAAGACTTTCCCAATAAAGGAATTAGAGTTCATTCCTCCTCCCCCAATTCAATCCATTTCCCTCCTCAATTTATGGCTTCAGTTCTTTCTACCTTCCTTTACCTCACGTGATCATTTTTCGACGGTAAAACCTGTCAGGCTAACTCCAGCACTACGAGTTGATTGTCGAGGTTGACTATTGTTCTTCGTTTTCCCTTTTTTTCTAGATTCGGGCCTTGGTCTCTTTTCTAAGTCCACACTTTCTCGGCATTACGAACCAGGAAGATTTCGACGGTCTCTAATGCCTTTTTCTCTTTTTTTATGTGAGGATTATTCTTAATGTTTTTTCTCACCCTTCTCTTAAGGCACTGCATCTTCCCACATGACTAACCCACTGAAGACGCATCAGTTAAAAGAATTAGTACCCATCCCCCTTCTTCTCCTTATTAGCTCCATATCTTTTCTTCCTTGTCTACGTGTTCGCCTTGATTCCCACTACTCCTATTTTCTTCCCAGGGAGGCAGTCCTCTCCTTTTTTGCTTTTTTGCAAAACACCTTCCTCCTAGAGCCTTCTCCCCACCCTTTTCATATCTCTACCGCCTTTCAAATGAGGTCTTCTGTGCGTACTCCAACCTGGTAGACTCCTTGTCCTTCTCCCTTTCCTTCCTCCTGATAGAATAGGGCACTCCAAGTGATAAATAAGACACCTTTATTGTTCATGGCCCCTTTTTTTTTCCCACTAAGATGAAGAAATTACATTCCCCCCCTTCTTCCGTTTCTCACTCCAGGTCAAATAACAGCTTACTAGAGTCTTTTAATCTTCTTTCAATTAGACCATTGGGCATAAAGTTCATTTCCTGAGGTTCCTTTTTTTCCCGGCCTTTTTCCTGCACTTGGTGTGGTCGTATTTCTAAGTTCTTGTTTTAGTCGGAGATAATAATTTCTCTCTCCCGCGTTTTTCAATACCCACACTGTTCCCTATTAAATCGGTAAAATTGTAAGACACTTCACTTCTAACTCATACTTTTTCTTCCCTGACAGACCGTAAAAGGGTGTTTTCCCAGTTCCATGCTCTTTTTGGGTAATTCGTTTCGTAATTTAACCCTTGACCTACTTCGTCGTCATCTCAGATTTCACAGCCAGGTACCCCGACACGTCCATTGAAGGTTGCAGAACCGTGCCAATGTGCTTGCTTCGCGAACCGTTTTGACTCCTTCTTTTTCCCTTCCCAATGGTTTTTTTGTGTGCTCGCTATGACCCTTTTGGGAGCTCGGGGCCAGGCCCATTCCCCCAGTCTTCCCAGGAAACCCCTCTTTTTCATTTCTTTCTTTTCCGTGTTTTTCTCTTTGATTCGACGAACGACTGCACTTGCATGCCTACTTCCCTTTCCTGACCATGGTCTCCCCCACCAGCACGTCCTTTCCCCACATTTTCTGATTGTAGGTCTAAAGTCTCTCTTTCGAAGGCGTTAGTCTTTTTTCTCCCCGTGCGTGGCCTTTCTTGAAAAGGTCCCTGAGCGGTTTTTCGTTTCAAGATTTTCTACAGCATGTAAACCCCCCTTCCTTGAACTTGAGGGCTACCCCTGGTACCCAACCCCCTTTGCTCTTGAAAAACCCCGGCATTGTTTCACTTACTGGCTTCCCCAGAGGTTCTCCCCCCTTTTTCTTATTTTTTGCAGCCCCAGCGCTGTTTCCCGGATTTTTCTTTGAATGTTGAGTCTTTTTTTGTGCCCCCCCCACCTTCTAGGGTAGTCAGGTTAGTTTTTCTCTTCGTGTCTTACACCTTCTTTTCCCTCCCAATCCCCTAGGTGAACTGCGTTCTCGAATAGTTTGATTCCCCTCTTTTCGACTTTCCGGTTAAGTGCGGGTCTCGGAGACTTCTTTCCTCCAGATTACCCGTGCACGGCGGCCACTCTTCTCCCTCTTCTTAGTCGGAAGCCTAGCAGATCTATCCCCTTGGTTTGTCCCTACTTTTTCCGCGTTCTAGTCCTGTTTTTCCATTCCCTTCCAGTTCCTTTTTTATAAAGGTGTGTCTGATCTTTCTAGAACTTTTCTTTTTGACTCTTCTAAAAGTTCTCCCCCCAACTACCTCCCTACCGGCCCTCCTCTCCCCCACCTCGCAGTTGGTGTTGGACCCGTCCGTTCTTTCTAGGAGGCTTCGGCATTTTTTTCATGTTGATCTACTGGTAAGTAAGTCTCAGGAAACCGTGTATTTCCTTTCGCACTGACTCTTCCCCTTCGTGATCAGTTTTTCCCCTTTTTCCTTTCCCCCATTCTTTCCCCCGCTTCTTCGTAGTTCACCTCTTGGTTAGTAGACACAGGAATTCCCACGCTCCCCTGAAATAGCCTCCCCTTGTCCAGAAAGCGCCATCCCCCCCAGCACTCTTTCTTTTCTGGACAGCCCCGCTTTCCGGTCCTCTTTCTGAGAAATTCTGTCCTGAACTTCTTCCCTAAGATACCTTTCCCAGAGACATTTTGTTTCCCCTTCTCTGGTTGATGATGTTTTCTTTAGTTATCCATTTCTCTTCCTTCTTTCCTTATTGATTCTACGCTCACTACTTTTTCTCGCCTAACGACTGCGCGTCATCCCTCCTCCCCGATTTTCCTATGTTGTTTGTGGTTCACCTCTTTTCCTTTTTTTTTTCAAATGCAAAGCATCCACCGTCTTCCCCTTCGCAGTATTTGTTTCTATTTTTTCTCAGGTCCATCTTCTTGTCTTTTAAGATAGTGTAAGTCCAAACTTTTCCCCTTACCGTGATCTTCGTAGCCCCGTTTCCCCTGGTTCTTGGGCCTCCCTAGAAACGTTCCCCTTCCCGTTGAAGATGTTATTTTCCTTGCCCTCTCCAAGTTCCCTTCCTTCTGTCCTTATCCCTACATCCAGACAGTCTCCCTCTTTTTTTTTTTCAACAATAGAAGGTAATTATTTTCTTTCGGATTTCACCACGTCTCAGCTTTTGGGAGTACGTTCATGCCTTTCGACTCGTGTTCTCCCCGGTTGTGTTGGTTAGTACCTTCCCCAAGTCCTTCCAACCTCCCTTTCAGTCTCACATTATTCCTCGCAATGCCGGTATTAGTAGTAGTCCGTGAACATAAGCTGACTGCCCTGCCTTTTCCGTGTCGTTATTTTTACAATCTCTCCCCCTTTTTTAACCTAATAGTTGTTTTTGTTTTTTTAGCCGACATCTTTTCTCACGACCTTCCGGATTTGGCCCTCTGTCTTCCCCCCATCCTCCTAAGCTCCCTTCGTCCCGATGGCCTTCTTTTTTCTTCATAAAGGAACTTTCCTTCCTTCCTTTCTCCCCCCCCCCTAAGGTTTCCTAACTTCCCTATTTTTTCCCCCCTTTCCTTTCCCCACTTTTTTGAAGAAAAAGTCCCCACCAAAAGCTCAAGGACCGCCGCATCCAAATTTCATTTTCTTTTTAAGGTCCCCCCTGCCATCTTTTCATCCCTTAGACTTTTAGGCTACCCTTTCCCCCCTCTTCTTCCCTTCGGGTACTCTCCTCACCCCCCTAAATTTCTTAACGACTCCAGTTTTGTTAGTCTGTCCCTGACACTACACTTTTTCCCTTCTTCTCTCCCGATCTCTCTTTTCCCCTGAAAGAAGTGGTTTACTGACCTTTTTTTTGACGCCGCCTCTTTGCCCCGCGTCCCACCCCCCCGTCCTCCGAAGCACTTTCCCGTCTTTCCTGTTTCCCCATAACCATTCCGCTAGATCAAACCCCCACCCCTTTCAACAGGCGTTAGATCCTTTCTGCTGATAGTGTCTTCTCTGAGAATTCGTGATATAAGAATACAATACAGGCATTTATCTTTTCCCTTAGACCCCCCTAAACCACTAACTCATAACTCTTCCCTCTTCAATGGATTCCCCAGTCCTCCCTTCTGACCTTTTTAAAGACTTTGTCGAATGCCTAGGTCCCCCTTTCTTTGCGCAGCCCCCCTCCTTCCCTTTTCTTATGGTGTTGAGTTTCCCCTACTTGGTTTTTTTTCGTTTTTCTCCAGCCTAGGAGTTCTCCTCCCCTTCCCCCTTTAGCTTCCCTCCCTTGACTTGTCCCCTTCCCGATACTGTTCCCCCCCCCCTCTCTTTAGAGAAGGCTTTCCTTCCTGTCTCATAACTTTCCTAGCAGTCACCTGAAATGAATTTGTTCCCCCCCCCATTACTCCCAAAAGTCGAAGTAATACCTTTTCCTCAACCTAAGGATTTAACCCCCGCATTTTTTATCTCCACTGGTTCTCGTGGTGGGGCTTTCTCGGGAAAGATATGGTGGCGTGTATTTTCCTGACGTTTTCAGTCTCTTCCCCCCCAAAGAGCCAGAGATTGCTCCCCCCCTTTCTCCCAAGATCCTTTAAGTTTTGACCCAACCAACGGTCCGCCTTATCGCCATCTTTCGCCCACTTGGATTTTCTCCTTCCCTACTTCCATGACGCAAGAGGTACCGCTTATTTACCTCCGTTTCGTACTTTTTTCTTTTCAGGCGCCAGTTCCCAGGTCAGTACATTCTCTCTCCTCCCAGTTTCCCCCTCCCTTCCTATACAGAGAACCTCTTTTTCTTTGTATTCCCCTTTCCCGTTCCCGATCTCAATTCCCAGAATAAACAGTGGCCTTCTCGACCCTCAAACTTCCAATAAAAATAACTCACTTCTCCCTCTCTGGCGGATGATCCAGACTCTTCCCCCCTTCTCCCTCTCGGTAAGACAGGGAATTGACCCCTTGGCGTCGGTTTCCCTCCTCAATTTTTTGGCTTTTTCTGAAATTCCCCTTGCTTTTCTTCACTTTTTTAATATTATTCTCCTCAGGATTTTTTCCCTTTACCCCCCCCTCTCTCTCCTGAAGTACCCCCCCTGACTAACCCTGTTTCAGCGCCCCTACCTCTGAACCCTTTTTCATCGGATATGCTCTCTGACCCAGAGTTCATTTCCTCCTTTTTGTTCCGATAATACCCTTTGTTTCTCTTTCCAATGAAGCCATGTCCTCCTCCTTCCTTTGCGCTCCTTAGGCAAGTACTACCCTGTCCCCCTAGGAAAATTCCTGACTTTACTCTGGTGGAAGTCCTAAGGACTTGTTCCCCGGATGAGACCCCCCCCCCCCCCCATAGTTGACTTCCCTCTTCCTTCCCCTCCGTGTTGTGGTTGTCTCTCTTCTCAAGAGAGGTGATGTCCTGACCTCCCCATTGGAAGTTTCTTAGTCCCCCCCATTTTCAGGATGTCTTTCCACGATGTTGTCCCTTTTTTTCGACCTTTCTATAATCTGTGACCCTTTTCCCTTTTTTCGCCTGCGGAAGGGACCCGTATCAACTCACTTTCCCCTTTCACCAAACCCTTGCCGCTTTTTTTTTCCTTGTGCTAGAAGATCTTCAGGCCTTCTGCTTTTCGTCTTTTCTCCTTTCGGCCCTGTTTGACAAGTTTAATTCCAGCTCCTTTTTTTTTATGTGCCCCCTCCCTTTGATCTCCTTCCGACCTTCCCTCCCATACCTCCACTTGCCTTTGGCAGACTATCCCCCCAAAGAAGTTGATCTCCCAATTTCCTTTTTCAGGGTTCACGGTCCCTAACCCCTCCTCTTTTCTTCAAACCTTGTATATTTATTTCTCCTCCCTTTGAGGTACGAGATTTTCGTTTGACAGGTTCAGGTATCTCTAAGGAAGCATTAGTTATTTTCCCTTTTATTCTCTTCTGTCACAACATTTTAAATTTCCCATACCCTATTTGCGGTCTCCCTCTGTTTCATTTTCCGACTTATCCTTCAATTGTCCTTTCCCCGCGTGATCCCCCCCCTTCTCAAGAGTCCGCGTTTCTTGAGGAGAAATCCTCGACCACTTTTACGCGAACTAATGTCCCTTCTCCCCTTTTTTTTTCTTCCTTACTCCCCGGTAGAGGCCGGTTTTTTTTTACCCTACCTTTCCATAGTCCATCTGCTTTCCAGCCCCGGTTTGGATCCGGATCGTGCTTCTTGGTTCCTCTCCGTAAGTCTACAGTTCATCCCCCGCTTTGCCTCAGCCTCTCCCCGAGTAAGACGGGGGGGCTCAGGCGGTTTTTTTTTGGCTCCATGAGGTCTTTCTAGGTGGTTTCTCCTTCTCTATTCATTTTTCCCCTTTTTTCCCCCCCTCAGACCCTTTCTGTTTCTTCTTACCTCACGGAGACAGCAGCTCATCACTTCCCCTTGCAGTTGAAGTCTGCCTTCCCAGTTTCCTCTGACTTATTAGCTTCCTCTTCCATGTTTTCTTCCTTTTCCCCGGCTGCCCTCTCTCCGCCGCCTTATCCCCCGGAACCTACCGAGCCATCGTCCCCTCCGTCGTTTTTCTTTTCAGCCCCATTCCCTTCTCTGTTTGCTGCGACAGGGCGTACCGAAGGTACGACTTAGACCCCTTTTAAGACCTCAAGTTCCCGTCTTTACTTGGAGTTTTTTTCTTTTATGTCTCCCTTCCTCTCCTTCCTCTTTTTTATTTGGATTCGTCGATCCCTTTTAATTCACCGCCTGCCGCCCTCGAGTTAAGATAATAAGCACCTCAGACGTTTATCTTTTTTTTTCCCTCCTGTCCTTGACAAATGTCCCGAGTACCCCCCCTTTCTTCCTCCTCCGGTGTTGTTTCCCAGCGCTCGTTCCCCTAAGCTTTTTACCCTGTCTTTTTTGAAGTCTTTGACAAAAAACCCCCCTGTTTTTCCTCCCTTGCTCAGTGAGTAGTTATCCCATACCTTTCCCCTTTCTTATTTTTTTTTCTTGACGAAGACCCGTACATCTTCCGATGTCTTTTTTGCAGAGTCCCCTGACCTCCGTCTTCATGTTCCTCTCCTGCTCCTTCATGCAAAACGGCCCTTTCTGTGTCTTTCCCCCCCCGAAAGTCATTTGTATTGAGTACTTTTCCCGTGTTGTAGAAGGTTTTTACTTCTTCCCTTCCTGTTCCCTCCCCCCCCCCCCATCTCGTCCCTGGTCCTGCCGCACTTCTTTTTTTCTCCCTGTCCCCCTTAGGCCCCTGTCGGTTCTCAAGTTCGCCAAGTTCCCAGTAAATCGCCCCTTCACTGGTTCCTTTCCCCTTTTTTTCCTTTCGCCATTCCTTTTTCTTCCCTTCCGTTTTAAGTAGTTCCCCCCGTGCTTCCCC
>Ga0179593_1344841_pt1 | contig 13199 bp, 20 predicted proteins | sample CZODoug2_1_08_16_FD_185931 | JGI IMG/M metagenome (GOLD analysis project Ga0179593, IMG submission 185931) | Vadose zone soil fungal communities from Angelo Coast Range Reserve, California, USA - CZODoug2_1_08_16fungal (PacBio error correction) | ecosystem: Environmental > Terrestrial > Soil >... | reverse complement strand
CTATTACCCTTTTCTTTGTTTGTTCCGGCTCCCCAGGCTTTTATTTAACCGTCATAAACCGGCTTTTCCCGGGGTATCGCGTTTGTGGTGCAGGAGCTTGTTTTTCCATCTCCTTTTTTACTATTTGTTTTCCCCCTCAACTCCTTTCGTTGCCTTCTTTTGTATCTACTGCTCCTTTTGCGAAATTGTCTCTTCGCGTTTTGCAGAAAGGAGTAACCTGTGGGCAGACGGTTCCCTAGCGGGCCCCCTTTCCCGGACATACTCTTTTTTTTTTTCTCCGTCACTCCCCCTACTCTTGAAAAAGATTCTTGTGCCCGCCCATTTTTTTCCGCGGCTTCGGGGGATCCAAATGCTGCTTCTATGTTGGTGCTCGTACCTTTTTCCTTTTTCTACTCCTCACGCTGTCCGGAGTTGCCTGTCATGGACGGAGGACCCTCTTTTTTCCCCCATCATCAATGTACGGTGCCCTCCCTCCTCTTTTGGCGAACCATATTCCCCTCGTTTGAATTTGTCGATCTTCATGATTCATTGCTCGTCCCCCAGAAGACTCTATTGATGTTATGATTACGGCAAAATTAATCACCGTCTTCCCCAAGCAGGTCCGGCTCTGACACCAGTCCCCATCGACGCCTCCCTCTTTAAGTGTCCTTATCAAGTGAATACGTTATCCTCTGGGCCCTCAAGCGGGGGACGGTACATCGCGCATCCTTTTAAACCCGCAGCGTGTCCTTGTCTTCCTTCTCCCCGTCTCCTTTCTTTTTCTGGTCGCCTGGCCAAGACAGTAAGCAGTTTCAGTCTTTCAGCTCGTCGACCCGAAGGGGCGTTTGTATCTTTGATGCCGGACCTTTCCTCTCCAGCCCCAAGCTAAGTGTGTGTATTAATGTTCGAGCAGTTCGAGACCGGCTCCCGACCCTTTTTCCCCGTCCTGTCCCTATCGTCTCGTGACTGTGGAAGAAACATAACTTATGGTGGTTCCGCCCGAATGATGCGCCCTCGGACCGAGCTGCCCCCCACTGTTTTCCGAAGCCGCGTTCCCGCCTTTTTCTTTCTTCTTCCGTAAATTTACCCCCTTCCCTACTCGACCTTTCATCATTTACTTCCAGGGACTTGTCTTTTTTCGGTCCATAGAGGAAATATGGGCGACGGCGTTCAGGTTTTTTTTTGGCCCGTGCCGACGCGTTCATTTCTTTTCTTCACTTTTTTCTCGTTTCCTTTGGATCCAAGGCTTCCCCCCTCCCCATTTGTCTGTTCCTTACTTCCCCGAACCAGGGAGTTTCTCCGCCTTTCTGGGCCTGCAGGCCTTAAATCCTCCATGTTTTCTTTTTCCCCTTGCGTTTCAGAAGTGTCTCCCCAGCTCGGGGATCAAAAAACTATTTATCGATCGAATACCCGCTTTCCCGCAAATTTCGGGCAGGACTCTTCCTTTTGCTCTTTTTTCCCCCTCGGTGTGTGTTTTTTTTTTTTTTGGAATCACCTCTCTCTTTTGCTTTTGAATGTCCAGGAAAACGGACGCGTGCTGTGCACTTCTCACCGACCTGCGGCCGCGGATACCGTTCAGTCTTTCATCTGGAGGCGCCGGCCTTCCGATTTCCTCCTCTTTTTTTTTCGGCCAGCTCTTTTTTCTTTGATTCATTTTCCTCCCCCTCCCCCACACGAGAGGTTTTGGGAAGACATATTAGCCACCCTGCGCTCCTACTTGGAGATCTCTTATGTGGTTCTCTCTCCCCCCCGAATCCTTTTTTTCATTCGCCATTTTATTTTGCACCCGCACACCTTCATCCTCTCCATAATAGTGTCTCTTCTAAGAGGTATAAAAGACGGTGGTAGCCAGCGGATTTCGCCTTATTGACTCCCGTTCTAGCTTCCCCCGCTTCCTTCTCTCCTCTCCGCTTCCCCCCCCCCTCTTGGTTTTTTGGAATCCACGGATTTTTCCCCGTGAAAAAAAAGAAAAACGAACTCCCATCGCTTGCAAAAGAGGCCTTCGTGGTACCCTTCCCTCTCCTTAAAAGTTGCTCTTCTCGAGGAATCCCCTTTCTATATCGTTGCCCGTTGCCTTTAGGGTGGCAACTTTTCCGCATACACACGCTGTTGAAGATTGGGAAAAATTCTTAGTGTCGTCCGGCTAACGAGGTTCCTCCCCCAATTTGCTCACTTCCTACCCTTCTCGTTGCCGCCGTACAGAAGGTTTGCTATCATTTGTTTTCCCATAGCCTCGCAGCGAATGGATTCGTCTATTGGATGAGTAAACTTCTTCAGGCTGATTACCTAGGGCCAGAACTTTTCTCATCCCCCCTTCCCCCTTGTCTGTTTTTAGAGTACCCAGTTTCCTACCTTTTCCAGGTGGATTTTCTTTTCTCCTCTTCTTCTACTCTTTGCTCCCCTCTGGTTGGGGAGTCCTAGGCGATTTGTCTTTTTTTTTACTTTTCTTCCATTGTTCGCTGCCCATCCCCCTAAAGTGGGTTCCTGTCCTTGATGGGGTATCGCTGTTTATTCTTCCTTTTTTCATGCCGCTTTTCTTTTGCCAACCTTCGATCCTCTTACAGATGTCTTGCGAGGAGAACAACATCGTCTCCTGACAGCCTGATGACGTCTTCCCACTTCTTTTGTTGAACTGCGCAATTGGATTCGAGACCGTTCTTTCTGCCACTTCCGACCTTTCGCATCTCTTAGGCCGGACTTGCTTTGTAGACGCTGGGCACCCGATTCCGTGCTAATACGAAGCTACGCATGTCCCCTTGGCGTGATGAATTGTCTACAAACAGTTTCTCTTGTTCTTGAGGTTGACGAGTTCGGTTAAGAGCATCGCTGAAATACCTGGGCGGCCCCCCGGGCCTTGTTTGATTCTTTTTTCTCTTCTTAAGCTGATTTGGGAACTTTTCAGACCTGTTTCCCTCGCGAGGCTTACCAGTCTTTCCCTTTGGCGAAAGTTCCCCTTTTTCTGCACTTCCGATTTAAGGAGGTGAGTGTGAGGTGCAAGGGGCTAGTTTTTTTTGGCCTTCTTTTTTGCATTGTATTCTGATGACGTTCACTTCTTTCTTTTTTTGGCCATTAGCCTGCGTTTTGTTCTTTTAGGTAGGCCCTAGAGTGCAGGGCAGTTTCCCTGGACTGGGTCTGCACGACCTATTCCCCCCCTTCCTTTCCCCTTCCTTAGCTCTTCTTAGACGTTTCCTCCCCCCTTTCTGTTCTTATCGCAGTTTTGATTTGCCTCTTTGAGGTTTCTGATTTAACCTCGCTCGTTTCCGTAAAAATTCCAAATAGGGCGAGCCAAGTCGCTTGATGTCATCCGCCTCCACGAACCGGATTGGTTCTCCCCCCCTGAGCACCTCCCGGTTTCTTCATGCCTCCACCTGTTTCTCAAGGTCTCTGGCTAGTCGTATCCCTGCCCTATTGGTAGGGTGACATACGATGTTTCCTCCACGTCGCAATGACGCTTTCCCCTTGACCCTCCCCTTCCCACCAAATTGGGCTTTCTTAGTTCCAGGTTCCCCCCCCACTACTTCGGAGCACATGATCCCTAAAACATTGTCCTGGGAGATTTAGGCGAGGTAGGAACCGGAATTTTTTATGGTTTTATATCCCCTGTAGCGGACTTCTCCCTCTGAACCCTGTTTTCCTTCACTCCGTTCCTGCTCTGCACGCTGATGTCCTCTTTAAAGCCGGCGACCACGTATGGCAAGAAGATTTATCCTGCATCTCCTGTACTTAGCCATTGCCGTTCTTTTCTTTCTTCTTCCCCGTGCTTAATGACCACATTCTTTATCCGGACGTCTTCTCTTACGTTTCGTAGTTTTTTGGGGTGGATTTTATGGGGTGTCCTTAGATAATCAATTTTTCCCCAAAAAGTGATCCCCAATGTTACTGTTGGCGTCTCCACCCTTTTTCTCCGGACAGGGTCGCTCGCCCTTCGTCGTAAAAAGGAGTTTTTGGCGAGCGTCCCCCCTTTGAAAGTTTTTTTATTTTTCTAACCCTTCATCCTGCTACGAAAGATGTTCTTCTCTGACGATCTGCTAGTACTGGCGCGTTGCCTAGTCCCGCGGGATCTCAAACTTTCTTCCCCCGGAACCGCTAAGATGTTTTGGCCCTTGATTCTCGCAGTTCCCCTTTCCTCCTGTCGGGAAACTCGACTGCTTCGTATATTTCTCTCCCAAGTTGCACCCCTCTTTTTGATTGGTCTCCTTTTGTAGTGTGTTGTAGAGCTGAATGAGCTTTGCTGGTTTTTGATTCCTTTCCTCGATAATGAGCTTGATTTCTTCTGATGTTCTAGCAGATGACTTTTTTTTCTCTAGGCCCTTTGCCTAGATTTTCTTAAGAAGGGCCACAGACGTTCCCATAGTGATCCTCTAGGTTGTCCCCGAGTTCCCACTCTTTCCCGGCGCTCGAGAAGTTGTCTCTCGGCACTTACGGTTTTTCCTCATGCCCTGAAGTCCACTCCCCGCATTTCAACCAATAGGAAAGGAACTAGGGAGTTGCTACCTTTTTTTCTGCTAGACCTTTTTGTCCTGGTCCCCGAGAAGTGCCCGATATTGTGGCCAGAGGAATTCTTTTCTTCAGCTCGTAGTACAGGCCGCGTTCCGGTTCATTCTTTTGATGACTTCCTCGCCCTCCTCCCTTCTCTTCTCTGAGCAATGCTCTACCATAACGGGAAAGCATTTTACGCCCCCTTTCCCGCCGCCTTTTCGAACTCCTTATTAAAAAGTGCCTTACCCCCCTTGTTGCCTTCCCTTGTTGCCGCAGTTTCTGAAGGCATCCCCTCACTTCCTTTGCTAACTAGGATAAGCGCACCTAGTACCGGCAACCTTTCTCCGTTCTCTTTTTTGCGCTCCCATCCTCCTTACTTTCCGGTTGTTTTTTGCTCAATTCTTAGTGGACCTGCTTCCCTATGGAGAAGTGAAGGAGAGGGCAACGTGTCAACAGACTTCTTTATAACCCCCCTGTCGTGATGGAGGGTCCCGTTCCTTATTATTTTTTTTTCCGATTTTAAGGCTTCACTGGGCAGATGCCGAATTGTTTGTCTGCCCCAGAATTCCCTGAGCTCGCTGCGTTCCTTGCAGCTCCTGAATCTTGCTTTCCTGTTCTCTTCGCCCCCTGCCGAGGGGTCTCCACCTCTGCACGTGGTCCTGGTTGCAATTATTGCTCTGCCGACAATCGATGACTTCAAGTTTTGAAGACGCCGTACCCTTCTTTTGCTTCGTCTATTCGCGCTCCAAACTTTGGTCCTATCACATCGTCTTTAGGAAATTTTGAACCTGCGCCTCTTCGGGTAAGTGCTTGGTGGCTTTCAGACCCGCGTGGTGATGTTCCGATCCTCTGGAAACTTTGGTCTCGGCGGTCTCTTGAATAGACCTCTTTTTTCCCCTCTCCTTTTGGAGTTTTTCTTGAGGGCGCTACGATTTCTTTTCGAAAGCCTTAGACGCTCGTAAGGCCTAAGACCCTGACCCTCTCGACCGGTTCCTTCCGCTTTCGGAGGGCCGCGCCCGGGGCGTTCGCTCTGTAATTTCGAGCGCTCCCCGGCTATTTTCCCTTCCCGATCTTTTCTTGTCAACTATCTTTTTTTTTTTTTGGTTTTGTCCATCGGTTCTTGAGTCATTTCCCCCGCCCCTCGTGAACTTCTCTTGCTTTTGCCCCGCCCTCGTGAGCCCCTGACTCCCTTTCTTTTCTTCTCCTTTCGAACGGCCCGTTTCTTTCTAGACCGAGTTTTACTCTCAACTGAGAGCCTTCGGGCACACAACCCCAACGAGACGTACTTCTCCAGTTCCCCTCTCCCCCAATGTTTTGCTTTTTCAGCTTCTTCCCTTTCCTCCCTTCGCCTTCCTTTCTCTAAACGGCGTCTCGCGCCATCTTTGGACCGCATGCGGCAAGTCTCTGCAGAGAAGTCTATCGCTCCTTCCTTCCCGTGACCGTTTTTCGCCCTTCTTTCTTCTTTTTGTTCGGCACCCCTCCCCCTCCCCCTGCGCTGCATCCTGGCAGTGATTCTTTACCTTAGGAAAAAGTGCCGAGACACATCAGGCTCTGCCTTTCCGGCAACAGGTGGTTGATCTCTCTTTCTCTTTTTTTGGCTAGCCTTTTTTTGCTGTGCCTCTCTCCTCTCTTCTTTTCTGCAATTGCTCCCTTCCTTTGAAGAGATCTGCCTTCCTCTCGCTCGGTGCTTTGTTTTTCAGAAAAAAAATGCGGAAAAGTGGCCAGGAAGCGATTGAAGCGAGTGGGAAGAGGTTCCGGAGTCCCTTTTCAACGATGCTTTCCTTGGTTTTTTTCCCACCCACATATCTCGCTTCTCTTTTTCCTGAGCGAGTTTCCCGTTTGGCTTCAACCTCCGAAGAGATAAGCATAAGGGAGGAGGCTAAGGCACTGTTACCCACTTTTTTTGGGTTGGTGGCCCTCTTTGCGAGCTTCTGATTCGTACCTATTCTACCCACGAGCATCCCCTTCTCGTTACGCTCCCTCTTCACATTTTAAGATAGGCGTGGGACGGTTCCGGCGCGCTCAAACTTGGGCTACGAAGATCCCCCCCTTTTCTCCTATCGAGATCAAAACATGACTCTGTCTTCTTTCTCCGACGAGGTTCCCTTCTCTCCGAAAGTCTCCGTGCCTAGAACCTGCCGGCGGAGGGATATCTCGCCCGCGCAGGCCGTGACATTCCTGAACTCTCCAGTTATCCGTTTTTCAGCCTCTCTCCCCCCCCTTCCCTGGTCTGCAGGGCAAGCCTCCCCCCACTGATAGTTGTTCAGCATTGCTGGGAACTTTTTCAGGCCCTGCAACACGAAGCCACGATTCATAGCGGAACAAAATTTCACGCGCCTCGGCACTCCTTTTTCCCCCGATCCTCTGGTTTTCATGGTTTCCTCTTCGCGGTCTATCTCTCCCCCTATGTGATCTACCCGTTGTCGTGGCTTCGTCCCCCGAAGATCGGTCCCTTCGCTAAAGTACTCGTTCCGGCCCCCCCCCAGAGGCCCCTTAGGGTTCAATGTTTTCAGTTCCTTCGCTGCACTTTAGGTTTTCGTTCTCTCTTGGGGAGTAGAAAGTAACGATCCGGTTCGTTTCAAGCAAGCAGTCTTAGGGTTCTTCCCCTGCAAGTTTTTTCTTCGGTTCGTTCATTCGCAGTTACACTTCATCCATCTTAAAAGCTCCCGGTAGCCGCAGACTCAAATAGGACCCGAATTCAGTTGCCCCTTTTGCACACTGACTTTCCCTTTTGCCTGAGGCCATCTCGGAGCAGCCGCCTCTGCCGTTTGAAGAGTCAGGAGCCCCCCCCTTTTTTAGGTATGGTCCTCCTCTCACGTTCTGCCTTCCTGCCATTCTAAAGCGACTTTGAATAGCAGTAGCTGCTTGTGTCTCCAGTCAGTAGGATTCCTGCCGCCACGGTAATTACTTTTTCCCCTTTAGAGCTTTTTTTGAACTGGCGTGTTGTTAACCTTCGTTTCTGAGGAAGGAGCCTGGGCGTGCGTCCAAAGAGCCCTTTGAACTGTGACCCCCCCCCTTTTGTACGAATTTTTTATTCGTGATTCCCTCCCGCACTCCTCCTCCCAATGTTTGGCTCCATATCTTTAAGAGGGTTGGAATCTCGCCAGTCAGTTCTTCTTTCTGTGTTTCTCTCCCTCCTCTATCCGTCCTCCCCTTCCCTCAAAGTATGTTTTCCTGGCATTTCAGGTTTCATACATTTTGAGCTTTCGGGCAGTGCTGCGTCCGGACGTCGTCCCATTTTTCTACTTTTTTGTTACTCTTGCAATCTTCACTGCCCTCGATGTACTCCACCCCTTCCACGATGTTACTGCTCCTTCATCATCCACGCCCTTCGTTCGAAAATCTCTTTTTAGAAAAAAGTCTTCATGGATCATATCGACCTTCCCTCCCCTTCTCCCCCTGAGGCTTGATCCCGGACCCCTCAACTTTCCCTCTCAGTCTTCCCTATTAAACCACCACTCTTCCTTATCCTCGAGGTTGAAAGTGGCTCACGATCGAAGCGGCATTATGGATCGCAGCGCTGAATCCTTTTTTTTCCCATGTATGAGTGGCCCTCTTTTCTTCCATTCCTGCCCTATAAGCTCCTCTGTCTCGGTGTGTACAGGATCCCTAAGAGCAGGATCGTCCTCCGTCAGATGTTCTGCGGGTTTCCTTTTTCCTAGTTCTCCCTAACTGGCCATCAGGTCGCCGTTTTTGCTGACTCCCCTTTACTGTTCGACCCCTTTCGAAAATTTTATCTCCTCTCTCCTTTTCCAATTTTGTACCAAGATACTCCGTTTGCTTTTCTCATACCTTATGATTGGACAAATGTGGACCGCCTCGGACGCTAAAAGAGCTTGCCTATTTTCCTTTGTGTTCCTAAGGCACGGTCCTTCCCTTCCTCCCCTCAGGTCGCTTCTCCTGGACCCTCCCTTGCGCTGGTTTCAGGTGAGTAAATGTAATCCCCCAAGGGGCCGGCGGTCCGGTCCTCCCGCAGAGTGGACGAGCTCCTCGTTGATTGGATTTTTTCCCCCCGACGCGTCTACGTTGGTCTCTTTAAGTTCTTCCCTCCCATGCATTTTTGCCTTATCAATAACGACGGAACACTCCCATGTTGCTCCGTGCTGCCCTCTTTGGGGCCTTTCTCCTTATCCTTTTTTGATACTTGTTCTCTTTCTCCTGGACTTGATACCCTGCCATCGCTTTCGCGAGAAGTAAGGATCGTCTTTCGCCGGCGCACTTCATACTTTCCGTCTTTTGCTCTTTTTTTTTTACTGTCTGTTCTTTTCTTTGGAACTCCCGCAGCTCTGGCCTCCCGTTATTTTTGTCAATGGGTTAAAAATTCGCGTTGATCCCCATCCGCCCCTACGGCTCGATCGGTTTCTCTCTTCTTCTCCCCCTCAAGTAGATGGGCTTTCCCGGTTAGCTTTATTAGTGGGAACTTCTCATGCCTTTGTTGCCTTTTTTCCATCTGATGACTTCCCTATATGTCATTTTTCGTCATACCCTCCTGCTTTTACTCGTGAAAATGAAGCAGGAGCGACAGCGGCGCCTCAGCGACCCCACCCCGTTCCTCCCTACCAATTTCCCGCTCCCTTCGAAGGCTACCCTTTCCCTCTCCTCCTTTTTTTCACCTTTAATTTTCAGACCCTTTTTTTCATCTCGATTGAGCCTGTAATTTGGGCCTTTAGTCTTCAAAGCTTTTCCCCCTCCTATCACCTCGCACCCAGAGTTTGTGGCTCCCCATCAGTTTCCTGTCCGCACCCCTATCTTGACCTCCTCTTTCTCGGACTGGATCCCCCGGTACTCTTCCTTTGTTTCTTCAACTGCTCACTTGCCGTTTTAGGCGTCGAGCCGGAGATATCTCTACGTTGATCTGTTTTGGCCAATTTTTTCCCCCCCGATGGTGCAATCCTGTTTTCCTTTTTCCTGTTCGTCTTGGTCCCCCTCTCCTGGGTCTATTCCCCATCTTCTTCCCTTCACCTATGAGCAGGTGGCTTTTCCCCAGTTTTGTGCTGCGCCCGAGTTTTCTCCCCGAGTCATCCTGTCAGTCTCCTTAAGTTTCTAGTGACCCCAAGCTCCTTAAGGGCACGACGCCCTTCTAGCTTCCTCCTGATCCATGAACTGTGGTTGATGTCGTCGTTCCCCCCCGTTGCGATCTTTTCCCATTTTGACCCATGCTCGACTCTAATATATTAGTTGTTGCAGACTCCTGGGACCAACCTTGTTTCCCAACTTTCGGACAACTCCTCTCGGATTCCTTTACGTCCCCCTTCCCTTTGCCGGGGGGTGGAAATCTGGCCGCGCCTTCCGGTCCGCTCCCCGCGTCTTTTCCTTTTTTCGGCACCTTTTCTATCTGCCGTCCTCGTCCTCTGTCGACCATTTTTTCTGAAGCTTTTTTCCTTCTGTCCATCCGCCGATTGCGTGACGTGCGCCGAGTATCGGACCCTCATGAACCGACTCTCCTTCCCTCCTTCCGCTCACCCTTCCTTTTTCTCCGCTCTCGTTCCACCCCCGTACCCTTGGCCACCAAACCCCCAAAGGAAAACTCCAAATTCTCGATTCGTTACCGCGCGCACGGGTGCCCATTCTTTTTCCTCCCCACCCGGGCCTTCCTCCCTTTCTGTTTTCCCCCTCTTTTCCCGGTTGCACGCTTAATTACTGACCCCAGTCGAGGCCCCCCTCTTGGTTTTCTCTCCTATTGGATGTTTTTTTGAATACTTCCCCTTTCACTTCCCGACCTCTTTGCTCCAATACCGCGTCGTCCCCCTTGCTCTTCACTTTTTTTTTCCTAGTTAATAAGTTTAAGGCGCTTCTTGAAGCTGGTTCCGGGCGGAGATTTCTCCTTGTAGTTTGATGCTCGAGACTAGGTCCAAACTTCCTTCTGCTCCACTGCATCCTTCCTCGTGACGAATCTTCTTCACCTTTCCTTCAGTGGGTTTTCAAGGGGCATGGACGCCCATACAGACGGGCAGGCATACCTTAGACACCCTCTTTCTTTTTTTTTTAGATCCGTCTTTTTTTGATTGTATCGCTTTTTTTTCCCTCCCTCTTTTGAGAGTCCCCCGCCCTGCTACGTTTGCCCTTTTCCCTTTGGCTTCGCAATGATGATCCCCACTCCACGACCACCTTTTGTATTTTCTCAAGAGGCATCAAAGTTCTTACCCTGAACTTTTCCGTCGTTTCCTTCCCCATTCTCTATCCGCTTCACAGATTGTTGTATCTCCCCTTCGTTTTTTCCAAGGACGTTCCGACGATTATGAAACCTCCCCGGCTTTTTCAGCCCCCCCTGAGTTTTCCTCCTTTTTTCAAACCGTTACTTTCCTTTTGATTTCTTGTCTTCTTCCCTCCCCTGAATGTGTTTATACCTTTCGCGCACACGCAGAGACGCCTCGACTGGGCACTTTTTCATTTTTTACTCCCTTCCTTCCTATGCTCCTAATGAAAGACGGAGCCCCCTTCTTTTATACATTTCCGCGACAGAGGAATGAAAATAATGACTCCTGTAGCAGATCCCCCTGTATCCGACTTTGTGCTTACTTTCCCCTAAACCCTTTTTGATGCCGTCTTTTTACGTTCCTCTTTATTTCCCTAGTCTTGGCGAGATCTTTTAGCCCCGCATACGCTGCTGCAAAAGGCACGAGCGAGATGGTACCACTGTTTTCCGACTGCAGAGTTTTCGCACTCTCTTTCTGCCCTTCCCCCCCCCTTATAATGCCTCCTTTTTCTTGTTGGCTTATGGTTGGAATTCCGCGCGAGCCACCCGGAGCATGCTTCTCTCTTTCCTCCCCTCCTTACGAATCCTTCTCATACTGGCTTTAGGTACCTCCCCTCTCGGCGCCGTGCCCCCTTGATCTTCCCTAGTAGGATCCCTATTCCACGCGCTTTAAGGGGTAGGTGATAGCCGCGCTGGGGGGACAAGATTCTCTGCTTCGCTTTTCTCCGTGCCCCTCGGCGCCTTTTTTTTGTCGCTGCGGCCTGAGTTTTGCTCTTTTCCTTGTGTCCTTCGTCTCAGTGTATTTTACTAGGTAGGTCGCTTGATATGCCTCCCTGCGGTCCCGTGCCGCTGTTACGCCCGCTCCGAATCCTCCCTTTTTTCTTCTCTCTCTGGTTTCGTTCCCTCTTTTCAAGTCTTTACCGGTTTTTTTTTGGCCAGGAAGTGGCATTTCAAGGCGAAGCCTTTTACTGCCTCAGCCCCTTTATTTTCCTCCTTTTCCATGCCTCCCCCCCCCACTGTGAGGACTTTTCGTTCCCTAGTGTCTAGGCCTAGGGGATGGCCAAGAGAAGCTGCCCCTAGCCGATAATTCCTTGTGATTCCTCTCCTGAACTTTTATCCCCTCCTACCTCCTATGCCTTTCTTTCGCGGGAGGTTTAGTAGAGCAATTTGAGATAGGTCCAGATCCTTTTTGCAGTTTCCATTTAGGCACTTTGCCCCCCCATCTTGTCCTTCCCAAGCAACTCTCCTTTATGGCAAACAGCGAGCATTACTTTGAAAGAAGTGCGCTTCCTTTTCCACTTCATTTATTTCCCCTTTCTAACTCTTTCCTCCTCTGCACATTTTGTTCCAACTGGACCCTTCTACCTTTTTTTTTCGCCGTTAAGCTCCAGACATGACGGTGCCTTCTCCTTTTTTCTAGACCCCAGAGGAGAGGGCGCTTTGGGGATCCGGAGCGGCCCACCCTTTAATCCCCTCTTGTCCCTCTCTTTTTTGTGCGGTTTTGTCTAGACTGTAGCCTTCGTCACGGTCAGAGTGAATTAGACTTTTTCCTTGGATTCTTCTCCTTCGAAACTCTTCTTGCTTTAGCTTCTTTTTTCCTTTGTGGCCTTTTGCTTTCATAAGCTGCCTGCCGTTTTCCCCCCTCCCTTTGCAGAGCCTTTTTCCCCCCTGCCAGCACTTCCCTCTTTTCTGGCGAGAGTGACCTCCGTGATAAGAGCAGGAACCTTCTTTTTGTATTTTCGGCTGTATCCCCCCCCCCCCCTTGTATTTCCTTTTAGGCTCGACCTCTCTTCTCTTCCCTCCGCCGCGGGGATAACTTTGTGGACCGAGCGGGATTTCCCCCCTCTTCATGTGCCGTCTCCTCTTCCCCTCTGGACGTCCGCTCTTCCCCTTGCGCTTTTCCTCATCAATCTGGAAAACGAGCTTTGGTGGATGATTGCCCTCTGCGCAGAAGCTGCGTGCATCTTCTCCCCCTTTTTTTCCAACCGTCCCCCCCTTTTCTGAGATGCCCTGACATCTTCTCTGCTTGAGTTTCATTAGAATGCGATCTAGATCGATGTAAAGAACGACTCTCAGATGGTCCCCCTTTCTATCTCTGGTTCCTCCTTTTAGTAGGCCTTTTCTCCCAATTTTGAAAATGGAGTAGCGGTGCGCCGATCGTCTTCGGGGAACTTCATGTAGTTCCCCTGTTATATCAAGTTCTCCCCCTCCTCCCCCCTTCTTTGGACCAACCCCTCCCGAGCAGGTATTGACCTTCCCATCCCTTCTGTTCCCTAGTTTTAGCAGTTTATAGTTCTGACGTTCCCAGCACAATTGAGAAGCTCGCGCGGATCTTGTTGAACCCCCCATCCTGTCCCAGTTCTTCTTCAGAAACGTCAGTCCCCTCGACGCATGCTACTACTCCTTCTTAAGATGTAGGCATTTACTTAGTAATGTTGGGCGGGCCATAGTGTTCAAACGACACAGGATAGGCGTCGAGCTGGAAGCTTCCTTCTGTTTAGAACCCGTCCCCATCAGGCTTGTCTTTTTCCTCTGGAAAAGTGAG
>Ga0179593_1287867_pt1 | contig 13199 bp, 10 predicted proteins | sample CZODoug2_1_08_16_FD_185931 | JGI IMG/M metagenome (GOLD analysis project Ga0179593, IMG submission 185931) | Vadose zone soil fungal communities from Angelo Coast Range Reserve, California, USA - CZODoug2_1_08_16fungal (PacBio error correction) | ecosystem: Environmental > Terrestrial > Soil >... | reverse complement strand
CAGTTCACTCTTTTTGTAACCGCACACAAGGAGGGCCCTTTTTGAAAACCAGCCCCCTCTTGCCATCAAGTTTGTGATCGGATGGCCCTGACCTCTTCTCCCCCTCCCCCTGACCACTCTTCACCGTCAGAGAGGTTTCTACTGCTCCTCTTTCCGTTTCGTATTCCTCGCAAGTTTCTCAACAGTGGCCCGAACCCCCCGTCCCTGCTCCCTTCGGGTGCTCAGGATCCCCCTGGCCATCTCGGCCTTTTTTTTTTTTGCCCTTTTGGCCTGCCGCAGGTCTTTCTCACTAGACCCCAACTCACCACCCAATGCTCAAAGCTCCCAAGGCTCCCATCACACAGCTACTATACCAGGACACTGCCTGGAAGCCTACCCGCGGTAGTCCACGGGGTAAAGAAGTCTGCAGTTTGACCGAAACGCCGAGCAACTATAGAGTTTGCCACAGGCGTCCAGAGTTCCACCCAACCCAGTTTGGCCTCCCGTGCGTTTTTTCGGTTTTCTTACATTTTTGCTTGATTTTTTTCTTACCGCGAACCACCCCAGAGTTTTGCGTCCTCCCAATTTACCCCCTTCTTCGTTCCGATCCAGCGATTTCGAGCCCTTCCTTTTTAAAACAACGATTTCCCAAATGTACTGTACAAGCACGGTAAACCCCTTTGACGTGGCTGTCACTTTTCCCCCCCAAAACTTCCCCTCGCACTTTCCCCGTGCGTTTGTGACTAATACGCCCGAACACAAGGGCAGTAATGGTCTATCCTGCCCTTCCCCACCTACGGTTTTCCCCCTTAACGTCTCCTGTTGTTTCGACTCTTCCTTTCCATAATATGAGGCATAAGAAGTATCGAAAAACGTTTACAGACGACAACCCTCCCATCTCGAGCTGACTCTTCTCGGTGAGACCACCGCCTCTTTCCTCCCGTTTTAGTAGACGCTGAACTTCGTCCCTATTTTCCACTTCTTCCGTTCTGCGTAAAGTTTAAGTTTTTATTCACGTTTGATGATGGACCTAGAGAGATTTCCAATTAAATTACTCTTTGGCCTGTTTGCTGTTGCGGCTGCGCTGTGTCCCAAACAGTCCCGTCCCGCCCACAATAGTTTTCGCTTTGCCCACGCTTGGCCCGTTGAAACCCTACACCCATTCACGGCTGCTACCTTCTCCCGTAGCAAGCATTCACCCATTCAATGCAAAACACCCCCCAGATCCCCTTTTCCGGAGTCAGTACAGACTCTCGAGGCTTAGTCGAGATTTCCCCGGTCAACTTGAAAGTTTGGTAAAGCTAACTGTGCGCGACAAACTTGTCCTCTCTTACGGGACTATCAGTCCTAATGGACGGCTTGTTCCCGAGCCGCGTGCGGAACCCCATGCCCCACCCATTGGGAAGTATTTCTCCCAAGGGTCCCTATCCCACGGGAGGCCCCCGGAAGAAAACGGCTGAAGGCCTTTTCCCCAAACTGTTGCTAAATGCACGCCTGTGTTTCGTTTTGGGCGAGGCCCGCTTCCAACTTGATTCAACGTCCCCTCCTCTTTTCGCAAGGTTTAATTATTCCCCTATACTTGGGCAACCTAAGATTCTATCTTGACCAATATTTGTTTGAAGATATTTCTGTACCCCATCTAGGTCGCAGAGGCGTTCCCCAATGATTTAGAAAACTCGATTCCTTTTCCCTCCCCATATTTCCCCTTTGATCCCTTTCCCCTGCAGCACCCCTGTTTTTTTTTCTCTCATTCAAGTAGGGCCTGGCGAATTTTTACGCCTCGCAGTTTTTTATAAAATTTTTGCTGTGTTGCCCAATAATTTCGCCCCTCCCCTTTCCTCCGCAGTTCGCACTTTGCACAAGTTTTGAATGCCTTTTGATATTCTTTTCTTCTTTCATTTCTTTCGGTTTTTTAGTCAATTTCCCCTCTTCTTTTTATGAACACCCTTTCCTACCCTCGGGTCTTTGACAGTATGAGCGGTGCTATTCCAGACGGTCACTCAGTCCTCCTCTCTCCCCGGTTTTGCTTTCCTTCTATCGTTTACTTCGCTTTGTACTGCCTTTCTTAGTCGCCATAACCCACTTAACCACGTTCCGAGCACCGATTTCCCTTCTTCGTCCGTTCAACCCTTGAGCCCTCTGCCAACCATTATTTCCACCGGAGGTTTTTAGACCTTTCCCCGCCAAGCTGGCTGACCACTGTCACTATTTTCCTACATCATCATTTTTTTGTTGAGATCCCCGCCCCAATGTTTCCTCAAGGCTTTTCTCTTGTCTGATGTCACCCCATTTCTCACTCCTTTTTTTGTCATGGAAAAAAATCATGTTCTGGGAGAATTAACCGTGCTCCCCTTTTTTTCCTGCTTACAGAGTATGATAGGTGTCCCTTCCTAGCCCTTTTGAATTTAAGTAATGGAGCTAGACGTGGTCCTCGTTTAAACGAACGCCCCCGAGGCACTCCCGGGGCCTTCCCTCTGTCCTCTTTTTTTCACCGCTTCCTTCCTTTGCAACAGTCAACCCGGAGTAGTGCCTTGGTTCCCTCCCACCTTCACAGCTCAACGCCCTAACTCCCCCCCCCCCCCCCCCCCAACCGACAATCCCCCCGTTGCTCACGCGATAAAAGCATCGTCAAAATGTTCCCCGCTCTAGAGTCCACTCTCTTTTTCTTCAGAAGGAGACCCACCTTACCTCTTGTCCAAAAAATGCGATTTTAGTGTTCACACAAATCCGGTCAATCGTATTAGCTTACCCCAACTTGTTCTTTTACTTCCCCCCTTTTCTCCCTACAGATTTCCCCCCATATGTCTTGCTCTATTTGGGTGATATTTTTCCCAGATATTTTCTGGTATTTGCTTTCCTCCCATCTTTGCACCCCTCACCACGTTCTCAATCTCCTAGCCACCTCTTTACCCCCAAAGTCCTCTTCGAGGGGCCGTGTTCAGCGGTCCTTTAAGTGGCTACGGGGAAGTTCTTCCCCCAACACAACCCCATTTTTTCTTTCTTCCCTTGGGACCCTTGCTTAAAACTGGGACTCCTTTGCAGGGCCCTTGTGAGACTCCTCCACCCCGTGCTCCCTGGACCCCCTGGTGCCCCACCCTCAGGTAGAATTTTCCAGGAAATTCGCCTTACCTAGAATGTTTTCTCTGCCAGTTCTCTTCCCCCGAGTTCATTGACTAACTATCCCTCCTCCTCTTTCCTCTCGATGCCTTGTGGGTATTCCTGGGATGATTGCTGCCTGGCTGTTCTCTTGACGCCGGACCATTATTCTAGTTTTGTGGGCCAACGGGCCGCTGTGTTTTGTATTGCCAGCTCCCCTCGTTTTCTTTCTCAAGTACTTGGTTTCCCCTCCCGCGCGACAGAAGCCATTAAGTATTAGAGGTAATTAAGTGGAACAAGTAGTCCCTCCTCGGCATCCCTGGTCCCTGCCTATTTCTTTCTTCCTGAGACGGTAATAGAGGTGCTAGGGCAGCCTTTTCTTACGATAAATTTCCTCATGTGCCGGATTTTCTCACGGTGGAGTTCCGCCTCTTTCGATTCCTCTCTGGAATCTTTTTAGAAACGTTTTAGATTAAGTCTGAGGCAGTCCTTGCTTTGGCCTGACTCTTCCCCCCCCCAACTTGGCCGGCCGTTGAGCAGCCTTTTTTTTGATTTTCTGATAGATTCCTTATTTCTGTTCTTCGAGATTGAGGCTAAGTTCAAAACCCTCAACCTACCCCCGCCGACAGTTGACCTTGTGTTTTTTTTAACGTCACCCATTTCCATTTTACGCCAAGCCCCGGCATTTAATTTTTTTTTAAAGACTACTTTTCCTTTTTTTGCACCCCCTTACCCATTTGCGATCGCATCTAGTGGCCGAATAGTGTCTGCGACCCTTTTCCCCCCTTATTTTCTATTTGGCTCGCCATCTCCTCCCATTCCCCGTCAGCACCCCCCCCCGCAAAAAGCACCCCCCCTGTGCTGAACCCTGGTTCTGGGTGTTCGCTGCATTTTCCTCACCCATATTCTTTCTTCTTTTGTTAAACTCAATTACGTTCTTACCATGTTTTAGACCTGAGAGCTCAGAATTGGGACTTTTAACTTAGTGTTTCTTGTTCTTGCCCGATTTTTTCTTTTTGATAGTCTTTTTTTTTGTTTGCGTTTGCTGTCTGTCTCTTTCCCGACGAATGTTTCGGTTCTCCATAGGCCGGGATTGTCTCCAAAATTTTTAAGAATCCTTGGGCAATTGCCTTGATTTCCCTCCTGTCTCAGGCAGTTATTTCTTTGAGCCCCGGGTGGCCTGGCAGCAAAGTTGGCGTCATAATTATTACTTTCTCTTCCAAGGAGAATCACTGTGGAAGCCCTGTTATTTTTTTTTTCATGTATTTGGATATCCTGGGTAGGCCATCGGGGATTTTATTGACTAAGGAGGGAGTTCTTGTGCTTACGACAAGGACTAAGTTGTTTTCAATTCACCCTCTTCCGGACTCTTCTGAGGAGAGGAAGAGGAAGACCTGAAGTGGGGGTTGTTTTTGGTGCGAGAGATAAGTCGGCACTCTGTCTTTTCCCACAGAAAACCCCGTCTTCTTGCGAAGAAACTCCATAACAACAGGCCTTTAAAGATAGATTTTTGCCGAACCTGATGCCCCCCTGCCCTTCACACTAATCCGAAGAGAAACCAAGTCTTTTCCCCTTTTTCTCCTTTTTGAACCTTCCTGTTTAGGAGCGGAAAACTGCCCCCTCCCCCCGTGGCCGGAACTGCCACTCCTTGCCCCCTCCCTCCTTTCTGGGATAGTAAATTCCCCCTTAGGTCATGTGCGAGTGAAACCTTCTATTTTCTTCATGCCAGGCTTCTGACTCCTACCTGTCCCAAACACACCCCCCCCCCATGAAGCCGCATATACAGATTTCCTCCACCAATCCAAAGCATATCCCCCTTTTCCTTCCTTCACTCCCCTCCGATTAGCACAGGCCCCAGCCGGAATTTCATTTTACATCCCCAAGCCCTCAGCCAATGGTCTCGGTTGACAGATTCAGCTTCACACCTTCCAACACAGGTCCGACTTGTTTTTCTTTTGGTGGGGACCCTTGCTTTTCCTTTTTTATAAGCGAGCACCCCACCTACATTATTTTTGATGGAGCCCAGGCACAATATTAGTTTTTCCCTCGAATATTCCCGTAGATCGACGGCAACAACCAGCCGCTGCATGGCCCCCTTTGTCTTTTAACTTCTTCTTTTCCTGAAAAGTGAATTTTCAGTTCCTTTGGCACCCCAACAATTTTCCGGTACCTAGGTGAGAGGTTTGAAGATCCTCACTAGACGAATCCAGGGAAGTAATGAGTAAAGGAAATCAAAAAAAAGACTGAGAGGTACCGGGACGGTACGTCTAATAAAAGGTTGTAGAGTTCGAAGGGCCGAATCTGCGGAAGCTAACGTGACGATGTCAAAATGCAACGCGGAGAAAAAAAGCTTCAGAGGCGATCGTTCGTTCTGGCTTTACCACCTTTTGTCTCAAATCTTCACATTCGGAATTCCCTTATCGCGAAAGCGGGCCCTCTTTACCCCTTTGCTGTAAAAGCTTATCCAATTGTTTTTTCTGGCCTTTATCCTTTAGGCCCTGCGTCTGCCCGGCATTAAAATCCCTTCCGACTGTTAAATGTCGGTGCGACCCTATCTTGCACCAAGTAAGTAGAAGAACCCTTCTGATTTGACATCTATTTCCCGGTTTTCCAACCAACTCATTAATATTTCCGGTGCTCATTCTCCAGACAAAGGCCCCATAATGATTAAAAATAATGCCCCCCCAAAAATTTCTATGATTTGAATCTGCTTCTTTAGAGATAGTTCTTCAATAAGTGCCCGCTCACTTGAGACTCCATTTCGCCGGATGCATTTTTTTTTTACATGAGGCTAGTATTTTCCCAGCGGATTTTTTTCCCCATTGCACCCCACAGTTTTCCTCTTTCTCCCTTTATACCAAGTGTTTCCCCAGTGCTTTTTCAAAATCGACGGCCGGGCCCCTGGATGTAACAGAGTAAGGGGTTCTTAATTTTGGCCCGTTTCGGATACCCCCCTTAAAGTTCCCAAGTAGCACGACATAGATGTCTTATTTCCTTTGGGTGAAAGAATTTTGGTCTCGTCTATTTTTTGTCGACAATTAGTGTGCCAGATTGTTAAGCAGAGAAGGACTCCGAGTCCACCATGATCAATCCCCCCCCCCCTCTATACAGACTTTTGACCACTTTCGGAGGGAGAACGTCCCTTCCCCTCCGCCCCCGTTTTATCTAATGATACGAGCGGGGCAGGTCGGGGTTCCCCGCAGACGCAAGTTTTTAAATGATGGATGTGGCCTCTTCGCCGAAGGGCGCCCGATATTTGGTTTAAGATCTCCCTTGACCCCCTTTTCGCGAAGGCGTTTTCTCTTGCTTCCGGATGACGATTTCTTTTTTGTTTTTGTCGCATTCCGAATTTCTTTTAGTTGACACCCAAGGCCAATCCTTCCCCCCTTGATTGGTGTCTTCCTGTACAGTGAAGGAAGGCCTTTTTGTGCCTCCACACCTTACTCTGACTCTCTGATCCCCTTTTGAGGTACTACCGTTTTTTTCGGTCCATAGACCGCCCAGGCTTTTCGTCTCGCCATTAAAACGTGCCCACCCGGTCTACTGTATTTAAAGATCAGATCCCCGGTAAACCAGGAATGCATTTCTGCTGCCGCAATACCCCGTTTCCCTTCGTTGTATGAATTTGCTGTTCCCCCGCACTTGATTCACACTGCCATCTCTCTCTTGGAATTCCTCTAAGTTTTTTTTGCGAATCTCGCAACGTTTGGATTCCCAGAGTGAGAGGGGAGGGAGGATTTCTGGGTGACACCCGTAATTCACCCAGCAGGTTTCAAATGGTGTGCGAGTCCGGCCATGAAATTGCATAATGTTTTTGGACTTCCCCTCCCTGATATGTTGCCTCTAGCCAGTCTCCTTCTTCCCGCGATGAGAAAAAGGGCTCCTCTCATCCCCCCGAACTAGAGAGGAAAGCCCACGTTGTGAGAGACTTAAGAGGAAGAGGGCTTCGGACGAAAGATCTTCCGGTCCCCATCAAACCACCGAATTTCTTGAAGTTTGGCCCCACAAATAAAAGGGTCAACACATTCAAAGAACAAACAACCCAACCGACCCTGCCCAGAGATCAGCAGAAAGAACACAAAAAGCATTCTCGAACGTTTTTTCCCCAAGATTCTAGGTTAAAATTTTAGTTCGATGCTGTCCGGGGGACACAGCAAGATTATTGACCCTCATTGCTTGAACAACTTTCTCCGGCCTTTACTCCTTTCTTCCTTGGCCACCCAAACTGTTTAGCGGATTGAACGTGCTTCCTTCCGTCTTTTAAAAATGGGTGCTTTTACTCTATTGTGTTGAGAATGTGTTCCCTTTTTTAGAGTCTTCTGTTTCCTGGAAGGCAACTCGTCGTAAACACGCAGTTTTTTCTTCCCAAGCCGCTATATCGTGTCCCCCCCAACTTAGCATTCCCTCCTGGAGGGCGCTCTGGCGAATTTCTCCTGCCTCCAGTGCGCTTCCCCCCTCCCGAACAATCTTTGTGATTCCCCTTGGTGACCCCTGTGTTAGCGAGGTTGTCCCCATTGTAAGCACTTTTTTCTGTGCGACCACTCCCCTAAACGGGGGTGAAACTGGGAACGAACGGGAGGGAACCAAGGCGCCGCGGTAAGGAAAGGAAATGGAAATTAATCTCTGTCTGTCCTTTAGCTAAATTGATTCCTTTTACAACGGCTGTAGTTGACGACTTCCCCATCGCTTGCTTCGCAAGGATCTTTTTTGGTTGGTGCTTCAGGGGTGCCTTTTTCTATGTGAAGGGGAGGGAGATGATCATAATGAAATGAGTAGTGTGTGGGCACGGGAACTTTTTTCTAATGACCACTAGTGTCCGTGATACCTGTATTGTTGCCAATCTCTCGATCACGACCCCATTCACAGGAATTCGGACTTGCAAAGCTAGGCTTCCCCCTATGGGCACTCTTCTGTCATATCAAACGGGACTACTCGGACTTTTTTTAATTATTTTGGATCTTTCGCCGAGCATTTTACGAGATTTCCGAGTGAAGGAATGCGAACGGTAGCTCCCCGGACTATTCCGCTTTCCGAGGATCGGGGTGATACGGGACCATTTTTTCGAGCAAGGTATTTGATGCAGATGATTGTTCATTCTCACAAACTTTTGAGCCGATACATTTCGCGCTTCTTTTGGTTTAGGACTCCGATTCTTTTCCCCCGGGTTCTGGCGCCGGATTGAATTACCCCCTTTTCCAAACCTCCTTCCCGGAAGGGACATGGAATTTTGTGGTGTTGAAAATCTCCATGCACTTTCCCTCGACGCAAACTATTTTCCATACTGGTACGCGTGAGTGCATTGCCCGTTCGTAGCAAGAGCCGGATCTTTTTCAAAAGATAGTTTTCCCTTGGAAGAACAAGCTTTCTCTTTTTGCGCTTAATGAATGCACCAATGCAACGGACCCTCCAACCTTTCTTGCGGCATTTTTTCTTTGGTGGAAAGCTTTACTCGAGCCAAGTTCTTCTTTCTTGAGGTCCCATTGAAATTCTTGCTTGGACGTTTCTACTTTTTTTTGCTTCCCGGTCCTTGATTCCTTTTTTTTCTTTTGCTTCACGGCTTTTTTTGCTCTTCTGTGTTGTGGCTTCGGTCTTGATCCGGACCTGTTTTCAGCCCTTTCCATGCGCAAATGCCCCTACTGGCGGGGGCGTGACTTATCCCCCATTCCGTGGAAGGAGGTCTTGTGCGGCCCGGGGCTGTGACAAGTGTAGATCCCCCACTTGATGACTTGTCTATGACCCCAAATTGACTCGCATTTCTCTGCTTTCCAGTGTAAGGTTATGGCCATCCCCCTGCCGCACGGATCTTCTGGTGATGAATCCAAAGGGACTCGGTTTGCTTCCCTACCGCATGATTCGGGTATCCTCTCTCCTCCGTTTTTGTTAGGTCGTAGACTTCCCTAGGTTATCCACAGCCCCCCCCCCGCTGTCCCTTTGGTCGCAGAAAATACCCATTACACTTATCAAGATCGATCAGACCCTATGCCCCCTCCTGGACCACTCACCGCCGCGCCGTATTCCTTCGCATAGACCGTCATTTAGTCCGTGAAGGTTGCTTTCAAAGCCCGGCACTAACGACACGGCCCTTCTCATGCTGGATAGTTCACTGCCCACGGCAATTATCGGCTTTTCGTGCCAAGGCGATGTCTGCCAGGCCTTCTGTTAGTCAGCCCCCCTCCCCCCCCCCAAACAAAGCTTCTTTAAAGAGCAAAAGGCTTTTTTTCCCTCACAATCCACCCTCTTCCGTTACCCGTCACTGCCGGCCATCGCCGACTTTTCCGTCAGCGGAATTTCCCCTTTTTGACATAACAAGGCAGCACTAATCTATGGTCTTTTTTCAGCTTTCCCCCCCCCTAACAGGGTGTTTGTCGTTTTTGGGTTTTGACTTTGCTTTATCTTACGCCTTCGAGACAACTCTACAAAAGGAGGGGGGAGGAATTTCCACCCTATTCGTTCTCTATCCCCCGGCCCTCGGCTGATGGCACATTGGCAACGCTGCTTTGCTGACAACCGTTCGACTTTGCTTTCTTTACCTTAAAGTTTTGTGACTCAACACCACCCACAATTTCTGTTATTGTTTTTCAACGAATTCAGACATCTTGCCCCGTCCGCGAAACCAGGGCAGTCGTCTCTGACTTCCCTCAACAAACAGAAGAGCGGCACGTTTTAAGTCGGCTCCCAAGTTGTGTGAGATCTCCCGCTGCACTCTTCCGGCCCCTTCTCACGAACAACTTTTCCCTCCGATATTTCTCCTCTTCCCGGTTCTACCGTAAGAGAGAACGTCTCAACTTCACCTTCGTTCCGATAGTGTAGCTTCCCCTGATCACTCCATAGTATTCCCCGTCTATTATTTTCCGGTTTTTGTCCTGTCCGGAGGTGGATAAGGTTGCGGACGCCTTCCAATCCTTTCAATCTTTTTCATTGGTTTATGTCGCTCTTGGCTTGTCCAAACTCTTTATCCCGCCCCGTTTCTGCTGATACTAAACCGCTCCCTTTCCCCAAACACGTCATACTAATAATACGCTTTCTAAGACCGCCCACACGGCCCCTCATTGCTTTAATGCCCCCCCCAACCCCCCTTCTTCGCTAATCGAGGTCGTTGAAGTTATCCAGTTGTGTCCCGCTCCATGTTTGCGCGGACATTCGTACTTCGCTGACTTTCCCTTTCTGACGCGTACGTTTTCCGCTCCGCTTGTTCATGCACCCGTGGAAGTTCTCCCCTTGGTCCTTTGAAAGTTTTGCCCAGTTTTGTTGGAAGAAACCCTCCGGACGTCGGGGCAACATGGTCCGAAGACTTGGGTTCATTTATGGCCTCAGCCTTTTTTTCTCATGATATTTCCTGCCGCTCACGGCTCACGTCGATGCCGTTGGTGAACGAAATTTTCGACAGGACAAGGAATTGGTGCAGCTATTTCTGTAACTAGCGCCTCCCTTCCGATCTTCACTTATCCCAAAGCAACCCATCGATACCCCCGCCAATTTGCACATTCTTCTGTGAGCACGTTCTCAGCCAACAAGTTGTGTAATCTGATACGCTTATTCCTTTTCGAATGTTCCCCCACCCGGCAATTTCATGTCAGAATCTTTTGTTGGCAATTTTTTTCGACTCAGTCTAAATTAGTCCTTGGCGACCTATAGTAGTTTGCAAGATGCCTTTTCCTTGCTTTTAGGCTTGGTCCTTTCGTTTTTTTTTGTCTGATTTCCCATGCATTTAGTTTGTTGAAACCCAATTTGCACACTTCTCTGATTTTTGACTGTTACCAAGGAAGATTGTGCGGAAGCCAGAAGGACTCTTTGGACTATCGCGAACCGGGGTTATTCTCTCTTGTCTTTATTTGCCCTCGTCTTGCGCCGCCATGCCTTTCCCTTTACCCAACGGTCGCCTTTCCCAGATGAAGATACCCTTCAACCAGGTGAGCCCTTTTCTGCGGCCACCTCTTTTTCCCTGGCCGGTAGCTCTTTTCCCCACGTTGCAATGGCTTTGCCCATCGCTCCCTCCCTCCTCCCCTTTGTTGAAAATTGTTCAGTCCCCTGTCGGACATGACTTTCCTTCCCCGACCTTTTTCAATCATGGTGAGTTTTTTTCTGCTGTGTCAATTTCGACGGCGAAGAATGTTCTTTCGTTCGTTTTCGTTTCTTCATGGCGCGCTCCCTCCGAGGTGCTTACCCCGCCTTCTTTCTCACCTTTTTCGTTTTTTGACTTCGTTTCTGTTCCGGCCCAACTTACATTTTCCAACATTCACCCTCCTGGACAGTAGTACTTTTTTCAAACTCCTAAATTGAAACGACCCCCCCCCCCCCCAAAACACCCACCGACTGCAAGCCGTCCGAGATCCTCCAGCGCGCATGTTAAGATCTATTCCCCCCCAAATTCGTCCTGACTCGTAAGGTCTTCCAACCGCCCTATTCCCCCCCCCCCCCCCACATTGCCCTCTGCGTTGCCCAACCAAATTAGCCTTTGCACCTTTAGTCGCCACCACTGGTTCGCTTGTTCTTTGAAAGTGATCAAGTCGATTTTAATTATGCGGGACTCGCTCTTTTCTTTGGATTCCTTTTGGACGTCGTCGGCGTGTGTACCTACTCTCCCCTGCCAACACGGTCATTTTCTCACTCTCTCGTCATTGGTAAACCATCTCGATTGAGGGGCCGTGCGCAGGAGGTCCTTGCGTTCCTCTTCCGTTGCGTTCCAAAACATCAACCCCATTCCTTCTGTTCCCTCCATTGGTGGACCCGTTTTTTTAGTTATCGTTTATTCATGGGCACTCACTTTGAAAGGAACCGATCAATACTTCACCGTGCGTTCCCAATGGGACCCCCCCCCCGCGTTTTGGAAAACGTCACGAGTCGATGTAAGGATCCGCGGCAGTGGTTCCTATTTCCAGGATTGAACCCTGAGCGTTAACCACGTGTCAAAGAACTATTCCAGCCAACCTAGTAGTCAGCGACCGAATATTTGTGGTGTTCTCCCTTGAAGCAGCTTTTTCCCTTTGGGCTGATGCGCATACTCAAGATTTATTCGTTTTTTTTGCACTTTTTGCAAGCTTTTGTTTATTCAGCAGAACGAGGTTGGTGTTTCATTACGGTTGCAAGCACCGCCGCCAACCCCTTAACCCGTCGTACTCAAGTTCCGTTCCCCAAAAGCTCTCCTTATCCTCCGGAAATCCGGCCTGAACCCCGGTATTTTAAGAGGATGGGACTTTGTCTGGCCGCAGCTGATACGATGCTCCTGTTAGCGGTCATTTTGAGCACTGTCCGCCCCCGGGAAACAGTAGCTTATGATCCGCCCCCCCCGGTTTTGCGGCCACCAGTTTTCCCCTCTTACTTACTGCGTTTTTCAAGATGGCCTTCGCTTAACCCCAACTGGAGACGACCTTCAGGGCCGTTTTCCCTGGTTAGGCAACTTCCTTCCTTTTCAGTCGATGTCTTAAGTTCCAAACCTCCCCCCCGCAGGAAATTGGTGGTTTGGAATCCCGCTCACTTTCCTTGACGTCAGCCCCACAGGGGACAATACTTTTAAGACGAATTGTCCCAGCGCGTTGCACTTGCACGTCGCCGCCCGCCTCTTTGGAACGACTCTGGTGGACCTTGTTCCTCACCATCTTTTTAGGAGGGTATCTTCCTCGCTCCCAATAATCCCCCCCCCTGTCCACTCACTTCACGTTTTCCTTGCACCCCCTGTGAGTGGGGAACGCTGAAGTCCACATCTATTTTTCTTTTGCTCCCACTGCAATTCTTTTTTTCCCCCCGTTCCCTGCGTCTTCCTTGGGCAGTGCTGATATAAGCTGTGGGGATGTGATCCCTCTTTGATCTTTGAGCTCCTGTGTGTTTTGAGTTTGGGTTGATTTTCGCCTTTTTTTGCCAGCGGGTCTTTTTTTTCGCCAATTTATGGCAGGGGGAACTTAATGTCCATACTTTAGAAGGGGAAGGATTTCTTCTTCAAAGTGGCTGTTAGCAACTTGTTTTCTCGATACCCATTCTCGCGAGCCCCACCGGATGACTGCCTTAAGGTGCCTGATCTTTTGTTTCCTGGCGTTTGCTCTTTTTGGTTGGCCATCTTTATTTGAATTAACTGGATTACTTGATTGGCTGTTAGAACCCAAGGTTACGAAGTTTGTGCTTTAAACCGT
>Ga0179593_1599684_pt1 | contig 13200 bp, 22 predicted proteins | sample CZODoug2_1_08_16_FD_185931 | JGI IMG/M metagenome (GOLD analysis project Ga0179593, IMG submission 185931) | Vadose zone soil fungal communities from Angelo Coast Range Reserve, California, USA - CZODoug2_1_08_16fungal (PacBio error correction) | ecosystem: Environmental > Terrestrial > Soil >... | reverse complement strand
GCGCACCCCCGTTTTTAGATAAATGGAAGGCCCGCTACCAAGTTCTGACTTGACCACCTTGCCCCCCTCTTGGCACAACCTGCTGGTTTTTTTTCAGCTCCCCATAAAGTTTTTTCGGGCTTTTTCCCACCAGCACTTTTTATTCACCCCCCCCCCAACGCCATGTTTGTGGGGCCTTCGGCCAAAAGGAATTGTCTTTCTCTTTTCGACTATGGGGTTGGCAAACCCCCTTTTTCCTTTTTCTTGTCACCACCCACTATCAACCTCATAATTTTCTCTCCCTCCTCGGTCTCTTCCCCCTTGCAGTAGTCTCCTTTCTTTGGACCCCTTTTCCAAAACCCCTACCCCTTAACACCCGGGATTTTTTTGAGAGACCTCTAATCTTTTTCGTCTCGTTCCCTCTTTTCCTGTTTTGATCTCGGTTGTCCCAGAAGGTCACATTATTCCCCATTTCCCCTCTTTTTTGTTGCGCAAGAAGTTTATTCTTCCCCCCCCCAGCGCCTTCTTTTTTTTTTTTTTTAATACCCTTTGGGTTCTGCCTTCCCCACCCCCAGTTCCTGAGTGGTTCTCCCATGAACACACCCCCCATGTGGTTTGCCTCCGAGAAGGGTTGGCTCTCGGTTTTCCCCTGTTTTTTTTTTTTTTTGCTTCCCATCTTTTGTACTCTGTTATTCCATCTTTTTGCTTCCGTTCTGTCCGTTGAACCTTTCCGGCTTCTTTCTTGGACGGCAACCACCTCCCCCCTTCGGTTCTGGCTCTTTTTCCTCGGCCTTGGTCGCGGTTTTTGGCATCATCACCCTTATCCCCATTTTGCCCTTTTTTGTTTGTCCCCCTCTTTTTCAGCAAGTGCCCTACCCGAACCCACTGAACCTATATCCTCCTGCCCCGTCCCTTTTCTTCATTTTGGAGGCCGCCCCTCCTCTGGTTTCCCCTAGGAACAATCCCCAGTTTCCCAAACCCACCACCCATATTATTTGCAGTGTTTGGATTAAACTTTGCTGATCGCTTGCGGTGGCGGGATTATGGGCCCTGTTGTCAGGGCGGGGGGGGGGTTTGGGGCCCCTCTTTCTCCACTTCACGGATCCCTGCCAACTTGAAGCACTGTTTTCAACATCCTTTCCTGGTGAGACCCCAGTTCTTTTCGCTTCCGCGGTTTGCTGTGAAGGCCAAAACCTATTTCCTTTTGATGCTTTATTGCCGTTTTTTGGATCCCGAGTTCCTCCTTTTAGGCAAACCTCGGTTGTTCCCCCCTTGGGACTGTTTCGTTCGTTTCTCGATAGCGTCTCCGGCATTCTCGTTTTTGTTTTGGCGCATTTATACAACCCCCCCTCACCCCCCGTGTCCCCCCCCCCAGAACAACTATTTGATCCGTTCTTTCATTGATCCACCCCCCCCCCCCTTTTTTTCCCACTCAATCTCTGCTTGTCCTTTGTAGGTGTCTCCCCCTCTCGCGAGGGACGGCTGGGGTTCTCCCCCATTTTTATGTGATTCCCGCAAGTCTGTTCCCTGCTTTCCCTTCTGTTGCTCTTCTCCCTTCAGACCCCTTAGAACTACCTTTCGACCAAGGGGACCAATCCCTTAATGGCCTCTCACTCCCAAACATGACTTTCTCCCCTCAAACCCCACCCCCCCCCATCCCCAAATATGGGTGAGAACTTTTTGGAATTGAGGTGATTTCCCGTCGGTCGACATTTCCCTCTTCCTGCGCCCAGTGTTCCAGTCTTTTGCTGTGAGTTTTTGATCCTTTTCAGTCTTTCCATGGGTTTTTCCCCGCCTCTGGGCCACTTCAACGTTCCCCCCAAAAAACGGGCCCCCGGATTGACTTAAACATTTCTCCTTTTTCTTGAGCACCTGACCCCTTCCCCCCTCCCCCGAGTTCGAACCCGCGACCCCGACCGGGTTCCCCAAAGTGTTTTTTCTTCCATAGACGTTAATCTCTTGTTCCAGGGGCGTTTTGTGACATTTGAACTTCCTCCCCTCTTTTTCTTCCCGAGAGTACGAGTCTGGATTGACTCGATCTGGCCCCCCTATCTCACGTCTCTTTGATTCGCACCCCCTGGTTTTTCCCTTTTCCGATCCTCCAAGGGTCCTTTTTTTGATACCGTCGTCCCCCCCTTCTTAGACATTCTCGGTCCTTTCATCATATGGCTTCTCCCCAAGGTAGGGCCCCTTCAACCATTAAGTATCCTCTTTTTTTCCCCCCACCCGTGGACCCCCGCGAAAGTAGGTTTCTTGGCGAGAAACAGCTTTGAAGCCCCTCTTATTTCTTTCTCCAAACGTTCGGGGACGTCTTTTTTAGAAAACCATCCCCCCTTTCCGGGGTCCCACCACTTCTGGAAACCAAGTTGTGATTCTTTTTTTTTCAGTTCTCCTTCCCCCCTGAGGGAGGTTAAGGAGTTGGCCGAGGACACTTTTTACAAGCCCCTCCTGAGATCTCATTCCACATTGTTTGTGGAACCCACAAGCGGAGCTTAAGAGTTCAATGCCTAAGACTGTCACTTTCCTTCATGGTGGGATCCTCCTCTGAAGTTTCCTTTAGGCTGTCTCGGGACTCTACCCCTTTTGGGTTGGTTTTCTCCTTTTTGCCAGGTGGGGCCCTTCATGGGCGACGTCGGGGTTCCAGTTTCCCTTGCCCCACTATGCTTTCCACCAGTTTGAGTTTCTTTTTCTTTTGTTTGGAACCAGGTTTACAGTTTTCATACCGTCCACCGTTGTGGCTCGATGGCATCTTTGTTTGTGGTTCTGTAGTACCCATGGGTTTTGAACCCACCACCCCCGACTGTTTTTCTATCGCCCCCAAGAAACGGTTCCCTCGCGACGGTCCATCCTTTTTCTGGCATTTCCCTTTCAGTTCCTCCTTTTTTTCCCGGATTGTGGTTTTTCGCTGTACGGCGGTGAAACCGGTACCGGTCTGATCCCTTTTCCGGACGATTTTGACCTGTTTTTTCCCCCCATCGCTCAGGCCCGTTTTCCCCTCCCCCTGGTTCTGGCACCCCTGGCCCATCAGCAGGTGATTTGCCACGCACCGGTTCACTGTGGCACTGATCCAGGAGGTTTTTTTTTCCCCCTGCCCGTTTCTTGGTTTTTTTTTCGAACTTCGAGTCATAAGGTCAGGCCTTTGGACATGGGCCACCCCTTTTTTTCCGTTTAAACTTTTGTCGACAGTGTCCCGGTTATTGAGTGGTATTCATCGGTTCCCCCTTTCCACAACACTGTACCTTTTCCCCATTTCGTTCTTCCTTTTTTTCCGTCTAACGCAAAGGAGGTCCTTCCCCCCTTTGGTGAACCCGTAGGTTTTTCCAGTCTCCACCTTCACGCCCTGAACCCCGTCCACCCTCGGGGACGGACTTGCCACAGCCAACGCGCCCCCAGGGCCCCCCCTCCCTCAACCTGGGTGCCCCACCGTCGCGTAACCTTTTTTTGTCCCCCCAACTCTCAAAATCTCCACGGCTGACTTGTGTTGTTTCCCTACTACCGATGGGCTGCCCAATCCTGGTTTTCGGCCCCCTTCCCCCCTTAGCTGTTTCCTCTCCCCCTAGAACCAGGCGTGGCTTTCCACACCATTCAGGTGGGAGTGCGTGCCTTTTTTTGTTACTATCTTCAACCCAACATGAGCGACCCCCCCCCTAAATTCCCTTTGCCGATCTCCTTATCGGCCCTGGCCGTGCACGGGGCCCACCTTTCCCGCTTGGTGGTATAGGTCCCCTTTTAGTTCAGCCCCACCTTTTCCTTCCAAGTTCCAATGTCGACCGGCCAGATCAGATGTGATGTCAAGAGGCTTTTTCAAAGCCCCCGTAAAGCAGTTTTCCTTTCCCCAAGGGAAAGCCTTTTCTTCCTAATTTCCATCCACTTGAAGGTGTTACCCATTAAATTCGAGCATCCTTTTCGAATTGAATTGACCTCCCCTGGCCACACAACCCTTCCGGGGTGGGTTTAACCATGTGTAAGCGTCTGGTCTTTTTGGCCCCCTTAATAGTTTTTCTGGCTGATCCGCCCTGATGTGGTAGAATCCATATTCCCCTTTTTTTTTTTGTTTAGGAACCACCCTTTCCCCTTTTTTTTTTCAATAGAAGTGGTCAGTTCTTTGCCCTCAGACGATACGTTCCAGTACGCCGCGCTGATTCTTCCCCTTCTTCCCCCCTTACGTCGAGAATTTTTAGCGTTTTTTTCCTTGTTCCGCCCCCATACAAAGGCACCCTCTCTCTCCCCACGTTCCTCCATCCGGGTGTCTTCTTCAGGTGGTTTTACGTAGTTCTTCTCTCCCGTGTTGTCAGTAGTGCCTCTCACGCGAGGCTTTTTAACCCTCCAGTTCGTTTCCGGGTTCGGGGGTGTCAGCTTTCCGCCGAACCTGGGCGTAGAAGCTCTTTTCGTCCACGTCCCTTTTTCAGGGCCTGCCCATTTTTTTTCGGTCTTGGAGCTTTTCCCCACGTCCGTTTTCCCCCTCGGCCCCTTTCTGCTGGCATTTTTGTCCCACTTTTTGCGACGTCTTCCCTAACCCCTCCATCTATTGGCGCCCTTATTGGGGCCTTTTGTATTGGTGGAGTTAGGGACCCCTTCATTAGTATTTTTTTTTGCCCAGTATTCAGTGGTCGCCGTGCGCCCGTCAAGGCTCGATGTTCGGCTTTTCCCCTCGCTGAACTTTTTGTCCCCCCCGGAATCCCTGCTCCCCTTTCCTCTCGAGGCTGGCCTCACTATCCGTCAATAAATCTCTATTCCCCCCCCGTTTGTTTGTTCTTTATGACGAGTTTTGATTCTACTGGATGGCATTCCGTTGTTTCGCTCTTTTGACTTCCCCCGGTACTTGCATTATTTGTTCCCCCCTTCCCCCGATCTTCATTTGCTGGAATAGCCGCTAGTTCGCACCTTTACCCCCTACTACCAGCTTATGTTCCTCCCCCCCCCAGGTGCTTCAAGTTTTTCTCCCAGTTTTTTCGGCCCCAAGTCTTCTCTTTTTGCTTTTTTTGTTTGATTCTTTTAAAGGACGTTCCCCTTTCTTACTTTGTGAGCGACCCGCCCCCTCCGGCAGGGACCTTTTTTTTTCTTTGTTTTACGTGTCTTTACCCTGGGTTCCGGAACGAACTGCCTTCAGGTGGTCTGAACGCTTTTTTTTCCTGGTGTGAACCTCTCTCAAGCCCGTTCGGCGTTTGCCGATCCTGCCCCTTCCGATTTTTCTTAAGTTTTTCTTCCCCTTCCCCTTCCACGGTTTTTTTTTTTTTTCTACGACCGTCGCCCCCCCCGCCCACACCCTTCGACCGTTCCCGGTCGTGTTCTCGACGTTGAAGAACGAAGTCTTGGCTTTTTGTGTAAGATGGTGTTTCCCTGCCAGTATCCGCTTTTTGCGTTCCCGTATATTAAAGAGGGCCTGTCTCTAAAGATTCTGGATCTCTTAGGGGAACAAGGCCCCTTTTTCTTAAGTGTTTTTGGCCCACCCACACCTCATTGAACCCCTGGTGGACGTCCATGGATTTACAACACCCCAGAGGGCATAACGACATGAGGGACACGGTTGTCCTCCTTCCTGATGAACCCAGTTCCCCTTTACACAAAACTAAGGGTTTTCTTAGATAGTTTGGCCCAATTCCAATTTCCTCCTGTTCCCTGTCCAGTTACTTCTGCTAGGGCGATTCCCCTCTCTGCCCCCAAACCTGTTTCCGGGATTTTTTTTTTTTTTTCTTTTCTCTTTCCTCCCCCCGGACGAGTCTTCGGCCCTTTCCGTCTTCTCTTTAGTATGAACTTCCGTGTTTTTTTTTTCCATACCCCCCCCCCAAACGATGCCCCCTTTTTCCCCGAACGCCGTTACTTCGATAAGGGTTCCCCCCCCCCTTTTTTAAGTTGTCGACTTCTATACATTTTGTTGTAGATAAACCGGATCCCACATGCCCCCTCTTTTTCTACATTGCATTTTCTTCCCGTTAGAGGGAACATGGAGTCTACTCTTCGTAAACTTTTTTCTCTTGGTTCCCCCCTCAGTCTGAATAGCCAATTGTACACCCCCCCCACAAGTCCTACCCCTTTTTCGTGATACTGTTGAGATTCCAGTGGACTGTATTTATGCCCGTAGGGTGGGACAACCCCCCCAGTACTTAGGCCCTTCTTTATGGGCCTGGACTTCCGTTGAGTTTCGACACTCGGGTGTTTTACGTCCCCCGTTCCCTGGTTGTATTGGTGTTTTTCAGTTTGCCGAGTTCTTCGGGGCTAACTCACGCTTTTGTTGGTTGTTTCTGTATACGGGACGAAGTTCCTGTTTTCCGTGCCTCCGGGTCGTTTCCGTGAAGCCTTAGCATCCCCTGTTGTACCTTTTCCAAGGCCTTTTTTCCCCGCGTTTTGTGTTCAATCCTGACGTGCCCTTTAACCTCATTAAGCCCCAACTCTCCAGTCTCTATTTCTGTCAGGCTGCCCAAGGGTCCCGTCGGGAGTCCTTATTTATTTTTTCAAACTGGCGCGATCTTTGCTCCCTTTTTGCACCTGTTGCCCCCGAAGTCTTTTCCTCGTGTCGTATCTTGCAAGGGTCCCCTTTTTTTCCTCGGCCTTGTTCCTTTAATTTTTTTTTTTTTTCTTACTTTTTTGACGCTTGTTGCAGTCATGACCACTTCGGGTGATCAGGACCCTTGGTTTCTCTCTTTTTTTTCCGGTTTTACCGAGGAGTAACTTTCGTCTAGGTAAACGGTAAGAGGGCTTTTCCCTCCACCCCGGATCGTATAAGATGGGAAGTAGAGATGGGTTGGGAGTTGATGAGCCCTGTTTTTGGTTGTTGTTTTCTCTGGTTGGCCCCCCCCCTTAATTTTCAAACCCCACTCCCTTGCCAACTGTTTGCTCTGGGATGATGGGTTTTTCCCCCCCCAACGGCCTCGATGGGCCATATTTTTCCCGTCTGGGTCCCTGTAATTTTCCCCACCAGAGGACACGTCGTAACACGTGCCTCTTTTTCGTCAAACACTCTTGGGGCTTCAGCCGCCCCCGAACATCACTCCTTCGGTCATCCACTCATGACCCCAAACACCCAGGACAACTTTTTACGGTCTTTGGGCCTCCCCCCCCCTTACCCCGTCCCTTTCTTGTTCTTGGGCCCCCGCTCTCGCCGGGTTTTCCCCCCTCTCTGGATGTCATTACACATGTCCTATCCTTTCTTTAGAGTGCCCCCCTTTCTTTCCCCCCGTCCCTTTTTTGCGTCTCCCGGGTTCTCCCTGAAGCCTTTTTTTCACAAAACTTTTTTCCCCCCCCCCGCCCATTGGCGGATTTGAGCCCCGATAACGTTGATTCCTTTCCTTTGATTCTCCCCCTGGATGGGCCCGGTCCACAGAAGGTTCGCAATATTTAAGTACCACTTTTTTTCTTTCCGAGCTATTTCTTGACCTCCGCTACTCAGTTTTGTTCCCAGGGGTCGTTACTTTTTCATTCCCAAGGCTGGAGGGGGATTCCTTCCCCAATGGAAGACCTTTTTGATGCCTTTTTTCCCACCCTCCTGGAATTACTGATTCGATTGGTTTCTCCCTCTACTCGGGTACATCGACCGTTTTTTTTTCTTCTGTCCCCACCGGGGCCTTCCCTTGACCTTCGCCGTTTTCCTCGGAAAACCTTTTTTTTTTTTCGTAAAACCGTCTTCTTTCTTTATAGTTGTTCGATTCCTTTGTGTAGCGGTTGCTTCCTCCCAATTTCATAAATCCTTTTTTGGTGGTGCCAACCCCCCAGTCCCAAGGGTATTTTTTTTGTAACCCCCTTTACCTTCCCCCACTAACGGCCCTTCTTTTACCTACCGGTAATGAGTAATGTTTTTTTTTCTGGAATGAATGGGTCTTAAATTAATATTGTGTATCTTTTTTTTTTTTTTTTTTTCTGTCCACAGTTCCCACAAACCACCTTCTTATTGAGATGTTTTTTCTCCCTCTTAATGTTGTGATAGCCTCCTCCTTACTTCTTGCCTGGGAAACTTTTCTTGGTGATTGAGCCCTTTTGGCTGCTCTTGACAATTCCACCCCCTTTCTGAACCTGAATGTCAACCCCCGTGTTTGAACCGTGGACACTTTCAGAGTGAACCGTTCTCCTCCTTCCCACTAGCCCTTTTCCCCACACGGGTCGATTCCCACAAAATTACGCCCCTTTCTGCTGATTATTTTTTCCGTCTGGGGGTTTTAGGTTATCCCCCCCCCCTGACTTTAAAGGACCCGTTCTTTTTTTGGCCGTGTTTTTTTCGCGATTTTTTTTTTTCTCCCTCTTTTCTTCTCTTCAGCATCATCCGTTTTTGTCATGACGTCTCTATATTTTCATTCGGATCCACTCACCCGATCAGAACTTTGTCCTTTGATTCCACCCCCTTCAACCTAACTGGTTTCCCCCTCGGGTTTCTTTTTTCTTTTTTCGTCAATTGACAAGGTCTCCTTTTCCCGTATGGGGTCCCCTGATGCCCCCGCAATTTTCCCCCCTTTCCCTTTTTAAGTCTTTGTTTTTCCCCTTCTTGACACTGTCATTACCCAAGGGTTTCCCCCCCTTCGCTTTTTTTTTCCAAACCCCCCCCCTGGGGCAGCCCTGAAGGGACCCCTGAGGGCTCTTCCCCCCCCGTCAACCATGGGGACCCCCCAATTCCCCCCCCTTTTCTTTCCCATTAAAATATTTTGTTGTTTGGTTAGAAATGTTGGTCCTTTTCCTTTTTCGCCGTTCTTCACCCATCTGTCATTTTCCAAGCGCCCCCCGGCATTTCATATTGGCCTGTTCCCCCCTCCCGTCAGAAGGTATGGCAGTTTTAGAAAGACGTTTTATCTGCCCCTTTTACCCCCCCCCCCAAAGTGGACATGGTCTTCCCTTTTCTTGTCGGATTTCGCCCCCCTCGACCAGCAGCCCTGCTCAACCCGAGACAGACTATCTGCCCCCCTTTTTTTGCTTCCCTGACCTAGCCTTATTCCCTTCCCGTCCGGTGGAACAGACTCCCCCCCCTCAACCTATCTCTTCGATGAGTACGGCAGATGGTTTTTTGGTCACCCCGCTTTGATAACCCCACCCCGCTTTTTCTCTTTTCGCGAGGGAGTGACCCCGAGGCAGTTTTCCATGGTCCTGATCTACAATTCCTTTTTTTTTTACCCCTTTGACCCCCTTGTTCTCCCCCCCGTCACGTAGCTCAATTTCTTTTTTATCTTCTGCCCCAACGGTAGGGTTCCATGTCCGCCAATCATTTTTCTCCTTCTGTGAACCGTGGCCACTTTTTCCCCTTTTTGAGTGCTGTTTTTCAACGGGTTAGTGTTTTTGCCAATTTCCGTGTCTGAAAAATGGTTTGGTTGTGAAAGAGGCCTTGGTTTAATCTTAAGTTTTCTTTCCCTGAACGGGCTTCCTTTCCGAGTCCCGTGCGCCGCGGAGATTACAAGAAAACTTCCACTCCTGAAGCCTATTTGGTACCGGCGATTGAGTTTTTTTCCCTTTCATTAATGAAAGTTTGGCTGTACTTCCTCCACGTCACATAATGGATTTTTTTATGTTTGTTGATGTGTTGCGAACAGATGTTTTTTTTTGGCTTGGGGAGGGCTTTTTCTTTCCAGCCGGGTTGTTCTCCAGGTGGGAATAGGACGGTCCTGGCTTCCATTTTCCAGTACCGAGATTTGCTTTTCTCTGACTTGAGGGTGTCCCCAGGATACATCGCCAGCCCCAGGTTTTCGTATTTTCATAGTGGTGGAGTGTCTACTCCCCGGTTTCCCTCCCCGTCCCCGACACTTTCTTCCCCGCCCAGGCATGTTTCTCGCCCACCGACCTCTTGATGGACGACTTTTTCACTGGGCCCCGCACGTTTTTTTTTTCCGCTTACAGGTCCTTTGAACTTTCGACCAGGGTATGACTGATGGGGCGTTGTTTAAAGAAGATCCTTTTTGCTTTTCCCTTTACCCTGGTCCCAGGGCCCTCATTCTTCTCTGTCCCTCCCGTTTCCCCAAAGGGGTTGGATTTCACGAAAAAACCCCTTTCTTGACCTTCAAGGCCGAGGTTTCCCCTTCTTTTCTGCCGTTGACTTTTCTTTCCCCGGTTCCTGTTGCCTGACGATAAAACTGTCGCCTCGAATCGTTGTTGTTGTTTTTTCCGGGTTCCCCTTTCAATTGTCAAACGCCCTTTGTAAGCCCTTTGTTCCCCCCCTCCCTTTTTCTTTCCTCTTTCTCTCTACCCTTTTGCCCCTGTTTGAAGTTTGGTCGGACACCTGTCCCACCCCTTGGGCAAGCAGCCTTGACTTCCAATTTGGTTTTTTGGCCACTCCCCTTTCCAACTCGTCACGGCCTCCCCCTGTGTTTTCATCCTTCCCCTTCTGTGGGAGGTTTGCCCCCCCTTCCCCGCCTCACGCGCCCCTCCTACGTATATCCGACATGCCTCCCCTCTTTTTTTGCTCCCCCCCCCCCCTTTCCCCTTCCCGAGTGGGGCGTCACGGACAATCCGTTTTTCGCGAGACTGCGTTTTCCCCCACCTCTTCCCCCCTCCGGCGTAAAAAGGCCCACCCTATGGATGAAAGCCTTTTTTATCCTTTCCCCCCCCCCTGGTCGCATCCCCCCCCTTCGAAACTTCTTTGTCTCTTTTTTTTAATTTCGCACCTTCTTGTCTGTCCCACTGGCTTAGGGCCCCACTTTTTTTTTTTTTTTTTTTTTCGCCGTTGGTTTTTTTCGCCACCTAAAAAGGTCTCCTCTTTTTTGACGCCCCCAGTTTTCGTAACCAAGCACCGTTCGTAGTCTCTTCCAGGCTCGCCCCCATCTGCCCGCAAGTGCTTTGGTTACTTTGTGATGTGGACCCGTACACTACTGCATTCGGTTCCCTTTTGCAAACTTTCACAGCAACTTTCCCTTGCAATGCTCCCAGGAAAGCCCCCCCTTGGTGGTGCCCCTCTCAGCGGACGGTCCCTCTTTTCCCCCCTTCCCACACGGGACCCTCCGAGATGGTTGTTATACCCATTTCCTCGGCTTTTTGGCTTTTTTCGGTCCCCACTTCCAATACACCCTCCCTTCCTTTGGAAATCTCGTTCGTGAGCTACGACTTTTTTGTGCCCCCAAGGGAAATTCCTTTTTTCCCACGCTTTTTCTCGGCGATACGTTTCAGACTCAAATCCCCTCCTTCCCCAGTACGGATCGCCACACGAGACCGTTGTTCGATGGTCCGTTGGCGAGTCTTCTCCCAAGCCTGTTCTTTTCCTTTTTCTCTCGGACCCGCTCAACATCAATGTTTTCCCCCCGGTGCGTCGGCCTGGACAACGGGGCGTCAACGAAACCCTTTTTCTTTTCCACGGACCACCTTCATGCCAGGTTGTTCACGACTTCGCACGTACGTAACGGTTCTCGGCGCCGGCCCCGTGCGGCCCCGGGGACCCTTTTTCGTCTCAAAGGATTTTGAGTTTACTGTTCCTTCCTTCCCCCCTTTCCCCTTTTCAAAAACAAGAAATTAGATGCCATTTTCTGAGTTCCTGGGGTCTTGCTTTGAGGGAAATTGTCCGCTTCTTTTTGTCCCCATCTTTTATGGAGGGAGATCTTTCCATTTGACGCACTTCATGGATTTGTCGCGGTGAATGACTAGGATCTTCAGCTGGCAACTTTTTCAGACGACCCCTTTTCAGGCCCGGCTCCGGTGGCCCCTTTTTTTTCGCTGGAGATCCCCCTCATTTCCCCCCCCCTTGTCTCTCTTTTATAGTTTTAGTGAGATGTGGTGGTGCACGTGCTTCCTGCTGGACCCCCAGCGCCTTTGTGTATGCAACGGGGTTTTTGCTTCCGTCGACGACCCCCTTTTTTTTTTCTTTTTTTGGCCCAGTCAGCCGGAAGGAAAGCCCCGATTTTTAGGCGCCCCACTTTTCGAACCCTAACTCCCCATATTTGAGAAAAAAATACGGCTTTTTTCCCTTTTTGTCTCCCTGCTAACTGGCGTTCCCGGCCCAATTTTCATTCTTTCATCGTTTCTTGTTTAGTTCTTTTTCAATGGTTGACCACCACCCTTTTTTTTTCCATTGACTTTCTTCCCGGACACGGATTCCCAAATTGGACCTTCCCCCCCGTTTGGGTGGTTTTGGTGAAAGATAATTCTTTACCTGAAGTCACTTGGCCGGCCTTCCCCGTTTGAGCGGGCCAGAAGAAACCCTGTCCTTTCTCCTGTGGGCCCCGGTCCTCTGCTCCCCCTCCCCCCTTTAAGTTCTGTGGTTTTCTGACGTTTTTCCCAACGTCTTGGTCTTTTCCCCTTACGTCCGCCCACCGTTCAATTCCCCTCACTGTCTCTTTTTCTCGAGTTCCAAGCCCCATTTGCGGCTGGCTTGATGGGGACTATGGCTTTTCTGTATCTCCGAAGCGCTTCTCTCCCGGAATGCCCTTAGTCGCGCTCGGTCTTTACATTTTCTGAGGGAACGTTTTGGACCCCACTCTATTTCCTTTCTTGTTGGTCTCCAAACCCACTCCACCCCTTTTGGGTTTTTTTTTTTTTATTTCTAAAACCACTTACATACCCCCCCTCTTGTCCGGTTTTTCCCCTTACCGACTTAACTCTTCATTCCGTAACCTTGACCGGTGTTTTTTTTTCCTCCGTTGTTCTTGAAAATACATGCTGTCCCTTCTTTTTTTTTTCCTTTGTTCCCAAGTACCTTTCAGTAGTCCAGGTAGATACCCTTTCCCCCCCACCCCCTGCCTGGCTGATTTTTTATCTTTTTTCTTGCTTTCTTGAAATTCCCTCCGGCGTGCCCGTATCGCCTTCTCCCTTTTTCTTCCTTTTCTGCGACCTTTTTTTTTTCCCTTTAATACCCCTTCCCCCCCAAAGTCGGCGGTCCCCATTGCCGAAGACCCTTCTTGGATTAGTTTCAAAGGAAGTGCGATTCCGTTTGTTGAAGATCACACTGACCCCCCCCCCATGATTGGTGGGGCCTTTTCTCCTTTTTCTTCTTTCTAGCCCAGGAGTTTCTCCCTGAACCCCTTGCCCCTTTTCCTTGCAACAAAAAACGTCGGACTTCTTCTTTTGCCGACAGCTTCCCTTGCTTATGAGATTTCGGTTTAGTGCCCAAAAGTAGTTTGAGGCTTCTTTCTGTGGGAACCCTCCCACCAAACTTAGGTTTTTTTTTCCCAATGTGTTTTTTGAGTCTGCGGGAGACGCCATGCGGTGGAACGGTTCCCCTCCGCCAGCCAGCATGCGGGTGTTACCATTCTTAGGGTTGTTTCTTCTCACACACCCATCCCCTTGTGTCAGGTGTCCCGAGTTTTTGTTCTCTTTATTTTGAAA